>Ga0182012_10008199_pt1 | contig 10343 bp, 10 predicted proteins | sample 612S2SmetaG_FD_120486 | JGI IMG/M metagenome (GOLD analysis project Ga0182012, IMG submission 120486) | Permafrost microbial communities from Stordalen Mire, Sweden - 612S2S metaG | ecosystem: Environmental > Terrestrial > Soil > Wetlands > Permafrost | place: Sweden: Stordalen | collected...
ATACCCTGTGCCACCTTGCTTCACCCCGTTGGTGATGGTCCGCGATTCGCAACCCCAGACTATCTCCCTGATTCTTCAGGGCCAACGGGGAGCCAACGATTTTTAGGTGCCGAATCCAGGAAAGGCGGCGTGCGATGCTGGACTTCCTGCCGGCTATCAACCAGAAACAGATCGAATGGAACATCCCATAGGGAGCAGCAGAGAGCGAGATCGCGCCATGCCGGAGAGATCGATCGGGAGGCCCCGCGCCGGTTGGCGGGCGATCATCAGGAACATCCGGCTGATACTGCGCCGCCGCGGCCGCGAGGCGGCATCGCCCGAGGACATCGTCGTGATCGCTGCGGCTCTCCAGGCGATCACGGGTGCGCAACATCGTCAGTTGTGATTCGGTTGACCCGGACCAGGAGGGGCCGTCGCAAGCGCCGAGTGGAACAGGCAAAGCTCGTATGGCCGCCGCAGAGACGGCGTTCCGGGGGAACGGACATATGCCCAGGCACTTCCGGATCACGGTGGACGGCCGCAGCCATAACGTTGCCGTGGAAGACCTCGACCAAGGCAGCGGCCCGGCCAACGCCCCGGCAGGCAAACCTGCCGCTGCCACGGCCGATGACGCGCCCGCAGACGACGCTTCCCCGGCCGTCGCCCCTGTTCTGGCGCGGATCAAGGTCTCGCTGCATCGGGAAGGGAGCCTGCCCGTCGTTTCGGGCGGTGGCCGGATTCCGAGACAAGCCCGGCTTGGTCTGGCCGCGAAGCTGATCATCGTGGCCGCCGGGTTCGGCGTCCTGGCGCTGCTCGTTGCCAGCATCTACTGGAAGCGCGAGGGCGAAGGTCAAGCCGTGCCAGCCGCGCTCCGGTCGGACCCGGTGCCGCTTGAACGGACGGAAGCGCATGCCGGCCAGGGAGCAACGCCCGCATCCGGCGCGATCGGCCAGCCGGCCATGACGTCCGAATCGCGGCCGGCACCCCCGCCCACCGCGCCATCGGGTCCAGGCCAAGTGTACGCCGATGCCAGCCAGCCTCCCCCCCCGTCCGACTCGCAGCCGACACAGGTGGCGGCACCGCCCGCCGCTGTCCCGCCAGCGCCGCCGCCCGCCGGGCTCCCGACCGTTGCCGCCGCGGAACCTGTCAGCCCACCTGCGCCCACTGCTCTCGCTCCAAACGACGCGGGCAAACCGGAGACGCCCAGTTCTATGGCGCAGGTGAGTGTCCAGCTCGCCACCGTCTACTCCGCAGCGAAGGCAGCATATGAGTGGGACCGACTGCGAAAGCGCCTGCCGGACATGCTGGCCGGTCGCGAGTTGGTCGTCGGCAGGAGCGGGCGTGGCGGCCGAAGGGGCTGGCTGGTGATGACCCGCGGCTTTGAGGACAACAACCAGGCGGCCGAGTTCTGCCGGCGCTTGCATGCCAAGGCATTCCACTGCGTCGTGATCACGGCCGAATAGGTGTGGCGCGAATAGCTGTGGCGCCCTGCACTGCGCGGGGATCACCCTCGAGGGCCGCTACGCGGCTGCGGACCGCTCGATAGCGACGATGTCCAGTCTCACCAGGATCGGCCGATGGTCGGATGCCTCGCGCAAGAGAGCTTTGGCTTCCAGGCACGCCAAGCCACGCACCAGGCACCGATCGACCCGCAACGGCACCATGTCGCCGGCGACGTGGGTAGGCCCCCGCGGCCCGACATCGCGAAACCCGGGCAGGAAGGCCGGACCGATCAGATTGTAGTCTCCCAGCACTGCGGCGCGGCGCGGCAAAGCCTTGGCCACGCGTCGAAGCTGCCGGCGGTTCAGAAACTGACCATGCGAGAGATGCACGTTCGCGACCGAAAACGCATCAAGTTCAATGATCTGGCAGACCCTCTCGACCATCGCCCCGGACGGCAACGGCAGCACCACCGGGCAACCGGCAAACGGCAGCAGGCTCCATGTAGCGAGACCGTGCACGCGGCCCGGCATCGGGCTGCGCAGATAGTGACCGCCCACTTTCTTCGGCAGGCCATCCATGTCCCGGGTGACCTCCTGCATGACCAGCAGATCGGGGCGTTCCCGATGAATCAGGCGGACGATGTCATCGAGCGAGGCCCCGGTCAGGCGCAGAAGGTTCCAGCTGATGATCTTGGTCATTACCACACGTAGATGGGAGGCGAATGGCCTCAGGCAACCTCGTGATCATGACCGAGGTCACGGTTCATGGCCAAACGGCGCGCAGCGGGCCTGCCGCCTCACGTCTGGTGTCATGCCGGTGCCGGTCCACGCACGGCGACGCATATTGTGGGGGTACCGGCCCACGCTCCGCGGCCCGGTCGGCCTGGCGATCTCGATGGTTGCGGTTCAGCCAAGCGGGCGCCGGCATCGACGAACATCGGGACAAGTTCATTGAGGTGAGGCTACACAAGACCATGCGGTCCGCTGGACTGACACCATACAGTCCGCTGGAGTGATGCGGCCAGGGCCGGGGTTGGCGTCGTAACCCTCGGCGTTGATGAAAGGCTGGCTGGCGTTACAGTCGATCGGCGCGGCGAACAGCCTGATTGGGGGCAGGTTGGCCGGGACAAGCAACAGATGACGTCCTTTTCGGCCAGCGTGTGCATGGCCGACACCATGCTGCATAAGGACCAGGGACCGCGCGATGGACGAACTCAGGGCATGCCGGCGTCGAATCGACGCCATCGACGACCAGATCGTTGATCTACTGGTCCAGCGTTTCGGCATTTGCCAGAAAGTTGCAGCCATCAAGCACCGCAACGCCATCGCCGTCCGGCTTCCGGACCGAATCGCGGAAGTGCGCGCACGGTGTGCTGCCCGCGCCAGTGCGTCCGGCGTGTCAGGCGATTTCGTCGCTCGCTTCTACGACCTTCTCATCGAAGAAACCTGCCTGACCGAGGAAAGGCTGATCGACCGCTGGAACGGCGCCGCGCATGGGCCCGCCGAACCGCCGGAATTCGACGAATAGCTCGACAAACTGCCCCCCGCGGCCGCCACCATCAGCACGGGGCGCAGCAGCGCGCCAGCCAACCGGTCGGTCCTCCTCCGCCCAATCAGTCCATCTCCCGCTCGATCGCCTCGATATCCGCGTCGCTAAACCCGAAATGATGCGCGATCTCGTGCACCAGCACGCTGCGCACCAGGCGGGGGAGGTCCTCCGCCGTTTCGATCCACTCCAGCAGGATCGGCTGGCGATACAGGAAGATCAGGTCCGGTTGCCGGGCGATGTCGTCCACGCTGCGCGCGATCAGCGGGGTGCCGCGATACAGGCCTGTCAGGTCCCAGGCCGATTCGATGCCCAACTCCGACAGGGTCTCGTCGTCCGGCAGCTCCTCGACCGTGATGCCGACATCCGCGACGTGCCGCGCCAGCCGTGGCGGGATGGCGGCCAAAGCCTGCTCGGCCAGCGCACCGATGTCGTCGGCGCTCGGCGGCGCCCCGAAGCGGGGGGCGGTGTTGCCTGTGTCGCTCATGCTGTATTCCGTGCAGCCTGGCGCGGCGCGGTCAAGCCGCGACGCGTAAGGAGAGGCGACCCATGGCGACCCGACTGTCCGAGGAAGAGCGCGCGGCGCTTCCCATCACCCTGCCCCACTGGTCCCTGGCGGAAGGGCGCGACGCCCTGCGCCGCGACTTCCAGTTCCGCGACTTCACCGAGGCCTGGGGCTTCATGACCAGCGTCGCGCTGCTGGCGGAAAAGCACGACCACCACCCGGAGTGGTCTAACATCTGGAACAGCGTGCTGATCGAGCTGTCGACCCACGACGCCGGCGGCCTGTCGCAGAAGGACGTGGCGCTGGCGGCCGCGATCGACAAGCTGCTGGCTTGACCGCGCTCGGCTTTCCGGAACGATCGCTGGCGATCCGCCGTGCGGCGGCGCGGTTGTGCGGCCGCCTCGGCTGGTTGCCGCTGCACGAGGTGCCGCTGCCGAACGGCCGCCGCGCGGATATCCTGGCCCTGTGCGCCGATGGCTGCTTCGCCTGCATCGAGGTGAAATCCGGTCCGCAGGATTACCTGACGGACGGCAAGTGGCCGGATTATCGCGACTACGCCGACGCGCTGTATTTCGCGGTGGACGCCGATTTTCCCCAGGATCTGCTGCCGGCCGAACCGGGGCTGATCGTCGCCGCCGGGTTGGAGGCGGAGCTGCTGCGCGAGGCGCAGCGGCATCCTTTGGCTCCGGCCCGGCGCCGCGCGCTGTTGCACCGCTTTGCCGTACTCGCCGCGGGGCGACTGGCCGCGTTGGAAGACCCGGCCGGGGCAGCCGAATTGCGCGCGGCCCTGCTCTCGGACTGACACCGGCCGCCAGGGGCGATGCCCGGAATTTTCGTCGTTGTAACGGACCGCGGCGGCTGGCAGCATCGCTAGGTTGCGTGGTGCCGGGCACGTGGCGGGCCGCTCAACCGCCTACCAACAAACCGAGGGCGTGCCGTTGCCGAGCCAGTCGCTCCCCCGAACTCGCCTGTTGTTGGCCGCAGCGTTGCCACTGCTGATTCTGCCGGGTGGCTGCGTGATTCCGCTCGCCGCAAACGTCGCCATGCAGGCGGTAAACACGATCGCCGACGCCGCGAGCGAGGCCGCGCATGAAGGCCCGGATAGCCCGGTCCGGCCCAGCGCGGCGGCGCCCAAACCGTCGCCGGCCGGGGCCAGCAACACTTTGGAGCCGGGGACATCGACCGATGATCGATCCACGGACAACGGGGGGCTGACCGCCCCATATCCTGCATTACATCGCCCGCCAACGCGACAGTATACCGCCTTTCAGCGTGGCGGCCCGTCGGCGACGGAAAAATAGCGCCAGCGCGCTGCGCCGGAAGGGCCGCCCCAGCCGGTCCGGGTCCCGATACCGCCGATCGCATGGGGTCCATCCGGGGCTGACGGTCGGCTTCACGCCCGGTGCCCGCGCTGGCGCGTTACGCGAGTATCTCGTCCAGGGCCCGCGCATAGGACTCCCGCCCGCAATCGGCGCGAATCCGTTCGGCGGCGGCGGCTCGCACGCTCTGCCACAATTCCTCCGACCGGTACAGCGCCAGCACCTGGCGGGCGAAGGCCTCGGGGTCGGATGCATCGGCGCACAGCAGATCCCGTTGGTTCTCCCAGCAAAGCTGCTCGCGCAGCAGCGCCGTGGCGACGACCGGAACGCCATACGACGCCGCCTCGTGCACCTTGTAGGGCACCCCGGCAGCGAACCGCGTCGGTGCAACGAACACCCGGTGAGCGTCGTACACGGGAACCGTGTCAGCCACCTCGCCGCGCAGCGTGATGCGGGCGTGGTCGCGGAAGCGGTCCAGGTCCACCCCGTCGCCCATCGACCCCACGACGGTCAGCCGCGTCTCGTAGCCGAGTTCCTGCTCGATCAGCGGCAGCACCTCGTCCACGAACCAGCACAGCCCGTCGAAGTTGGGCGAGTCCGGGGCAGCGAAGGCGCCGACGAACAGCATTCCGGCGCGGTCGTGCCATCCCCGCGGCGTCAGCGCGACCTCTCGCTGGTGTCCGAGCACGTGAACGTCGGACAGGCCCAGGCCGCGCAGCGTCTCCGCCTCCGGCTCGTTCACCGCCACGATGCTTTGGCAGAAATAGGCGTTCGCCAGCTCCTGCCGGATCGCCGCGTGCTCGTCGAACGGGGCCTCGCCGCCCAGCCATGCGTGGCGGCGGGCGTCGCGGGTCGCAGCGATCGCCTCCGTATCAAGCACAACGCGCACGCCGCCGAGCACGTCCACGCCGCCGCGCTCCAGGATCGGCTTCACCCGGTCCAGGTTGTGGGTGCGCGCGATCCAGATCGTGTCGAAGCAGCCGCGGCGGCTGGTCAGGAACGGTTCCAGCGCGGCCAGGCTGCGGTCGTGCATCACCTCCACCGTGTCGGGCAGGTCGGCGTAGACCGCGGCCAGGTCGAACGCCTTGCGGATCACCGGGAAGACGGTAACCCGATAGCCTTGCTCCGCCATCGTCCGGATGATGTCGTTGGAGCGGACGAAGCCGGAGCCGAGGCGGCGCAGCGGCACCTGGTCCTCGATGAACAGGATGCGGCCGCGCGGCTTGTCCACCGACCGGGCGAAGAGCTGGGCGCGGCTGTCGGCCGCATACCGGAAGCGCAGCGTGTTCAGATGTTTGCGGAAAAAGATGTCGTGCGCGTGCTCGATCCGTTCGTGCACATCCGTGGACACGTCGGTGGACCCGTACTCCAGATGATGCACCACGACGGACGGATCGTAGACGATCCGGTAGCCGGCATTGCGGAGTCTGACGCACAGGTCCGCGTCTTCGTAATAGGCGGGGGCGAATGCCTCGTCGAAGCCGCCGCGGTCGCGCACCGCGTCGGTGCGGGCCAGCAGGAACGCCGCGGAGCAGAAATCGACCTCGCGGACGAAGTTCGCCTCTGGGCACAGCGGGGACTGGTCGCGCAGGTAGCCCGCCGTCCAGCCGTCGCGCCAGACGATGCAGCCGGCCTCCTGCAGCACGCCGTGGGTGCGGATGATCTTGCCCCCCACGGCGCCGATGCGCGGATCGGAGCGCAGCCGGGCCAGCGCGGCGGCGATGGTGCCGGCGGCCAGCTCCACGTCGTTGTTCAGGTACAGGACCGCATCGGCCGAGACCAGCGACAGCCCGGCGTTGCAGCCGAGCAGGAAGCCGATATTGTCATCGAAGCGGAGCAGCCTTGCGCCGGTAACATAGCGCGAGATGTGGCGGGTTTCGTCGGTGGAGCCGGAATCGACCAGCACCAGCTCGATGGCGCCGGCGTGGGCCTGGCGGAGCGAGGCCAGCGCCTGCAGCGTGAGGGCGAAATTGTCGTGCAGGACCATCAGCACGCTGAGCTCCGGCGGGCCGTCGAGGTCGAAGCGCAGCGCATGGCGGCCATACGCGGGAAGCAGGGAGACGGCCTTGGCGCGGAACAGGGATTTGGCCTCGGTCTCCAGCGCCTGGTCCGCGGTGGGCAGGGGCTTGCCGTCGTTCAGCGCGCGGCTCGACAGCGCGAAGTGCCGCAGCGCGGAGCGGATGTCGAACGTCCTGGCGGCGTCGAGCCGGTAGGAGGCGATCGGGTCCAGCGACGGGTGCGGGCGGAGGCCGGCGAGCAGCCCGGTCTGCACGAAGTGGCGCAGCAGGCCGCCGCTGACATCGGCGGTGTCGTCGAGCTGGGAGCGGTAATACTCCAGCGAAAACAAGCGGCTGGGATCGACCAGGTCGCGGGTGAGCAGGTCGTGCAGGGCCTGGATCGTGGGCTTTTCCGGCAGCAGCGCGGGGTCGGTTGCGCGGATGTGGCGGAGGTCAATCAGCGGATGGGGCGAGCGCAGCTCCGAGACGCCCCACTGCATGAAATGGATCAGCGGATCGACGCCGGCGGCCAGGAGGTCCGGGTATTTCTCCAGTTGGTAGGCCCGGTCGAAGAACCAGGACACGTCCGGGCGGGCGGCGACCGGCAGGCTGAGATAGAGTCGGACGGAGTCCGGGTCCTGCTTGCCGCCGCCGAAGTGGGCCGCGAACAGGTCGTCGTCGACGAAGGGCGACGCGAATGTTTCGAGGGCCAAGTCTTCCGTGAGTTCCAAGCGGTTCTCGTCGATCAAAGGGCGCGCGCTTTCTTGCTCTCTTAGCATCGCCAGTGGCACCGCTCACCCAAATGGCACCGGCGCCCCAATGGAGCGTAGAAACGCCGGGAACTCAGGGATGCGATCACCACTCGACGCGGTGAATCGGCCATTATAAACTTCAGGACCCTGTAACAAGACAGTCGTGCAATGATAATTCATTCCCTTATAGTCTTCGAGCGCGGCGCGGTCATCGACATCAACGTAAGCACGCAGCTTATTTTTTGAATGTTCCACCATCAATGAATACGGCTTATGGTGATAATGCATATGAGCGAAGCTGGTCTCCAACGTTCCGCCGGCCTTTGTGCGGCCCTGATGGTATCCATGGTCAAGGCTCACCAACGAGTCGCCGGCAAAAAAAGTCTTCTGATGAGGCCAGCGCCAGAACGAATCGGGTGTGTTCAAGACATTATAATAGGCCCACTTGACCTGTAGCGCGCGGCCCTCCCCTGCAATCTGCGCTAGGCCCGCTCGTATAGCGGGCTGATCACAGGCGATTTTCCACTCGCCGGTTTGCAACACAAAAAATTCATCGCAATCCAGGGGAAGGAAAAAATCATATCGATTCGCCAAAGATACAATGAGCGAGCCCAATATTTCCCCCTTGCTGTGAAAATCTTCCGGACCAGAATGCTTCCAATCTACGTTCAGTCCCTTCCGTGCAAACTCGACCAATTCCAGGATAACGGACGGGGATGTCGATCCATTATCAAAGACAAAAATATTCTCTATACCAAACAAAGCTGCATGATACATCACCCATGGACGGAGAAGGTCAGCCTCATCGCGCTGCATCATCAGGCAAGCGACCCGAAGGTTCCGAGCGTCAGTCATAATACAATCCATTCAAGCGCCGTTTAGAAGCCAACGCCTCCATAACACATCAGGCCCGATCCAGCTCTGAAGATGCTACCGCCTCCCCCCGTCTAGCCGACCCTCCGTTTCCCGCTAGTACCACCTCAGTTGGTCACCTCGGGATGCGCGGATATCCAAGTCACAGCCTCCCCATACCCTGGTGCTCGGCTCAGAACAACAAGCCATGCCGAGCGAGCTGCGGCGGTATCGTTTAACTTGGAGAAGTGGCGGGCGTACAATATCTCGACGCACGGGTCGTACGCAGCTAATAATGGCCGCAGTTGTTCTTCAAAGCCCCGGGCGAGTTCGTCATGACCCAGCGCAAGGCTGAGGCGAAGCATCTCTTTATAGTAGATTGGTTGGTCATACTCATCACGCAGATCTGTGCGTTCGCCAAAATGACTAACGCATACCTCCGTGGCCTGTTCATATCGGCCTTCCCGGTACAGCCTCCGAATTTCGTCAACCGCCGCTTTCTCCGGCGGCTCGGAGGCCGTGACCTCCGCCTCTCCGTGCAGCGCACGAGTGCCAACCTGGAGTGAACTCTCTTGTCCAAAGCCAAAAGTTCGCTCGGTAGCCTCGCCCAACGTCGAACCCGACTCACTTGCTTCCGAGGTCGGATGATCGGATGATTCGGGCGAAACCGGAGTTGCGGACATGTACTGGGTATCCTTATGCGGAGCATCATCACCTTCGGGCGAGGTCTCGAGCCCAAGGCCGAAAGTTCCCACCGAACCGTCGCCTGTCGCAGTCCGCCCCTCACTTCCATCCAAAGCCGGAGTATCAGACGCCACCGAGTGCCCCGAAGATGGAGGTTGTGGGTGAGAATCGGACCCGACTGCAGGTTCCGAGGAAGGGGGGGGGGGCGGTTTGGGTGACACATCCGCCGACCTAGGGGGAGCAATAGGGGGCGCACCCAGGACATCCTTAATTCGCGCCCATAACCCAGCGGACTTAGCCATAAAGAACCTTCCTCTTTCGATCGGCAGAGCCGATAGACTCATACAGACTGCCGCCTGCCTCAGCGCCCACCCCCCCAGTCCGGGGAGCACTAGCCTCCGGGGCGCTGATCACCGGCGTATCTTAGCGGGGCAAGCTGGCAATGCCAAGGCACTCGTTTCGCAAAGCCCGTATTGTTGCAAATCAAAGAAAATGAAGTCGCCCGAAGTGGCGCGTTGAGAAAGTTTCCCGGGCTACATCGGCCAATACTTGACGTAGAAATGACGTCGAGGCAGCGCAAATCTAACTAGATCGCCGTAAAAGTGGAGTAAGTCATAGTTCACAAACATCATAATATTTTGCTGAAGCCAGGGGTACATTTTCGGCTCATTAGCAATCAAGGGCCTTATAATTTCAAGCGGAATGAATCCCCGATGCCAAAACTTATCGACCCAATACCGGGGTTTTTGCTCGTTAACGTGATTAACGCCGCCTTGGCCAGGAATTGCCGCGGAGAATACCAAAAAATTTGCTGATTGTACAAGGCTATCACAAAAAGCATCGGCAGCCGCGGCGGGAATGTGCTCCGCAACCTCGATCGATATTCCAAGATCGTAGGATCTATTGAAATCAAATCTATCCTTCTCAAAATCGGCAACCAAAATCTCTTGTTCCTCTAACAGAGTATGCTGGTTCTTGATCCAGTCTCCTTCAAGTCCCGTTACATTAACTGCGCCAAGCCGCTTCGCCGCCACCAGCCACCCACCAATACCACAACCAAAATCAACCACGGAGCTAAATGGCACATGTGCTTTAACTATTTTGAGGCACTTAAGCGCATTGAGCACCCTTAGATCCTGATCGTCCAGGTGCGACTGGTGTAGGGCGGCATAAGAACTGTTTGACAACATAACGACTATCCTACTTAAGCGTCGGCTGGCCACATGGGAAAGCGATATTAGCCTCGTTTAGGGCATCTTGCAACGAT
>Ga0182012_10008202_pt1 | contig 10340 bp, 12 predicted proteins | sample 612S2SmetaG_FD_120486 | JGI IMG/M metagenome (GOLD analysis project Ga0182012, IMG submission 120486) | Permafrost microbial communities from Stordalen Mire, Sweden - 612S2S metaG | ecosystem: Environmental > Terrestrial > Soil > Wetlands > Permafrost | place: Sweden: Stordalen | collected...
CATGAAAGTCTGTTCTTCATTTCGACGCCGAGTTGTCCTCATCCTGAGGAGCATCGCGCCAGCGATGCGTCTCGAAGGATGGCCCCGGGCGACGACCTTTCGAGCCGCCATCCTTCGAGACGCCCGGCTTCGCCAGGCTCCTCAGGATGAGGACCGGAGGTTTGAAGACGCTTTCGTATTAGGAGCATCGCGAAAGCGATGCGTCTCGAAGGATGGCCGCGACGGCAGTGCAAGCTTCCATCCTTCGAGACGCGAGCCTTCGCCCGCCGGGCGAAGACTCGCTCCTCAGGATGAGGTCGGAGCGAGCCTCGATACGATAAGCTTCACGGCATCGGGCGCGTGGTCGCGGTGCTTGTCCCGCACGAATATTGGATTCACCCACGTGTCGCCCGCACCTACCGATGCGAAGCTTCGGCTAGGTTGCGCGCGTCGGCGCGAAGTGTGCGTGACGGTGGCGAAGTGTTCTATGAGTTGTAGTCTGGAAAGACCTCTATTCCCAGATCTATCTGCAAAGCTGAAAGGCGCGCCAGATCGCGCCAAGAGAGGCTGTCGCCGATGTTGATGTCACCGGGAAGATTGACAGCAAGCTCGATCGAACCGCCGCCGTCGACGATTTCCGCCAGAAACGCCTTATGAGGCTCCAATCTGTCTATCATTTTCCCGATATCCGAGAAAAACAGGCGATTTCCTTCAACATCGAAACAATAGCTCCACACGCTGAATTTGTGGTGTCCGGCAAGAATGACGCCATTGGGAGCTTTTCGCACACCACCCGCCATAGCGGAAAGGTGCGGAGTCGACCCCAGAGTTTCCGTGATGCGGTCGGGATCGATATTCGGGTGCCTGATCAAGAGCCGAACCTCATAGCGAAGTTCGCTGGTCTCCTCATCCGCGATCTGTTCGGTCACCATCGATCTCTATCCTTTCCTCGCCGTCCGCCGGGTCTGCCAGAACCCGTCATGTTCTGGGCGGGCCCAAAGTTCGTCCAGCTGCCGTCAGGGTGTTGTGCCCAAACTTCGCCGTCCGGCGAAATCCGGACATCATCCTTGGCTCCGGCTCCAGCAGCCTTTTTTATCTGTTTGTGGTCCCCCGACCAAGGTGTTTGATCGATAGGACGAGACCCGGCGGGCGGTCGTTGAGCATTCTCGTTGTGAAGGATGTTCCCGATCGCATTCCCGATCGCGCGGCCGGCGCGCCTGTTCGCGTCGATAAAATCGCGGGTCCATTGATCGTTTTCCGGTGTTCCCGGGCGGAATATTCCACCGGGGTTCGGCAGCGGTGCGGCGGGTATTGCCGGCGCATGTTGTGCGAGCTGCACCGCGGGGGCGGCGGTGTTCCCATCCGAGGCATTTTGCCGAGCGGCGGACAGGGGGCCTTGTGCTCCGCCCGGAAATCCATCTCGAATTCGGTTCGTAGAGTTGAGGCCGGCGGCGTCGCCCGTGGATGATGCGGGGCTCATCCCCTTCAAGGGATTATCATGGCTCTCAGGCGCGCCTTTCATCCCCGGAGCGAGCGGCGTGGGCGCGGATGCAGAGCCATCATTCCCGTTGATGAGCGCTTTCATCAACTCAGGTTGTTTGATCGCCGCGGCGATGTCGGCCTCGGGCACGCCTTTCATCCGCAACGCACGCGCGGTCAGGTTTGGGTAAGGACCCGACGCGGCAGCGCCGGGCAGCGGCGCGGCCGGCGCCGGGCCGCGCGCCCTCGCCAAGGCATCAGAGGTCGCCGGCCCGTCCGGATCGCGTCTGTCATAGTCGGCGACGCGTTGGCCGTTGATGGTTTGATTGCGCGGATTGACAAAGGCGGGATGCTCGCGGCCGGATCCGTCCTTGATCAGCTTGAACTGCGCTTGATCGGTGAAGACTTCGGGCAGCATGGTTTTCGCCGCTTCGGGATTGAGAATGGCGAGCATGGCTTTGGAGGCCGCGCTCTCCGGCTTTTCGCCGTTGGCGATCAGCGCCTGCCGGATGGCCTGATACTGCACATCCAGATTCGGTCCAGAGGCCGGCACGTCCTGCGGCGCGGCCGCGGCCGGCAGGTTGACGCCGCCAAGGCCGAACGGTGTGGATCCGCCATAGGATGCGGCGTCAATGCCGGCGAGCGGCGGCGCAGGGTTCATCGCCCCAGGCGCGGCGCCCGGAACTGGAAGGCCATGGGAGGGGTCCTGATGCATCGCCGCCAGCCACGCGGCGGTCTGGCGTCTCTTTTCCGCATCCTCATCGGCCTCAGGCGCGGATGGGGGATATTGCCATGACGCCGGCAGGCCACCCAACAAACCGCCGCCCCGGCCGGCGCTCAGCAGCGCATCGAGCAGTGATGCCATCTCAATCCTCACAATCCAAAAATGCCGCCGAGACCGGAAAGAAGACCCGACCCCATCTGCCCAAGCGCGGTGATCGGAGCCGTGCCGCCCTTCGGCGTGCCAAACAGGTTGCTGATGATGCTGGAGCCCTGCCCGAGATCAGACAGCAAGGAAGGGTCCGTGGTCGTGTTCGACGTTCCCGATCCCGTCGTGGTCGAGCCCAGCGCCTGCGTGATGGGAATGCCGATCTGGGCGAGCAGACCGAGACTCGACGCCGGAATGCTTTGCGCCAGCTGCTGGGCTTCGAGCGTCGCGGTGGGCGCGTAGTTCTGCGCCTGCAGCGCCGCGCCGGCGGCCGTGGTGCCGGCCTGGGTGTTGGTGTTGTACTGGTTCTGCAGCCCGGCGAGCGCGCCGGAGGTGGTATTGCCCGCGTTGTAGAGATCTTGCGCGGCACCCTGCTGATTCCTGACGTTCTGATTATATTGCGCGAGCAACAGCGGCGCTTCGGCCTGGGCGATGCCGGTGCCGTAGGCCATCTGATTGGCGCCGGACAGCGCGCGGCCGGCGCCGGCAAACTGCGAATTCACGCTGTTGGAAACCTGCTGCTGGATCGCCTGCAACAGGGCTTGCACGCCCGGCGTCTGCGTCGGGTCGTAGTTGGTGTTCGACGCCAGCGGCTGGGTTTCCGCGGTGTAGTTTTGCAGGTTCTGGGTCAGCGCGGGCGCCTGGTTCAGCGCCCCGCCGCCGCTGAGCAGGCTGGTCGCGTTCGCTCCGATCTGCGGCGCGTAGGGGTTGCCGGCCTGCGCGTTGGCGGTCAGCTGATCGATGGCCCCGCTCTCCGTCGGGTCAAGGCCGCTGTTCGCGATCAGCGGGTTGAGTTGGCTCAAAAGCCCGTTGACGGTCGGCATCGCCGCCGCGTTGGGCGCCGTGGTCGACTGCTGCGTCGTCTGGGTTTGCTGGCTAGACGATCCCATCAACTCAATTCCTTGTCCAAGAGGATCGCCTTGACGGCGTATCCGTTGAGCGCGCGCAGCCAGCCGCGGCGGCCGATGATGCGGACGCTTTTGCAGCCTTCGGCCTTGGCGTAGTCCTCGATCTCGGCCAGCAGCGGCAGCCAGCGCCGCCGATCCGCGCCGCCGCACGCGGTAATCAGGCACACCAGCCCGGCGTCGCTCTGCTGCAGCGAGGTCGAGGCCGCCGCTTCGATCCGGCCGGACCAGGCAATCCAGATCAGCGCATCGCCTTGCAGGATATCGAGCTCGACATCGCGAAAGGCGGAGAGCCCGGCCCGCTCGATCGCCCGCCGCAGCAGCGGCGCGACATGCGGCCAGACCGAGGCCTTGTCGGCGGCGCTCATGAGGCAGACCAGTTCAACCGAGGATGGCATAGAGAAAGGTCCGGTTCGCGGTCGCGGAATTGGTATGCGTGATGGTGAAGCTGTTGGCCGAAACGTTCGAGACGTACATGTTGCCGCTGGCGAGCTCGGCCGCCGCCGCTGGCGTGTTAGCTGTCAGGATCGGCTGCGAGCCAGGCGCGATGATGCCGGACTGCGGCGGGATCACCACCGTTGTTGCCGCGTTGGTCGAAAGCGTCACGATGCCCGTGGCATTGGACCGGCCCGCGCCGAGCTGCTGCAGCGACCGGATCAGATTTTTCAGATCAGTCTCGTTGAGCCCGGGAATATAGACGGTCATGGGGTGCCGCTCGTGGTGATGCAAAGGTGCATATCGGCAGTCTCCCCGGTCCTGATCCCCAGCGAGCATCGCGCAAGCGCGATGCTCCTCAGTACAAAAGCGGCTTCGAACTTCCGGTCCTCATCCTGAGGAGCCCGGCAAAGCCGGGCGTCTCGAAGGATGGCCGCTTGCACCGTCTTTGCGGCCATCCTTCGAGACGCATCGCTGACGCGATGCTCCTCAGGATGAGGCCTTCAGTCATTGCGTTCCGTTGGTCGTTACATCCGGCTCGTAGCCGGCGCAGAAGGTCCAGGCCGTTGCCGCGGGAATCCGCACCTGATAGCGCTGGTAGCGGGCGTCGCGGCGGATATCGATGCGGCCGGTTCGCGCGCTCAAGGCCACTTCCGCGCTCGCGATCGGCGTCTGCGCCTGGGTGTCGCGATAGGACACCGAGCCGAACAGCGCCGGCGCGTCGGTGACCGGGCGAAAGCCGCGCAGCGAGATGCGCTTGCCATCGGTGCCCTGCTCCGAACTCTGCAGGATGGCCTGCAGGTTCGCGCCCGTGAAAAACCCCAGCATGTTCGTGCCAGAGAACGCGGCCAGTTGCGGCTGCACCGCGGTCGCATAGGAGTCGAGGCTCAGCGTCATCGCATCCACCGAGCCCGCGACGATGCCGCCGCCGGTATAGGCATTGACAAAGGCCGAGGCCGCGCCGCTGACGTTGTTGGAGATCAGATCGACCTGCGTGGCGTTGATGACCGCGATTTTCCACCAGCCGTTGGCCTCGACCGTGCCGGTGGCGTTATCGATCGCGACATCGCCGCCGCTAGCGAGCGACGCGGTCGACGCCACCGTGACCCGGATCAGCCCCGCGCCATTGTTGGCCATGGCCGTGATCGCCATAGCGCCGGGGGCGATCGGATCGAGGCTTTGCAGCGTTAGGCCGCTTTGCGAGATGCCGAGCAGGTATTGGCCGCTGATCGCAACCGTGAACCAGCGGTCAAGCACGTAATCATAGCCGAGCAGCGTATCGAAATTGGCGGCCTTGCCGGCCAGCGATTTGTAGGCAAAGTAGACCCGGGTCGATCGCGGATCGGACGCGCCCTGAAAGAGCTGCAGGTTGCCGTTGTCGAGATTTTGCAGGAAGGTCCGGTCGACCCGCTCGCGGCCGACCTGGGTCGGCACCCCGCCGGGCGGGATCATCATGAATCCCTTGTTGCTGAAGAAGAAGATGTTTTCGCCTGCGGTGACGATCGAATAGGGCGCATAGAGCCCGTTGCCGGCGCTGATCCGCTCGATCTGGAAGATCAGCGGCGAGCCCGCCACATAGGCCATCGAGCGGATCGCCTGGTCCTGGAAAATCACCCCGGACTGATCGCCGCCGGCAATGCCGCGCACGGTGCCGCCGTCCGGAAAGTCCTGAAAGTCGGCGCTGTTCAGCCCCGAGGTCCAGCTCTGCGCGGTGTTGTAGGTATAGAGCCCGCACCACTGGATCCGGTAGGGCAGCGACAACAGCCCGGAGAGCACGAGAAAGCCGCCGAGCGCGCTGATAGAGGCGGCCTGCGGCGGATTGCCGAGCGCGTTGGAAAACGCCGTCGATTGGGTCAGGTCAAATACCTGCAACAGCGCATCGGCCTGCGTCGCAAATACCAGATTGCCGGCTTGCGCGAAGCTCCAATTGGCGTTGGACGCGAGCGTGCTGTAGGTGCCGCCGCCGAGCGAGACATCGGTCCAGCCGTAATTGGTGTTGTTGAGCTGGTAGAGCTTGTTGCTGGTGCCGGCGAAGGTCACCACCGAGCCGTCATTTTTCAGGGCGTAGAAGGCGCCGCGGCAGGGCGCCGGCAGCGCCTGCGCATAGGGCGAGAGCGAGGCAAAGGGCCCATAGCCATCGCCGCGCGGCAGCACGTTGCTGATGCTATGAACGGATGCGCCTTCGTAATCACTGACATCCGGCGTCCATGGCCCCCACTGAACGAGCGGCATTACTCCGACTCCGGATCAGGAATGGACATCGCGTTGTCAGGTGTCCACACCGCCGAGATCGGGGACTTTGGCAACCAGTTGACGAAGGTGCGGGTGAGCGTCGCGGCGTTACCAGTCCCGAGAAATTTCGTACCGCCGGACGGCTGCAGGATCGAGAACATCGCCGCGACGCCGCCGAGCGCGAACGCGCCGAAGCTTTCGGCGAGATAGTCGCCTTGCGGGAATTCAAGCCGCGAAGTGAGCCGCAGCTGAACATCCGGCGCCGGCGGGTCCCAGGCCGCGCGAATGACGAGCGCGCCTGGCGTGCCGCTGGTCGGATAGGACGGGACCGGCGGGGCTGGAATGAGCCAAAAGCCCGGCCGGCGCATCATGTAAGGACCGAATGCGCCGAAGTAGGTATAGCACCAAGGGTCAAGTTGCCAGGACGCTAGCAGCCCATTGACGGATACCGAACGCGCCGGATGAACAAAGGTCGTGTTGCTGATCGATTGGCCGGGGATGGCAGGCGAAAGCGTCTTGGCGCCGAACGGTTGCGATGTTCCGAAGTAAGAATAGGTCCAAGGATCGGGCTGGGCGAGTGCGACCAACTCCGTAGCGATCGTGACGGGGCCTTTGAACGCGATCGGCGCAAACATGCCCGAGACGTTCGAAGCGACGTTTGCCGAGCCCGCATAGGGTTGCGCGGCGCCGAGGGTGCAATAGGTCCAAGGATCAGGTTGCGCGAGCGCGACCAGCTCAGCCGCGATCGTAATCGGTCCCTTGAACGCAACCGGCGCGAACATGCCGGACAGATTGGAAGCGGCGTTGGAAACCCCGGCGTAGGGCTGCGCCGCGCCGACAAACGAATAGCTCCAGGGATCCGGCTGCGTGAGTGCGACCAACTCGGCGGCAACGGCAAACGGCCCCTTGAAGCCAGGCAGGAAACGCACATCCTGCCCAGGGATGGCAGCGGAAAGCCGCGCCGGCGCATAAGGCTGCGTGGCGCCTTCAAATGAATACGTCCACGGGTCCGGTTGCGCGATCGTGACTTGCGAGGCCGCCAGCGCCTTTGACAACAGCGGCGGCGCCACGCCGGAGACCTGCGCCGCCGACGTCAACCCGGCATCGGGTTGCCGCGCGCCGGCGAATGAATAGGTCCACGGATCGGGTTGCGCGAACGATATCAGCGACGCGGCGATGGCGTTCGATGCGCCGGCAGGTGGCGGGGCCATGCCCGAAAGCAAAGGCGCCGCCCAGGTGAAGCCCGCATAGGGCTGGCGCGCGCCGGCGAACGCATAGACCCAGGGATCGGGCTGCGACAGGCCGGCCAATTCGGCCGAGGTCGCGAACGGTCCCTTGAAGCTTAAGAGAAAGCGGACATCTTGTCCGGGAATGCCGGCTGACAACCGGGACGCGCCGTAGGGCTGCGCGGCGCCTTGGAACGAATAGACCCAAGGATCAGGCTGACCCGTCGCGATCACGGCAGCGGATATCGCAACGGGTCCGCCGATATTCGAAGGCGGGTTGTCGCGATCCTGGCCGGGAATAGCCGGTGAAATCTGTCTTGGTGCGTAGGGCTGCCCCGCGCCGAACAGCTCATAAGCCCAGGGGTCAGGTTGCGCCAGCGCGGCCAGCGCCAGCTGCACCGCGGCAGGCCCGCCGATCGTGGACGGTGGCACGTTGGCGTCCAGCGCCGCCGTGAACGCCGTTTGCATCGGCGCATAGGGCTGCCGGCCGCCGAGGAAAGTATCGAGCGACGGGTCGGCGTCGAAACTATATGGAAACGAGCCGACCGGCCACAGCATCAGAACTGCAACTCGATGTTGGCGACGGTGACTTCGGTCTTGTTGTCATCGAGCAGCACCACGCTCTTGGCCAGCCCCACATCGAAGGCCTCGCCGTCGGCCATCGTGATGGAGCGGACCACGGTGCAGACCTTGCCGTCATGCGGCCTGGTCTGCGGTCGCGAAGAAATAATGGTTGGCATCTCGTTTTCCTTTCTTGAGGATGGAAGGCGCGGCCGCATCCGTAGGGCGGGTAGGAGCCGAAGGCGTAATCCGCCGTTACACGCACCGGAACGGCGGGTTACGGCTTCCGCCTCCGCTCTTCGAGCTACGGCGGACAAGTCGCCTCCAACCCGCCCTACGAAGCCGCTAGATTTCGCGGAACACCGTGCCGAAGGCCCAGTTGGTCAGCGTCTGCGGCGCCACCGGGAAGAACAGGCCGAGGCCCTGCGCATAGCCCGCCGGCATGATGCGGGTTTCGGCCGGGGTCGGCACGTGCAGCCAGCCGTTGAGCACGTTGAAAGCGTCGTCCCACACCGTGGTCTTGGAGCCCGCGCCTTCGGCCGAGGCGTTGATCCCCGCGGTCCCCGCCGCGCCCGCGGTGCCGCCGGCGATGACGGAGGCGTTGGGGTCGGACACCTTCAGCTTGGTCGGCGTCGCCGCGGTCAAGGTCGGAAACGCGGTGGCCTGGGTTTCCAGCTGGATGCGCTGCTGCGCCGAGGTGGCGTTGGCGGACTGGCCGACCCAGAACCGCAGGAATTCCAGGTTGACGGAAGGCGCCGCCGCCGGGTTGACGAAGATCAGGGTCGAGGCGCCGACAACGGTCAAGCCGCCGGACGAGATCGAAAACTCACGCATGGTTCATGGACTCCTGTTGAATGCGCTGATATCGCGCCGGTTACCTTGCCCAAGGGCGAAGAGGCAGCCCTGTCGTGGGCGACAAGGCGAAGTCGTGCCGCGCGGGTGAAGGCACGTTCCCACGGCGTAGGGGCGGCCCTTGTGGCCGCCCTCGCGGACCGCATCACGAAAATGGAATTTGTCGCGGCAGGGCGGCCACGAGGGCCGCCCCTACGCCGACAGATGGGATATCGCTTACACGAACGTGCGGCCGTTCCAGGTCCGCCAGCCGGCTTCGCCGAAGATGCGAACCTTGTGCTGGCGGTATTCGATCCGGCAAGCATGCTCGCCGGTCTTGACCCCGTTGCGGATCACATCGAATTCATATTCGCCGGTGCGCCAGCTCGAGCCGCGGTCGAAGCCGAGCGTCCACAGCGCATTGTCGTTGTCGCGGATCACCAGCGCGGGCGGGATCGCGACATAGGCTTCCGTGACCGGCATATGCGGTCCCTGCGGCGCCATGAACGGGAAGCGTTTGAGGCTGTAGTGCGGTTGCTGCATCATTGGAGCGTCAGGATCCCGTTGACTGGATCGGTTTCGACGGTGAAGGTGTTGCCATTGGTCAGCGTGATCGGCGCGCCGTAGTCCCACCATCCGATCAGCGGCTGGCCGGCGGCCGTCATGTTGTAGAGCACGGCGAATTCAAACGGGCCGATCGAGCCGCCGGCGGCGATCCACGCCGGCGATGATCCGCCGAACCGGAACAGCCCCGCCGTCTGCACGCCGGTGAAGCCCAGGGCCTGGCCGCCCGCGGTGTAGCCGTTGCCGGTGAGAAGATCAGCCGGCGCGCCGTAGAGCGTATTCGACGCCACCGGCTGCACGTTCGAGAGATAGATGCCGAAGGATTGCGGGCTGCCGGTGAGCATGTTGTGCACGCCGGCCGCGACGTTGCCCACGAAGCAGTTGAATTTATTGAATTGAGCCATCAGGGCGTCACTCCCGAAATTCGGATTTCCAGCGGGCCGGCGTTGTAGGCCGACATCTGGCCCAGAGCGTTGACGTCATTCAGCGCGGTGGAAAAGCCGAGGCCCCAGGTCTGGATGCGATCGTCTTCCTTGATGTAGGGCGCGGATTCGAGCAGCGCGCCGTAGAGATAAAGGTCGGGCGCCAGCGTCAAGAGCCAATTGGTCGCGTTGAGCGCCAGCGCCGGGATGTTCTGCCGGTAGACCATCTCGACGGTGTAGATCTGATCCGGCGTCGGGCACAGTTCGAGCTCGCTGCCGAAGATCGTGAAGAACAGCGGCTGGTTGATGGTGTCGCCGATGCTGGTTCGGTATTCATCGAGTTGCGCCGGTGACTTGAAATCGAGCCGCGCGGTGCTGATGATATTGGCGCCGCTGCTCATTAATTTGACCCGCCGCATCGACTGGAAATCACCGGGCAGCGCGATGTATTGCGGCTCGTTGCCGGTGGGGTTGGTGAGCGTGGTCGAGCGCTGCTCCATCTGCCGGCAGAACAGCATGCGGTTGAATTTTGCTTCCGCCAGCTGGACAAACGTCGGGATGCGCGCGATCAGCGTCGTATCTTGATCACGCGCCAGATATTCCGTCACCGTCGCTTGTAGCGAGGGATAGTCGAGGATGAGGGTCACGGGAGATCCTAGTTGAGCGATTCGTTGAGGCCTATCATATCGAGCCTTGCTCCGACCTCATCCTGAGGAGCGCGCTCTTCGCGCGCGTCTCGAAGGATGGCCGCTTGCACCGCCTTTGCGGCCATCCTTCG
>Ga0182012_10008203_pt1 | contig 10339 bp, 7 predicted proteins | sample 612S2SmetaG_FD_120486 | JGI IMG/M metagenome (GOLD analysis project Ga0182012, IMG submission 120486) | Permafrost microbial communities from Stordalen Mire, Sweden - 612S2S metaG | ecosystem: Environmental > Terrestrial > Soil > Wetlands > Permafrost | place: Sweden: Stordalen | collected...
AAGTGGGGAATGCCGAGCCGCTCCGAAACCCGGCGAGCGTCCTGAATGTCCTGGCCAGCGCAGCAGGCGCCCTTGCGGTGCGTAGCCTCCCCATGATCGTAAAGCTGCAGGGTGACGCCCACCACGTCATAGCCCCGATCATTGAGAAGCGCTGCAACAACGCTGGAATCGACGCCGCCCGACATGGCGACCACGACGCGCGTGTCCTGGGGACGCTTGCCGGCGACCAGAGGTTCGTGGTCGGGAGGGAGGGCCGTCATCTGATCAAATACCATGGGGTGGCAAGAGACCGCGCCGCCCCCTCGCACAGGCGCCGCAACGTCGCTTCGACAAGCGGTTAAAGCATTTTCGTGCATTGGACGCAATTCTCGCTTTTGGGGGAGGCTGGGGGGCGGAAACTTTTCGATATGGAGCAAAGGCGGGAGAAATCCCCTTTAATCCCGCCTGGTCACCATTTCGTCGTATTGTTCGCGCGGCGCTCGGCTGGTATGAGGCCTCTCGTTCCACGACCGAGGGCATTCGATGGCGGCGATGAAACTTCTCGCGGGCAACTCCAACCGGGCGCTGGCCGAGGCTATCGCGACGCATCTTGGCGTTCCACTCTGCCGTTCGGTCGTGCGGCGCTTCGCCGACCAGGAAATCTGGGTTGAAGTTCTGGAGAATGTGCGTGGGCAGGACACTTTCGTGATCCAGTCCACCTCGGCGCCGGCCAACGATCATCTGATGGAGGTTCTCATCATGATCGACGCGTTGCGCCGGGCCTCGGCGCGCCGCATCACGGCCGTGATCCCCTATTTCGGTTATGCGCGTCAGGACCGCAAACAGGGTCCGCGCACGCCGATTTCCGCGAAACTGGTCGCGAATCTGATCACCAGAGCCGGAGCGGACCGGGTGTTGACTGTCGATCTGCACGCGGGCCAGCTACAAGGCTTCTTTGACATTCCGACCGACAATCTGTTCGCGGCCCCGGTCATGGTGGCAGACATCAAATCGCATTCGAAACTCAAGAATGTGATGGTCGTGTCGCCTGACACGGGCGGCGTGGTGCGGGCCAGGGCGTTGGCCAAACGCATCGACGCGCCTCTGGCCATCGTCGACAAGCGCCGCGAGCGCGCGGGCGAGTCGGAGGTCATGAACATCATCGGCGATGTCAGGGACCACAACTGCATTCTGATCGACGATATTGTCGATTCAGGCGGCACGCTTTGCAACGCCGCCGAGGCGCTGCTGGCGGCGGGGGCTCTATCGGCCTCGGCCTATATAACTCATGGCGTGCTCTCGGGAGCGGCGGCGGAGCGCATCTCCAAGTCCAAATTGCTGGAATTGGTCATCACGGACACGATCAAGCCCACGCCGGAAGTCGAGGCTGCTCACAACATCAGGGTCATTCCGATCGGCCATCTGATCGGCGAGGCGATCGCCCGCACCGCCAAGGAAGAAAGCGTATCGAGCCTGTTTGATTAAGATGTCGGCTGCCTGCGCGGGCGACGAGAAATTCGCGCCTTAGCGCTCGCGAAACTGCATGGAAGAATCGCCTCATGCGCGAACCCGTCCCCTCCCGCTTCAATCTCGCGCGCTACTGCCTTCAAGACAACGCGCGCGAGCAGCCAGACAAGATCGCGCTTACAATCATTGGCGACCGCCGCGTGCAACGCTGGACCTATAGGGAGCTGGACGACAAGGTGCGCCGGCTTGCCACCGGGTTTCAGGGGCTTGGTCTGCCGCCGGCTGCCCGGATAATGATCCGGATGGGCAATGAAGCCAATGCGGCGCTAGCCTATTTCGCGGCGATAGCGGCGGGTTACGTGGCGTTGCTGGCCTCTTCGCAGCTTACATTCGAGGAAGCGGCGTTTTTGCGCGAGGATTGTGGCGCGGCGGCGCTGGTTCTGGGAGCGGGCTTCGAGCAGGAGCCGCATGAAGCCAAGGGACTCCGGGTGTTGCGCGGCGCCGATCTTGACCGATTGCTGGAGTGTGAGCCTGTCCAGAACCACGCGGATACGAGCGCGAACGACCCCGCCTATCTCGTCTACACATCAGGAACGACCAGCCGCCCCAAGGGCGTCTTGCACGCCCATCGCGCGGCATGGGCGCGCCGAATTATGTATCCACACTGGCTAGGGATTGGCCCCGACGACGTAATGCTGCACGCGGGGGCTATTAACTGGACATATACGCTTGGGGTTGGCGTGGTCGACCCGCTAGCCTGCGGCGCGCAGTCGGTTCTTTACAATGGGCGTCCGGATCCGGCGACCTGGCCGCGCCTTATCAAGGATTTTGGCGCCACGATCTTCGCGGCGGTGCCGGGCGTTTATCGCCAAATCCTCAAGCATGCAGCCGAGGAAGCCAGGAATCTGCCCAGCCTGCGCCATGGCCTTTCCGCTGGCGCAGCGCTGACGCCCGATCTCCTGGCGCAATGGCGCACCCATACCGGCAAGGACATTTTCGAAGCCTATGGGATGAGCGAGATTTCAACCTTTATTTCCAGCGGTCCCACGACGCCCGTGCGGCCTGGCTCGCCGGGCCGCCCTCAGCCGGGCCGGCGCGTCGCGGCGCTTTCGCGCGAGGGCGGGGAAGCGCCTCTGGCAGCCGGCGAAACCGGCCTGATGGCGGTGCATCGTGACGAGCCCGGGTTGATGCTGGGCTATTGGAACCGTCCCGACGAAGAGAAGGACGCTTTTCGCGGGGAGTGGTTCGTTTCGGGCGATCTCGTGGAGTTCGACTACGACGGCTATGTCTGGCTGCATGGGCGCGCAGACGAGGTAATGAACGCGGGCGGCTATCGCGTGTCTCCGGCGGAGGTGGAACGCTGTCTCCTCACCCATCCGCACGTCGCCGACGCGGCCGTCGCGGAACGTCCAGGCCGCGATCCTGGGACAACTATCATCAAGGCTTATGTCGTCCTGCGCGATGGTTGCGCTCTCAGCGAAACCGAAGTTCTTGGCCATTGCGCGCAGCATCTGGCGAGCTACAAGCGTCCTAGGTCGGTTCTGGCGCTCGACGCTCTCCCGCGCAACGCCAATGGCAAACTGGCGCGAGCATCATTACCTTGAGGCGTTATATAGTTGAAGTTGATGTATTGATTAATGCCTTGGCCTGAGCTCCGCCAAGGCGGAATTTAGGAGTTCTATACGCCGCCTTCATCCGCGCTTTTACGCACTAACTTGAATGAAGTGCGCTTTTTGGCCGGCCCATCGCCATTGACCGTGGATTTCATATTGGGCGAGGCCTTGAAAACCACGACCTTGCGGGGCTCGATCGGCACTTTGGCTCCGGTGCGCGGATTGCGGCCGGCGCGCTCACCTTTGCTGCGCACTATAAACGAGCCGAAATCGTGCAGTTTCAAGGTTTCTCCTTGAGTCAGCGTGCCGATCATCTCCTCGATTACGCTGTCGACCAGCCGCTTCGCTTCGCGCCTCGAGAGGCCCTCGCATCGATCGAAGATCGCGAGAGCGATATCTTGACGTGTGAGCGTGCCGAGGGGGCCATCTTCGCTCCACGTTGAAGCGTCCAGCTCTTCCTCGGCCGACTTCTCAGGGTTCTTCAAGTTCTTGATGCCTGACATGGCCTTGCACTCTTAAACTTTGCCGCGTTTTTTAAGCCCACTCCGACGCCGCCTGATTAAACGGCTGCATGGCCAAGGGCTAAGGCGAAATTGCTCGCGTGAGGAGGTTATTAGAAGTGCTATAGGTCACTCATCGAGCATGACTTTCGACATGGCTCTAGTCTTTTGCCTGATAATACATGCAACTTGCAAGGGAAAATGTGCGAAAACAAATATGTAAGGCGTCCGTAAAGTTATTCGAAACATAAAAATTCTATATTTGCGCGAACTTACGTGACGCGGGCTATCGCTTTTTGCCATGTTTGCGGAATGTCGCTCGAATTTAACGTTTTGGCATGCTAGAGCGTCTAGTAGAGGAAATCGAGCTTCTTTCAGCGGCTTGTTGTAAGCTTTACAGGGTCCGGCCCCGACTGGTTGTTTAGCTTGCGCCTGCCCCTTGAACCGCCCTCCCCGATGTCGCCGAGGGGGACGGCACGGCAACTGGCCGCGCGGCGTTTTTGTGATCTAAATCAGTCAAAAGTTCCGGGAGTTTATTGTGATGGCGCGAGTAAAGGACGAATTTGTCGAGGCGGAGGCTGACGCGCCGACGCCTGATCCCATGGAGCAAGTGCGCGAATTGCTGTTCGGCGAAGCCAAGCGCACCGCCGAGCAGAATTTTCAGGCTCTTGACGATAAGCTTGAAGCGATGCGCGCTGACTTTTTGGCCCGCTTCTCCGCGCTGGAAAGCCGCCTCGTCGATCTCGCGCGCGACACCGAGCAGAACCAGGCGGCCTCCGTCAACGCAATTGGCTCGGCGATCACCCAGCTCGGCGCCACGGTCCAGAATCTTAGCGTAAGGCGAAAGGGCGGCTGAGATGGTCGCTCCCGGCGTTAAGGACGAGAGTTTTGAAAAGCTCAAGGCTCTTTTGCTGGGGGAAGATGCGCGCCGCCTTGGGGATGTTGAGGAGGGTTTCAAGCGCATCGATCGCTATGTCGGCGACAGGCTAAAGCTCGAGACGGCGGTAGCCGATCTGCTGGTTGACGCCCTGCGCAAGGCCGAAGTCGCTCACCACAAGGACTTGGCTGGCGCGCTCGCGCCATTGATCGTCGCCGCGATCCGAAGCGAAATCAAGAACTCCAAAGAGATGATGGTCGAAGCGCTGTATCCGATCACCGGACGGCTGGTGACCGCGGCCGTCGCCAACTCCTTCCGCGAACTGGTTGAAGACCTGAACCGTCGAATTGACGCGATGGTTTCAACAAATGTCTGGCGGCTGCGTTTTAGGGCGTTGGCGACTGGACGATCCATGGCCGAGGTGGCAATGGCCGAGGCGGACGCCGCCAGTTTGAGGCGAGCGCTGCTGCTCGAACGCGGCAGCGGTCGGGTGCTCGCTACATGGCCCGAAGCGCTCGACGGCGGAGATCATGGCGAGCTGACGAGCGGTCTCATCGCCGCGATCACTGAATTCGCGGCGACTGTTTACGCCGATCGCGGGGGCGAATTGCGCATGCTGGACCTTGGCTCCAGTCACGTTTTTCTGCGAGCTTCGGCGCGCGTCATCGTTGCGGCCGAATTCTCGGGTGAGCTTTCCAGCACGCGCGCACGCCGACTTGATGAAGCCTTTCTGCGCATCGTCGAAGCGCATGAGAAGGATGAGAGCTCTACCAACCCCGAGGCGCTGAGCGCTGAACTTGGCGAGGCGCTTAAGGAAGATCCCGCCAAGCCTACCAGCAAAGGGCCTCTGATAGCGGTAGCGACAGGTCTCGCCGCTCTTATAGCTTGGCTTGCGTATGAGCCCACGTTGCGCGCTTGGCGGGATTACCGCATCGACAAGGCCTATGCGGCTGCCTACGCGGCGGATCGGAGCCTAGCGGAATATCCGCTGAGACTTGAAGTCGATCACCAAGGCGGGCGTGTTGTGTTGCACGGCCTAGCAGCCAACGAGAATGAGCCGCAAAGAGTGCTCGACGCAATAGCGCCAGCGGCGGCGCCGTACCGCGTCGAGCGCGACGTTGTGGTTCTGGCGCCGGCGTCGGCTTTAGCGGAAAGTCAACGCTTGATCGCACAGCTTCAAGACGAATTGACGCAGACACGGGCGGCGCTTGAACGTCTGAACGCACAGACCGAAAACCCGTCGGTCAGACTGCATCGACTTATCGAGAATTTCGCGGTGTTTTTCACGAAGCAAGACAATCTGGCTGATCCTGCCGCGGCTGTGGCGGGACTGGACGAACTCGCGAAGCTGCTCGTAAGCGCTGGCGAAGGTCTGCGCGTCGTCGGATATTCGGACGAGAGCGGTTCCGCGATCACAAACAGCGCCGTTTCGCGCGCACGCGCCGACAAGGTAATTTCGATGCTCGTGGAACGCGGCGTCCCGCGCGAGAAACTCGCGCTCGTGCCGCGTTCGACGCTTGCGCCCATCGCGGATTCAAGTCTCGGAGTTGGTCGAAGCCGCCGCGTCGTCTTCGAACAGCCTTACGACCACGAGTTCGATATCCGATGATATCGGCGAAGGTCATGCTGCTTGGCGACATTGGCGTTGGCAAAACGTCGTTGGCGCGCCGCTGCGTCTTCAACAAATTTGATAGTGACTACAAGACCACCATCGGCGTGGATGTGCTTACATATGATCTCCATTTGGGAAGCGAGTGCGATAACGAGGTCTTGCGTCTTGTATTGTGGGACACGGACGGCGATTTTGGGAACCGCATTTTCGAGACGGTGTATGTCGCGGGGGCCTCAGGCGCGATGATCATTGCCGACGCGTCGCGTCCGGGCACGATTGCAAAGATGGCGTCGCTTGCCACCTGCTTCGAGGAGCGATTCCCCGGTCGGCCTGCGGTGATGATAGTCAACAAGATTGACTTGGCGTCGTCCCTTTCGTTCCTGGAATCGCAACCCGACATTCTTGGCGATGTGCTCTATTCCAGCGCCAAGACGGGCGAAGGCGTGACGCACTTGTTCCATAAGATGGGCGCCGCGATCTGGCGTAGGGCGTCATGAGACAAAGGCGCCTCGCCGGACATTAGCCTGCGAGGACAGATCGGCTGCAACTGCTGTTTTCGCGCAAGCGCGTCACTTGTACAACGTTGCGAGTCATGGCGCGTGGGCTCCCCGGGCGTCCAGTCGGTGGCGTCAAGCAACCTCCATTTGCTGGAAAGCCGCTTGAGCTGATGCTCTCTGCAATGCAACCTCCGCGCAGGTTGCTTCCAATGCTCGACTGAGATTGGCGATCATTTCGCCGGTAATGTGTGATGGGCCCAAATCAGCGCGCCTTTCAATATCAGCCGCCATGAAGGCTACCCGCTGCGCGCCTATGTTCAAGCTCATGGATTTCAGGGCATGCGCGGCGCGGCCTACCGCCGCAATATCAAATTTCGCAAAGGCGTCAATGATTTGCGCTGTCGATTCCGGCGCATGATCAATGTAGAGTCCGAGCACGCGACTTGCAAAATCACCGGTTCCGCTGTGCCCGAAACTGAGCAACTGCTGCAAGGCGTCCACGCTCAGGAGCGGCTCCTCGCAGGCTTCGACAGCGCTTTCCACGCCTTGCCGGTTGATTGCCGACGAATCTGTGATCCGCGAAGAATCAACGGGTGGCCTGAATTTGGCGAGACATTCCGCCAATGCGCGAATAGTGAAGGGCTTGTGAAGCACGGCGTCCATTCCTGCTTCTCGCCAGGCGTCAGCCGCACTCCCGATGACATGGGCGGTGACGGCGACAATGGGCGTGTGTCGGCGACCTGTTGCCTGTTCCATTGCGCGAATTCGTCGCGTGGCCTCGAAACCATCGACTTCCGGCATGCTGACGTCCATCAGAATAATGCCGAAGTCTTGTTCCGTCGCCGCTGTCACCGCGTCAAGGCCATTTTCGACGGTCGAGGCGCTCGCTCCCAACCGACCGAGCGCTTCGATCGCAATCTCGCGGTTGATAGCCACGTCGTCCGCGACAAGCGCCCGCAGCGACGGAAACTGGGGAAATTCCAGGCGCTCGTTGGCCGCAGACACTGACGCGCCGATTGGGGCGCCCGAAGCAATTGCGGTGAGCAGGTCGAGCATTTCCGAATGCGCCAATGGACGTGCGATCACAGCGTCGGCCTTGCCTTGGCGAACCATTTCGTAAGCAGACGGATCTCCCAGCGTAGCCAGACAAACAACCTTGGCGCGACGCTCTTGACGCGTCACGGGCACGCGATCCGGGTCGGCGAAAATGATTGCAGCGCTGCATGAAGCTACCTCCGCCGCTATCTCCACGTGATAGCCCGCCGCCGCCAGATAGCGCGTCAGCGCCTTCTCGGTAGCGAAACCGTCGACGGCGACGATCGCCGTGTGTTCGCCGCCTTTCGCCACTCGAGGCCATGGGAGGGAGGCGATGAAGTCTCCCTGTGGAATCGAAAAGGCGAATGTGGAGCCCGCTCCGACGGCGCTACTCACCTCAAATTCGCCGCCCATCGCCTCAATGAGGCGCTTGCTGATCGCCAAACCAAGCCCCGTTCCGCCGAAGCGCCGGGTGGTGGATTGATCGGCCTGCGTGAAGGCGCCAAAGATATCGGCTAGCTTGTCTCCGGGAATGCCGATCCCGGTGTCCGTAACTGCGAAACGCAGACGTGAAGCGTTGTTCGGATCGGGCCCCACATCGAGAACGACAGATCCCTTCTGAGTGAACTTGAGCGCATTGTTGACAAGATTGCCAATGACCTGATTGATCCTCACCGGATCTCCGGTGACGCCGCGCGGAGTTTCGGGCGCGACATAAGAAACCAGGTCTAGCCCTTTTTCGCGAGCGCGTTCGCCAAACAGGCTGATTGCATCCTCTGCCAGTTCGCTCGGATTCACTGCAATTTTCTCGAGCTCCAGTTTGCCTGACTCGATTTTGGAGAAATCGAGAATGTCGTTGATGATCGCCAGCAGGCTCTTGCCAGATTTCGATATGACCTCCGCGTAGCGCTTTTGACGCTGGGGAATATCCGCCGCCGCAAGTAATTCGGCCATGACCAGCACGCCGTTCATCGGCGTGCGGATTTCATGACTCATGGTGGCGAGAAAGCTGGATTTCGCGGCATTGGCTGACTCAGCGGCATTCTTGGCCAATCTCAAGTCATGCGTACGGTCCGACACCTCCTGTTCGAGGTTGCGGCGGTGTGCGGCCAGCTTTGTGTCGCGCTCCCTGATTTCGTCCAGCATCGTGTTGAAGCCATCGATCAGCAGCCCGACTTCGTCATTGCTCGTCGCATCGACGCGCGCACGATATTCATGGCCCTGCCGAACGCTCCAGATTGTTTGGCTTAACTCACGCAGCGGGCGCGTCAGCTCCCGATGAAATCGTCCCGCGACCAATAGACCTATCGCCATGGCCACACTTGCGCTGAGCGCGGCGCCGCGCAAGGATGACAATAATTGATCCGAAAGATCCTTTGTGTCGGCGACGAGTATGAAGCGCCCAACATTGACGCCAGCGTTTATGATCGGGACATTTATCTCAATGGTGCGGGTAGACAACAAATCCAAAGGATCGATGCGCTTCTGGCCATCCCCGTGAATGCGCAAATCCGCATCTAGTTGCGTTGCGCTGCCCAGAACCGCCAACGTCCTTCCAGGCTCAATGTCGATCCGCGCGTAGCTGAGATCCGGAATATGCGCGATAGCCTTCATCGCCTGATAGGCGGCGCCGGAATCGCGCGTCGCGGTCGCGTGCGCCGTAGCCGAAGCAAAAACCTGGGCCGCGCCCATCAAGGTCCGCGTCTTTATTTCAGCGTAATCATTCAGCCCCTGCCAGACGGAAACACAGCCCATCGCCACGGTCGCGCTCGCCACGGCGGTCATGACGAGAAGCGCCAGCTTTCTGGCGATCGGCATTTTCGGTCCGGCGAGTGCGTCGGAACGGCGTCTGACTACTATTCCCATGCTCATAGTCTGCCGGAAAAGATGTAAGGAGCGATTAATCCAGGGTAATGATGCAATTATTGTGAGAGATAGGGATATCCGGGATTTAGACCGTTCGGTACGGGAACATTGGTGAGATTGTAATTCGAGTTCAGAACGAGATTTGGACCCGAATACAGCTGCATCTTATACGCAACGATGATTGTAAAGGCCGATTGCTCGGCAATTGTGTTGTTGGTGTTGATAACGAGTATGCCTTTTGGGGTATAGATCGTCCCAAGTAGAAGCGGCGCATTGTTGCTCAGAATTTGATGACTCCGCCCGCTTGGCGCGGCAGGATCGTCGAAAATCAGCATTCCCGCCATCAGCCCGGTGGTTGGCGCCGTCATGTTGATGCTCGTGGTCGCGTCGAAGAGGAACGTCGACGCCGCGCCCTTCAAGAAAATTCCAGCGTTCTGCGTCGTAAAACTTGAATTGTCGTCGACGATCAAGGGGCCGTCCTTCATGATGTGCACGCCAGACGTGAGAGTGACATTCGCGCCTCCGGTGACATGAAGACCGCCGCAATAGGTTCCGGGCATCAATGCAACCGTGCCGCCGGTCACAACTTCATTTGTGTAAGTGCAGGCGCCAATCTTCGGCGTTGGACGACTCACCAATGGGTCCGCAACCACTGGGCAATCTGTCAAGGGCGCCGGATTAAAATTGACCTTTTTCCCCACCACCCCACCAGCCGAACAAATTGATGCAGCGGTAAGCATGGAGTTGCCGGCTCCGGTCAATCCGTTCGCGTGGGAGGAATTCGATTGGACCGCGCAAAACTCCGCCGTGACTTTTGCATTCGCCTCAAGATAAATCGCTTGCGCGCCTGTGGTGTCGAGCGCAAGCGCGCAAATCGGGAAGCCCGCCGCGCT
>Ga0182012_10008205_pt1 | contig 10339 bp, 9 predicted proteins | sample 612S2SmetaG_FD_120486 | JGI IMG/M metagenome (GOLD analysis project Ga0182012, IMG submission 120486) | Permafrost microbial communities from Stordalen Mire, Sweden - 612S2S metaG | ecosystem: Environmental > Terrestrial > Soil > Wetlands > Permafrost | place: Sweden: Stordalen | collected...
CGTTATGCGCCGGCTGCGGGCACGACTCGATCAGTGCGGCGATCGTGCGCGCGTGTTTTGAACTCGATCTGCCGCCGCACCGGATCGCCAAGATGTCGGGGATCGGCTGTTCGTCGAAGACGCCGACGTATTTCCTGGGGGCTTCACACGGGTTCAATTCGGTGCATGGGCGGATGCCGTCGGTGCTGACCGGGGCGAACCTGGCGAACCGCGACCTGATTTATCTGGGCGTATCGGGGGATGGCGACAGCGCCTCGATCGGGATCGGCCAGTTCGCGCATGCGATGCGGCGCGGCATCAACATGGTCTATATCGTCGAGAACAACGGCGTGTACGGGCTGACCAAAGGGCAGTTCTCGGCGACATCCGACAAAGGCGCAAAATCGAAGCGCGGCGTGGTCAACAGCGATGCGCCGATCGATCTGGTCGGCATGGCGCTGCAACTGGGGGCGACGTTTGTGGGGCGCAGCTTCTCGGGTGACAAGGCGCAGTTGGTGCCGTTGATCGAGGCGGCGTTGCGGCATGAGGGTGCTGCGTTCATCGATTGCATCTCGCCTTGCGTGGCGTTCAACAATCACGAAGGCTCCACCAAAAGCTTCGATTTTGTGCGTGAACACAATGAAGCCGTGAACGCGCTGGACGTGATCACCGGACGCAGCGAGATCCTGGTGGATTACGCGCCGGGTTCGGTGGAGATGGTGACGCAGCACGACGGCTCGATGCTGCGGCTGCGCAAGCTGCACACCGATTACGACGTGCATGACCGGGTGGCGGCGCTGACCTACATGCAGGAACGCGCGGCGGCGGGGGAGATCGTGACGGGGCTGCTGTATGTCGATCCCGAACCGAACGATATGCACGCGCATCTGCGCACCGTGGACCGGCCGTTGAACGAACTGGACGAGTCGGCGCTGGTGCCGGGTTCGAAGGCGTTGGAGCGGTTGAACGCGGGGTTGCGGTAGGGGAGGCTCGCTTGGGGGGAGCCCGACAGCCCGGGTTTTCGCACGGTTCGAATAATCCCTGAGTCTCCTTCGCGCGGTTGGCGTCGAGTACAGTCATTGGTCCGGTTTATTTACCAAAAAGAATGAACCGGCAGAGCCGGCATGAACGAATTTGGTTCGCGACTGCCCGTGGCGCGCTCTGTGATACTCCGTGCCAACTCAGTGATACTCCGTGTCCACTTGAATGCGAACTGGCCCGGCGACTCGGGAGGGCCCGTATGGCCTGCCATCACCATCGCAGCCCCCTGACCCGCACAGCCAGGCCAGCCTTGCAGTGGACACGGAGTATCACAGAGCGCGCCACAGACGTTCTTGGATTAATTACGCCGGTGCCGGCTTTGCCAGCTCGTTCGTCTCTGTCATCTACCCGGCCCATGCGGACGACGCGCAATTCACGCCTCACTGCCACGTAGCGCCATTTTTACCACGGCGATGTTGCCGCAGCCTGCCAGGACCTCCTCACGGGCCAGCCAGGCCGCGTAGGCCAGGGCCTGACGAATGTCCTCAGCCTCCAAATCAGGATAATCGGCCAGAATTTCTGCCGTATCGGCGCCCTCCGAGACTAGGCTCACGATCGTGCCGACGGTGATGCGCAAGCCCCGGATGCAGGCGCGACCGCCCATCTTCCCGGCTTCAAACGTGATCCGATCCAGGCAGGGAGCGCCCGGGATGTTGTCGTCGTGGGCCGGCTCCATGATACCATCTGCCCGCCCTACGGTCGCTGCCTTATGTGATCCATCCATCGCTCTGCGACAAGTGGACCGCATTGCGCGCCATGGCCCCGCTTGGCATGCCTGAAGACAGGACGGTTGAACGCGGGGTTGCCGGAAAGGCCCTCACAACGCGATCGCTTCCAACTCGCTCGCAAGGCGGGCGATCAGGTCGAGCGCCCGATCAAGCTCCATGACCGACGGTTGCGGCACCACGTCCGGTTCGCCGGGATAGCGATACGCAACGCCCCAGTTCGTCCAATCCCGCAAGGGCAGCACCAGCGGTTCGAGCGACGGGAAGCGGGTCAGAACGGTTCGCCCCAGCAAATCCAGATCGTGAGTCTTGCGAAAATCGATGCCCGCCTGGACCAGGAAGCCCTTCAACACTTTTTCGGCGGCTTGCTGGCAATGAAACGCCGCGCCGTCGCGGGCCGGCGGGTCGGCGTCCAGGCAAAGCCGAGCAACGCGCCGGTCCGCAGTCGCGACCCGGAGCCAGCCGACAACTTCCTCCCTGGTGTCCGCCGGGTCAGGGCCGCTCATAGACGACCACACCGTCCAGGACGGCGGCACGCGACAACGTGCCGGGCACCTTCGATTTGCGTCGGAACGTTTCCTCCCGCACCGGGATCACGTCGGCCGGCTCATGGTAGCCGCGACGCGATTCGTACCCCGCCTGCAGCGTGACCTTTTCCCGCGGGGTGTCGTCATCGACGACGACCAGCAGGTCGATGTCGCTGTCGGGCGTGGCGTCGCCACGGGCGCGCGAGCCGAACAGGATCACCCGACGCGGGCGGAAATAGGCCACCACGGGGTCCAGAAGTTCAGCCGGGACAAGCGGTTCGGTCATAGGCGGCGCACTCTCGTCGTTTTGCCGTCCGGCGCGTATAACACACCCTGCGCCGCGGCGCAGGGTCAAACCTCGCCCGTCCCCGGTCGCGACTTCGCGGGGACCGAACGGTTCGGCGTCAGAAGTGCGCGCCCGGGGCGCGTCTGGAGGCAAGGATGACTCAGGCAAATTACGCGCTGCGGCCGCAAACATCGTTGAAGCTGGAAGCCGAGAAACTGGCGAAGGCCGAGGGAACGACATTGAACCAGTTCATCAACGTCGCGGTCGCGGAGAAGATTGCAGCGCTGCGGACCGCGGATTTCTGCCGTGACCGGGCCCGGCGGGCCGATATCCCGGCGGCCCTGGTGCTGTTGGATACGATCGGCGGGGACGCGGTTCCACGTTCGGGGGACGAACTCGAACCCTGACCCAATGGACAGCCCGCGCGCCCAGCGATACGACACCCCCATAACCAGGGGAAACGCACAAGCCATGACCGTCACGGTGCTCTATTCGGAAAAATCCTACGCCGACGACCAGGTGGAACGGGAAATCTACGGCCCCGACGTCCGGGTGATCTTCCCGAAGGAACCCACCAACGGCTTGGCCGACCTGTCCGATGCGGACTGCGCCATCGCCGACGGCCTGATGATCCTGCGCTACAAAGTCTTCGCCAAGGACCTGGAGCGCTTCCCGAAACTGCGCGCGGTCTGCCGCATGGGCGTTGGCTACGACAACCTGGACCGGGTCGCGATGGCCCAGCGCCAGATCATGGTGCTGAACGTGCCCGATTACGGCACCACGGAAGTCGCCGATCACGCCCTGTCGCTGGCGCTCGCGCTCCGCCGCGGCCTGCTGCTGCACCTGGAGGGCCAACGCGCCGATCCGCCCGCCCCCTGGCGCTACATCATCGACCCCCTGGTCAAGCGGTCTTGTGTGCAGACCTTCGGCATCGTCGGCATGGGCCGCATCGGCACCGCCGTCGCGCTGCGCGCCAAGGCCTTCGGCTTCCGGGTGGTGTTCTTCGATCCGAACCTGCCGAACGGGGTGGAACTCGGCTTGGGAATCGGCCGCACCCGCACCCTGGACGAGCTGCTGGCGCAGACCGACACCCTGTCCATCCACGCCCCGCTGACCCCGGAAACCCGCGGCCTGATCGGCGCGCACGAGCTCTCCGTGCTACCCAAGGGCGCCGTGCTGGTGAACACCGCGCGCGGCCCGATCGTCGATATCGACGCGGTGGCGGCGGCGCTGAAAAGCGGCCATCTGTCCGGCGTCGGCCTGGACGTGGTGCCGGTGGAACCCCCGGTCGAGCCGGTGCCGGAACTGATCCGCGCCTACCGAGCCCGCGAACCCTGGACGATCGGGCGGCTGATCATCACGCCGCATTCGGCCTTCTTCACGCCCCAGGCCTGGGACGACATCCGCAGTAAATCCGCCGAGACGATGCGCGCCGCCCTGCTGGGACCGAAGCCGCAGAATGTGATCCCGCCCGAAAGTTACTGACCCGGTTCCACCACCCCCGGCCCCTCCAGCATCACCACATTGCCCACCACCGCATTCCGCCGCATCACCACCGGCTCGCGCGTGCTGTTCCGGACGAACAGCACTGGCGATGGCAGATCGCTGCGCAGCCGGTTGTCCTGAACGATCAACGCCCCGGTCGGGTTGCTCACCCCTTCCACCCCGATCGAGATCGCCACCGCCGGGTTGTCGCTGTGCCGCCCTTTCCACAGATCATTGTTCTCGATCAGCGCGTTGCCGCCGTTCGGCAGCTCGATCAGATAACTGGAAGTGCCGTTCGGCCCGTCCTCGATCCGGTTGCCGATCACCAGGGTGGACAGAGCGCGCGATTTCACGTGGTGGCCGACATGCGTGTCCCAAAACGTGCAGCCCTCGACATCCAGCAGCGCGATCGGGCGCCCGGCATAGATCGCGTGCGCACAAGCCCCCGCGCAGGAGCCATTGCCGCGGAATTCGCTCCCGGTCACGCGCAGCACGCTATCCGGTGAGCCGCCGGCCAGGATGCCGTTCTCGTTGTCGAGGAACCGGCTGTCCTCCACTGTCAGGTTGTCGCCCAGACCCCGCACCCCGGCCGCGGTGTGGAAGCGCCCGTGCGCGCCGGCAAAGGTCAGCCCCCGCACGGTGATCTCCGATCCCACCATGATGAAAATGCCGCCCTCGGCGCAAACCCGGCCGGTCAGGACGACACCGGGACCGGTGGCCTCGATCGTCAGGTGCGAGGCCTTCCAGACCGCGCAATCCGCATAGGTGCCGGGATCGATCGTCACCACATCGCCGTCCCCCGCCACCGTCGCGGCCTGGCTCGGGACCTTCAGCAGATGGCCGGGCCCGACCGCCAAGGTGCGGGCGGCGGCCGATGGCATCAGCCAGAGACAGGCGAGCGTTGCGGCGACAAAAGCGACTGGGCTATGCCAGGGGATAGACGGGGGGACGGTGTTCATCCCCCATCCCTCGGCAAAGCGGAGATCGAAAGTCAAGGTGCCAACCAACGGGACCGGCCAGAGCGTGCCCCTGGTCGCGCATATCTTCCCCACCTTCGCGGTCGGCGGCGCGCAGGTTCGGTTTGCCGCGCTGGCCAACCATTTTGGCCCCGCGTTCCGCCACCTGATCGTGGCGCTGGACGGCAACCTCGCGTGCCGGGAGCGGTTGCGGGCGGACCTGAACGCCGACTTTCCCGCCATTCTGGCGCCAAAAGGCGCGATGCTGGCCAATGCCTGGCGCTTCCGCCGCCTGCTGCGGCGCTGGCGGCCCGATGTGCTGGTGACCTGCAACTGGGGCGCCATCGAGTTCGCGCTGGCGAACCTGCTGCCGCTCGCCCGTCACATCCACGTGGTGGACGGATTTGGCCCGGAAGAGCAGTCGGCCCAGATCACGCGCCGCATCCTGGTGCGCCGGCTGGCGCTGTCGCACAGTCTGGTGGTGGTGCCCTCGCGCAACCTGGCGCGCATCGCGACGGAGACCTGGAAGCTGCCCGAACGCCAGGTGCGCTACGTGCCCAACGGCATCGATCTGGACCGCTTCGCCGCACCGCACCCGGACAATCCGGGGCCACCGGTGATCGGCACCGTCGCGGCGTTGCGCGCGGAGAAGAACCTGCCCCGTCTGCTGCGCGCCTTCGCCAGCCTGCACCAGCCGGCGCGCCTGGTGATCGTCGGCGACGGCGAGGCGCGCGGATCGCTGATGGAACTGGCGGGTGCGCTGGGGGTTGCGGACCGCGTCACCTTCACCGGCCACCGCGACGATACCCCGGCGCTGTATGCCGGCTTCGACGTCTTTGCCTTGTCGTCCGACACCGAACAGATGCCGCTCTCGCTCATCGAGGCGATGGCCAGCGGTTTGCCGGTCGCAACCACCGATGTGGGCGACGTGCGCGCGATGCTGGCTTGGTCGAATGCGCCCTTCGTGACCGAACTGGACGATCTGGCGCTGGCCGGGGCGCTGGCCGCTCTGCTGCGGGATGGCGATCTGCGCGCGCGCCTGGGCGCCGACAACCGGACCAAGGCGCGCCGGGATTTCGGCCAGGCGGCGATGTTCGACACCTACCGGGACCTGTGGAACGGCACCGCGTGACATCCGTCACCCTGTCGCCGGTCCGGGATTTCGCCGCCCTCGGCGCGCGCTGGCGCCGCCTGGAAGCTCGGGCGGATGGCTCGTTTTTCCAAAGCTGGACCTGGACGGGGTGCCTGGCCGAGGAACGCTTTCCCGATCCGATTCTGGCCGAGGCCACCGAGGCGGGCGAGACCGTCGCCCTTGCCCTGTTCAACCGCCGCCGGCATGTGCTGGGACCGGACACCCTGTACCTGGGCGAAACCGGCATCCCGGCCCTGGACCGCCTTTATATCGAGGATAACGGCGTGCTCGCGGTCACTGGACGGGTGGCGGCGCTGACCACCGCCTGTCTGCACGCCGCCCGCTTCGGCCACCCCGGTGGGTGGCCGAGCACGCTTGTGCTCAGCGGCATCGACGACCGCACTCTGGCCGCAGTGCGCCAGGTCGCCGGCGAAACCGTAGTGCGGCACAGCGACTCCGCCCCCTACGCCGAACTGACGCAACCCATGCGGGCGGACACCGACTACCTGGTTCGGCGCAGCGCCAACACGCGGCAGCAACTGCGACGGTCGGACAGAGCCTGGGCCGAGTTCGGGCCGCTGGCGCTGCGGCGCGCCGAGACAGTGGCAGAGGCGCACGCGTTCCTCGACGAACTCGCCCCCCTGCATCAGGCCACCTGGACCCTTCGGGGTCAGCCCGGCTGCTTTGCCGACCCGTTCTTCGGCCGCTTCCACCATGAATTGATCGACCGGGGCCTGCCGCGGGGGGAGATCGACCTGCTGCGGATCACCGCGGGCGTCCGGCTGATTGGCATCCTCTATAATTTTCGCTTCCGGGGCCGAGCGCTGGCCTATCAGAGCGGGTTCGATTATGCGGGCGCCGGCAGCCGCCGGAAGCCGGGCCTGACCTGCCATCATCAGGCGATCCGGTTGTGCCTGGCCGATGACGTCGCCATATATGATTTTCTCGCGGGCGGGGACCGGTATAAGTACAGCCTGTCGGATACTGAGCGGTCATTGCATTGGGTTGCGCTGGATGGGGTTTCATCAGCGTGGCGCCAGGCTGCGCGGCGGGTCGCGGGCATGCTGATGCGATTGCCGCATAGGCGAAGCCCGGCGATGCGTGTAAAAAAATAGTTGCTTTGCATCTTATGGTACGCCATTTTGAGCCGCTCTCTCGGGACAAAGTCTTGAAAGCATCCTTGACCTCCGCAACGTCGTTGATAGCGCTCCTGGTCTTCCAGGGCGGATCGGCGCGCGCCGCGACCTTGACACTCAGCGCTGGCACCGAACCCTCGCCGCAGTTTTCCTACACCACGAATGTCGATAATTTTGGCGATGTGCTGGTCAGCGTCGCCTCGGGTGCCTTCGCGAACATCGCCACCTACTCGAACAGCGGCGGCGGCACGAGCTCGGTGTCCTGGGGCACCACGACCGGTGTGTTCGCCGGCGGTGGCCAGACGACGACGGCTGGCAGCCACACGACGGTAACCGACCCGTCCGCCTTTACCTTCACCCCGACCGTGACCGGCACCGCCACCGCGGTGAAGGTCACGGTGACCGCCGGCGGGGCCACATCGCAAATCCTGACCCTGACCGGTACCGGCGTCGCGCCGGTGCTGAACAGCGTGACCGGCAACGTGAACGCTGGCTATGTGCTGGTCACCCAGTCCACGACCGCGGCCGTGACCGTCAGCAACAGCGGCAACGGCAACCTGGCCAACTCGAACCTGACCGCGGCGGGGAAATCGGTCACGCTCAGCAACCTGAACGGCACGCTGGGGACGGCCAGCAGCGGCGGGTTCAGCGGCGGGACCAGTGTCAGCCTGACGGACAGCAGTTCGACGACCTACAATTACGTCTTCAAACCAACCGGCACGGGCACCGCGACCACCACGGTGGTTGACAGCTTCTCGAACGGCGGCACCAACAACGCGGCCAGCAGCGCCACCACCACCCTGGCCGGCACCGGTGTCGCACCGGTGCAGAGCGTTGCGGTGAGCAATACCGGCACCTTGGGCGGCGGCGTGGCCTCGACCGGCAGCGTCGGCAATGTGCTGGTCGGCAGCAGCGTCTCGGCCATCATCACGGTCACCGACATCGGCAACGGCGACCTGGCAGCGGGCGGCGGCGCGAACACGATCAACAACCTGAACGGGTCGGCCGGCGGCGCCAGCAATTCCGTGTTCGCGGGCACCGGCGGCGCCTTCAACATCAAGGACAACACGTCGGGCGGTTCCACCACGGCGGCCTACACCTATAATTTCACGCCGACCGCGACCGGCGCGCAGACCGCGACCGTCATCACCGCCTTCACCAATGGCGCGACCGGCGGCACCAACCTCGCCAATTCAGTCACCACCGCTTTGTCCGGCACCGGCGTGGCGCCGGTGGCGAACGTCTCCAGCTCGGTCAGCGCCGGCTATGTCCTGGTCACCCAGTCCGCCGCCGCTAGCGTTACGGTCAGCAACAGCGGCAACGGCAACAAGTCCGGCCTGGGCACCATCAGCAACCTGCGCGGTTCGGTCGGCGCGGCGAGCGGCAGCGGCTTCTCCGGCGCCGGCGGCACCTTGGCGATCGGCACCGCCGCCGGCCTGACCGACACGACGTACACGACCTACAGCTATGTTTACACGCCGACGACGCGCGGCGTGGCCTCGACCACGGTCGTTTCCACCTTCGTGAACGGCAACGGCGTCACCAACAGCGCCGGAACCCTGTCCACCACCCTCCTCGGCACCGGCGTCGCGCCGGTGAACAGCGTCACCACCACCCCCACCGCCCTGGTCCGCATCGGCACAACGGGGGCGGGGGCGGCCACGGTTTCCATCTCCAACATCGGCAACGGCAACCTGTCGGGCGCCGGCACCATCAGCAACCTGAATGGCACCGTCAGCAACGCCCTCGGCACCGGGTTCAGCACCAGCAGCGGTACCACCGTCGGCCTGGCGGACGCGGCATCCACGACCCTGGGCTACACCTATACGCCGCTCAGCCGCGCCACCAGTTCGACCACCGCGACCATCAGCTTCAGCAACGGCAACACCGCCGGCACCAACACGGCGCAGACGATCACCGCCTCGGTCAGCGCGCAGGGCGTTGGCCCGACCTATCAGAGCAAAATCGGCTCCACCGTCGATACGCCCACCGCGGAGGCGCATGGCGCGACCGCCAGCACCGGGCCGACCATCAGCTTCTTCGTGGCCAGCAAGTCCACGCAGACCCTGTATCTGAACCTGGGCAACATCACGGCCGATGCCAACGGCGGCAATGCCAGCCTGACCAACCTGTCGATCGAGTCCTTCACCTTCGCCGGCGCGAATGCCGCCGCGTTCAGCTCGACATTCACCCCCGGTTCGGTGATCACCGAGGGCGGCTCGATCCTGCTGCCGATCACCGTCAGCAGCGGCGCGCTGACCGGCCTGCTGAATTCGAGCCTGACGATCTTCACCGACGAATCGGTCGGCCTGGGCGGCACCGGCGACAGCTTCACCTATGAGCTGGCCGCCCTGATCCCGGAACCAGCCTCCTTCGCGGTGATCGGCGCCGGCCTGGCTGGCCTCGCCTTCGCGCGCCGCCGCCGCATGGCAGGCTGACACGTTGCTTTGCCGCGCGATGTCCGGCTCGAATCGCACCCGCTGCAATTGGGGGTTGTCACATATGATGCATGCGATCTATTTTGCCCGCTAAGGGCCGGGCGCAGATCGGCGCGCTTGAGGAGTCGGTTCCCGGTAACAGGGAAGGACTCCTTGCGTGAAGACCATCATGCTCGCCGGTGTGTCACTGCTGGCGCTCTGCGCCGCGTCATCCACGGCCGAGGCGACGAGCTTCGTCTATACCGGGAGCCTTGTTCCCTACACGATCCTATCCTCCGGGTTCTATGACCTGACCGCGGCCGGCGGCCAGGGCGGCGGTGGCCAGGGCGGCGGCGGTGGTGGCGCCGGCGCGGTGATCGGCGCCGAGATGTATTTACCCGCCGGCACGACCCTGGAGATCGCGGTCGGCGGGGCCGGCGGCAGCGGCAACTTCAGCGGCTACTATGCCGGCGGCGGCGGCGGCGGCAGCTTCGTCCTGACCGCGAGCTACGCACCCCTGATCGTCGCCGGCGGTGGCGGCGGGGCGGGCTATGCCGGCACCAATGGCGGCCCCGGACAGACCGCCACGAGTGGGCAGGCCGGATACGGGGCTGCCGGCGGCGCCGGTGGGACCGGCGGTGCGGGCGGCAGCGGC
>Ga0182012_10008206_pt1 | contig 10338 bp, 10 predicted proteins | sample 612S2SmetaG_FD_120486 | JGI IMG/M metagenome (GOLD analysis project Ga0182012, IMG submission 120486) | Permafrost microbial communities from Stordalen Mire, Sweden - 612S2S metaG | ecosystem: Environmental > Terrestrial > Soil > Wetlands > Permafrost | place: Sweden: Stordalen | collected...
GAAAAGTTACGGTGCATCCGTCCGCTTCGCGGAGAATCTTCACTGGATATTGCATCGTGTCTCCTTTACTTGATCCCAAGTTGCTTTCTGATGGCGAGCAGCGTTCCCTTGGGGAGGTCTTTCTTGTGCATCGGGATAACTGAAAACTTTCCGTTCAGTTCAACGTGAAGGTGCGATCCTTTGCCGGGCGTGAAGGTAGCTCCAAGTGCAGCCAGTTCGCGCTTTAGCTCCTTGCTCGTCAAGGTTCAAATGTAATCGTTTTTGGTTACAACGGCAAATAAAATGTACCCAAAACTGATAACGCTTCGTTGTTTCGCGCCTTGGAAGGTGTATTTCCGCCCAGACGCCTGCCTGGACAACCGTGTGCCGTAAACTATAAAAGTCATTTTGCTGCGGCATACCCCGCCCGCACCGCATCTAGTTTTTGAGGAGGCGAAAAGGCGCTATGAAAAAGATAGGCATTCTGTTCGGGATGGAAAACAGCTTTCCCGGAGCGTTGGTGGAGCACATCAATGCGCGGAACATCGACGGCATTCAGGCGGAGTTTGTGGAGACTGGCGCCGTGCGCCTCGACAAAGCGCCAGCCTATTCGGTCATCGTGGACCGCATCTCGCACGACATTCCCTTTTACCGCGCCTTTTTGAAGCACGCCGCGCTCAACGGAACGGTAATCGTCAACAATCCCTTCTGGTGGTCGGCGGACGACAAGTTTTTCAACTACTCCCTGGCCCAGAAGCTGGGCGTAGCCGTGCCAAAAACCGTGATCCTCCCGCACAAGAAGCATCCCGAGGGCACAACAGACCGGTCGATGCGCAACCTCGAATATCCGCTGGACTGGGACGGTGTTTTTGAGTACGTCGGCGAGCATGGATTTCTGAAGCCTATCGACGGCGGCGGCTGGCGCGACGTCTACCACATCCATAATCGCGCCGAGTTTTTCGCGGCCTACGACCAGTCGCGCGACCTATGCATGACCTACCAGAAGGCGGTCGAATTCAACGAGTATTTCCGCTGTTACGTGGTGGGCCAGAAGAAGGTCCACATCATGCCGTACGATCCGCGCAGGCCGCATCACGAGCGCTACTTGCAGAATCCGCCGGCGTACGACAAGAAGCTGCTGAAACGTGTGGAGCAAGACGCCCTGAAGCTCTGTCGCGCCCTGGGCTACGACCTCAACACGGTCGAATTTGCCGTGGAAAACGGCATTCCCTACGCCATCGACTTCATGAATCCCGCGCCGGATGCCGACCTCCACTCCGTAGGTCAGGCTAATTTCGACTGGATTGTCAAGGAAGTGGCAGATCTGGCGATCGAAAAAGCGCACCAGGCTCCCCATGTGCCGGAAATGCGCTGGGCCACGTTCCTCGGTGCAGAGAACGCCGCCCCGGCCAAAGAAAAGAAGAAGTCCGAGAAGAAAAAGTCCGCAAAGAAAAAAGCTGCGAAGACCTCTGCGTCAAAATCTGCGGCGCCTGCCGAGTAGCAAAGTTGTGGATCACGGATTCTGGAGGGAGCAGAGCGCTTTAGCGCTCTGAAATGCCGCAAATCTCTGGCGCCTTCAGGCGCGGGCTCTGGCATTTTTCTACCTTCGGATCAAACTCAGCCGTGGCCCTAGATGATCTTCCGAAACGTCAAATTGTACCGATACGACCCTGTCATCGGATGATGCCCGGGCTTAAGTGGCTGCACGCCATGAAAGCGCATGCGCGACGGTCCGCCCCAGACAATCACATCCCCATGCTCAAGCAGCATCCGTTTCGCCGGATCGGTGCGCTGAAAACCTCCCAGCAGAAACACGCACTCGAGTCCAAGAGATATGGAGACGATCGGCTGGCTCAAGTCGATTTCGTGCCGATCCTGATGAATCCCCAGCTTTGTCCCTGCCTGGTAGCGGTTGATGTGCAAGGCATCCGGCCGAAACAGCGGGAACCCTGACCGTACCGCGCATCGAATCGCGAAATCCAACAGCACCCGCGGTATCGGAGGCCACATCCGCCTGACCTCCGGGTTCAGCGGATCCCACCGTCGCCGAAAAGCCTCGGGAGTTCCGCAGTCCGACACCATCACGCCCATGGGCAATCCACCTGGAGTCATTGTGTGGTGCAGGGGTGCGGCGGCCAAAATGCCTTCCATGGCGGCAAGAAACTCGGCATCCTGCGGCAGCGCCAGCCCCCGCATCAACACGGCGCCAGGGTAGATCTCCTCGTGCGTCGGTTCCACCGCAAGTTGGGAAAAGAGATTCATCGCTTAACCGCATAATAACTCGAAAAGAGAATAAAAAGCGAATATTTTGCCGCTGATCGACCGCTCTCTCGGTGTTCAAGATGTCGAAAACCAAGCCCGGAACTTTTCTGTGCCGCGATTCGTATCTTGCACAGTCGGCGCGGAGGAGAATCTCATCGTGAGGAATCCATTCAATTCGATGGTTCAGGCGGCTGCCCTGGCCGCATTTGTAGTGGTAGGCGGCGCGTCTTGCAATGCACAAGACTCCGGTTTTAGCCTCGACCTGCATGCCAACGCTCACGCCACGGCAAAAGACATCGGGCTGCCCGTTTATCCCGGCGCCACGCCGTGGAAGGACAAGGACAACGACTCGGCAGCCAACCTTGGTTTTGGCTTGAACGCCTTCCATTTCAGCCTTCTGGTCGCAAGCTATGCCTCAAGCGATTCGCCCGCGCGCGTTCTGGACTACTATCGCAAGCCGTTGTCGCGTTATGGCGAGGTTCTGGAGTGCTATAAGGGTAAGCCGGTTGGCGCGCTCACGGTGACGCACAGTGGGCTAACCTGCTCGGCGAGCAAGGGCGGAAATATCGAAGTTAACGGAAATTCTTCGACGGATCACGAGCTTCGTGCCGGCACGCCCTTGCGTTTTCGCATCGTGGGCATCGGCGATGCGCAGGATGGAAAGACCAGGTTTGGGCTGGTCTATATTGAGCTGCCGAAGGACTCGGATTCGAAAGACTAGCAGGCTCCGGCCAAGTGTTCGAAGGCTTCGCTCCTGCGACTGGGGCCGTTGCGCGATTGTGAAGGCGCGTATTCCCGACCACTAATCTCTGACCCAGGGGCCCTGCCCCCTCCCTCTTCCCGTACAATGGCGCAAAGCTGTTTCAAGGAGTCGCCATGCGCCCATCCTTCTCGCTCGGTATTGAAGAGGAGTATCAGACTATAGACCCGGTGACGCGCGATCTCCGCTCGCACATTCAGACGGAGATGCTGGCGCAGGGCAAACTCCGTCTCCAGGAGCGCGTGAAGGCGGAGATGCACACCTCCGTCATCGAGGTTGGCACACGCGTTTGCCAAAACATCGACGAGGCGCGCGAAGACATTTACGAACTGCGCCGCGAGATGATCAAGCTGGCTTGCGATCACGGCCTGCAACTGGTAGCCGGCGCCACGCACCCCTTTGCCGACTGGCGCACGCAGGAGATTTATCCCGACCCGCGTTACCACCAGGTCGTCAAGGATTTGCAATTAGTAGCCCGCGCCAACCTGATCTTCGGCTTGCACGTCCACGTGGGCATCGAGGACCGCGAGGCGGCCATCCGCATCATGAATTCGATGCGTTACTTTCTGCCCCACATTATGGCGCTGGCCACCAATTCGCCCTTTTGGCTGGGGCTGAACACGGGCTACAAAGGATATCGCGCCAAAGTATTCGAGAACTTCCCGCGCACCGGAATTCCCGACGCCTTCTCCAGCTACTCCGAATTTGAGAACTACGTCAGCCTGCTGGTGCGCACCAACTGCATCGACAACGCGAAAAAGATCTGGTGGGATATCCGCCCCCATCCATTCTTCAATACAGTCGAGGTGCGGGCCTGCGACATTCCGCTGCGCGCCGAGGAGACAGTGGCCATCGCAGCTCTGATTCAGGCCACGGCCATGTATCTGTGGAAGCTGCACGCGGCGAACCAGGATTTTCGCCAGTACGCGCGCCCGCTATTGATGGAGAACAAATTCCGCGCCGTGCGTTATGGACTCGATGGCAAGTTGATCGACTTTGGCCGCCAGCAGGAACTGCCCCTGCGCGATCTGCTGGAAGAGTATCTAATGCTGATCGATCCGGTGGTGGACGAGCTGGGCAGCCGCGAGGCGATCAACGGAGTACGTCGCATCATGGAAACCGGCACGGGCGCCGACCGCCAACTGAAAGTTTTTGAGGAGTCGAAAGGCGACTTGCGGGCGGTGGTTGATTACATGGCGAAGGAGACCGCGGCTGGGCTTTAGAGGAGGAACGAGGAATCGATCAATAAACAAAACGCTCCAACTTCGGCAACAATCCGCTACTGCGGCGTCATTCTTTGCGTATTTGGTTGAACGAACTGTTTGCTCAATGCAAGCCCCTGGCGCTGATAATTCGACCCAATCCCAATTCCGTAAATTGTGTCCGGACGGGAGACCAAAGGCGTGTAAAGCAATCGGCAAACGATCTGCCCATCTTCGATGAGAAAGGGGACCTCATGAGCTCTCACTTCCAGAACCGCGCGAGTCCCGAGAATGTCGCCGGAGCCGTAGCCAAATCCTGGATCGAAGAAACCGGCATAATGGATGCGAAACTCGCCCATGGAAGGGTCGAATGCCACCATTTCGGCAGCAAAATCAGGAGGTACTCTGACCCTCTCCTTGGATGCCAGAATGTAGAAGTCGCCCGGATCGAGAATGATGGCCCTGCTTCTGGGCTGGTGTACGGTATGCCAAAATTCGTCAATGGGGTAGTATCCGATCTTGCTAAGGTCCACAGCGGGAGCGTTTTTTCTAGCTCTATAAGCCACGGTGTCCGAAGCTTCGTCACCCTGGAGGCAAACGGAAATTCGCACACCCTCATCGATAATTGCCTTGGTAGGACTGTCGTCCCCCATATAAACGAGAGTCTCCTTTTTGTGCAGATCCGTCGTCTTGCTGTCAGATTGAGATGGATTGCCCCGGATAAAACGGAGTTGGTTGAGCTTCGTTCCTTCGCTCACAATGATAGTGAAAGTGCGCGAAACAATCTCGACGTAGAGTGGGCCTTTATATTCCAAGCGAACTTGTTCAAACTCGATGCCATAGTCTGTGATCAAGCGGGTGAATATATCCAATCTCCCCGTGGTGCTCTTGGGATTGGCGCTGGCCGAGGTGTTCTTTGGGAGATTGAGCTGTTCCTGGAGCGGGACAATATAGATGCATCCTCTTTCAAGCACTGCCGGCTTGCTTAGATCGAGCTCTGCCATTTGGAGGGCCCTAATGCGCTCTCTTACGGTCGAAAGCTTCCCGGGCAGGAAGCTCGCTTGTACGCGATAGGCAGTCCGGCCGAGCCGGAGATCTAAGCTTGCAGGTTGAATTTGTGCACTCTCGATCGGCTGGTCTGCGATGACATGACCCTTGTCGATCAAATCTCGGATATCCTGAGCAGGCAAAATGCCAGACTTTAACGCAGGAGGCTCGGGTGCACTGTCAGCTCTCGGAGACTCACTGGGGAAAAGGCCAGCTCCAGCTTTTCCGATGTTCAACGTAGCCATGCTTTCTCACGACTCCCGATGGCGCTTTGCGATGGTTGCGACCTGAATGGCGCGTTGGATTAATGCGCGTTGGTGATACTCAGCATAGCAACTCAGAGTACAAAATCCCCCCTCGGACTTCTTTCCACTGCCAACCCCGGCTGCGCTCTGGGATTGGCTTGCCACAGTTCGGGCAGATGTTCTAATCCCACAATTCGAGGAGGTATTCTTGATCGGATTTGCCCATTTCTGGTCCCGCCACTCAAAATGGCGGTCGTCCTTCCGAGCATCTTGTCTAATTCAGTCTACAGCCCTTTGCCCCACCATGCGAGCGAACCAAGGAGTCTCGAAGGTGCAGAAGATTCTGGAAAACTCCCCTTGAGCTGGCAATACCCGGAACTTCTTCTATTTCATTCCCATGAATTATCCGATAATCTCAAAGAATGGGCGATGTTTGCCGATGAACCACTCCAGTGAGGATATGTACCCGCCGCATGACTGAAGCTTCCGAGCACCTGCTATCCATCGACTACCCCGCTGAATTCAAACCCGGCGCGCTTTCGGCCGTCACAACCTGCCTGCGCATCGATCCAGCAGAGAAGGTCACGCTAATTACCGACCGTGCGACGGAACCGATTGCCGCCGCCTTGGGCGCCCAACTGGTTGAGCGGGGCTGCGCGTGGAACGTTTTCCTGCTGGAGGATCTGTCCCCGAGACCGCTGATCGATATGCCCCAGGCCGTCCTTGAGGACATGGAGACTTCGCAGGTTTCCATCTTTGCCGTGCAGGTGCAGGCCAATGAACTGCACTCGCGCATGCAGATGACGGACGTGGTGAACCGCCGCCGGATGCGCCATGCGCACATGGTGAACATTACGCCGGAAATCATGTGCCAGGGGATGCGGGCGGATTTCAACCTGGTGGACCGGCTGAGCCAGAAAGTCCTGGACCGCGTGAAGAAGGCTACCCGGATCAGGGCCACCACCGCAGCGGGAACCGACATTATTGCGGAGATGAATCCGGGCTACAAGTGGTTCAAGACCTCCGGCATCATCTCGCAAGAGAAGTGGGGCAACCTGCCCGGCGGCGAGTGTTTCACGTCCCCCGGCGAAGTAAATGGAACCTTCGTAGTGGATGGCGTGGTGGGCGACTGGCTTTGCGCGCGCTATGGGCTTCTTGAGGCAACGCCTCTGACCATTCAGATTGCCGGCAACCGGATCGTAACTTGCACGAGCGAGAACAAGCGGCTGGAACAGGATTTCTGGGCTTACACGCATACCGATGAAAACTCCGACCGCGTGGGCGAGTTTGCAATCGGCACCAATCTGGGAGTGGAGCGCGTAATCGGTAACATTTTGCAGGATGAGAAGTTTCCGGGAATCCACATCGCGTTCGGGAATCCGTATGGGGAACACACCGGTGCGCCCTGGCGCTCGGGGACGCATATCGACGTGGTCGGCCTAGGCTTCAATATCTGGCTTGAATCGGAGACTGGGCAGGAGCAGATCATGCGTGAGGGGCGGTTCTTGATCGCGGCGTAGAGGCAAAGTTCTGAGCGCGGCGTTATGAGCGAAGAACCACGAGGACCGCATGCTCCTGACTGCCCTTGGGGGCCAGCGAATGCATCCGGGAGTCGAATGTAACCAACGTTCCTCTGTAATGCGCGGACATAGCCAGCAGATAGGCGTCAGGGATTTGTTTGTGGCCCTGTATTCGGTTCCGAAGGCTAAGACTGATGCCCGTAAGCGGTATTGTATCGGTCCAAAAATGATGTTGAGGGTTTGACTCCGTCGATTTCTTGAGCAATGCAAGTGCATTTCCCGGCGATGGGGCGTTCGGATCAAACGATGGATTGGATAGGACGCGAACGAATCCAGCTTGAGTAAGCGAACAGGTAGCCCAGCCGCCGCTGCCATTACGCACGATCCAATCCATCATGGCCTGATGGAAAATGTGTGGTCGCCAGTGCAGCGCAATGAGAGCGTTAACGTCCAGTAGGGCTACGCTCAATCGAGTTCATCCTCCATGGCATCTTCCATCGCCAAGGTGTGTTCAAGCGTGACCCTTTTCGACCCGGGTCCGGGGTCAAAGACCAAAATACCATTCTCCCATTTCGTCGGGACTTCGGCGTTGAAGCCTCGCTCCAGAATGGCGGAGACAGCAGCGCTTTTTGAGATGGAACGAGCGGCTGCGTACTCATTTACCTTTTCAAGGACATCGTCCTTTATGTCGAGGGTTGTTCTCACCCGATTGTCCTCCTGAATGACCGCATCAATAGATTAGCATGGTGCCACAGATTGCTGCTATGCATCAAGAGCAAATAATGATGCATAGAGGAAAAATAGTGCGCAAGCGCCAAGGTGAATTCGCAATTCTTGCAGCCAATGGCAAACTTGGGCATCCAAAGTACTGATATGACGACTACTGCTTCGCAATCTCTTCGTACACTTGGAAACTCCGACCTTCAACTCACCGCGATTGGCTTTGGCGCATGGGCCATCGGGGGAGGGAACTGGGAATTCGCCTGGGGACCCCAGGACGACAACGAGTCGATAGAAGCCATTCATCGCGCGCTCGATCTGGGAGTTAACTGGATCGACACGGCGGCAATCTATGGTCTAGGCCACTCGGAGGAAGTGGTTGGCCGGGCGGTTAAGAGCCACCCGGGGCCCAAGCCTCTGGTTTTTACGAAGTGTTCGATGCGCTGGCATGAAGACCGGTCGATTTACCGTTCGCTCAAGGCCGGCTCGCTGGCGGAGGAGGTTGAGGGGTCGCTACGGCGACTGGGCGTGGATACGATAGACCTTTACCAGATTCACTGGCCGGATCCGGAAGAGGAGATTGAAGAGGGGTGGGAGACCCTGGCGCGCTTCAAGGAGCAAGGCAAAGTGCGCTGGGTCGGTGTCTCGAATTTCTCAGTGGAGCAGATGAAGCGGGCGCAGAAAATTGCGCCAATTACGAGCTTGCAGCCACCGTATTCGATGCTACGCCGCGCCATCGAACAGGAGGCCTTGCCATTTGCGGAGTCGCACGGGATCGGGGTCATCAACTATTCGCCGATGGTTTCCGGGCTGCTGACCGGCTCCATGACGGCGGAACGCGTGGCGGCCTTTCCGGCGGACGATTGGCGGCGGCGTGCGGCGGAGTTCAACGAGCCGCGGCTGAGCAAAAACCTTCGGCTGGTAGAACTGCTACGGGAGATTGGCAGCGGCCATGGGGTGAACCCCGGCGTGGTTGCCGTGGCCTGGACGCTGCATCACCCGGCCATAACGGCGGCGATTGTCGGAGGGCGCAGTGGGAAGCAGGTGGAGGGCTTGGCTCCTGCGCTGGACTTTCGGCTGAGTGAGGACGAGTTTGGCAGGATAACCGCGTTTCTCAGCGAAAACGCAGCGTGAGCCCGCAGTCCAGGAGAAAAGCAGAAAACCCCGGCCGTGGCCGGGGTTTTGTCTGGGGAAGTTTTCAAGTGTTACATGGCTGCGACGAAGTTGGGGACCATGACCGGGTTGCTTTCCTGAAGCAATTGAGTCATGCGTGCGGCCATTCCGGTGTACATGGTGGCGGCGCGGAAGGCATTTATGCGGACACCTTCGCTTGCCTTCGAAAACCCATACTGGACCAGGGCCATCAGGACGCAAACCCGAATCTGCATGGCGTCGCTGCGCAAGGTCTCCAAGAGCAGGCGGTCGACAGTGTCGCTGTTTCTAGCGGCGTAGTCGGCCATCTCCAGCATGGTCTGCGCGTTCTGGTACATCACCCAGAGCCCCTTGGGGCCTTCCATGCGCTGCCAGGCATCCTGTGGAGTTGCGTTCAGGCCTTCTTTCCAAAGGAACTGATCGCTCAATTCACGAGCGCTCCAGTCGGGACGCAAGCGTGCGATGAGCGAGTCCCAGGACTGAGCATTGCGGCGGCGCACTGCGGTTCGCCACCGGAAGAGGTAAACGCCTAGGCACCCAATTACTGCAATTTGAAGCACAATCAGAATCATTGGTGTTCCTCTGGCCAGCCTTTAGTAACCACAAAACGACTCAATGCAGACCGGTCGGTATTTGCGGTACCTCCTACTAGTAACAGAAATCTTTTCACTTGTGGGGGAAATTTTGCTGATTTACCACTTAAGTTGTAGCTGCTCCCGCCAATTCCGATTGCGCGCAAGCAACCCACTTGGACTATTCCAGCCTCCAAATGGTCTCGGATACCCTTGAACAGATGGGATATAGGCATTCTTGGGGATGCGGAGAATCCAGACATCCGCGTGGATTGCCTGAACGCTAGAGGTAACTTACTCGCCGGGGGGCCGGCGCTTGTCGTTGGCCGAATCCGTCAGGGCCATGCGGGTAGATCTGGCGGTACCCGCCAAAGCCAAGAGGAAATTCTGCATCTGCGGAGTAAATTCCCGGCGCTCGGCTTCCTGGTGGGCAAAGCAATATACCCAATAGATCAAAGAGCATAGATAGCTGGCAGACACGAATTGATCCATGCGGTGATACACCGGAAACAGGGAATCGCGCGCGTGCAAAATGGAGACTGCCACACTGGCCATCGAAAAAAATCCTAGACCGCTAGCGACCTGGAGTTCGCGGTCGCGCCAGCCGATTGAGAGCAACTGGCTGCACCCGGCAAGAACGAGGAAGAACAAAATGCGAAGAATCGAGAACGTTTGTTCCAAATGAATCAGGATCCTCTGTTCCGCTGAGAAGCCGTTGACTAAGTGTGATTGTGAAAATGGCCAGATCACTGCGCAAACAAGAACGATCAGTGCCGCGACGGCCACCGAAGTCCAGCGCGGAAGGAACTGTGCCACGGGGCGCAGGACTGACCTGGAGAGCTCAAGCAAGACACCAAACTGGAAAAGGGAATCGATTGC
>Ga0182012_10008207_pt1 | contig 10338 bp, 10 predicted proteins | sample 612S2SmetaG_FD_120486 | JGI IMG/M metagenome (GOLD analysis project Ga0182012, IMG submission 120486) | Permafrost microbial communities from Stordalen Mire, Sweden - 612S2S metaG | ecosystem: Environmental > Terrestrial > Soil > Wetlands > Permafrost | place: Sweden: Stordalen | collected...
GGAGTTCCAGGAGGTCGTCGACGCTGAGGCTGTCGTCGGCGTGACGGCCGTAGTGGGCGGCGAGGAGTCTTCCGTTGGGTTCGATGAGGAAGTCAGCGGGCAGGCCCATGACGCCGCCGTGCACGCGTTCGGCCTTGTTCCCTTGGGCGGCTTCGCGTCGGAATGCTTTCCATGCTTGGGGGTGGGTGAGGAATAGCGGTGATTTGCCGACGCCGAAGGCGCGGTAGAGGGTGCGGTCCGGGTCGGCGACGAGAGGGAAGGGAAGGTCACCGCGCAGGTCGATGATGTCTTGGGCCGGTGAGTGGAAGATCATGACGACCGAAATGTTGGCCGCGCGTAGTTCGTCGGCGCGGCGGCGGTAGCTGGCGATGTGCATATTGCAGATCGGGCATCCAGCCCACCTGCTGAAGTACAGGTGGGTGAGCTGGTGGGGGTGTGGGACGTCGATGGTGCCGCCGTCGACGGTGGGCAGTCGCGTCGGTGTGATGGTTTGGCCTGGCTGATATTTCACGCTGTGGTCCTTGGTTGGTCGGTGAGTCGGGTGTTACGGGGGCGCGTAAAGACGGTGCGGACGTCACGCCGAGGACCCGATGAATTCGCCGATGAGGCGAGCCAACTCGTCGGGTTGGTCCAGCGGGATGAACGACCCGCTGTCGGCAACGGTGACCAGGGTCGCTTTGGTGAAGGCGTCGCGCAGCCGCTCGGCGTAGCGCATCGGGAACACCCGGTCTCCGGGTGCCCAGGCGATCAGCGCCGGCCCGGGGAACTCCGACAGCCGGGTCGCGGCGTCCAGGGTGAGCCGGTTGTCGATGTGGCGGGTGAAGTCGTTGACGTCGCGGCGCACACCGCGGGTGGTCAGGACCGGCCGGGTCCATGCGTCGAGGATGTCGGCCGGGATCGGCCGCTTGTGCAGCAGGCCGAAGCCAAGTTTTGAGTCCCGGATCGCGGGCACCCGGTAGGTCATAGCCAGTACCGGCCCGAGCAGTCCGGCCTTGGCCGTCAACTGCAGGTTCTTGAAGTCCGGCGGCAGCCAGTTGTCGTGCGAGTCGCAGTTCGTGAGCACGACCCGGCCGACCCGCTCGGGCCGGCGGGTGAGCAACAGCTGGGTGATCGCACCGCCAGTGTCATTGGCCACCAGCGTGACGTCGTGCAGGTCCAGTCTGTCCAGGACGTCGGCCAGCACATCGGCCACCCCGACAGGTGCCGCCGCGGAACGCTCGCGCATCGGGGTGATGTGGGCCCCCATCGGCAGCGTCGGCACCACACAGCGGAACTGCCCCGAGAGCTGCTGTACGACCGATCTCCAGATGCTGCCGTCGACCAGCAGCCCGTGGACGAACACAATCACCGGCCCCTCGGGGGGGCCGCTGTCCTCGTAGTGGATGGTGCCGACGGGCAGGTCGATGATCGCCATGAGAATCTCCGATTCCGAGTGAGAGTTGTTGACTATCGGTATTTGACCGACCGAGAGTCAGTCAACCACTCGGAGCAGCTATTCGTCAAATAGCGGTCGGTAACCGACCGGCGGTCGGCAGACGTGTATGCTGCTCTCCATGGCCGTGGATCCCGGGAGCCGACGCAAGGAGTACGCCGAGCTCACGCGGACCGCCATCATGGACGCCGCGACGGACCGTTTCGTCGCCGATGGCTACGCCGCAACGAGTATCGATGCGGTGGCTGCGGCCGCGCGGGTCTCCAAAGGTTCGGTGTATCACCACTTCAGCGACAAGTCCGAACTCTTTGAGGCCGTCTTTGTGACGATGGAACAGCGGCTGCTGGACACGGTGATGGCGGCGTTGGCCACGATCGAAGACCCCTGGCAGCTGATGGCGGCCGGCACCACGGTCTACCTCGCGTTCTGCAGCAAGCCCGACTTCCGGCGCGTCGCCCTGCAGGAAGCCCCGGTCGCGCTGGGCTGGGCCCGCTGGCGCCAGATTGAGGAACGCTTCTTTCTCGGACTGATCTCAGCGGGACTGCAGCGCATGGCAGAGGCCGGCCTGATCGCCATCCCGCCCGGGGACATCGCCGCACGGATGCTGCTGGCGGCGCTCTCCGAAGCCGGCCTGGCCGTGGCCGCCGCCCCAGCCGACCGGCAAGCCGATGCACGGGCCCACGCGGCGAAGGTGGCCGAGGGCTTCCTGCGCTCGCTGGCGACGGACCCCCCGCTACCCAGGAAGTCCCTGGAGGATCCGGCCGAGCCGACGAGTCAGCCAGGTGGCTGAGGCCGTTGGCCCCCTATGGTCCGGACCTCCGGCCGCCTGCGCGACGACTGGGGTTGGCCCGCCTACCGGTTGTTCCCGAACGTGCAACGGCCTCCACTTCAGCGACGGAGTCCACCTGGTGCGCGCATACCCGGTGCCCGGTCGACATCGACTGCGCGATGAATGCCAGCCGGCATGTCGCGGCATCGTCTGCGGCGGGGGACTTCTCGCTGTTCGGCTGCAACGAACTGGCACTGCACCACAAACACCTGATCTATCGGCCTTCGTCAGGGATGCCGCTGCCGTTCCGAGGGGAGGCAGTCCGGTGACGGGCCTGCGCAAGAAGAACAATGCACCGATCGAGATCGCCACCGACTGCTCAGAGACGGAGAGCAACAAATGACCCAGGCACTGCGGACCTCCGAGGGACGATTCGTCGGCCTGCCCGATTTCCCCTGGGCGCCAAACTATGTCGACGATCTCGTCGGCTTGCAGGGGCTTCGTGTCGCCTACCTCGACGAGGGTCCCCGCGATGCCGAGCACACGTTCTTGTGTTTACACGGCCAGCCGACCTGGGGGTTTCTGTACCGCAAGATGATTCCGGTCTTCACGGCGAGCGGTGCGCGTGTGGTGGTACCCGACCTGCTGGGTTTCGGGCGATCAGACAAACCCATCGACGAAGGCTTCTACACCTTCGACAAGCACCGCGACACCCTCATCGCCCTGATCTGGCGACTGGATCTGCACAACATCACACTCGTCGTCCAGGACTGGGGCGGACTGCTGGGATTGACGCTGCCAGTCGATCCGGACATGCGGGCGCGCATCGCCCGGCTGATCGTGATGAACACGGCGATCGCCGTCGGCGAGCCATTGGGCCAGGGTTTCGACGACTGGCGCAAGTTCACCGCATCGACCGACGACCTGCCAATCGGAAGACTGTTGCTGCGTGCCCAGCCCAACCTGACTGCCGCCGAGGCGGCGGCCTACGACGCCCCGTTCGAGGACGTTCGGTTCAAGGCGGGTGTTCGGATGTTCCCGAAATTAGTCATGACCGAGCCCGGGATGGGCGGGGTCGAGACGAGTCGACGAGCGGCGGAGTTCTGGTGTCACCACTGGCAGGGCCCCACGTTCATGGCCTGTGGCGCCCGGGATCCCGTGTTCGACCCTGATCACATGCGCAGACTCGCCACCCAGATCAACGGTTGCCCAACGCCACTCGTGATCGAGGACGCAGGCCACTTCGTCCAAGAACGTGGCGACATCATCGCAGCCGCCGCACTCGACCAATTCCGCGGCCAAGGAGACCGCCAGGGATGACCGCTCATGACGATCTGGCCACTGCCGCGCTGGTCAGTACTCGTCGATCGCGACTCATCCCACCTGGCCGAGAAACGATTGGTGCATTCGGGTTATGGTTCTCCGCAACTCGATGTGCAAGGGGACTTCAATGGCGAAGCTCAGGTTTGGATATTTCATCGCCCCGTTCCACCGCGCGGGCACCAATCCGACGCTCGCTTTACAACGCGACCTGGAGTTCATCGAGCATCTGGATGCGGTCGGCTTCGACGAAGTATGGCTGGGGGAGCATCACTCCGCCGGCAGCGAGATCATCAGCTCACCGGAGATCTTCATCGGCGCCGCAGCGCAGCGGGCCAAGCGGATCCGATTTGCCACCGGGGTCATTTCGCTCGCCTACCACAACCCGCTCTGGGTCGCCGACCGGCTGATGCTGCTGGACCACCTCACCCACGGTCGCGTGATTGGCGGGGTAGGACCGGGCTCGCTACCCACCGACTCCGCGATGATCGGGCTCACCCCGACCGACACCCGCGAGCTGCTGGAAACCAACCTCGACATTCTGGTTCGGCTGCTGGCGGGGGAGACGGTGAGCGCCAAAACCGCCACGCACCAGCTCTACGACGCCCGTTTGCAGCTCGCCCCGTACTCCGACGGTGGAATCCCGCTGGCGGTCGCCGCGGTCGCCTCGCCGACCGGTGCGCGGCTGGCCGGCAAGCACGGTATCGGGCTGCTGTCCATCGGTGCCACGCTGACCATTGAAGGCTTCAACGCGCTTTCCTACCACTGGGACATCGTCCAGGAGCGCGCCGCGGCATTCGGTACACAGGTCGACCGCACGAACTGGAGTCTGGTCGGCCCGTTCCACATCGCCGAAACCGACGAGCAAGCCCGCGCCGACGTGAAATTCGGACTCGAGCCGTGGTTCCGCTACTTCCAGAAGGTGGCCGCGTTCCCGCAGATGACCATGCCGGGCGAGCAGCTCGATGAGATGATCGACATCATCAACGACAACGGCGCGGGTGTGATCGGCACGCCAGAGCGGGCGCGGGCACAGGTGCAGCGGATGTGGGATCAATCAGGCGGGTTCGGTTGCATGCTGCAGATGGGCCACGAGTGGGCCAATCCGGCGGCGACCAAACGGTCCGCTGAATTGTTCGCCGCCGAAGTGATCCCACATTTTCAGGGCCAGGCGCAACCGACACTGGATGCCGCTGCGCGCGCCAGCGAAGTGCGGGACGACCTCGCGCAGTCGCAGCTGCACGCCGTCGAGCACATGACCAAGAAATATCAGGACGAACTCAGTTCAAAATAGCGGCTCACACGCCAAACGAGTGCGCGAGAACCTGACGCAGTTCGTCGAGGTCGAGTGTGGCCGCCGACGACGCCCATGCCACGTTCTAGGCGCCCGTTGCTTGAAACCGCTGATCGCGTGACCCCAGCGAATGTCTGTGCCTTATTCGCGGGCCCGCTCAGACGATCTCATATTCGGACGAAAGGCGGTTCCCAGCCGGCAGCTAGCAACGCGGAGCAAAACAGGGATATGACAACCGGAATCCTTTCCCACCCCTCCCATATCGATGAGATCAGCACAGATGGCGCGCGGCGTCGGCTATTACGGCTAATGCAGCTAATTTTCGCCGGCGCCGCGGCCCTTGCCATGCTGGCACTGTTCGACGCTGCGCGGCCGGACACGACAGGCTCGGTGCTGAATTCGGCATCGGTGCGCCTGGCGGACATGGCCGTACCCGCGCCTTCCGGCGGCGGCTTCGCCGCCGATGACGGCGACGATCAAGCTCAACAACAGCTACAGCAGCAGTTGCAGCAGATACAGCAGATGCAACAGGCCGAACAGCAGGCTGAAGAACAGAACGAGGCTGCTCAGCAGCAGGCCCTCCAAGACGAGCTACAGGGTCAACAAGTCGAGCAGCAAGCCGACCAATAGACTTGAATCGAAGCGTGGCGGCCGCTTGCTGCGGCCGTCATGCGCTATTTGCTATCGCCCACCACTCGACTCACGCTCGGCCGCCTTGACCAGCCGACCCGCCAAGACCTTGATCGCCCCGCCCAGCGCGGCCCGCATCACTGGACCCGTCCCAGGCACCCCCTCGACAAACGAGCCGGTCCACCGGATATCGGTACCGCCCGTCGCATTCGGCGTGAAGACCACTTCGGCGAGGTAGTCCTTCGCTGGGCTCGCCGATCCAAGCATCTTGTAGGCGTGGCGGCGGTCCTGCTCGTACTCGACGATCTCCTCTTGCATCAGCATGGGCCACATCCCGAGCTTGCGAACAGCGCCGACGCCCCCGGGTGGGGGGTCACCTTGCCGCGCCCAACTCGACTGAACGACGATCGGCTTGGCCCAGCTCGACCAGTTGGCACCATCTGCCACAAGCCGGAACAACGTTGCGGCAGAAGCGCTACTGGTCCGGTTGATCTCGAAGGAAAACTTCCGACCCGACATGCCGCGTACGCTACCGCCCGGGCTGCGCGCCCAACCCGGTGGGCTGCCCGACCAAAGGGGTGAGCCAGCCGTCGGCGTCAGGATCGCAACGACGACAGGTGCATAGACTGCCGGTTATGAAGTACGGTTCCCGGCAGGACTCCGTGGCCCCAAAAGGCCTGCTAATGATCGAAGATTGCCTGGATGCCGACGGCGCGATCGTGTTGCCGCCAGGCACCACATTGATCTCTCTCATCGAACGCAACATCGCGAATGTCGGTGACTCGGTGGCCTATCGCTACCTCGACTATTCCCGCTCTGGTGCCCCTCCTGAGGGGGACGCGATCGAAGTGACCTGGGCCCAACTCGGTGTCCGATTGGAGGCGATCGGCGCGCACGTTCAGCAGTTCGCGAATCGTGGTGACCGAGTTGCGATCCTCGCGCCGCAAGGCATCGACTATGTCGCCGGGTTCTACGCGGCGGTCAAGGCGGGGACCATCGCCGTGCCGTTGTTCGCGCCTGAATTGCCCGGCCACGCGGAACGTCTCGAAACGGCCCTTCGCGATTCGGAGCCCACGGTCGTACTCACGACAGCGGCCGCGAAAGACGCCGTTGAGAATTTCCTCACCAACCTCAACCGTCTGCGGAAGCCGCGGGTCGTCGTCATCGACCAGATACCCGACTCCAGGGGGACACTGTTCGCCCCTGTCGAACTGGACATCGACGCGGTGTCCCACTTGCAATACACCTCGGGGGCGACACGACCCCCGGTCGGCGTGGAAGTCACCCACCGGGCCGTTGGTACCAACCTGGTGCAGATGATCCTCTCCATCGACCTGCTGAATCGGAACACTCACGGTGTCAGTTGGTTACCGCTTTACCACGACATGGGACTTTCGATGATCGGCTTTCCGGCGGTGTATGGCGGGCACTCCACCCTGATGTCCCCAACCGCGTTCGTCCGCAGGCCGCAGCGCTGGATTTATGCGCTGAGCGCGGGCTCCCGGGAGGGCAACGTGGTCACCGCGGCGCCGAACTTCGCCTACGAGTGGACTGCCCAGCGTGGACTACCCGCGCACGGCGACAACGTCGACCTCAGCAATGTCGTGCTGATCATCGGTTCCGAACCGGTCAGCATCGACGCGGTGAGAACGTTCGACAAGGCGTTCGCGCCCTACGGATTACCGCGTACGGCGTTCAAGCCTTCGTATGGCATAGCCGAGGCGACGTTGTTAATCGCGACCATCGACCACAACACGGAAACGACGGTTGCCCATCTCGATCGGGAACAACTGGGCGCTGGTCACGCCGTACGCGTCGCCGCAGATGCACCCAACGCTGTTGTGCACGTGTCGTGCGGTCATGTGGCCCGCAGTCTGTGGGCTGTGATCGTCAACCCTGATACCGGCACAGAACTACCCGACGGTGAGGTGGGCGAAATCTGGTTGCAGGGCAACAACGTAGGTCGGGGCTATTGGGGACGGCGGGAAGAATCCCGGGTAACGTTCGGCGCCACGCTGAAGTCGCCGCTTGGGCAAGGCAGCCGCGCTCAGGGCTCGGCGGTCGACGGCGCATGGCTGCGGACCGGCGATCTGGGCGTGTTTCTCGACGGTGAGCTCTATGTCACCGGCCGAATTGTGGACCAGATAACCATCGACGGCCGTAACCACTATCCGCAGGACATCGAGGCCACCGCCACGGAGGCCTCGCCGATCGTGCGGCGTGGATATGTGGCGGCGTTTTCGGTGCCGACGGGCGAACTGCCCGGCGGCGAGCGCCTGGTGATCGTTGCCGAACGTGCGGCGGGCACCAGTCGTACCGATCCCCGGCCGGCCATCGAGGCGATCCGGGAAGCAGTATCCCAAGGACACGGTCTGACCGCCGCCGACGTGCTTCTCCTAGCAGCGGGTGCCATCCCGCGCACCACCAGCGGCAAGCTGGCCCGCCGAGCCTGCCGCACGCAATACCTCAGCGGCTTGTTGGGCGTGCGCTAGTGGGTTTGCTATTCCGGTTGGCGGAGCTCCTGATAGTGGTACTGCCGCTGGCAGGCATGGTCATCGCTGCCGTGCGAGCGTTCGCTGCCAACAAGCGGCGAGCTGAGGAATCGCGGAATTCCGTTCGGGCGCAACTGGCAGACGACGCAGCTGCGATTGCGCCCGCGACACGCGCCGGCAACACTCAAGCCGCTCGGTGGCGGTCGCTCAGACGCGTCCTTGCCGAGCACAGCCGTACCGACGCACGCTGGCTGCAGTACGAGCTCGACTTCGCCAAGCTGCTGGACTTTCCGCTGATGACCGACATGCGCGACCCGCTCACGGTCGGCTTCCACAAAGCCAAGCTCCGAGCAGACCTCCTGCGACCAGTCAAAGCCGAAGAGCTCCTCGATGACCGGGACGCCGCGGAGCAGTATCTGGCCGCCGTCGAGGAGTATGTGACCGCGTTTAACGTCGCGGAGGCCGAAGCGATGCGCAGACGCCGCAACGATTTCTCGCGCGACGACCAGCAACGGATCGCGCGCGCTCAGCGCCTGTTGCGTGTCGCGTCGGACGCTGCCGCGACGCCGCAGGAGCGGCAGAACGCCTACGAATTCGCATATAAAGAACTCGACGGCCTGATCGTGTTGCCACCCGCGACACAGGCCAGCATCGAGCGCGGGATCTCCGGTCAGATCGAGGGATAGCGCACACAGACATCTCAGGGGCAGGTGTAACCGCCGTCGATCACGATGTCGGAACCAGTCATATAGCTGGAAGCCTCGCTGGCCAGGTACAGGTACAGGCCGGTGAGTTCTTCGGGCCGGCCCATGCGGCCGAGCGGAATTTTCGGCTCCCACTGCGCGTGGTAGTCGGCCAGGGGCTCGACGAGCTCGGTGCGGATATAGCCCGGACTGACGCTGTTGACCCGGATCCGGTGCGGCGCCAGCTCCACGGCCATCGCCTTTGTCAGGTGAATCACCGCCGCCTTGGAGGCGCAGTAATGGCTGACATGTTGCGGGACGTTGATGATGTGACCAGACATCGAGGCGGTATTGATGATGACCCCGCCGTGGCCCTGCCTGACCATTGCCCGGGCCGCCGCCTGCGCAGTGAGGAACACTCCGGTCACATTGGTGTTCTGGATGCTCTGGAACTCGTCCAGCGACATCTCCAGCAGCCCATTGACGCCGACGATGCCGGCGTTGCAGACCGCTATGTCGATCCGGCCCAACTCCGCGGTCACATGGTCCACCATCCTTCTCACCTGGTCTGGTTGGGTGACGTCACAAAAGATCGGCACGACCCGGCCGTCACCTACTGAGGCGAGCTCTCCGGCGACCTTCTCCAAAACGTCGGAACGCCGCCCCCCAATGGCCACCTCGGCCCCGGCCTGCAGGTATGCCTCTGCCACTTTTTTTGCCGATGCCGCTGGACGCACCAGTTACCAGGGCACTTTTGCCGCGCAAGTCAAACAAGTCCAACACGCTCATCGACATCCCCATCCAGAAGAGTGACCTGAACCACACACAAGTTCTAGTGTGTCCGGGGTGGGCAAGTTCTCCAGGGCCGAAATCGAGGAAGCCGTCAGCAGCTACACAACTGTCGTGGAAGGGTGCAGCGCTTCGGGCGACTGGCGACCTTTTGCAGACCTATTCACCGAAGATGTTCTCTACAGCGAGCACCACTACGGGGTCTTTCACGGCCGCGAGGCGGTGCGGGACTGGATCGTGGCGGTCATGGCTCCATTCCCGCACATGCGCTTTCCGACGGACTGGATTGCCTTCGACGAAGACAACGACGCGGTCGTCGTCATGATCAAGAATCTGCTCGACCACCCGACCGACCCGGACGGTGAGCCGTTCTGGTTCCCGAACTGGACTCGGCTCGTCTACGCCGGCGACGGCCTGTTTTCCAGCGAAGAAGACATCTACAACCCCAACCGTGATGCGCCCCGCGTTGTCGCGGCCTGGATGCAGGCCGGTGGCCGCCTCGCGTCACACGAGATCCTGCAGCCCAAGGCCTAACTGGCGGACGAGGTCACTGGCTGCCGCCTCCGTCGCCGTGACCGGACTGCCGTCAGCGCCTGGTCCCACGCAAGCATCGTGGTGGCCTTCAGATTGGCCGGCTTGACGCTGTCCTTGGACAGCAGCGCGGTCGCAGCGGCCTTCGTGGTCGCCGATGCCTTCGACATGTGGCCGGAGTCGAACGGTGGCTGGGGGTCGTATTCGATCGCGAGCTGGATCGCCTTGGCACGGCCTTCGCCGCCGATCTCGCCGGCCAGCCACAGCGCGAGGTCAAGTCCGGCGGACACGCCCGCACTCGTGACGATCCTTTCTGGATCGTCCCGCCCTACGATCCGCTCATCGGCGATCGGGATGGCGCCGAATCCCTTTAACACGGGCACGGCCAGCCAGTGCGA
>Ga0182012_10008211_pt1 | contig 10334 bp, 12 predicted proteins | sample 612S2SmetaG_FD_120486 | JGI IMG/M metagenome (GOLD analysis project Ga0182012, IMG submission 120486) | Permafrost microbial communities from Stordalen Mire, Sweden - 612S2S metaG | ecosystem: Environmental > Terrestrial > Soil > Wetlands > Permafrost | place: Sweden: Stordalen | collected...
CGTCAGGCCGAGCGGCAGCCAGGTCAACTGGCTACCGGAGGCCCGATCGACCGCGATCGAAATGCCGGCGACCACGACCACGACCACCGCTGAGAAGGACGCCGAAACGGCGACCAACGCGATGCGCGCTCGATCCATCGCGCCCCTCGGCGAGTTTGCGAACGCGGTCGAGAACGTCCGGCAGGTAGGGGCCGCCGGGGGGAACGGACGACGCCAAGGCGGGCAGGCCGTGCAGCGCGGCCAGTTTCGCTAAAACGCACCTCCCGGCCGGAAGGATGCGCCGCTAGAACGTCCGCTTCGGGCGGTGCTGGGCGCCCGCGTAGTGATCGACGATCTCCCGCGGCGAGAGCGTCCGTTCCGACCGCTTCCCGTAAAAGTAAACACTCGAAGCGCCGTCGACGGCGTACTCGCGGGGGACGATGCGGTCCAGCGCGTGCCCGACCGGCTCCAGCACCGCGCCGCACAAGGCGCCCGCGATCCGCGACCTGGTCGCTCCCCGCACGGCGTAGGTCACGCTCCAGGCCAATTGCACGCCCGGGCCGGCTACGACGCCGGACTCGATCGTCTCGAAGCGACGGAACAGCCAGCGGTGACCGCTCTCGGTGAAGCGCGTGAAATCGTATGGCCCTTCGTGGACCTGCTGCATGAAGGGCGTATCCGCGTAGACGAGCCCGTCCGGCCGCAGCACTCGGTGGATCTCAGCGACGACCTCCGCGGGCTCGAGAACGTGCTCGAGGACCGCCTGCACGATGACCGCGTCCATCGAGGCGTCCGCAAGTGGAATGCGATGCGCGTCGGCGACGAACGACACGTTCGCCGACGGATAGACGTCGAAGGCGACGACGTCGATCGCCGGATCGGCATAAAGACGATCGAGGCCGCTGCCGACGGTCCCGCCGCCGATCACCAGCACGCGCCGGTCTCCGCCGAGGTGGCGCTGCAGGTCGGCAGCGATGCGCTCTGCCGTCCGGTTGCGGGGCCGCGTCATGCGCACGAGCGCCACGGCACGGTCGCGCAGCGACGACCGCTTGCCGGAAGCCGCAGCCGAAGCGGCCGCAGCTTGCAGCGATTGGAGGTCGACGACGCTCGTCGCAAAGTCCACGAACGCCGGCAGGCCGGCGACGATCGGGAACGGGCCATGCATGGGACAACCCGCATTCGTACAGCTCCAGCCCGTGGCATCGCCGCGGAGCGGCGTGCGGCAAGCGGGACAGACGAGGAGATCGCGCAATCGTTCGACGCTCGCCGGCATGCGCAGCGGTTCGTCAGCGCCGAGTGGGCCTCCGCCCGCCGAACGTATCAGGAAGGCGTACGGCCGGCGGACAAGTAGTCCGCATGCAAAGCCGCCTGACGCCCGCAGAACTCGCCGCGATCTGCTCGCACATGAACGACGACCATGAAGACGCTCTGCTGACGTACGCGCATGCCTTCGGCGGCGTTGACGAGGCCCTTGCAGCGCGCATGGCCTCGCTGGACGCGACCGGTTTCGATCTGGACGTCGACACGGCTGCCGGCCGCCGCACCGTGCGGGTCGCGTTCGATCACGAACTCGCGGACGCCGACGACGCCCGCCATACGCTGATTCGCATGGCGGGCGCGCCGTAACGTACGCGTTCGCGCGGCTCTACATCATGCCCTGAGCGGCCACCGACGACTTCATTGAGGCCTTGAACTGCGTCTGCTGGTCGGGCGTCAGCACGCCGTAGATGTTCTTGATCAGCGCCTTACCGTCGGCTTTTTTCGTCGCCGCGTCGGCGTTGGCGGTTTGGGTCTGGTACTTGTCGGTCATCGACTTGATCTTGATCTTCTGGACCGGCGTCAAGTGCACGCCCTCGAGCGCGTTCTTGACATCGGCCTGCAATTGAGCTTTCTGGGCCGCGCTCGCGGTGGCAGCCGCCATGGGCGCGGGCGACTGCGCAGCGGCGCCGACGGGCAGGGCAAGCCCGAAGGCGAGGCTCAGGCCGGCAACGGAAAAGAGCGTCTTCAACATAATGATCCTTAACGGGAAAAGTGCGGTATATCGAGCGCTTCTCGTACGGCAAGAGCGCGCCCTGGGCGGCCTTGCCGTACTTAAGCTACTGGGCGAGCTCTTCCGCGAGCCGCCGAGCCTTGCGGCACGCCTCGTCCCGGATCTCGCGGACCCGTTCGATCGGCTGTCCTTTCGGATCTGCGAGTCCCCAATCTGCGTCGATGCGAGGCAGACCCTCGACGTCGCAACCCATCGTGATGATGCGATCCGCGCGCGCCATCACCGCCGGATCGATCAACTTCGGCCGAGCGGCCGATATGTCGACGCCGGCCTCGGCCATGGCGGCGACGACCGTCGCGTTCGGACGATCCGCCGCGATCGTTCCCGCCGATGCGACCTCGACGGCGTCGCCGGCGAATCGGCGAAGGAACGCCTCGGCCATCTGGCTTCGTCCCGTGTTGTGCCGGCAGACGAACAGCACGAGGGGCTTGCGCTTGGGGTCGTTCATGCAAGGTCGATCCATATGAAGAGCGCGGTTGCGGCAGCCGCCCCCGCGAATTGTGCGGCGACGAACCCAGCGACGTCGCCTGGCCGGATCCCCGCGAACGTATCGCTGAGGGACCGCGCGATCGTGACGGCCGGATTGGCAAACGACGTCGACGACGTGAACCAATACGCGCCGACGATATACGCAGCGACCGCGTACGGCGTGGCCTCGGTCTTCGCGCGCGCACAGCCCCAGATGATTGCCAAGAGACCAAACGTGGCGACGAACTCGCCGAGCCACAGCGGGGCACCGGTGCGCGCGTGTTGCGATGCAACGACCGGCGGCAAGCCGAACATGACGTTCGCCGTCGCGACGCCCAGGACGGCCCCGGCGAGCTGGGCTGCGATATACCACGGGACTTCCGCCCAGATCGTGCCCTTCCGCCACGCGTCGGCCAGCGTCACGACGGGGTTAAGATGCGCGCCGCTGATGGGACCGAACGCGAGGATGATCGCGAGGAGCGCGCCGCCGGTCGCAAGCGTATTGGCGAGCAGCGCCACCGCGACGTTCCCGCCGGCGAGGCGCTGCGCCATGATGCCGGAGCCGACGATGGCGGCGAGAAGCATTGCCGTCCCGACGCCCTCGGCTGCCACGCGGCGCGCGAGGCTCACCCTAGCAGCACGCGGGCGAAGCAGCCGCCAGGGCGGCGTCGGTCTTGCAGCAGGTCGTCTCCGCGGCGTCACGCTCTTCGGTCTCGGCTACGACGTAGTACGTTTCCCAGCGGCGGCCGTCGGGATCGGTCGCCCACACTTTGTTCTGCACGGCGTAGCAGCACGTTTTCCCGCTCTCGACGTCGATGCTATAGCCCGCTGCGCGCAGGCGTCCCATGGCCGCGTCTACGCCTTCAGGCCGGTCCACGACGACGCCGTAGTGCGCGCCCTCGCGGACGGCCACGCCCGGGCAATGGTCGAGCGCGAGTTCGAGGGCGGGCTCCTCGGTGACGAACAGCGCGTAGTCGGCATAGTGCTTTGCCGGCTGCGCTTGCAGCAGCGTGCCGTAAAACGCGACGCTCGCCTCGAGGTCGGCGGTTGCCAAGTTCAGGTGGATCTTCATGTGAGGACCTTCTCCGGTAGGAGGGCGCGGAGTGCTGCCGCGATCCGGTCGCGGGCGCCCGGAGCGAGGGAATAGTAGCCCCACGTCCCGCGCCGTACGGACGTCACGAGACCGGCGTCTTTGAGCAGCTTGAGGTGATGCGAGACGGTCGACTGGTTGAGGTCGAGCCCCGCGGTAAAGTCGCAGACGCAGACCTCGTCCTCGGCCCTGGCCAGCGTGGCGATGATGGCCGCCCGGGCCGGATCCCCCAGCGCCTTAAAGAGGCCGGCCTCCGCCGTCACGTCGCGGTCGTGAACCCGCGCCTCCGGGCAGCACCGTTGCATCGACATAGGCCGATTCTATATCATTGCATTGATAATTGTCAATGCAGCAGCTTTGGGGGCTACGAGCGGACGAGCGGACGCCGTTCGACGGATTCTCGCCAACGGCGGCAAGGTGGAGTGAGCTAACTCGGCATCCCGTCGTATGCAACCACGGCCATGAGCCCGCCCTGCATGTGCAGTTCGTTGTGACAGTGCACCATGAACAAGCCAGGGTTATCGGCGACGAAATCGACCGCTACGGCCCCCTTCATCGGCCGAACCACGACCGTGTCCTTGACGATGCCCGCCGTCGGCTTGCCGTCGACCTCGGTCAATTCGAACGAGTGCCCGTGCATGTGCATCGGGTGCTCCATCATGCTGTCGTTGACGAAGCGCATGCGGTAGCGCAGCCCCTTGCGCAACGAGATCGTCGGCTTCATGCTGAACGGCCGGCCGTTGATCAGCCACTCGTTGTCGCCCTTGCCCTGCGTGATCGCGAGCTCGATCGTCGCATCCGGTGCGACGGTCGCCGCCGCCGTGCCGAACGCACCGTACACGAACGGCGCGTCGCCGGGGGCCTTCCAGTGCGCCGGTCCGGCAGAGCCGGCGTACTCGACGACGACGCCCATACCGCGCTCGCGGTACGCGTCCTGCGTACTGCCCAACACCCAGACGCCGGGCGCGTCCATTGTGACGATCGCGTCGACGCGCTCGGCGGCGCCGAGCTCGATGGCGTCGAGGGTCTGGGGTTGCGGCACGGGATTGCCGTCGAGCGCGACGACCTCGAAGCGGTGGCCGGAGAGCGCGAGCCGATGCGTGAGCGTCGCGCTCGCGTTGAGCACGCGAAAGAGCACGCGCTCGCCCTGCCGTACGCGAACGGGATCGCCGAAGCCCAGCGCCCGCCCGTTGATCGAGAATGTCGCGTATTCCGCCTCGAGCATCGAGCGCATCGCGTCGTGCATGCCGCCCATACCGGGCATGCCCGGCATACCGCCCATATCTATGCCCATGTCGCCCGCGGGTTGCGCGACGGACGGCGCGCCCTGCGCCGGATGCCCGCTTCGCACGACGAGGCTCGGGCCCCACTCGTGCAACGCGAGCAAGACCTCACGGTCGTAGCGGCCGGGGTCGTGCGCCGGCTCGATGATGGCGAAGCCGAACTGTCCCGTGAAGAGGCCACCCTCTGCCTTCGGGCCGGGCAGGTTGTGGGTGTGATACCAGCGCGTGCCCGCCGGCCGCGGCGCGAACCGGTACCGCTGCGATCCACCGGCCGCGACGGGCGGCGTGGCGAGGCCGGTGCCGTCGACCGTGTCGGGCACCTCAAAGCCGTGCCAGTGGACGTATTCCTCCGAAGACGAGAGATTGCGCACGACCACCGTGAACGGCTGCCCCTCGCGCATGCGCAACACCGGCCCGGGCACCGTTCCGTTGTACGCGACCGTCGTATACTCCACGTTCGGGGCCACCTCGACGGTCGTCTTCCCGATGGTCAACGTCGCGTCGGGTTCGGTCTGCGCCAACGCCGCCCGCGGCGTCAGAGCGGCGGCTCCGGTCACGGCGAGGAACGCCTTACGATTGAACTGCATGCTGGCCGCTATCTTCGCCCGCACGCGTGCGTTTCATTTGCCGCACCGGCTCGATTGGCTTGCTACCGCCAGGCCGCGACCGCCGGGACGGCAAGCGCCTCGATCTCCGGCAGGTCGAAGCCGAAGTGTTCGGCGACGAACGCTCGCAGGTCCGCGCGATCCGCCAACTGCGCGGTCGTGACCGCGCCGTCGCGCACGATCGTCACGCCCTGGTTCAGCACCGAGACGCGGCCGGTTTCCGTCATCGCGTTGAGCATCAGCGCGTTGACGAACGGCGAGTCCGGGTGGGTCGAAATGTAGTGATTGGCGACGACGAAGTCGCTCGGGTTCTCCTCTTCCAACGTCGACACCCAGCCGGCGATCTCCGTATCGTCGGAGGCCCGTTGCGCGCGCAGTTCCCACGCCCCGCGTTCGCGCACGATGCGGTGCGCGTCGCGGCGGAACGTACCGCGATCGCCTTCGGCCAGCGGCACGGGCGTCCGCGCGGAGAGCCCGCCGAAGCCGGGGTCGACCACGAAGCGCCGGCCGCCGGTCTCGACCGTCAGGAACATATGGCTGCGGGTCGCGGTCTGGGGCGAACCGCCGAGCACGACGCGCGCCGCATGGCGGACCGGCGCGAAGCCTAGCGTCTCGAGCACTACCGCGAACCAGGTCGCCTGTTCGAAGCAGTAGCCGCCGCGCCGCGCCCGCACGAGCTTGCGTTCGAGCGAATCGACGTCGAGCAGGACCGGCCGTCCCAGGAGGACGTCGAAGTTCTCGAACGGCACGGCCGCCGTGTGCGCTTCGAGGAGCCCGGCGAGCGTTTCGAACGTCGGCTCCGTACCGCCGGTCCACGCGATGCGATCGAAGTACGCGCCGAGTTGCGATTGCGTCAGCATCTTATCTTTCTAACTCAGTTGCGAACGGTAGCGGGCACTGCTCACGACGATCAGCAGCGCGCTGAAGGCCGCAAGGGCCAGGACGTTCGGCCAGAGCACGTCCAGGCCCGCTCCCCTGATCAGCAGGCCGCGCGTGACCTGCGCGAAGTGCCGCAGCGGGTCGAACAGCGACACGGCCTGCCAGAAGGGCGGCATGCTCTCGACGGGCGCGAGCGCGCCCGAAAGCATCATCAGCGGCAGGTTGATGAAGAGCCCCATGAGGATCGCCTGCACGCGCGTGCGCGCGAGCGTCGACAGCAGCAGCCCCAGCGACACGCCGCCGACGATGTAGACGGCCGCGATCGCGAAGTAGAGCGGCAGGCTGCCGCGCATCGGCAGCGCGAACGCCAGCCGCGCTACCGTCAGCACGAGCACCAGCACCCCCAGGAACAAGATGGAAAGCGGGACGATCTTCGAGAGCGTCACCTCCCACGCGGCGGCCGGCGTCATCAGCAATTGCTCGAGCGTTCCTTCTGCCTTCTCGCGGATCGCGTTGACCGCGGAGGCGAGGCTGCCGACGATCATCAGCAGCGTTCCGATGACGCCGGGGACGAAAAACCACGCGCTGATGAGCCCGGGATTGTATGCGAACGAGATGACGTTCGTGGGAGCGCCGCCCGCCGGAGCGGGCGCGAGGGTGCGGTCGTAGTTCGCAAGGATCAGCGCGGCGTAGCCCTGGGCTAAGCCGGCGTTGTAGCTATTGACGCCGTCGACGAGCACTTGGACGCGTGCCCGCCCCTGCTGCAGGTCGCGTTCGTAGGTCGGTGGGATCACGAGCCCGGCAGACACGTCGCCTCGCCGGACGCCGTCGGCTAACCCGCCCGCGTCGGCGTACGACCCGTGCAGAGCGAATGCTCGACTCTGCGTGAACGCCGAAACGAGGTCGCGGCTGCGCCCGGTCTTCATCTCGTCGACCACGCCGAGCGGGATGTACTCGGCTTGCGGCCGCAGCGCGTAGCCGAAGATCAGCAGCTGCAGCGCCGGCGGAACGATTAGGAAGGCGACGAGCGTGCGGTCGCGGAGCACGCGTTCGAACTCCTTGCGGATCAATACCCCGAGCCGCCCGAACCGGCTCATCGCGACAACTGCATGCGGCGCATGCTCTGCCATGCCCCGGCGAAGAACAGCAGGATCAGCGCCGCGAGCGCCAAGGGCGCGTACCAAACCCCAGGCCAGCCGGTCCCGCGCACGTATGCGTCGCGCGTCACCTCGATGTAGTAGTGGGCGGGAACGACGTAGGAGATGAGCGACAGCGGCCAGGGAATGTTCGAGACCGGATACATGAAGCCGCTCAGCAGGATCGTGAGCATCGCATTGACCGGTCCCACGCCCTGCACCGCGGCCGCCTGCGTCGAGACGCGCGACCCGACGAAGAGTCCGAGCATGATCGCCGCCAGCAGATAGAACGGCGTCGTCACAAGCAGCGGCGTTGGGTCGCCCGCGAAGCCAAGCCTCCAGACGAGCATGGCCACCGCGACGACGGCGCACCATTCCGCCGTCGCAACGCCGAGATATGCGAGTGCCTTGCCCGCGATGAACTCTGCGGCGGTGAGGCGGGATGCGTAGGCGGTGACGATCGTCCCCTCTTCCTTGTCGCGCACCATCGCGATCGCGGACAGGAGCGGCGGGAACACGCCGAGCACGATCGCGATCACCCCGGTCACGATGAAGAGCGACTCCTTGCGGCCCGGGTTGAACCACACGCGCACGTCGGCGGAAACGGGCGGCCGACGTCCCGGCACCGATGCAGCCGCCAACCCCTCCAGCCCGTTGCGAATCAACTCCGCGTTGACGACGTCGGTACCGTCGATGTAGACGCCGATCGGCGCGTCGTAGCCGCGCCGGAGCAGGCGTTCCGTCCCGGGCGGGATCACGACCGACGCCTTCGCCCGCCCCGCATGGAGCGCGGCCAACGGGTCGGCAGAGGGCCGCACGACGGCGAACGTGATGGACTCGCCGAGCCCCGCGACGTACGCGCGGCTGAACGGCGTCCGATCGAGATCCTGCACGGCGACCGCGACGTTCTTCGCCTCGAGCCGGATCGCGAGCCCAAAGATGAGAAGCGTCGCCAGCGGCAGCACGAAGGCCAACGCGACCGTGAGGCGGTCGCGCCTGAAGAGCGTCCACTCCTTGCGCGCCTGGGTCCACACGCGTCCCGGGTTCACGCCGCCCTCGACCCCGCGCGCTCGACGATCGCGACGAACGCATCATCGAGCGAGCGCGCCCCGGGGACCGACGCGACGACCTCGCTCGGCGTCCCCTCCGCCACCTTGTGCGCCTCTGCCATCAGTGCGATGCGTCCGCAGTGCTGCGCCTCGTCCATATAGTGGGTCGTGACGAGCACGGCCGTACCGTCGCGCGCGAACGCCTCGATCAGCCGCCAGAACTGCCGGCGCGCCAGCGGGTCGACACCCGACGTCGGTTCGTCCAAGAACAGCAGCTCCGGCTCGTGCATCACCGACGCCCCGAACGCGACGCGCTGACGCCAGCCGCCCGGCAGGCTCCCGACAACCGTGTCGCCGTGGCCCTCGAGCCCCGAACTCTCGAGCACCCACGCGATTTTGCGCGCGCGCTCGGCCCTCGGCACGTCGTAAACGCCGGCATAGAAGTCAAGGTTTTCGCGCACCGTCAAATCTTCGTAGAGCGTGAACTTCTGGCTCATGTATCCGATGCGGCGACGCAGCGCGGGCGAACGCAAGTCGTGCTCCTGCCCCCCGAGCATGACCGTACCTTCGGTGCGCGGCAACAACCCGCACAGCATTTTGATCGTCGTGGTCTTCCCGGCGCCGTTGGCGCCGAGCAGCCCATACATTTCGCCGTACGACACGGTGAGGTCGAGGCGATCAACCGCGCGAAACGGACCGAAGTCCTTGACGAGGCCGCGCGCCTCGATCGCGACGCCGCCGACCGGCCGCGGAGGCCTGCTGCGCGGAAAGGCGACGAACGGCGGCTCTGGGCGCAACTCCCGCAACGTCTCGACGAAGACGTTTTCGAGCGTGGGCCCCGCCCGCTCGATACTCGCCACGGCAACGCCCGCGCGAGCAAGCTCGTCGCCGAGAACGCTGTCGAACTCACTGCCCCGCCGAACGAGGACGTCCAGCCGGTCGCCGAAGCTCTGCACGTCCTCGATGCCGCGCCCGTCGCCCAGCGCGGCGACGGCACGTTCCGCGGCGACGATCGAGCGCGTGCGAATCTCGAGCCGGTCGAGTCCGAGCGCGGCCGACAGTTCGGCCGGCGTCCCTAACCGGCGCACCTCGCCGTCGTACAGCAGCGCCACCCGATCGCAGCGCTCGGCCTCCTCGAGATCCGGCGTTGCGATCGCGATCGTCAGGCTCTCTTGGGCGAGGCTCTTGATGACCCGCCAGAAGTCGCGCCGCGAAAGCGGGTCGACGCCGGTCGTCGGTTCGTCGAGCAGCAGGATGCGCGGCGCCGCGACGAGCGCCGCGCAAAGTGCGAGTTTCTGCTTCATGCCGCCGGAGAGCTGCCGCGCGAGCCTGCCGCCGAAACGCTCGATGCCCATGAGGCGCAGGTAGCGTTCGCGCCGCTCCTCGTACTCGGAGCGCGGCACGCCGCGCAGCCCCGCGACGTAGGCCAGGTTCTCGTCGACGCTGAGGTCGGCGAACAGCGCGAACTGCTGTGGGAGATAGCCGACGTCGTCGCGCGCGTCGCGCGGCGACTTGCCCAGGACGGTCGCCGCGCCGCCCGACGGCTCCAGGACGCCCGCGAGGACGTCGAGCGCGGTCGTCTTGCCGGCACCGTCCGGACCGATCAGCCCGAAGATCTCGCCCTGGGCGATCGAGAGATCGACCCCGCGCAGGGCCTCGACCTTGCCGTACGAGACCCGAAGGCCGCGAGCGGCGATGACCTCAGCGGTCATCGCCGGCGCCGCCGATGAGGATCTCTCCGTCGGCAGGCATGCCCGGCTTTGCGTATCCCGCCGGCTCGTCGATGGCGAGCCGC
>Ga0182012_10008212_pt1 | contig 10334 bp, 5 predicted proteins | sample 612S2SmetaG_FD_120486 | JGI IMG/M metagenome (GOLD analysis project Ga0182012, IMG submission 120486) | Permafrost microbial communities from Stordalen Mire, Sweden - 612S2S metaG | ecosystem: Environmental > Terrestrial > Soil > Wetlands > Permafrost | place: Sweden: Stordalen | collected...
AGCGGTCCGATCCCGACACCCTGGACCTCCCCCGCCTGGTCTTCCGCTTCGACAAGATCCACTACGGCCGGCTCCGGATGCTGATCGACGCGCTGAACGGCCTTCCCTCGCTGGGGCCCTAGGGCGGCGGCGGCAGCGGGATCGGGATCGGAAGGGGCCGGGGGACCAGGGACCAGGGACTAGGGTCCGTCGTCCACCCCATCGTCGGTCGACGCCTCCGCCAGCAGCCGGGACGCCTTCTCCACCGACCGCCGGGCCCGGGTGATGCGCTTCTCCTCGGCGGTGACGGCCGGGTCGGGCTCGCCACCCGACCGCACCGATTCCGAGGCGGTGCGCAGGCGGTCGAGGGCCAGGTCGGCGAGCTCCTCGGCGATTCCGGCCAGGCGCTCGGCGATATCGGCCGGATCGGTGGCCATGTCCCGTCCCCCTCCCTACCGTGCCGCCGGCGGTTCGAACTCGATGATCTCGAACTCCCCGGCGGCGTGCCGCGACCGGAGGACCTTCTTGTCGAACTTGCCCACACTGGTCTTCGGCACCTCGGAGACGAAGACCCACCGCTCGGGCAGCCACCACCGGCTGACCCGGCCGCTCAGGAACTCCACCAGCTCGCCGGCCGTGACCGAGGTCCCCTCCTCGAGAACCACCGCCACCAGCGGCCGTTCGCTCCACCGCTCGTCGGGGACGGCGATGACCGCCGCCTCCACCACCGCCGGGTGGGCCATCACCTCGTTCTCCAGCTCGACCGACGAGATCCACTCCCCGCCGGACTTGATCACGTCCTTGGTCCTGTCGCTGATCTGCATGAATCCCCGGCCGTCGAGCGAGCCGATGTCGCCGGTCCGCAGCCACCCGTCGTGGAAGCGTTCGGGGGATGGATCCCGGTAGTAGGAGCCGCAGATCCACGGACCCCGGACCTCGAACTCCCCCACCGAAGTACCGTCGGCGGGGAGGATGGACCCGTCCTCGGCGGCCACCCGCACCTCCACCCCGGGGACCACCCGGCCGGTCTTCGACCGCCAGACGATCTCCTCGTCCGGGGGCGTGCCCCGCGGCGGCAGGGCCAGAGAGCACAGGGGGCTGGTTTCGGTCATACCCCACCCCTGCACCAGCTCGACCCCGAGCTCGTCCCGGAACCGCTCGATGAGGACCCGGGGGACGGCGGCCCCGCCGGCGGTGACCATCCGGAGGGAGGACAGGTCCACCGGGTGGGTCTGGGCGTAGCGGAGCAGGTCGCTCCAGATGGTGGGCACCCCGGCCGAGAGGGTGGGCCGGTACCTCTGGATGATCGCCGTCAGGGGCTCGGCCTGGAGGAACTGCTGGGGCATGATCAGGTCGGCGCCGGTCATGAACCCGGCGTAGGGGGTGCCCCAGGCATTGGCGTGGAACATCGGGACGATGGACAGGACCCGGTCCCGCTCGTTGATACCCAGGGAGGCGCCCGAGGTCACCGCCAGCGAGTGCAGATAGGTCGAGCGGTGGCTGTAGACCACACCCTTCGGGTTTCCGGTGGTGCCTGACGTGTAACACATGGCGGCCGCCCGACGCTCGTCGAAGGTGGGCCAGCTGAAGCCGGGCTCCTCGGCTCCGAGCAGCTCCTCGTAGGACAGGGTCTCACCCAGGGCCGACGGGTCCCCGTCGCCGGCCACCACGATGTGCTTCACCGTGGTGAGCTGGTCCCGCACCCGGGCCAGCAGGGGGATGAGGGTGGCGTCGACGATGATCACCTGATCCTCGGCGTGGTTGATGACGTAGGCCAGCTGCTCGGGGAACAGGCGGAGATTGAGGGTGTGGAGGACCGCGCCCATGGCCGGGACGGCCAGGTACGCCTCCAGATGGGTCCGGTTGTTCCAGAGGAAGGTCCCCACCCGCCCGCTGTCCTCCAGCCCGAGGCGGGCCAGGCCCGCGGCCAGGCGTTCGGAGCGCTCGGCCACCTCGGCGAACGACGACTCGACGGCCTCGCCGGCCGGACCGGTGACCGTGATGACCTGGCTGTCGCCGTAGACGTGCTGGCCGTGGCGGAGTATGCCACTCACCAACAGCGGACCGTCCTGCATGGTGCTGAGCACGCTTTGGAGCCTCCCCTGTCCGCGACCCGGTGTTCCGGGGCCGGACGGTCGAGCTTACCGAGCCCCGGTCGGACCGGCCGCTCCCATGGTCCGGGCCCTTGCCCCGGGCGGGGCGATCGTGATGGACTGGTCCGGTCGCCGCCCTGGTGCCCCCGTAGCCGGTGTCCCCGGACAGGGCCGGCCCTCTGAGCCCCCGCTCACGTCATCCCCCCCTTTCTGCGGAGGACGTATGGGCAAGTTGCTGGTGGCGATGGTGGTCGGACTTCTGGTGGTCTCCATGGGACTGGTGTCGGTGGTGGCCGTGGCCGCCGGTTCCGGAAGCTCCGGCCCGTCCGGCCAGACCGCTTCCGGGGGGGCCGGTCCCGGCGCATCCGGTTCCAGCGGGGCCGGTTCCGGGGAGTCCGGTTCCCGAGGTTCCGACCCGGCCGTGCCGGCCGGATGGCTGGGCCTCTACCAGCGGGCCGCGGCCACCTGCCCGGGGCTGCCCTGGTCTGTCGTGGCCGCCATCGGCACCGTCGAGACCGGCAGCGGGCGGTCGGACGCTCCGGGCGTGTGGTCCGGCGCCAACAGCGCCGGGGCCGAGGGGCCCATGCAGTTCGAACCGGACACCTTCGCGGCCTACGCCACGGTCGGCCCGGGCGGGGCCAGGCCGGCCTCGCCGTACGACCCGGTCGACGCGGTCTACACGGCCGCCGCTCTGCTCTGTGCCGACGGGGCCGGAGCTTCCGCCACCCTGCGCGCCGCCCTGCTGGACTACAACCACTCCGCCCTCTACGCCGACACTGTTCTGACTTTGGCGCTGGCCCTGCAACAGAACGCCGCCACATCCGAGACCGTGGTGACGGCCCTGTCCTTCGCCGCCGGCCAGCTCGGGGTGCCCTATCTGTGGGGAGGCACCGGTCCCGGTGGATTCGACTGTTCGGGACTGGTCCAGGCCGCCTACCGCCGGGCCGGTGTGACCCTGCCCCGGGTGGCCCAGGACCAGTACGACGCCGGCCCGGCCCTGGCCGGCGGGGCCGCCGCCGAGCCCGGGGATCTGGTGTTCTTCGGGGGCGGCCCCACCGGCGTCGAACACGTGGGGATCTACGTGGGTCAGGGAGAGATGATCGACGCACCCCACACCGGTGCCGTGGTCAGATTCGACCCCGCCGACCAGTCCGATCTGGTCGGGGCTACGCGGCCGGCCTGAATACGGGCGGGCCGGGCGGCCGGCGTCAGCGCAGGGCCAGCTGTCCGGGGACGATCGGTGCCGGCAGATCGGTCCGACCCATCAGGTACCGGTCCACCGAGGCCGCGGCCGACCGGCCTTCGGCGATGGCCCACACGATGAGGCTCTGACCCCTCGTCATGTCACCGCAGACGAACACCCCCTCCACGTTGGTGGACCACGACTGGTCCGCCGCCACCGCCCCCCGGCCGTCGAGTTCGAGCCCGAGGTCGGCGACCAGGCCGGACCGTTCCGGACCGACGAACCCCAGGGCCAAGAGGACCAGCTCACACGGCAGTTCGAACTCGGAGCCCCCCACGGGCACGAATTCCGGCCGGCCACCGTCGCCGGCCACCAGCTCCACCTCGGATCCCCGGAGGGCCCGGACCTGTCCGGTCCCGTCGTCCAGGAACTCGGCCGTGGTCACCGAGAACATCCGCTCGCCGCCCTCCTCGAGCGCCGACGAGGTCCGCAGGATGAGAGGCCAGGTCGGCCAGGGGTTGTCCCCGGTCCGGGTGGTCGGGGGCTCAGGCATGATCTCCAGCTGATGCACGTTGAGGGCCCGCTGACGGTGGACGGTCCCCAGGCAGTCGGCCCCGGTGTCCCCGCCGCCGATGATCACCACGTGCTTGCCCTCGGCGGTGATGGGCGGGGTGTCGAGGCTTCCCTCCTGGACCCGGTTGGAGGGCTTGAGGTAGTCCATGGCCAGATGGATGCCGGCCAGGTCCCGGCCCGGGACGGCCAGGTCCCGGGGCAGGGTGGCCCCACCGGCCAGCAGCACGCTGTCGAACTCGGCCACCAGGGACCGCGGGTCGACCACGGTGGCGTCAGCAGCCGGGGCGCCGGGCACCTCGGGAGCACTGGTCCCCACCGACACCCCGCACCGGAACTCGACCCCTTCGGACTCCATCTGCTCCAGACGGCGGTCCAGGACGGCCTTTTCCATCTTGAACTCGGGGATGCCGTAGCGGAGGAGTCCGCCGGGTCGCTCCGCCCTCTCGAACACCACCACGCGGTGCCCGGCCCGGCTCAGCTGCTGGGCCGCGGCCAGGCCGGCCGGACCTGAGCCCACCACCGCCACCCGCTTGCCGGTGGGCGCCGCCGGCGTCACCGGGACCACCCACCCCTCGTTCCAGGCCCGCTCGACGATCTCGTACTCGATGCGTTCGATGGTCACCGGGTCGTCATTGATGCCCAGGACGCACGCCCCCTCGCAGGGGGCGGGACAGAGCCTCCCGGTGAACTCGGGAAAGTTGTTGGTGGCGTGCAGGCGTTCGATGGCCTCCGACCAGTCATCCCGGTAGACCAGGTCGTTCCACTCCGGTATCAGATTGCCCAGAGGGCATCCCTCGTGACAGAAGGGGATGCCGCAGTCCATGCACCGGGCCCCCTGCTGCTCGGCCTCCTCCACCGAAAAGGGCTCGTAGACCTCTTTCCAGTCGCGCAGGCGGACCGGCACCGGCCGCCGTGGGGGCAGGTGCCTCTGATACTTGAGGAAGCCGGTGGGCTCACCCATGGGATGCCTCCATGACCGCCTCGTCGACCGACCGACCCTCCGCCACAGCCAGCTCGGTGGCCTCCAGCACCCGGCGGTAGTCCCTCGGCATGACCGTGACGAACTGTTCGGACGAGCTGACCCAGTCCACCAGAATGCGTTCCGCCACCTCGGAACCGGTCTCCTCCCGGTGCATGGTGATCCGGTCCTTCAGCCACATCCGTTCCTCGGGCGACAGGGGTTCGAGGTCCACGGTCTCGTGGTTGTAGTTGCCGACCAGGTGACCTCCGGGGTCGAAAACATAGGCCACCCCACCCGACATCCCGGCCCCGAAGTTGCGCCCGGTCGGTCCCAGCACCACCACCCGTCCCCCGGTCATGTACTCGCAGCCGTGGTCACCGACCCCTTCGACCACGGCGACGGCCCCGGAGTTGCGCACGCAGAACCGCTCACCGACCTGTCCCCGCAGGAACACCTCACCGGCGGTGGCCCCGTAGAGGATCACATTGCCGGCCACGATGTTCTCCTCGGCGGCGAACGGCGACTCGGCCGGGGGCCGCACGATGATCCGCCCACCGGACAGTCCCTTCCCCAGGTAGTCGTTGGCATCTCCCTCCAACCGCATGGTGACGCCCTTGGGCACAAAGGCCCCGAAACTCTGGCCGGCCGAACCCCGGAAGGTCAGCTCGATGGTCCCGTCGGGCAGGCCGGCCCCGCCATGGCGACGGGTGATCTCATAACCCAGGAGCGTCCCCACCGTGCGGTTGACATTGGTGATGGCCATCTCCGCCCGCACCGGCGTGCCCTGCTCGATGGCCGGACGGCACGCCTCCAGAAAGGCGTGGTCCAGAGCCCGATCGAGACCGTGGTCCTGACGGGCGATGCAGAACCGGACCGCCCCCTCGGGCAGTTCCGGCTGGACCAGCACCGGCGAGAGATCTAGTCCCTTGGCCTTCCAGTGCGCCACGGCGTCCGCCGCGTCGATGAGGTCCACCCGGCCCACCGCCTCCTCCAGCGACCGCAGCCCCAGGGCGGCCAGGTACTCACGCACCTCCTCGGCGATGTACTCGAAGAACGTCTCGACGAACTCGGGGGCACCTGAGAACCGCTCCCGCAGCGTCGGGTTCTGTGTGGCGATCCCCACCGGGCAGGTGTCGAGATGACACACCCGCATCATGATGCAGCCCGACACCACCAGGGGCGCAGTGGCGAACCCGAACTCCTCGGCGCCGAGCAGGGCTCCGACGATCACGTCCCGGCCGGTCTTCATCTGACCGTCGACCTGCACCACGATGCGGTCCCGGAGGTCGTTGGCCATCAGGGTCTGCTGGGTTTCGGCCAGACCCAGCTCCCAGGGGATGCCGGCGTGCTTCTGGGAGGTGAGCGGGGTGGCACCGGTGCCGCCGTCGTGGCCCGAGATGAGCACCACGTCGGAGTGGGCCTTGGCCACCCCGGCGGCCACCGTCCCCACCCCCACCTCGGCCACCAGCTTCACATGCACCCGCGCCTCGGGATTGGCCGACTTCAGGTCGTGGATGAGTTGGGCGATGTCCTCGATGGAGTAGATGTCGTGGTGGGGCGGCGGGGAGATGAGCCCGACCCCGGGGGTGGACAGTCTGGTCTTGGCGATCCACGGGTGGACCTTGTGCCCGGGCAGCTGCCCGCCCTCCCCGGGCTTGGCCCCCTGGGCGATCTTGATCTGGATGTCGTCGGCGTTGACCAGGTACTCCGAGGTCACGCCGAATCTCCCTGAAGCCACCTGTTTGATGGCGCTCCGTCGTAGGTCGCCGTGGGCGTCCTCGGTGAACCGGTCCGGATCCTCCCCTCCCTCACCGGTATTGGACCGACCACCGATGCGGTTCATGGCGATGGCCAGGGTCTCATGGGCCTCGGCCGAGATGGAGCCGTACGACATGGCCCCGGTGGAGAAGCGGGACACGATGGCGGCGACGGATTCCACCTCCTCCAGGGGGACGGGGGGCAGGGCCCCGGTCTTCAGCGACATCAGCCCGCGCAACGTGGCCAGGTGGGCCGATTGGTCGTCGACGGCCCTGGTGTACTCCTTGAACACCTCGTACCGGCGCGACCGGGTGGCGTGCTGGAGCTTGAAGACGGTCCGGGGGTTGAACAGATGGATCTCACCCTCCCGGCGCCACTGGTACTCACCACCGATGTCGCGCTCACGGTGGGCCAGTTCGGCCGGACGGTTCAGGTGGGCCAGCCGGTGGCGGATGGCCACCTCCTCGGCCAGGACGTCGAGGCCCACGCCGCCGATGCGGGACACCGTGCCGGTGAAGTACTCCTCGATGACCTCGGGAGCCAGTCCCACCGCTTCGAAGACCTGGGCTCCGGTGTAGGACGCCACGGTCGAGATGCCCATCTTGGACATCACCTTGATGATCCCCTTCGACGCCGCCTTGATGTAGTTCTTCTGGGCCTGGCGGGGCGTGACCCCGGTCAGGATCCCCGAGGCGATCATGTCGTTGATGGTCTCGAAGGCCAGGTAGGGGTTGATGGCCGCGGCCCCGAAGCCCTTGAGCAGGGCCATGTGGTGGACCTCGCGGGCGTCACCGGACTCGATGACCAGGCCCACCTGGGTCCGGGTCTTGTCCCGGACCAGATGATGGTGGACCGCCGCCACCAGGAGCAGGGAGGGGATCGGGGCCAACTCGGCCGTCGAGTTGCGGTCGGACAGCACGATCACGTCGGCCCCGTCGGCGATGGCCCGGCTGACCCGTCGACGGACGTCGTCGATGGCGGCCCGGAGAGCCTCACCCCCGCCGGCCACCGGAAAGAGCCCGTCGATGGCGAAGGCACTGAATCCCGGGGTGGTGCCGTCCTCATTGACGTACAGCAATTTGGCCAGGTCGTCGTTGTCGATGACCGGCATGGGGAGGACGATCTGGCGGCACGACTCCGCCGTAGGATCGAGGAGATTCGCCTCGGGTCCGAGGGTCGAGGCCATGGAGGTGACCAACTCCTCCCGGATGGCGTCCAGCGGGGGGTTGGTGACCTGGGCGAACAGCTGGGTGAAGTAGTCGTAGATCAACCGCGGCCGATCCGACAGGACGGCGATGGCGGTGTCGGTCCCCATCGAACCCAGGGGCTCGCTGCCGGACTTGGCCATGGGCTCGAGGATGAGCCGCAACTCCTCGTTGGTGTAGCCGAAGAGGCGCTGTCGACCGATCACCGAGGCGTGCTGGGGCGTCAGCATGAGCCGCGGAGGCAGGTCCTCGAGCTCGATCTGACCGGCGTCGAGCCACTCGGCGTAGGGCTGCTCGGCGGCCAGTTCGGACTTGATCTCGTCGTCGTCGACGATCCGTCCCCGGGCCGTGTCCACCAGGAACATCCGGCCCGGCTGGAGGCGACCCTTGCGCACCACGCTTTCGGGCGCCACGTCGAGGACACCGACCTCACTGGCCAGCACCACGATGCCCTCGTCGGTGACCCAGTACCGGGCGGGACGCAGACCGTTGCGGTCGAGGACTGCGCCGATGACCGTCCCGTCGGTGAAGGCCACCGCCGCCGGTCCGTCCCAAGGTTCCATCAACGCGGCGTGATAGCGGTAGAAGGCCCGACGGGCCGGATCCATGGTGCGGTGGTTCTCCCACGCCTCGGGGATCATCATCAACACCGCGTGGTGGAGCGGACGTCCGCCCAGATGGAGCAGTTCCAGAACCTCATCGAAGGAGGCCGAATCGCTGGCCCCGGGGGTCACCACCGGGAACGCCCGCTCCAGGCCGGGGATGAGGTCGGTGGCACACAGGGCCTCACGGGCCCGCATCCAATTCCGGTTGCCGGCGACGGTGTTGATCTCCCCGTTGTGGGCCAGGTACCGGTAGGGGTGGGCCAGCGGCCACGAGGGGAAGGTGTTGGTGGAGAACCGGGAGTGCACCAGGGCCAGGCCACTGGCCACCCTGTCGTCGGACAGGTCGGGGAAGAACTCCGCCAGCTGATGGGAGGTCAACATGCCCTTGTAGGTGATGGTCCGGGCCGACAGTGACACGACGTAGCAGTCGTTGATCTCATGCTCGGCCCGCTTGCGCAGCACGAAGGCCAGCCGGTCGATGGCCAGGGCCGGGTCGGCATCGGTCAGGGAAGTCCCTGCGGAAGGGGCCACGAACACCTGGTGGATCGACGGCATGGCCGCCTCGGAGATCGACCCCAGGGTCCCGCCGTCGATGGGGACATCCCGCCAACCGATGATGTCCAGGCCCTCGTCACCGGCCAACTTGGCCATGGCGGACCGGGCGTCGGCGGCCTCGGAGGGATCGCGGGACAGAAAGGCCAGACCGGTGGCGTACCGACCCCTGGCGGGGAGGTCGAAATCGACGACCTCGGCGTAGAACTCGTGCGGGACCTGGATCAGGATTCCCGCGCCGTCCCCGCTGTCCTCCTCGCTGCCGGTGGCACCACGGTGGGCCAGATGTTCGAGGGCCAGGATGGCCTGGCGGACCAGGGTGTGGGTCCGGCGTCCGTGCAGGTCCGCCACCAGGGCCACCCCGCAGGCATCGTGTTCGAACCGGGCGTCGTACAGGCCGCCGACGGGAGCGGCGGGCACCGTGGGTGGGGGCGTCGGGACACCGGTGGGGGCGTCGGCATGGGATCGGCGAGAAGTCGTCATCGGGTCGCTCCAACGAGGGAAGTGGATCTACCCACCCGGGACGACGTTGGCCCATGCGTGGTCGGTAAATAGTACACGCGTCGGAGGACATTTCGAAGGCCGAGACCCGAAGGTCGGTCGGGGGATGCTCTTCCCTCAGCCCCCCGGTGGTCCCTCAGCCCCCCGGTGGTGGCCGGCCGGTGCGCAGCCGGTTGTGGAAACCGCACAGGAGCCGGCCGTTCTCCTGGGTGGTGATGCCCCCGAGGGCCCAGGGATGGATGTGGTCGATCTGGCAGGAGGTGGCCCGGACGTCACAGAGGGGGTGGGTGCACTCGCGGTCGCGGATCTCGATGGCCCGGCGGGTGGCCCCGGTGAACAGGCGCCGGGTGGGGCTGATCTCCACCCTCCGGCCGGGGGCGAACACCGCCCGTTCGAGGTCGGCCCGGTCCAGCCATGGGGAGGAGGGACCCCGGGGGGAGCACCGTCCCGTCGTCCAGCTCGGAGATCCGCCCGTTCAGGGTCTCCCACCCCACCAGCACGGTGAAGAGCGGTGCCGGCCGGCGTCCGTCAGCGGGTTGGGTCTTCGACCGGGTGGCCATCTCGACCAGGGCATCGGCGCGGCGCTGGGCCGGGGAGCGGTCCAGCTCCGACGGGCGGGGGTCCCGACCCAGGACCTCGGCGGCCTGGGTCCAGTCGGACTCGAAGAGGATCTTCTCCAGCCGTTCGAGCTCGGTGGACACGATGGAACCGGACACGGCGTCGAGGGTCATCGACCCGAGCCACATGCCGTCGAGGGACCGGGCCAGGTAGGCGTCCCGGCGGGCGCGGCGGTCGGCGGCATCCGCGTCGGCCCCGTCGGGATCGGCCAGCTGGCTCCAGTAGGTGGTGGCCCGGACGAAGTCGTCGAACCGGAGCCGTGTGGCCTGGTCCACCAGCATCTCCTCGTCCCGGGCCAGGGACTCC
>Ga0182012_10008213_pt1 | contig 10333 bp, 6 predicted proteins | sample 612S2SmetaG_FD_120486 | JGI IMG/M metagenome (GOLD analysis project Ga0182012, IMG submission 120486) | Permafrost microbial communities from Stordalen Mire, Sweden - 612S2S metaG | ecosystem: Environmental > Terrestrial > Soil > Wetlands > Permafrost | place: Sweden: Stordalen | collected...
ATTTATGGGTCGCCAATGGCTCCACGCTAAACGAGAAGTCGCCTCGCTCAAAAAAGGGCAGGTGGTCGGAAAACTGGTCAAGGAAATCATGGTCGCGTCGAAGCTGGGCGGGGCTGATCCGGCGGGGAATGCGCGGCTGTTTGCGGCTTGCGAAAAGGCGCGCCGGGCGAGCGTGAGCCGGGATGTGATCGAGCGGGCGATCAAGAAGGGGGCCGGTGTGGGGGAGGACAAGCTGGTGCTGGAACATGTGGTGTTTGAGGGGTATGCGCCGCACAAGGTGCCGATCATCATTGAGGTGCTGACGGACAACAACAACCGGACGGCGCCGGAGATCCGCGGGCTGTTCAAGAAGTCCGGGCAACTGGGGATGCCGGGGAGCAACAAGTTTTTATTCGATCACGTGGGGCTGGTCGAGGCGCACACATCGGCGGGGGATGCGGACATAGAGGCGGCGGCGATCGAGGCCGGAGCGCAGAATGTGGAGCCTCTGTCGCACGCGGAGAATGACGATATCCCGGAGGGGGTGACGGGGGCGCGGTTTATCACGGAGCGGCCGGACCTGCGCGCGGTGTCGCAGTGGTTGACGTCAAACGGGTGGACCGTGGTGACGAGCGAGTTCGGGTACGTGGCGAAGAATTATCCGACGCTGGATGAGGCGCAGCGGACGGAGGTGGGGGAGTTTTTGCAGGCGGCGGAGGACCACGACGATGTGCATCGGGTCTGGGCGGCGCTGAGGTAGGGTTTCTTACTGGAAGAAGGTGTTTTGCTCCTGGTGGGCGCCGGGGTGCTGCTGGTTCGCGTTCAGGAGATGGCCGTACCAGATGGTTCGCAATTCCGTACTGCCGGGGGCGAGGGTGTACTTGACGACCTGATTGAGGGGCAACTGGGCGAGAGTGATGGCCTGGCCCTGATGCATGATGCGGGTGGCGGGGGTGACAGTGAAAACTTTTTTGTTCTTACCGCGGAGGATCGTGACGGCGCCCGCGGCTGAATCGACGGCGACGATGGTTCCATTGGAGGGTTGATAAGTCTTCTGGTCGTAGGATTTCCACTCGTCGTATTTGCCGCCGGAGTGTTTGTATTGAGGAACATTCTGACAGGCGCAGAGAAGCGTGGCGGCCAGGGTCAATCCAGCGATGGGAATGCGGAAGGATGAGTTCAAGGGATGGAGTTGGTGAAGAGTGAGGATGCGGGGGTATGGGCGGCCAAACCGGCGAGGATGTAACGGACGACATTGCGTGCGCGCTCCTCGCCGCGATTATCGAGGGCGCTGGGCATGACCGCGGGATGGAGGAAAAAGGCGGTGGCGTCCTCGAGGACGGTGGCGGCCTCGTGCTCGTCCATGGGGCGGAATTCGCCATCGAGGACGCCCTTGTGGATGATCGAGCGGAAAACGGCGACGAATTTCTCCTGTCGCCTGGCGACGGCGGCGGGGCGGCCGACGATGACGCGGCGGAAGGACTCGTAGAGCTCAGGCTCCTGCTTGAACTTGGCGCGGCGGCGGCGGTGAAGCTCGATGACGACGCGCTCGATGCGCTCGGAGGCGGCGCCATCACGGGAGGCGATTTCCGAGATGAGTGTCTCGACGCGGGAGAGCCAGCCATCGAGGACGGCATCGATGATGGCGGTCTTGCCGGGGAAAAAGCGGTAGATATTGGCATGTGACATCGAGAGGGCCCGGGCGATGCCGACGATGGTCATCTTGTCCTCGCCGAAGCGGCGAAGATGAATTCTCGCAGTCTCCACGATCAAAGAGCGAGTGTCAGCCGATTCTGGTAGCGATTCCGAAGTGCGCACGGGGATGGGGTTTGACAATAATGACAGATGACATATTTTGCAACTTGTAACCGCAGAGTATTGACAATATCGAAAGACGATCCATTTTGGGGTTCCAAGGAGCCACAGATGAAATGAGAAATGCAATTTCCATTTCATGTGCGGGTACCCTAAAAGTTGCTCTCTGAAGCAGGTAGGTTTTTATTCCCATGCCTCAAATCGAAGAACTTGAAAAGTCGCCCCGGAAGTCCGGCATGCCCCCCAAAGAGCGAACAACCAGAATCGAACCGGTGAAGGACCGACCACGGCGGCGGAGTTACCTTGCATGGATCATCCTGGCAGCGCTGGCCGGGGGCGTGGTGTGGTATGCGATGACGCACAGGGCGGCGACGGACGCGGCGACGGCGGGGCGAGGAGCGGGTGGGCCGGTGCCGATAACCCCGGGGGTGGCGCAGATGAAGGATGTGCCGATCTACCTGTCGGGAATAGGGACGGTGCAGGCGTACAACACCGTGGCGATCCACTCGCGGGTGGACGGGGAACTGAAGAAAGTGGCGTTTACCGAGGGCGAGGATGTGAAGGAAGGAGATGTGCTGGCGATCATAGACCCGGCTCCGTACCAGACGGCGCTGGACCAGGCGGTGGGAAAGTCCGGGCAGGACGTGGCGCAACTGGCGAACGCGCAACTGGATATGACGCGGGATACGGACATGTTCGCGCGGAAGGTGATATCGTCGCAGCAATACGACACGCAGAAGGCGCTGGTGAACCAACTGCAAGCGACCGTGGAGGCTGACAAGGCGGCGATCGAGAGCGCGGAGGTGCAACTCAATTACGCGACGATCCGGTCGCCGCTGACGGGGCGCGTGGGAATAAGGCAGATCGACCAGGGGAACATTGTATTGGCGTCTGACACGAATGCGCTGGTGATGATCACGCAATTGCAGCCGATTTCGGTGATCTTTACCCTGCCGGAACAGAATCTTAAGCTGATCCACCAGCAATCGCCAACTGGAGCAGGAATGCAGGTGCAGGCGGTGGGGCGCGATGATAACGCGGTGCTGGATACGGGGACGGTGGGTGTGGTGAACAACCAGATAGACCCGACGACGGGGACTATCCAGATCAAGGCGAATTTCCCGAATCCGAAATACCAGTTGTGGCCGGGGCAATTTATCAATGCGCGCCTCCTGCTGAGGACGCAGAAGAATGGAATCGTGGTGCCGGCGCAGGTGGTGCAGGACGGACCGAACGGGGCGTTTGTGTATATGATACAGCCTGACAATACCGTGCAGGTGCGGGCGGTGAAGGTGGGGCAGGTGGACAATAACGAGGCGCTGATCGACGACGGGCTGAAGGCCGGGGATAAGGTGGTGGTGGATGGGCAGTACAAGCTGCAACCGGGCGCGAAGGTGTTGATACCTGACGCGACGGCGGGGCATGGGGCAGGGGGCGCGGCTGGAGCAGGCGGACATCATCACGCAGGCGCCTCCACGTCCGGCACATAAGCGGGGCGGGGAGGATTAAAATCCAGCATCGTGAATATCTCAGAGCCGTTCATCCGCCGGCCAATCGCCACGTCGCTCCTGATGGCGGGCGTGGTGATCATGGGGATGCTGGGCTACTTCCTGCTGCCGATCTCGGCGCTGCCGGCGGTTGATTTCCCCACCATAGAGGTGACGGCGGAGTATCCGGGGGCGAGCCCGGACGTCATGGCGTCTTCCGTGACCACGCCATTGGAGAGGCAACTGGGGGAGATACCGGGGCTGTCGAGCATGACCTCGGTGAGCTCCTTCGCGAATACGCAGATCGTGCTGCAATTCACGCTGGATAGGGACATTGACGCGGCGGCGCAGGATGTGCAGGCGGCGATCAATGCGGCGAAGGGAGTGCTGCCGACGGGAATCCCGAATCCGCCGGTGTATGATAAAGTTAATCCGGCGGATACGCCGATCCTGACGCTGGCGCTCAGCTCGCCGACGCTGACTCTGCCGGAGGTGAACAACCTGGGCGATACCATCCTGGCGCAAAAGCTGAGCGAAGTGACGGGGGTGGGGCTGGTATTGATAGAGGGGAACCAGAAGCCGGCGATCCGTGTGCAGATCAACCCGGCGGCGCTGGCGGGACTGGGACTGGGGATGGAGGACATCCGGACGGCGCTGGGAGCGAATAATGTGAACGAGCCGAAGGGGAGCTTTGACGGGGTGAGGCAGTCGTACGCGATAGGGGCGAATGACCAGATATTTTCCGCGGATCAATTCAAGAGCGTCATCGTGGCGTACCGGAACGGGGCGCCGGTGAGGATGGGAGACATCGGGGCTGTCACAGATAACGTGGAGAATGTGCGGCTGGCGGCGTGGGTGGGGACGCGGCCATCCGTGGTGCTGGATATATTGCGGCAGCCGGGGGCGAACATCATTGAGACAGCGGACCGCGTGAAGGCGCTGCTGCCGAAGCTGCGAGCGGCGCTGCCGCCGGCGGTGAAGGTGGATATCCTGACCGACCGGACCGAGACCATCCGGGCGTCGGTGTCGGATGTGCAGTTCACGCTGATCCTGACGGTGTTCCTTGTGATCATGGTGATCTTTGTGTTCCTGAGGAAATTCTGGGCGACGGTGATCCCGAGCGTGTCGCTGCCGCTGGCGATCATAGGGACATTCGGGGTGATGGAACTGGTGGGGTTCAGCCTTGATAACCTGTCGCTGATGGCGCTGACCATCGCGACGGGATTCGTGGTCGATGACGCGATCGTCATGATCGAGAACATCGTGCGGTTCATCGAGATGGGGGATCCGCCGATGGAGGCGGCGCTGAAGGGGGCGAAGCAGATCGGGTTTACCGTCATCTCGCTCAGCATCTCGCTGATCGCGGTTTTCATCCCGCTGTTGTTCATGACGGGGATCGTGGGGCGGCTGTTCCGGGAATTCGCGATCACGCTGAGCGTGTCCGTGGCGGTGTCCGCGTTTGTCTCCCTGACGTTGACGCCGATGATGTGCGCGCGGCTGCTGAAGGCGGAGAAGGACGAAAAGCATGGGCGTTTTTACGTGATGACGGAGCATATGTTCACGCGGCTGCTGGGGGCGTATGAGACGGGGCTGAAGTGGGTGCTGCGGAATCAGACTTTCACGTTGCTGGTGGCGGCGGGGACGCTGGTGGCGACGATATGGCTGTATATCGTCATCCCGAAGGGGCTGCTGCCGCAGCAGGATACGGGGCAGATATCCGGTGTGACGGACGCGGCGCAATCGATCTCATTCAAAGCGATGGTGGACAGGCAACAGGAGATCACCAAGATAGTGATGCAGGACCCGGATGTGGTGAACGTGACTTCTTTCGTGGGGGCGGGGTCAGTGAACTCGACCGTGAACACGGGGCGGATAAACATAGCGCTGAAGCCGCGGGACGAACGAAGCGCGAGCGCGACGGAGATCATCGACCGGCTGCGGGAAAAGACGAAGGATGTGCAGGGGATCTCGCTATTCATGCAAGCGGTGCAGGATGTGCAGATAGACAGCCGGGTAAGCAGAACGCAGTATCAGTATGGATTGCAGGATGCGGACGCTGGGGAACTGGCGACGTGGGCGCCGAAGCTCCTGGCGCGATTGCAACAGGAGCCGGCGCTGGCGGACGTGGCGACGGACCAGCAATCCGAAGGGCTGGAACTGAGCGTGGATATCGATCGCTCGCAAGCGGCGCGGTATAACGTGCTGACGCAGGCTATAGATGACACATTGTATGACGCATTCGGGCAGAGGCAGGTGTCGATTATTTTCACGCAGTTAACGCAGGAGCGCGTGGTGCTGGAGGCGGAGCCGCGGTTTCAACTAACACCGGCGTCGCTGAAGCAGATTTATGTCAAGTCCTCGACTGGGGAGATGGTGCCGCTGAGCGCGTTCGCGCACTTGAGCACGGTTACGGCGCCGCTGGCTATCATGCACGACGGGCAGTTCCCGGCGACGACGCTGTCATTCAACCTGAAGCCGGGGGCATCGCTGGGAGAGGCGGTGAACGCGATCCAGAAGGCGCAGAAGGAAATAGGGCTGCCGGATACCGTGGTGACATCCTTCACAGGGAGCGCGGCGGAGTTCCGCACGTCATTGCAGAGCGAGCCGTACCTGATCCTGGCGGCGGTGGTGGTAATCTACATAGTGCTGGGAGTGCTTTATGAGAGTTACATCCATCCTATAACCATTCTCTCGACGCTGCCATCTGCGGGGGTGGGGGCGTTGCTGGCGCTGATGCTGTTCCATATAGACCTGTCGCTGATCGCGCTGATCGGGATCATCCTGTTGATCGGGATTGTGAAGAAGAACGCGATCATGATGATCGACTTTGCGCTGGAGGCGGAACGGGAGGAGGGGATGGCGCCGGAGGACTCGATCTACCAGGCGTGTTTGCTGCGGTTCCGGCCAATCATGATGACGACCATGGCGGCGCTGCTGGGGGCGCTGCCGCTGGCGATTGAATCGGGTACGGGGTCGGAGCTACGGAAGCCGATGGGGATTGCGATTGTGGGGGGGCTGCTGGTGTCGCAGTTTTTGACGTTGTACACGACGCCGGTGATTTATCTTTATATGGATGGGCTGGCGGCGCGGGTGAAGAACTGGAGACGGAGCAAGGGGCTGCCGGGGTTGCATGATGAGGAGGTGCCGCGGGAGGAGGAGGTCCCGGCGAGTTTCCCGTGAATGTATCCGAGCCATTTATTAAGAGGCCGGCGGGGACTTCGCTGCTGGCGGGGGGGTTGTTCCTGATGGGGGTGGTGGCGTTTCGGTTTTTGCCGGTGTCGCCGCTGCCGCATGTGGATTTTCCGGTGATATCGGTGAACGCGTCGCTGCCGGGGGCGGATCCGCAGACCGTTGCGTCGTCATTGGCGGCGCCGCTGGAGAGGCGGATCAGCCAGATATCGGGGGTGAATGAATTGACATCGGTAAGCACGCTGGGGGGGTGCTCGATCACGGCGCAATTTGACTTAAACAGGAATGTGGATGGAGCGGCGCGCGATGTGCAGGCGGCGATCAATGCGGCGCAGAATGAGTTACCGACGGATCTGCCGAGCCAGCCGACTTACCGGAAGGTGAACCCGGCGGACGCGCCGATACTTATCCTGGCGATGACGTCCGATGTGCTGGCGCCGCAACAGGTGTACGAGTACGCGGATGAGATAGTGGGGCAGCGACTTAGCCAGATCGAGGGAGTAAGCCAGGTGAATGTGACCGGGGCGGAAAAATCGGCGGTGCGTGTGCAGGCGGACCCGGGGGCGCTGTCCGGGGCGGGACTTAGCATGGAGGATATCCGGACCTTTCTCACTAACGTGAACGTGGATGAGCCGAAGGGGAGCGTGGATGGGGATAATGCGTCTTACGCGATCTACAGCAATGATCAACTGACCCAGGCGGGGGATTACAGGAAGCTGATAATCCGGCAGGCCAATAATACGCCTGTGCTGCTAAGTTCCTTTGCGAAGGTGATCGACGGCGTGGAGAATACGTTGATAGCGGGATGGGCCGGGAGGAAGCCGGCGGTGCTGATCATCATCTCGAAGCAGCCGTCTGCGAATGTCATCGAGACCGTGGACCGCATCAAGGCGGCGCTACCACTTACCGAGAAATGGCTGCCGCCATCGGTGAAGCTTCAGATATTGAGCGACCGGACATTGACCATCCGGGCGTCCGTGGATGAAGTGGAGTTCTCGCTGGTCCTGAGCGTGGCGCTGGTGGTGATGGTGATCTTCATATTCCTGCGGAGGTTCTGGCCGACATTTATCGCGAGCGTCACCGTGCCGCTGGCGCTGGCGGGGACATTCGGGGCTATGTATCTGCTGGGTTACAGCCTGGATAACCTATCGCTGATGGCGGTGACGATATCGGTGGGGTTTGTGGTGGATGACGCGATAGTCGTAATCGAAAACGTGTTCCGATACATCGAGGAGGGGATGACGCCGATGGAGGCGGCGCTGACCGGGGCGAGGCAAATCGGGTTTACCATTATCTCGATAAGCCTGTCGCTGGTGGCGGTGTTTATACCGCTATTGTTCATGGGGGGATTGATCGGGCGGCTGTTCCATGAGTTCGCGGTGACGCTGAGCGTGGCGATCCTAGTGTCCGGGGTGGTATCGCTGACGCTGACGCCGATGCTGTGCTCGAGATTTCTGAAGCCGGAGAGCGAGGGGAAGAAGGGGTGGTTTTACAGGGCGTGCGAAAAGGGATTCAACGGGATGCTGTGGGTGTATGAGCGGGGACTTAGATGGGTATTGCGCAACCAGGGGTTGATGCTGGTGGTTTGGGTGCTGACTGTGTGCCTGACGGTGTGGCTGTACACGGTGGTGCCGAGCACTTTCTTCCCGCAGCAGGATACGGGGATGATCATGGGACAGACCGAGGCATCGCAGGATATATCCTTCGCGGCGATGAAGACATTGCAGGACAATGTGGCGCAGGTTGTACTAAGTGATCCGGCGGTGGATACGATGGGGTCCTTCGTGGGTGCGTCAGCAGGCGGGAATAGCGAGAATACGGGGCGGATGTTTATCTCGTTGAAGAGTGACAGAAATATATCGGCGGATGGCGTCATCGCGCGATTGCGGAGGAAGGTGGCGCTGGTGCCGGGAATTACGCTGTTCATGCAATCGGTGCAGGATTTGAGATTTGGCGGGAGGCAGGCGAAGTCGCAGTACCAATACTCGCTGCAAAGCGGGAACCTGGATGAGTTAAATCAATTCACGCCGAAGCTCATGGCTAAGTTACGGCAATATCCGGGGCTGAAGGATGTCTCGAGCGATCAACTAACGGCGGGGCTGCAAAAGACAGTGGCGATCAACCGGGACGCGGCATCGCGGCTGGGGGTATCTCCGGATGACATAGACAATACGTTGTACGATGCATTCGGGCAAAGGCAGGTGTCGATATTGTACGAGAAGTACAATCAACATCATGTCGTCCTGGAGGCGCTGCCGCAGTATCAACTGGCGCCGTCGTCGCTGGATAAGATCTATGTCAAATCGAGCACGGGGACGATGGTGCCGCTGTCGGCGGTGTCAACCTTCGTCACGGCCAACACTTATCTCTCGGTGGGGCACCAGGGGCAATTTCCATGCGTGACGATATCATTCAACCTAGCGCCGGGGGCGTCGCTGGATGTGGCGACGCGGGCGGTGGCGGAATCGGTGCGGGCGGTGAATATGCCGAGCGACATTACGGGGAGCTTCCAGGGGACGGCGCAGATTTATCAGCAATCGCTATCGAGTTTCCCGGTGCTGCTGCTGGCGGCGCTGGTGACAGTGTATATAGTGCTGGGGATGCTGTATGAGAGCTTGATCCATCCGCTGACCATACTCTCGACGCTGCCATCGGCGGGGGTGGGAGCGCTGCTGGCGTTGATCGTGTGCGGGTCGCAGTTCTCGCTGGTGGCGTTTATCGGGGTCATACTACTGATGGGGATAGTGAAGAAGAACGCGATCATGATGATCGACTTTGCGCTGCACGCGGAGAGGAATGAAGGCCTGTCGCCGGAGGAATCGATTTACAAGGCGTGCGTGATCCGGTTCCGGCCAATCATGATGACGACGATGGCGGCGATGCTGGGGGCGGTGCCGCTGGCGATTGGGATCGGGACGGGGTCTGAGTTGCGGCAGCCGCTGGGGATCTCGGTGATAGGTGGGTTGATAGTTTCGCAGGTGCTGACGCTATATACTACGCCGGTGATTTACCTGATGTTTGAGCATCTGCGGCAGTTTGTGAAGGGGACATCGAAGCAGGTGGTGGGGCCGGCGCCGGCGCTGGCGGGGGGGGTGTGAACGCAATGATTGCGGAATTTCCAGTCAAAACCGGGGACGGGATTGAAAGGGCGGCTGTGTGCGCCTTTGCCACGGTACGGGATATGGACGAGATAGAACGAAGGGGAGTACAGGTGAAGGTGTCCAAAAGCTCGGAGACTGCGGATGCATTGGAATTTGCGGCGCTCTCGACGAAACGTTGGAGGTTCTATCACGAGCAAGGACTCACGGTCGGTAGCATCGGCGCGTTGAGGCGGAAGGTTTCCGCCGCGAATAACATCGAGCTTGCATTTCTGTGCGTGGCGCGAGTGCCGTGGACAAGTCCTAAAATGCTGGGAATTGCGCTGGCGCGGAGAACGTGGTGCGGCCATCTGGTGCTCGATTTTCTTGCGACTCATCCGCTGCGCATGGTGGATGGGCCGGAACGAATAAAGGGGATTGGGACAGGGTTGCTTTTTGGGATATCCGAGGTCGCACTCGCAATTGGAGCCAAAGTCCTCTGGGGGGAAGCCACAAGGGCGTCGGCTCCGAAATATCAGCACATCTTCGGATTGGAAAAAGTGGATGATTTGCTCTTTGTTCCACGCGCGAATCTGGTGGGGCTCAGCAATGTCATGCGCGAAAGGCTGAGAAAAATCAGTCTTGTGTAAGAGTTGAAACGCGCGTCTAGTTGTAAGATGCCAACGATTGAAGAGCGTATTAAGGAAATCGAGAAAGTGGATGATGCGAATCTATTGATGGGATATCGATTTCTCGTGAGCCGCGGCCAGAAGAGGTCATCGGCCA
>Ga0182012_10008214_pt1 | contig 10332 bp, 9 predicted proteins | sample 612S2SmetaG_FD_120486 | JGI IMG/M metagenome (GOLD analysis project Ga0182012, IMG submission 120486) | Permafrost microbial communities from Stordalen Mire, Sweden - 612S2S metaG | ecosystem: Environmental > Terrestrial > Soil > Wetlands > Permafrost | place: Sweden: Stordalen | collected...
GCCCGGCGCGATTCTGACCGGCTCTTCGCAGCTGCCGACCCAGGTATTCGTCGGCGGCACCAACGTCACCTCCGATGCCGTGGTCATCAACTCAACCACCATGATGGTGAGCGTTCCGCAGGCGAATTTCCCGGCGTATCCCACTGGGAAAACCACCGTGAATATGGTGCTAGGCGTGGCCAACCAGACTACCAGTTCCACCACTATCACCGCACCCACGGCGACTCAGAACCTGGTGGTCACCACTGCTCCGGTGGTCTACGCGATTACCAGCACGGCCACTTACAAGCAGCCCAATCCGGGAAGTAAGCCGAATGTCGCGCCCTACGAACTGATCAGCATCTTCGGCGCGAACTTCGGCTTCACCGGTTCCGCTTCCGCATCCGGCGCCCTGAGTTCCTACCTGCAGTTCGGCACGTCGGTCACCAGCGGTACGGGAACCTCCGCTATCGCGGTGAGCGTCACGTTGAAGGTCGGCACCAACAGCTTCAAGGCGCCGATCCTGTTCGCCGATGCTAACCAGATCAATGCCGTCGTGCCTTCCGGCCTGACGGTTGGAAGCAGCGCTACGGTAACGGTGGCCGCCGGGACGGTCAACAGCGACGGCTTGTTCACAGTCAACGTGGTTGCCGCCGATCCCGGCATCTTCACCCTCGCTTCCGACGGTGTGGGACCGGGCGCCATCCTGAACGCGGACTACAGCGTCAACCAACCTGGCAGTCCTGCCGCGGCTGGCGACATCGTGGCCATCTACCTGACCGGGCTGGGAACTCCCAACAGTGCGGCAGTGGATAATGGCAGCAATGCCGGTGGATACCCCAGCGGATGCGTCGCCATCAACGGCACCACCACCAACCCCGGATACCTCCAGGTGGTGAACACCACCACCAAGACTCCGGCGTATACAGCTCCGGCCCCGGCATGGAGCAGCATCGACGGCGCCGTAATGAACTCGGCCATGTTGTTGGGCAGAGCACTGCCGCCCTGCTTCACCGCCGTGTCCCTAAGCAACGTCACGGTCACGTTCGGCACCACGCCCGTATCGGGAGTCGACGGTATCAACTACGCCGGATTTGCCCCAGGCGCAGTAGCCGGCCTGTATCAAATCAACGTGAAGGTTCCGGGCGGATTGACCTCCGGCAACGTTCCCGTCACGGTCACCCTCGGCACCCAGGGCACCAGCCCGGCTGGTGTCGTAACCATCGCAGTCCGCTAAATCGGTAGCCAGGGCGGCGGTGATCGCCCGCCGCTCCGGCCCGGTTGTTTGCTTCCTTTGTCAGTAGGGTTTCGGAGAATTTTTAAAGGGGCCGGACTCGTCGGGGTTCGGCCCCCATCTTGCATAGGTAGTGACTTATGAGTTCCAGTAGCTCCGCAATTACGTTCAACGGCCAGAGCACCTTTTCCAGTTCTTTCCAGCAGGTGTTGCAGCGCGCCGTCTCCATCGCGTCCCTCCCGATGCAGGAGGTGGAGACTGAAATCAGCACGCTACAAAGCAAGCAGACGGACCTGAGTACCTTGCAGTCGAACTTCAGCTCGCTGCAGAGCGCCGTACAGTCCATCTCGAGCGCCATGACCGGCAGCGTCTCGGCCAGTTCGTCCGATTCCTCCGTCGTAACCGCCGCCGCCCAAGCCAACACCCTTCCTGGGACCTACTCCATCCAGGTATCCGATATCGGTTCGTCCACCACCACCATCAGCAACGCCGCCACCACGGCGGTGACCGATCCCAGTTCCGCCAATATCAGCTCCTCTCTAAGCTACACTCTGACAGTTAACGGGACCCAGACCCAGCTTTCGGTGGCCAGCGACACCCTGGATGCGCTGGCAGCGGCCATCAACAACTCCAACGCCGGGGTATCGGCGACCATCGTCAATCTCGGGTCGAACGCCAGCCCGGATTACCGGCTCGCGGTGGCCAGCAAGGAATTGGGCACGGATACCATTCAGTTGAACGATGGGACCAGTGACCTGCTCAGCACCGTGCAGTCCGGAACCGACGCCCAGTACACCGTGAACGGCAATAGCACGGTCCTCAGCAGCACTTCCGACCAAGTCACCCTCGCGCCGGGACTCACCGCCACGCTGGTGAGCGCCAGCGCCGATCAGACAGTGAATATCACCGTGGCGGCGAGCGAGACTAGCTTGTCGAATGCGCTCTCCAGCTTCGCCACCGCGTACAACACGGCGAACTCCGCGCTCGCGAAAGAGACTGGACAGAATGGCGGCGCGCTGGCCGGCGAGAGCCTGGTATACGAACTACAGAGCGCCATGAGCCACATCGCGCAATATACCAACGCGTCGACGTCGGTCGGGAGCTTGAGCGATCTCGGCCTAACCATGGGTTCCGACGGCACGCTTAGCTTCAGCGCGTCGCAGTTCGACAGTCTGGGCACATCGAGTATTCAGCAATTCCTCGGAGGGCTTACTTCGGGCGGCTTCCTGCAGACCGCCAACAATGCGCTCAATACTTTTGTGGACACGACTACGGGCGCCCTCACCAGCGAGTTCAATAACATCTCGAAGGAAATTACCAACGACGAGAACCAGGTATCCAACGACCAGAACAAGGTGAGCATCCTGCAGACCAACCTGTCGCAACAACTGTCCGCCGCCGATGCCGCCATCGCCGTGCTGCAGGAGCAGAATACCTATTACACCAACCTCTTCCAGACGGAGAACGCCAATCACATGGCGGGCATGTACTAAGGGAAGAAGTCAGAAGTCAGAAGTCAGAATGAAAACGCTGTCGCCGGGTGCCGAATTGTACAACCAGCGGCGGGGTGGGACATGCTTTAGCTTGTCCAGGCGAGCGTATCTCGCCCGCGCCGGGAAATGTAGCAATTTATGATCTCGTCCAATTTGATCGCTCTGGGTTCCGATTTGCAGCGAGCCGCCACGCGCCGTGCTTACGCCGATGTCGAGCGGCTTGCCGTGAAAGTGGGCGCGGCCGCCGCTGCGGAAGCGAAGGCCTTGCCTGCCGGCGACCCTGGTATCGGCGAAATCGCCGCGTGGTTGAAGGATCTCTTCGGCCGCACTGAAATCCTGGTGCGCATCGCGCGCGTCTCCCAGGCCGACGAACTCCGCCATCTCACGTTCCTGAAGCGATACCTGCCGCGCGCGGATCGACGAGCCGAGCACGTGCGGCTGGCGTTGTAGGGGAGATGCAGGGCACGGTCGATAAGCTGACTGGACATCCAATCCTGGCTGCAAGCCGCCGTATTCGATACGCGACGAATTTCTTGGGCTTCAGCACCGCCGTATGGATGTAGATGTAGCCGGAGAAAGTCGGGCTAAAGCCCTCCGCAGGCTGAAGCCTGCCCCACATGGCCGGCTGGCATACTGTGAATGGCCAAAGCCGAGCAAGCCCATTTCAGGCGGCCTCGGCGGGCTGGAAAGCCCGCCTGCAGGCAAGATTGCCTGCCACACGAAGCAGCTGGCCTGTCAAAGCTCTGACGCCGTCAGCCCATTGACGGGGACGCACCCAATTGTCAACCGGACTTCTCTCCCTCCTTCTCCGCATGGAAAGCTAACAGGCAAAAGCCAATAGCCATGAGCCACCAGCTGAAAGCCGATAGCTGATAGCTGACAGCTTCCTCTGGCCCCCCACTTGCATTCTTCCGTTGCCGTGATCGACAGCCTCACCGACAGCCTCGAGCAGTACATGAATCTGGTCAGCTTGCGACAAAAGCTGGTGGCGTCGAATATCGCCAACGCCGACACCCCCGGTTACAAAACGCAGGACCTGGATTTTCAGGCCAGCTTCCGTTCCGCGCTGGACGGCGGCTCGCCCGAGACCGTCCAGGTGAACGGCCTCAAGACCAAGAACGACGGCAACAATGTGGACCTCGACCGCGAAGCCCGCATGCTGGCGGAGAATGCCATGCGCTTCAGCGTGGCCTCCAACCTGATGCACTCCGCCATCAGCCAGGTGAAGGCAGCTATCAGCGGAGGGAAATGATGAGTCTCTTTTCAGCTCTCACGGTAAGCGCCACGGGGATGTCGGCACAGCGCACGCGCGCGGCCCTGCTGGTGGAGAACATCGCCAACTCGGAAACCACGCGCACTCCCGAAGGCGGACCGTATCGCCGCAAAGACGCCATCTTCACCACGCAGGATGTCGGCTCGGCGTTCGGCACCGAAATGGACGCGCAACTGTCCGGCTCGACGCTTTCCGGTGTGAAGGTCGCCGGCATCACGGTAGACAGCAGCGAGCCGGAAAAACGCTACATGCCCGGCCATCCCGATGCGGACGCCAATGGCTACGTGTCCATGCCGAAGCTCAACCCGGCGGAAGATATGGTCGACCTTGTCTCGGCCAATCGCAGCTACCAGGCGAATGTGTCCGCCATGAGCGCGGTGAAGGACATGATTCAGAAATCCATCGACCTGCTGCGTTAGGAGATATAAGTGAACTCGATCGCCAATATCACTCCACTTACGCTGCCGCAACTCACACCGGCAAGCTCCGCCGCGGGACAGCCGGGCGACTTCCAAAAGGTGCTCACCGGCGCCATCAACCAGGTGGAATCGCTGAACAACAGCGCGGCGGATTCGGTGCAGAAGTTCCTGCGCGGCGACAACGAGGAATTGCACACCACCATCCTCGCCACGCAGAAAGCCGAGATGGCCTTCCAACTCGGTTTGCAGGTGCGCAATAAAGTGGTGGACGCGTATCAGGAAATCATGAAAATGCAGATGTAGTAGCGCCCACTCCCCATGGATCAACTCCGCAAACTCATCTCGGGCCTCTCACTCATCCAGCGGATCTCCATCCTGGTGGTGGCGGGGCTGGTAATTGCCGGCCTGGTAACCTTCTCGCACTACCGGCGCGAAGCCGACTTCCATCCGCTGTACACCGGAATGGCGCCGGAAGACGCCGCCACGGTAGTGCAGAAGCTCAAGGAATCGGGCGTGGAGTACCACCTGGCGGAGAATGGCGCCACCGTGCTGGTGCCGTCCGCCAAACTGGCGGATTCGCGCCTGGCGCTGGCTGCCGCGGGACTTCCCAAATCGGGCCGCATCGGGTTCGAGCTGTTCGACAAGAGTAATTTCGGCGCCACCGAATTCGTAGAGCACATCAATTACAAGCGCGCTCTGGAAGGCGAGTTGGAGCGGTCCGTGATGAGCCTCGCGGAAGTGGAACAGGCGCGGGTTCATCTGACTCTTCCCAAGGAATCGGTCTTCCTCGACCAGCAGGAGCCGGCCAAGGCCAGCGTGATGGTGAAACTGCGGGCCGGCGCGCAGATCTCGCCGCAGAACGTGGTCGCCGTGACCAATCTGGTGGCCAGCGCAGTGGAAGGTCTCGGACCGGAATCCGTTTCGCTGGTCGACATGGACGGCAACCTCCTGAGCAAGCCGCGCAAGAAGGCCTCCAACGACGGGTCCGAGCTTACCGCCGAGTCGATCGAAGTGCGTCAGCAATTGGAAAAGGCGCTGGTAAATAAAATCAGCGCCACGCTGGAACCGCTGCTGGGCTCGAACCGCTTCCGCGCCGGCGCCTCGGTGGATTGCGACCTCACCAGCGGCGAGCAGCAGGAAGAAACGCTTGACCCGGCGAAGTCCGTGATGCTCAGCTCACAGAAGACGGAAGAGGGCAACGACCATCCGGTGGCCGGTGGCGTTCCCGGAACGGCTTCCAATCTGCCGAATCCGCCCGCTCCCAATAAGACCACCTCGGGCGTCGCGCGCCGCACGGAAAACATCACCTACCAGACCAGCCGCACGGTGCGGACCACGCGCATTCCACAAGGTGTGGTGCGCCGCATGTCGCTGGCCGTGCTGGTGGATCAGACGGTGCAGTGGGAAGGCGACGGCGCGGCCAAAAAGAAACTCCTGGTACCGCCCGCCCCGGAAACGCTGAAGACTATCCGCGACCTGGTGGCCGGCGTTACCGGATTCAACGAAGAGCGCGGCGATCAACTGATTGTCGAGAGCCTGCCCTTCGAATCGAGCTTAAATGCGCTCCCGCCGCAGGCGCCGCGGCCGATCGGGTCCAGGCCGGCCGTCAAGGAACCGCCGCTGGTGGAGTTCTATAACAAATACCGCGACCTGACGCTGCCCGTGGCGCTCGGACTGATTCTGCTGATGGCGCTGGCGTTCGGCGTTTTGCGGGTGGCGCGCAAGTCGAAGCACAAGCACGGGACGGTGGAACGCGACGAGCAATTGGAATTGCCACCGGGCTCCGACATTCCCGGATCCCAATCGCTGCCGGGTGCGGAAGGCGCCGCGGCGCGCATCGAACTCTCGCCCACAGCCCAGCAGCTTGCCGCCGGTCCGCCGCTTACCGAAGCCGACCGCGACCAGTTGGCGGAGCGGATCCGCGTGGTGGTCAAGCGCGACCCCGCTGTCACGGCGAACGTGCTGCGCATGTGGATGGAGGAAAACCAGGCCTAAAATATGACACCCTCTCCTTCTACGGTTTCCGGCACCCGCAAAGCCGCTATCTTCATCATGGGCGTGGGCGGCGCGTTGGGCGCCGAGCTGTTGCGCCAACTGGAGCCCGATGAAATCCGCCGCATCAGCGCGGAAATCTCCAACCTGCCTTCGGTGGCTCCGGAGAGCATGCTGAGCGTGTTCCGCGAGTTTGAAGTGTTGAGTGGATCGAGCAAATTCTTCGCCAAGGGTGGCGCTGATTGCGCTCGCCGTCTGGTGGAGCAAGCCTTGGGCGCGGAATCGGCGCAGAAACTCCTGGATCCTCCGAAGCCGGAGGAGGAGAAAAAGGACGCCGAACTGGAAATCCTGCAGCAGACCGGTCCACAGCAATTGGCGGTGCTGCTGCGCGATGAAAATCCGCAGACCATCGCGCTGGTGCTCTCCAACTTGCCCGCCGAGCAGGCCGGGGCGCTGATGAGCTTGCTGCCTCTCGAACTGCAGCCGCAGGTGGCGGCGCGCATGGCATCGCTCGACCGCATTTCGCCGGAAGTCTTCCGCCGCATTACCGAAGTGATCGGCAGCAAGCTGAAGGCGGTACGCCAGGTGAGCAAGTCGGACGGCATCAAGAGTCTGGCCGGCCTGCTGAATCACGTGGACCCCACCATGGTGGACACCATATTGAGCCAGGTGGAAGAGGAGAATCAGCCCGCCGCGAGCTCGGTGCGGGAATTGATGTTCGTCTTCGACGATATCCTGACCATTGACAAGGAGGGCATGAAGTCGCTGCTTTCCAAGTGCGACCGCAAGGTGCTCACCACCGCGCTCAAGGGCACTACGGCGAAGATTCGGGAGCATTTCACGCAATGTATGTCGCAGCGCGCGGCCGACATGTTGATGGAGGATATGGACGCCCTGGGCCCGGTCCGAATTCGCGACGTGCAAGCGGCACAATCTCAGGTGGTGGGCGTGGTGCGCCAGTTGCAGCAGCAAGGGACGATAGCCGCCAGCCGCGGCGGCGGCGACGAATATGTGTTGTGACGCGAGAAGCTGTCAGCTATCAGCTATCAGCTTTCAGCTTGGCCCACTGGGCGGTGACTTCCCTTCCGGCGTGGCGCAGGCTTCAGCCTGCCGGCTCGACACTCGTGTCGAGCGCTGCCGAAGTCGTGCTCGCGCCTCCGGAGTCACGGGACGAGTCTCCGTCTTCGTGTGGCAGGCGATCTTGCCTGCAGGCGGGCTTTCCAGCCCGCCTCTTTGCGTTGGCGTTTCGTGGACGCCGGCTGAAGCGGCTGAGGCCACCCTTCAGGCGGTGGACGGCCAAGGCACCGTTCTGGAGCCCGAGAAATTCGCCGCGCGTCGAAAACGGCGGCCTGAAAGGCCGCCTGCAGGCAGGATTGCCTGCCACACAACAGCGCTGTGCCACACAACGGTGTCCCATGCTCTCTAGAGTCCTCACCGAAGATGCGGCCGACGCCCGGCCGGTAGCGTGGCGGCAGGGAGCGGCAGCCATGCCCGCCAAGGAAACTCCGCCACCGCCGCCGAGCGCACCGCCCGACAACTCACCGGCGCCCGACGTTCTGCAACTTCGCGCGCGCATCACCGAAATGAGCGCCGCCGCCGAACAGCAAGCCCGCCAGGCTTACGAGACCGGCCTGCGGACCGGCGAGGGCGCCGCGCGGAAAGCGCTCGAAGCCGAAACGCGCGCCGCCATCGACCGCCTCACCGCCACCATCGTCGACATCGCCGCCACGCGTAGCGACGTGATCCATCGTGCGGAAGCCGATATCGTCCGGCTGGCCATCGAAATTGCCCGGCGGGTTTTGCACCGCGAGGTCACGGTCGACCCGAACGCCCTGGAAGCGCTCACCAAGGCCGCGCTTCACAAGCTGCAGTCGCAGGAAATCCACCGCGTGCGGGTTCACCCCGGGCACGAAAAAATGGTACGCGCCAGCCTGCAACAGAGCGGACGCGGACAGGGAATCGAAGTGATCGCCGACGCGTCGCAACCGCCGGGCGGCATCTTGTTCGACATCGGCCGCGGCTCGCTCGACGCGTCGGTCGGGACGCAGCTCGATGAAATCGTGCGCGGCCTCACCGACCAATTGGACAATCGCCTATGAGCGCGCCCGCCCCAGCCCTCAGCCAGGTCTCCGGTGCTCCCGGCCCAGCCCTCAGCAAAGGCTCCGGCGCTCCCGCCCCAGCCCTCAACAAAGTCTCCGAAGCTCCCGCCCCAGCCCTCAACAAAATCTCCAGCCTGAATTCCTACATCCAGCAGGTGCGGAACACCGCGCTCCTTCCATGGAGCGGCGAGGTGGTCGAACTGGCCGGCATGCTGGTGGCCTCCAACGGACCGGCAGCCGCGGTGGGCGATTTCTGCGAGGTGGTCACCTCCAGCGGACGGCGCGTGCGCGTGCAGGTGATCGGCTTCCGCGATGGCCATGTGCTCTCCATGCCGCTCGAAGAGATCGACGGCATTCAACTGCGCGACCGCGTGATCGCCCGCCAGGACGACGCGCAAGTCGCTGTCGGACCCGATCTGCTCAACCGCGTACTGGATGGCTTCGGGCGGCCGATCGACCGCAAGCCGCCCATCCGGCCGGCGGCGCATTACCGCCTGTACAGCGCACCGGGCAGTCCGCTCGACCGCGAGCATATCGACAAACCGATCGCCACCGGAATCCGCGCCATCGACACCATCACGCCGGTGGGCCAAGGCCAGCGCATGGGAATTTTCGGCGGCAGCGGCGTGGGCAAGAGCACCCTGCTGGGCGCGATGTCGCGGCACAATTCGGCCGACGTCACGGTGATCGCCCTCATCGGCGAGCGCAATCGCGAGGTGCGCGCATTTCTGGAGCACGAGATGGGGCCGGAAGGCAGCAGCCGATCGGTGGTGGTCTGCGCTACGTCCGACCGTCCAGCCCCGCTGCGCGTGCGCGCCTGTTTCGTGGCGCTGGCGATCGCCGAGTACTTCCGCGATCAGGGCGCCAACGTGCTCTTCATTATGGATTCGGTGACCCGCCTGGCGATGGCGCAGCGCGAAATCGGACTGGCCGCCGGCGAGCCTCCCAGCCAGAAGGGCTACACCCCCTCGGTGTTCAATCTGCTGCCCAAGATTCTGGAGCGCGCCGGGAATTTTCAGAAGGGCTCCATCACCGGATTCTTCACCGTCCTGGTGGAGGGCGACGACTTCAACGAACCGATCTGCGATGCGGTGCGCGCCATCCTCGACGGCCACATTATTCTGTCGCGCCGGCTGGCCGCCACCGGGCACTATCCGGCGATCGACGTGATGCACTCCATCAGCCGTCTCACCTCGCAGCTTTCCACTCCCACGCAGCTTGCCGCCGCGCGCAAAATCCGCGAAGCGATATCCACTTACGAAGACTCGAAGGATCTCATCGAACTGGGCGCGTACACGCCCGGCAGCAATCCCAAGCTCGACGCGGCCGTGCGCATGCAGCCTGAGATCGCCGCGTTCCTGCGGCAGGACACGACGAAGGACGCGCCGCTGGCGGAGAGCATCGCCAAAGCGCAGGCCATCGCGGCCAAATTATAGGGAGCTATGCAGACTTTCCAATTCCGCCTGGAGAGAGTGCTCGAGTGGTACACGCGGCAGTACGAACTGGAGGAGCGCCGCCTCACCGTTTGTCTGGCCGCACTCGCTGAGGCCAAGGTGGCCATCGCGGCGCTTTTGGCTGACCGCCTGTCCATCGAGCGCGAGGTGCTTTCACGCCAGTGGATCGCGGCGCACGATCTGGCGTCGCTGAGTCTCTATCGGATCGGCGCCAAGAAGCGGGAGCTCGAACTGAACGTGATTCGCGATCGGTGCGAGAAAGACGTGGAGGCGCAGCGGATCAAGCGCCAGGCTGCCGAGCGAAGGGGGCGCCTGCTCGAAAAGCTCCGCGAACGGCGAGTGGCGGAGTACACCTACGCGGAGACGCATGAGCTGGAAGAGTTGGCGCA
>Ga0182012_10008218_pt1 | contig 10328 bp, 17 predicted proteins | sample 612S2SmetaG_FD_120486 | JGI IMG/M metagenome (GOLD analysis project Ga0182012, IMG submission 120486) | Permafrost microbial communities from Stordalen Mire, Sweden - 612S2S metaG | ecosystem: Environmental > Terrestrial > Soil > Wetlands > Permafrost | place: Sweden: Stordalen | collected...
TATTACGGTCGATTAATAGAAAAGGCTAGAGATGAAAAACGTATTTGTAACGTTCCTTATGACACCCGAGTTCCTGTTAATACTGCTTTCGATATCGGTTATGGTGATTCTACAACCATTTCTTTTTGGCAAGAGGTCGGGGGAGAATGCAGAATCATCGACTTCTACGAAGCCCAAGGTGAGGGAATGTCACATTACGTCAAAGTCATCCAAAATAAGCCCTACGTGTACGGAAACCATTATCTTCCTCACGATGCAGGATCAGGATCAATCCAAACTGGAAGAACATTACAGGATATTGCATACGAACTTGGATTAAAAACTACTCTTTTAGAACGTGAAATAGATATTCAAATAGGTATTGAGTCAGTTAGAAACCTATTAAGTATTTGCTACATCGATCAAACCAAATGCTCTCATCTGATTAAATGTTTAGAGAACTATCACAAAAAATACAATGAGAAGACTCAAAGCTATAGTGAAACACCATTACATGATTGGACTTCACACGCTGCGGATTCTTTTAGATATCTCGCCAATGCTCGTATTCAATATGGTAGAGGTCCAGGTAGTCTTACACCGCAAAAGCTTCAACAGATCAAAGCAAATGCAGGCTTTGGACCAAAGCCAGTTCCGATGAGTCAAAGAATACAAAACAATCCGTTTATGGGTAGATAAAAACCCATCTTCGATCCAGTTTAGGCGCTATTATATCAACCAGTTAAGTATTAAAATAATAATTCCCCAAAGGCAACATTTATACCAGAATTTTGCAACCTCTTCTGCTTTTTGAAATTTGTTTTTCCAAAATTCTATATCAACCAAAGCATTTGTTAGTCTTTCATTCATAGCTTGACTAAATTTAAGCCAATCTTCTTCTTTTCTTTCCCATTTCAATAAATCATCATTTAACCATTTAATTTTCGTTAGAAGACTCGCTACTTGATTTTTCAGATTGAAGTTTTCTTTAGCAAGTGGCCTATCAAAACGATCAGTATAGATCGTGTTGAATTGATAACCTGATGGTGTATTTTGATATGAATGGGAATCCCAAGCATCATATTGTTTTTTAAGCTCTATCATCATTTCATTGTCGCCTCCCTTATCAGGATGAAACAATTTAGCAAGTTTATGATAAAGCTTTTTAGCTTCTTCTTGAGTGGTGCAATCAGTGAAAAATTTCATAGTCGGTAGTTCATCGCACAATCTCTATTTTATTTCAATGTCATGTGGTATAAAGTAAAATTTATCTGATGTAGGAATAAAGATATGACTAGTGGAATGTTGGAACGGTCTCAAGTTGTCCCAAACATATATCAGGGTTACTACGAAGATGGCCGTCCTGATATCGTCGCGGAAGCCGACGCTCGTTACCAACAAAATCTATCAGCTTGGCAACTATTCTTTTGGGAACAGCTTATAGATCGTAAGGTCTATTTAGGTGATCAGCGTTACCTCAATCTCTATAGTGGATTAAACTACGAACATCAAAAGTTTGTATTCAACGCATCAATGCCAGTACTTAATATGGTCGCAGGGCGACAAGCTCAGCACCGTAAAGCTACACAGATGATCCCTGTTCACGGATCAAGCGATCAAACTGCATCACAGGCTACTAAAGCCGTCCAATCAGCGTATTATTTCGATGATACTTACAATAAAATCAGCAAGTGCTTTAAAGAGAGCTGTATCACAGGCTTAAGTCTAATGCACTCATGGATAGACTACAGACGTGATCCTATATGCGGAGACCTGAGGACAGAATGCTTCAGTGCAGATATGGTGATGATGGATGCGTTTTGGAGAGAGATGGATCTCAGCGACTGCCAGTTTATACGCACTCGCAAGTATCTCCACAAGAAGCAAGTCATGCAACTATTGCCTGGTCGTGAAAACGACATCGCAATGTTGAATGATCAAGCTTACTTCGATACGAAGTTTACCTTCATGCCGCAGCAATACAACATCAGACGCAAAGATTTCCTTGCATATGATGAATATTGGTATGCAACTGAGAGAATGGGAACATTTATAGTTGATCCTCAAACCTACGAGTCAACTGAAGTTGACTTTTCTAAAGAGGAGATGGATCAGTTAAAACGTCAATATCCTCAAATTGTAGTAGTTCATGAGAAAGTTCCAACAGTTCACCTCGCTATTATTGTCAATAATGTGTGCTTTTATAACGGTCCCAATCCTCTTGGCGTGGATTTTTACCCTTATACTCCTTTCGTTGCCTATCATGATCTTGCGAACAATAATTATTCATTTAGATACCAAGGTATAATAAGAAATATTAGAGATTCTCAGTATTTATATAACTATCGAAAACAATTAGAAATGGATTTATTAGCTGCTCAATTTAGTGGTGTAGATGTTGAAGAGGATGCATTAATAGATGACCAAGACGCGTTTAAAGTCGGCCCAGGTAAAGTTAGGTTCTTTAAAAAAGGTAGACTACAAGCAATCTCCGATAAACCAGGAGCTAACATTAATCCTGCTAACTTTAACGTTACAGCTTTGCTACGAGAAGATATTCAATCGAATGCGGGTGTCACACCGGAACTTTTGGGACAAGCGCAAGATTCAGACGTCGGAATCACTGAGCAATTACGTCAAGGAGCTGCTCTTACAACGCTACAGGAATTGTTTGATAATTTGGATTTATCGCAACGGAACGCGGGTCGCCTGCATTGGGCCTATATTCAAAAAAATTATACCCTGGGCAAAATACGGAGAATGATCCAAGAGGAACCAACTAATGAGTTCCGTGATAAATCATTCCAAAAATACGACGCAGTCGTTGCCAATGCACCAATGACTAATACAACAAAACAGCTCGCATACCTACAGAAATACACCCTTTGGAAAGATGGTTTACCTGTCACACCTGATCAATTACTTAAAGACGTTGATATGCAGGATAAAGACAAGTTTATCGAGTCTATCCAACAGCAACAACAAGCTCAGCAGCAACAAGAGCAGCAAATGGCTCAATTGCAAATGCAGAACCAGCAGATTGTTAATGAATCATTACAATCCAAAGCTTATTCCGACAGGAAATTGGGTGATGAAAGAGAAGCCAAACTACGTTTGGAACAAGTGCAAATTGCAACCGCTCACTCGAAAGCTGAACATGAAAAAGCATCGGCTGCATTAGATTTAGTAAAAGCTACCCATGAAATGGGATCAACTAATATAGATGATTTCGTCAAGGTATTTTTCTTGATAGAAAATATTAGAAACAAGGAAACTGAAGTTAAATCAAATCAAGGAGTCTCAAATGGGACACAGTCATAAAAATACCTCTATGGGTGGTCGTGAAGGTCGTGGTAATTCTGGCGCAGACTATTCAAAGATTAAAGAAAATATTGATCCAAAGCCCCCAGCTGGCGCATCTAACTCTTATGAAAAAGTAAGAGAGAAGATTGATCGTAAAGATGATGCATCGCTTGCAAAGCGTCCATATACACGCGAAAAGATGATGAATAAATAAAGTACCGTGGCCGTGCAAACGAGAGACAATAGTCTCAGGCCACATTTTTAAAGGATCACTATGCCTAATATCAAGATCATACCAGAAGCCAAGAAGCCATTTGTGCCTAAGAATAAGAATCTAAGCGAAACAAGACCACGCTTTACCCCACCTGGTGGTGAACCACCATTGCCAATTCAAGAGAATTACAATAGGCAAGGTACAGATGGATCTAAAGCTTCTAAAAAGAATGTAGGTTAAAATGAAAAAGCATCTTACTACAATGGAAAAAGAAAGACTTGCCATTGAAAAAAAACATGGAAAACCCAAAAAACCATCTAAAAAATCTTATGAAATGGAAGCCGCTAGGGATGATGCAATTGATTATGCGTCACACGATGGAAAAAAACCAAAAATGGCAGTTGTCAAATTAGGAAAACACTCCAAAGAAGATCTACACGAAGCTGCGAAGCATATGAAGAAACATGGTGGTTAAATGGCTGAGAATTGGTTGTCCAAAGGTGAATTAGAGGTAAATGGCAAAGTTTACCATATCACTAACCCTGAATGGATAAAAAACTTAATTAGGCAATTAGAAAATGACAATGATCCCACCAAAGATAAAGAAGCTTCCCAAGCTCCATAAACCACAAAGTGGTTACATTAGCAAACCCCAACAAGGTTCAACCCATAGCAATCGCTCGCTCTATTTGGGTGGCGCTAAAATGATTAGGTAATATGGTAAGAGGGTCAGACAAAACCTATGGCGAGTTGATGCTAACCGCCAGAGCAAAGACAGAGCGCCAAGAAGTTGGCGAAACGCTTGAAGCTGTCATGGCTCAATTTAAAGGTATTATAGAAGATATAGTGCAGCAAGAATATGAAAGAGGTACAAAAGGCAAATACTACATTCATATCTGGGTACAAAAAGAGCCATATGCCAATAATACTTTGCATATTTATCCTCAGTCTAGGCGCACGCGCCCATCACCTTATCAAGGACACGATCACTATTTATGGTCGGTTGAAGATGGGGGAAAAGTTACCTTTCTATGGTGTATACCTAACAAAGAAACATTGAATTACATCCTAAATAATCCAAGTAAATTTGATAAGAACTATGTCAGGATGTTACGTAATTATTGCTCAGATAAGATCGAGCAACTATCTGATTATCTTGTTGATGGTAAAATTGCTTAGTCATTCAACCATCTCTTAACAGCATCAATAGTAGGAATTAAGACCTTCTTAACTTCCTCGTCAGGTTTGATGTTATATTCCTGCATATACTCCATCATTTGCTCAATGGTGAAGATAAGATTCTGCACCTTTTCACTGGCTATGTAGTATTTAAAGTAGTTTTCTTCCTCAGTCATCACCTAAACCTTTTATTGCAACAAATTAAACCTTTAGTTATATGTGAAGCAAGTGGTCTAACTAACCACGAATCTAAATAAGGCGCAACATGAGATTCGCCATCTCAAAGGAAAACATGAGTTCATCTGAAAATACGACCCAATTACCTGAACTGGTCGACCAGGCAGTAGAAACCCATGAAAAGAAGTCACCGCAAGAATCATTTGCGGAACTTCGCAGGCAAAAAGACGAAATAGAACGTCAGCTTTGGCAAGCCAAAACAGAGAAAGACTTCTACGAGAAGCAGTTGCAACAGCAACAACGGCCAACACCGCAGCCTATCGAAGAAGAATTTGATTTCCGAGAACTTGAGAAAGACGAGTTTCCCGATGGGAAAAAAGTCTCTAAGGCTATTGGTTCAATCAATAAGAAATTCTCTCATTATGATCAAAAGCTCTCTCAAAAAGAGCAAGAGATCAAAATGCTAAAAACGGCTGTTGAATATCCTGACTTCAAATCCGTCGTAACGCCTGAAAATATTGAAAAATATATTAAATCAGACGAAGACAATCGCGAAGCGGTTGAGAAAGCTGAAAATCCTTTGAGAAAGTGCTACAATCTTATTAAAAAAGAACTCGCAAGAGTTCCAAAAGAGGCGCCTATCTCCCAGGAACAAAAGCGTGTCGATGAGAAAGTGGGTAAACCGCAACTAGGTAGTCTTGGAGTTCGCTCCGAAGCTGTCACAGCTGCTGCTAAACTTACTAACTCAACAATGACCAGAGAGCAGCGTAACGCTCTTTGGAAAGAGACACTCGCTGCAGCTCGTCGATAGCCTTCGTCTTAACATGGAGTTAAGAAAATGGCTGGGCCAACTACCACCAGCATTCTGCCTCCAGCTGTGCAACAACAGCTGAGCATGAAATTGCTGGCTCGTCCTATGCCAGATTTGATCCACACAACTATGGGTTAAGTGATAGCCCATGTAAAACCTTTGGTAATTGACTTGGAGTGCCTTGCGTGAAGATAAGAAGATTTGAAAATAATATTGGCGTAACTTACGTAGTAGAAACAGCCAAAGAATTAGATGATCTTTTAGAAACTTGGAAAAAAGAATTTCGTGAGATAAATAAAGTTGACCGTAACATTGAATTACATGGTCGAGATAAATCTTATGAAAGATACTGTCAAGGATTAGAAGATCTCAAATCTAAATTTTCAGAAGGTTAACAAGGGGCAAGTGATGAATAATTATTTAAAATGTGAAATTTGTGTTGAATCCGATCATGAGGGACAATTTTGCCGTTGTGAAGGAAGAAACATAAAAATTGCAAAAGAAATGAGAGCACGAGAAGAAAGTCCTTGGCTCACATCACAGCCTGAGAGACTAAACCCCGAGGATCATATCGAGGACAAACTCGCTATGATATTTGATAGTCCGACCCCTGACAATAAATAAAATCAGGGAATCACCCAGAAATGAGGTGGTCGCCAGTTATACTTAAAAGTAACTATAAATATATATAACTGGTTATAAAGTAACAGAATTGTATCCCATTACGATGGATCAACAAGCTGGCGATATTCTACGTAGACGTAGATATCAAAATTTACAAACTGCTCCAATACCTTTGGGCAATGGGATCGTAGATCCTCCTGCTCAGCAGTTGACTGCTCTGGATGTGGATGCCCGCATCGATTGGTATGGTACATATATAGTACTACAAGAGCAAGTAATGCTCATTAATGAAGACCCGGTCCTCAACAGTGCTGTGAGCGTACTTGGTCAGTCCCTTAGAGAGACAGAAGACCAATTGGCTCGTAGCATGATGGAAGGGGGTAAAATGTGTGCTCCCTATAAACCTTTGGTGATTGACTTGGAGTGCCTCATCGCTGCATAGTGAGAGGTTAACAAGGGGCAAGATATGGATAAAATTGTAAAAGAAGACGAAAATTTTACATGGTTCGAAACAGAATCAGGTGTAGGATATGTCGCTTCTAAGAAATTATTTTTCCATAATCAGCCTGATCGACTAAGTCCAAGGGATCATATCGTTGATGATAACGAAATGATAAGCGATAGTCAAAACTAAGCGTATAGATGAAGGCTTAGAGTCCGATCCGAAGCGGTTGGGCCGCCAATTTTACGATAAAATCGTATAGTTGGTCAGTAGGTGTGGGAACCGAAAGTAATAGAGATGGCACCTCCGATTAACTGTACCTCTGGTACTAATGGAGACAACCCATCTAACATCAGTCCATTAGATTGCTCCAAAGCAGTACGTTTACTTCGTACAGCCAACGCGCAATTCATCATGGACATGATCGAAGGTGAATTGAAATTCGGTACAGCTCCAGTCCGTACAGCGTTTTTTGGCCTATGCCATACAAACCTATCAGCGGATTTAGACCAAATGGTTGGTTTTATCAACGTAGCAACCTACGCTAATAACTCTAATCTTTTGATGGCGGAATGGGGTTCCATTCGTAACATTAGATTTTTATTATCATCTGTTGGTTCTGTGAACCCAGGTGCAAGCGCTTTAGGTGCAGATATTTACAATATCTTCCTACCAGGCCAAGAATCTTATGATATGGTTGACCTTGATGGTTACAGTGCACAGTTTATCTTTGCACCACCTGAGATTGCATCTCCAAGACTTCGTCTTTATCAGACAGCAGGATGGAAGATGGCACAAGTGTTTAACATTACTAACACATCTTGGATCGTCAACTTACGTTGCACTCTCCAAGTGGCAATATAGGAGGTACATAAATGTCTACACAAGTATGTACAGGCTCGTTCACCAACGTAGCATCTAGTCCTTACTTTCTACCTTTGGAACAATATGTTACCGAATTTAGATTGAAGAATTTGACACGTAGTGGTGTCACTGTTGGTTCTGTTGCTGGTGCTTTAACATCTACTAGAATTGTTGAAGCTTTCTTCAATCAAGCTTACCAAAATAACGGTACAGCTCAGATTGTACAGACAGGAACAGTATCAGGTAACCTAGCGCCGATGAATATCGGTAACTTGGCACAGAACGGTATTACTATTTATAATAGTTTTAGCCCTCCTGTTTATGCTGTGATTGCTATTGCTTCCTTTACACAAGGAACCACAACAATCACAAGTCCAGCTGCTTTGACATTGAATACAACTGTATTCACTACATCGACAGCTCACGGCTACCAAGTAGGCGATACAGTAAGAATCTATGGGTTGACAAGTGCACCACAGTTTAGCGGTCTATCAATGACTGTTATTGCGGTGGGTTCTACTACAACATTTACAACACTATTGGATAGCGTAGGCGCTACAACATCTGTTGGATCTGTTGTAAAAACTGGCAACTTCTTGATTCCTACTAAATCTGGTACTTATCCAGAATATAGAGTCATCGCTGCTATTACCAATACAAGCCCGATGAATGTGACAACTCTTGTTCAACAAAACTACGCTGTTGGTGATGTTGTAACATTTGATATCCCATCAGTGTTTGGTATTCCTCAGCTTACTAACCCCTATAGCGGTCTTCCTTTCCAGGCGACTGTTATTGCTGTTAATAATGCAGTGGGTGCACAAACCATCTCGCTTGCAGTTAACGCAACAGGATTCGGTGTATTTGGTGGAACAAACGGTTGGGTCGCATCGACTGCTTATCCGTTTACTCCTCCATATATGGTAAATCAAGGTGAAGGGAATATTAATAATTACCAAAGCTTTGGTGTAGTACCTGCTCCTCTTCCCTATGCAAACCAAGACGTTCTAAGCTTTGCTAAGCAATGCAATGGCGCTCGTGGTGTGTATATAGGTGCAGGAGATGGAACGAACGCAACAACTACAGGAGGCATCATTGGTGCTACTGTGGATGTTTGGGAGTGGAGTGCAGTTACAGCTCTTCAAGAATTTCCTAGTAACATCAGTGTTAACTATGTTTAATGTCTGAAACTATGCAGGAGGGGATTTTTCTCCTCTTGCATTTTTACCCATTCCCAATTATAATCTCTCTGAAAATGAGAGATGAATATGAAAATTTGTAGTAAATGCAAACTTACAAAATCTTATGAGGAATTTTGGAAAAATAGAGGATACGGTGATGGGTATTATTCATTTTGCAAATCTTGTAAAAAAGATATTCTATGGGATTACAATCGAAGAGAAGATATTAAAGAAAAAGATCGAAAAAGATCGATGATTCGTATAAGAAAAAAAAATAATCTTCCTTTAGATACACCCCGTTTAACGGGAGAATATGGAAAAGGATGTCTAGTAAAATCAGGATATAGAGTGTTAACAAAAATAGGACATCAAAATTCTAGGAAAAATGGCTCAATATTTGAACACACATGGGTGATGAGTGAACACTTAGGACGCCCATTAGCTAAACACGAAAATGTCCATCACAAGAACGGAATCAAAGATGATAATCGCATAGAAAACCTTGAATTGTGGTCTAAATCACAACCATCTGGACAAAGGGTAGAAGATAAAATCTCTTGGTGCAAAGAGTTCTTGAGTGAATATGGCTATAAAGTCACAAAGGAATAGAATATGGCAAGACGAAAAAAGATAAATACTATAGATTCAAAAGAAAATAATAATGAGGTGCCCATGAATGAAGTCGCAGTCGTAGATACCATGCAAGAAGTTGATGCAGTTCAAACAGAACTTGATTTAGCTCGATTAGAATTGGAAAGAACAAAGCGTGAGATTGAGGAAAAAAAACAAGAACTGCAATTCATGGATCGAAGAGAGTCAGCACCAATGAAAGAAGTGCAAGTAGCGCCTCGCGCTGTTAGCACCAATGATAGACTCGAAAGACAAAAAGCTATCGATGCCCAATTGGTTACAGGTAAATTCATTAACCGTCATCGTCCTGGTCAACCTGTTAAATTACCGTACATTAAATGGCCTGAAAATCCAGTAAAATGGCATGAGCTTCATGATGGTAAAGTCTATACAATCCCAAGGGGATTTGCAGATCAAATCAATGGTGGAACTGAAGAAGACCCTCTTTACTATACTCCTAATTTTGTCAAAAAAGAAGGTATTCAGGCTCTATCGAGTGTAATCGGTGAAAATAGCGCTATTCATCATGTAGATACACAGAATAAGAAGTACGCGTTCGTTCCCTGTTCATTTTGAATAAAATACGAGACAAAAGTATAGGAACATGTTAATATGTACCCATTAAAGTGGGTATATATGAAAAAAATATGTGCGAGATGTAAAGTAGAAAAAAAACATGAAGAATTTCATAAAGCATCTAAACAAAAAGATGGAAAATCATGTTATTGTAAACCTTGTGAAAGCTTAAGATATAAAGAAAAAAAATCTAAAGACCCTATAGCTCATAATGAAAAAGCTAAATTATGGGCTAGGAAGCAAAAAGAATTAGATCCAGATTTCTTTAAGAAAAGATATGTGAATCAGAAAGAAAGAATTCTTAATTTTATAAAGAAAAATAAAGAAAGAGATAAGATCAAATTAAGA
>Ga0182012_10008221_pt1 | contig 10327 bp, 4 predicted proteins | sample 612S2SmetaG_FD_120486 | JGI IMG/M metagenome (GOLD analysis project Ga0182012, IMG submission 120486) | Permafrost microbial communities from Stordalen Mire, Sweden - 612S2S metaG | ecosystem: Environmental > Terrestrial > Soil > Wetlands > Permafrost | place: Sweden: Stordalen | collected...
ATGGACTCGTCGTACCGGATCCAGCCGCAGATGGCTGACGGCCACCGGGTCGAGGACGACGGCAAAACATGGTCGATCGCGTTGCGCGACGGCCTCGCCTGGCATGACGGGCCGCCGGTGCTCGCACGGGACTGTGTCGCCAGCATCCGCCGCTGGGGCGCGCGCGACAGTTTCGGCCAAACCCTGATGGCGGTGACGGATGAGCTGTCGGCGCCCGGCGACCGCACCATCCGGTTTCGTTTGAAACGGCCATTTCCGCTGCTGCCGGCCGCGTTGGGCAAAGCAGGCTCCAATGTCTGCCCGATGATGCCGGAGCGGCTGGCGGCGACCGATCCGTTCAAACAGGTGACCGAAATGATCGGCAGTGGGCCGTTTCGTTTCATCGCCGGCGACCGCGTGCCGGGCTCCCTGATCGCCTATGAGCGGAACGCCGCCTATGTCCCGCGCGCCGGCGGCACCGCGAGTTTCACCGCCGGCCCGAAAATCGTCCATGTGGATCGCGTGGAATGGCACGTGATCCCCGATCCCGCGACCGCCGCCGCCGCGATGCGCACAGGGGAGCGGGACTGGTGGGAAGCACCGACCTTCGATTTGCTGCCGATGCTGGGTCAGGCCGGGTCGCTGACCATCGCGCCGCCCGATCCCCTCGGCTACATCAGCGGGATCAGGTTCAACCACACGCAGGCTCCGTTCGATAATCCGGCGTTGCGGCGGGCGCTTCTGGGGGCGGTCAGCCAGGACGATTACATGACCGCGGTCGCCGGCACCGATCATGCGAACTGGACCGCGGGCGTGGGCGTCTTCTGTCCCGCCTCGCCGATGGCCAGCACGGCGGGGATGGCGGCGTTGACCGGGCCGCGAGACCTCGCCGCGGTGCGCCGCGCGGTGGCGGCGTCCGGGTACCAGGGGCAGCGCGCGGTCGTGCTGGTCCCGTCGGATTTTCCGTCCTTGAAGGCCCTTGGCGATGTCGGCGTGGACATGTTGCAACGGGCGGGGATCAACGTGGATCCGCGCTACACCGACTGGGGCAGCATGCTACAGTTGCTGGCGAAGACCGGCCCGGTGGAGGACGGCGGTTGGAGCGCGTTCCACACCAACTGGTCGGGCCTGGATCAGTTCGATCCCGCGGTGCACGTGTGGATCAGGGGAAACGGCCGCGCGGCGTCGCGCGGATGGCCCGAAAGTCCGCGTCTGGAGGCGTTGCGCGAGGAATGGCTGTTCGCCGCGGACGACGCGGAGCGGAAACGGCTCGCCGAGGCCATCCAGCGCCAGGTGTTCGTCGATGTGCCATACATTCCCGCCGGGCAGTTCCTGCCGCGCACGGTGTACCAGCGGAACGTTACCGATGTGTTGAGCGGCTACGCGTTGTTCTGGAATTTAAGGAAGGCGTGAGTCCGGTGCCGCGCGGGATCGGCCGCCGGACTATGCCGTTTGCTTCACCAGCCGTTTCACCCTGGGCATCACTTCTTCGGCGAAACGGCGCATCTCCGCCTCGAACGGCTGGTACTGCAGCATGAACGTCTCGATCCCGGCGCGATTGAACGCGAGAATTCGTTCCGCGACCTGATCGTAGCCGCCGACCAGCCCAGCGGCGGTGCCGCCATTGCTGCCAACCCGCGGCGTGCGGCGCATCGTCGCGGCCATCACCGATTTCGGGTCGGTGTTGGCATGCTGCGTCAAGCGGATATCGATGTCCTTCGATGCCAGAGCGAACAGATGCATATGGTGCGCGTGCGCCTCGGCCTCAGTCGGCCGGGCGATCACGAACGCCGACAGCCCATAGCGTAACCGGGCCCCCGCGCGCGGCCTGATCGCGAGGTTTTCGATCAGCGCCGTCACGTCCTCCAACGGCTGGCCGTTGATGAACCACACATCGCCCATCTCGGCCGCCAAGGCGCGCGCCGGCTCCGATTCGCCGCCGATATAGATCCGCGGGCGGGCGCGCCACGGATCGGCGGGACGTAACGTGTAGTCCTCGACATTGAAGTTGGCGCCATGATGGTTCAGCGTCTGCCCGCGCATCAGCGGTTCCACCACCGACAGCCATTCGCGGCCATAGACGTAGCGTTCGTCGTGTTCGGCGAAGCCGATGCCGGCTTTTTCCAGCTCCGGCCGGTTCCAGGCGTTCACCAGATTGATCGCGAACCGGCCGCGGCTGATATGCTCGATGCCAAGCGCCATCTTCGCCAGCACGACCGGATGATACAGGTACGGTTTGATCGCGGCGATGATTTCGATCCGCTCGGTCAGCGCCGCGATCGCCGCCGACGCGGTCCATGCCTCCAGTTGATCCTGGGGCGCGTGATGCGGATTGATCGTGTGCTGCGCCACCAGCGTGCTGTCGAAGCCCAGTGATTCGGCTTCGAGAATGAGGCGGCGGTTGCGGTCCCAGGAGGCGTCGTAGGGCTCGGCCGGGTCCTGCAACGCGGCGCGGCTGCCGTGCACCAGAGCCCAGACGCCGAACCGGATGGGGGGAGGGGTCATCGCGAAAGCCATTGTTTTGCAAGGACGCCGATGATGCCGCGGCGCCTTGTCGCGCGCCATGGGGGGATGGCCGAAAGGGGAGATCGCGAATCCGCCGAACCGGCGCGTTCCGGGTCGGGAACGGGTTTGGCAATTGATAATATTTGCAATTTTTATTGACATCTCACGGCGCCGGGATGCGATATCCAGATCAGAGATTCTTCTCGTCGGGCGCGGGTGCGCGGCTGGCAACGAGGTGGATGAAATGAAACGGGGGAGGAGCGGACGCGCGGCGATCCACGGGTTCGCCGCCGGCGCGAATGGATGCTCTCGCCAGATGATGGCAATCGAGTGGTTACATTGATGGATCATTTCCAGGCCGGTACCCGGATTCCGTTGTTCTTCATGCACATCCCGAAAACCGCCGGGATGAGCATGCGCATGTATCTGGGCGAGCAATATCACCCGCGCGATATCTGTCCGGCGGAGTCCTGGCGGGAGATCGTCGGCCACGAACAGGACGTACGATCGTTTCGTCTGGTGCGTGGGCATTTCCGCTATAACATGCGCGCGCTGGTGCCGGAGGACTCCCGCATGCTGGTCGTGTTGCGGGAGCCGTTGGCGCGCACGGTGTCCGCGCTGCGGCATTTGAAAGGGGATCCGAACTTTCAGCCGACCTGGGCGATCGCCAGGGACCTGAGCGTGGCGGAAATGATCAGGCATCCCGATATCATGGCGTTTCAGCGGGATATCCAGGCGCGTTTCCTGTGCGCGTCGAACTCCCCCGAGGCGGTGGCGGCGCGTTTCCAGCAGGCGGAGCCAGGCGAGGAGGTCGATGCCGGCGATCTGGAACCGCCGCCTGAACTGCAATTGGCCGCCGACCGGCTGGAAACCATCGAGTTCGTCGGCCTGACGGAAAATCTGGACGCCGTCGTTTCGGCCATGGCGCGAGAGATGAATTATCATCCGCCGGCTTATTTCCCGTTGATCAACGAGAATCCGGATCGCGCCGATCCGTTGCGCGGCCTGACCGGCGAAGACCTGGAGCTTGTCCGCGAATACAACGCGATCGATTTGCAACTTTACGAATGCGCCCGGAAGCTGATCGACTGGCGCGAATTCGTTCGTTCCATGCAGCGGATGGTGCGCCGCGGCGTCTACCAGGTGCCGCCCGAGTCGTTCGAAATTCCGCTGTCCGATATCATTCCGGGTTCCGGGTGGTACACGGCCGAGCGCGGCGCGGACGGCGGCGCCTGGCGTTGGACCGGACCGGACCGGCATTTCACGATCGAAGTACCGCTGCGCGTGGACGCCTCCTACCGCTTCATCCTGACGTTCGACGATCCGCGGCCGTCGGGACCGGACAAGCTTACCGTCGAAATGAACGACGCTCCGGTCCCGATCGAGCTTTGGCCGGAACAGGAGGGTTATCGCTGCGAGTTCATCATCGATCAGGCGCCGCTCGCCAGGAGTTCGGGCTTCTGCCGCATCCGGTTCGATACCGGAGAGGCGATCCGCCGCGGGCCGTCCGACCTGCGTCCGCTTGGCGTTCTGGTGCGGCGCGTCGAGTTCATTTGCCTGGAGACATGAGCGTCGCCAACCGGGGTTTCCCATGGAGAGCCCAGCCGGGAGACCCGCCGCGCGGTTCGGGCCGCGAATCCCTGGCGGGCGCGCAACGGTTGCCCTAAACAGAGGCTTCGAACCGCGAAGCAGGAGCAGTCGGCCGCATGAATGACTCGATCGTGACCGGCGCGGTGCCGCCATGCCGCGTTGGGCGGCCCGCGAGGCAGCGGTCGAGACCCCGGTGCCCCGGGATCGGGCGGCCGCGCAACCGGCCACGGAACGCGCGGCCACGGACCTGGCGGCCTGGCGGGAGGGCGACAGCGTAATCGCGATGGGGCCCCTGAACCTGCCCGCCCGCGAGGTGCTCCGCCTTCCCGGCGCCACCTCCATTCCCTGGGCCGTCTTCGACGCCGGCTGGTATCGCGCCACGTACCCGGCGGAGACCGCGCACCTGTCCGGGGCGAGCGCCGAAGCGGTGCTGTCATTCTGGTTCGACACCGGTCAGCGGCTGGGTCATTCGCCCAACATGCTGTTCGACGAGGCGTGGCACCGGCGCGCCTATCCGGGGATCGCCGCGCTGGTGGAAGCCGGGACATTTCCATCCGCGTTCGATGCCTGGTGCCGCGGCGGCTGTCGCGAACGCTCACCGCACTGGCTGTTCGACGAAGGCGAATACCGGCGGCGCAATCCGGACCTGACCGACGCGTTCCTCCAGCGGAACGGTCTCGTCAACGGCTATGACCATTATCTGTGGCGCGGCAACGCCGAGGGCCGCGTCGCGCACCCGCTGTTCGACCCGGCCACGTATCGCGCCGGACTGAGCCCGGAGGAAGCCGGCGCGGCCGCGGCGGACGGGCCATTCTGGCATTTTCTGCGGCGCCCGCACCGGGGACAGCCGGAAGTCCCGGCCTCGGCCCGCTTCGATCCGGCCTGGTATCTGGCGCGTTATCCCGCGGTGCGTCAGGCCATCGCCGAGGGCACCTGGCGATCGGCGATCGAGCATTATTCGTGCAACGCGACGCCCACCGAATTCGATCCGTCGCCGGCGTTTTCCGAGGCGTATTATCTCGCGCGGTACGAAGACGCGGCCGGCATGGTGAGCCGGGGTGAAATTCGTCACGGTTACGCGCATTTTCTGCGCCACGGCGTGGCTGAGGGCCGCTCCCCCCGCGAAGGGGTCGATCTGGCCTGGTACGCGGGCCAGGAAAGCGTTCAGCGGGACCTGGAACAGGGACTGGCGGAGGACGCCTTCGTACATTGGCTGTCCATCGGTCAGCCGGGCGGTCTTCCGTCCGCGCCGCCGGCGGACCCGCCGGCGGACGGCCCGGTCATGGAGGGCGCGGCGCGCGTCCTGTTTCACCAACGGGCGCGCGCGCTGGCGGTGCTGCACGCGCGAACCGGGCTGGATTTCGCGGCCGCCGGCGCGCCGGCTCCGGGCGTCCCCGCGGTGGGCGTCTCCGCGGTGAGCGTCCCCGCGCTGAGTGTGATCGTCACCCCGCGCGACGGGTTCGACCTGACGATGATGACGCTGGGCTCGCTGCGGGCGAATTATCCCGGCGACATCGACCTGGTATTGATCGACCGCGGATCGGCTGACGAAACGCGCGACATTCAGCGATACGCGCGGGGGGCGACGTATTTCCGCTTCGACAGCGACATCGGCTTGCTGGCGGCGAAGAACGCGGCGCTGCAATTCGCCACCGGCGACGCGGTGCTGTTCCTGGACAACGCGGTCGAACTGGCGCCGGGCGCGATCGCGTCGGCGTTACGGCGTCTGCGCGGCGATCCGGCGATCGGCGCCGTTGGCGGCATGGTTCTGGCGCCTGACGAAGCCGTGTGGGAAGCTGGCGGCCTCATTGGGTCCGACGGTTCGATCGCACCCGATGGCCGCGGCGCGTCGTCCCTGGCGCCCGAGGTGAACGTCGCGCGCGACACGGCGTTCTGCACCGGCGTCTTTCTGCTGGCGCGCCGCGCGGTGTTGAACGCGTTGGAGGGGTTCGACGCGGATTTCGCGACCGGCGGGTACGCGGAAGCCGACCTTTGCGTTCGCATGCGGCGGGCGGGCCATCGCGTGGTCTACGATCCCGCCGTGGTGACGCGTCACCTCGACAGCGCGCTCGGCCCGGCGTCCGGCGAAGAGACCGCGCGGGTCCGCCAGGCGTTCGCGGCCAGGCACGCGGACGATCTCGCCGGACGGCCGCCGCTGGAGGCGGGTTCGCCGCTGTTCGCCCGCGTGGTGGATCCCGCGCGCCGGCGCGTGTTGTTCATCGAGGACACCGTGCCGTTGCGCAGGATCGGGTCCGGGTTCGTGCGCTCCAACGACATCGTCCGGACGATGGCGGCGATGGGGTACGCCGTGACGGTGTATCCGATCAACGGCTGCCGTTTCGATGTGGCCGCCGTGTACGCGGATATGCCCGCCGGGGTCGAGGTCATGCACGATTCCACGCTGGAGCGGTTTGACGCGTTCCTCGCCGCCCGGCGGGATTATTACGACGTGATGTGGGTGGCGCGGACGCACAACCTTCCCGGCGTGCGGGCCGCGCTCGACCGCGTGTATGGGGCGCACGGCGGATCGCCGCCGGTCGTTCTGGATACCGAGGCGATCAGCGCGATCCGGGAGGCACAGCAGTCGGCGTTGAACGGCGCCCCGTTCGATCTCGACGCCGCGATCCGGCACGAACTGCGGGACGCGTCGTTCTGCCGCGCTATCGTGGCGATCAATGAGGCGGAAGCGGCCGTGGTACGGCGGACCGGTTTCGGCGACGTCGCCATCCTCGGGCATCTGCGCCCGCTCACGCCGACAGCCAGGAGTTTCGAGCAGAGGAGCGGGATGCTGTTCGTGGGGGCGATCCATCGCATGGACAGTCCCAATTACGACAGCCTGTGCTGGTTCATCGATGAGGTCCTGCCGCTGATCGGACGTGAACTGGCGTGGCGGACCCGGCTGACGGTCGTCGGCTATACCGGCGAGGATGTGGTACTGGACCGGTTCCGCGATCACCCGAGAGTCACGTTGCGCGGGCCAGTGACCGATCTGAGACCATTGTATGACTCGCATCGTGTCTTTGTCGCGCCGACCCGTTTCGCCGCCGGCGTGCCGTACAAGGTGCACGAGGCGGCGTCGTTCGGTCTTCCGGTGGTGGCGACGGACTTGTTGCGGCGGCAACTCGGCTGGACGGATGGGGTCGAATTGCTGGCGGCGGACGCGGGCGATCCCGCGGGCTTCGCCGGGCGCGCGATCGCGTCGCAGCGGGACGAAGCGCTTTGGTCCCGCCTGCGGGACGCGGCGTTGGAGCGGCTGCGGCTGGAGAACAACGCCGCCGATTATCAGGCCGCGCTCGGGGCCGTGCTTGGGCCCGCGCGCGGGCCGCGCGGTTGATCGGGGCGACCCGGCTCCATGACGGGGGCCGTTCCGGTCGCCGGAACGTCATTTCGGATCGGTCAGGGCGTCTCATTTTGTCCAGCTTGACGTCAATCCGGCATCCGTCCTATCGTGCGATGCAACATCGTAACGTGACCTGAGAGGGAAAGCGGTTCGCGCGCCAGGAAAAGCGTCGCGCCTTCGCGGCGCGGGTTCAGCATGGTATCGCAAGTCCGTCCGGTCGCGCCGGCGCAGCAGGAACAACGGATGACCGTCAGCTACAACGAGCCGATTACCTTTGGACGCAGCGGCGGTGCCGTGACCCTGAATTGCACCGGCATCGATTTCTCCGAGGACGGCACCCGGTCCTGGACCTGCGCTCCCGTCGCCGAGATGGATATCCAGTTGCCCTTCGCGCGGCAGGATGTCGCGATCCAGTTGGAAGCGTCGCCCTTTCTTGAGGCGGGAGCGGTTTCCGCGCAGAAGGTATTCATTTTCCTCGGCGGCATGTTCGTTGGCTATTACGTACTCAAAGGTCATCTGATCCAGTCCTTCCCGGTCAACCGCAATGTCGTTTCGGGCCGCGCGACGCGGCTGTCGCTGGTGCTTCCGAACGCGGTCTCGCCGCATGAGTTGAATTTAAGTGAAGACATGCGTGAACTCGGGATTTATCTGACATCGATTACCTTCAAGACGATCCCGTGACGTATCCACCGCATTCAGCTGTAACCGCCACGGCCTCGGTTCGGCGGGAGACCTAGGCATGCCATCAGATCCATCTCCCGTGGCCGCGGACGACCATGAGAGCCCGCGCCGGGCGGACAGACCACGCCCGGCCGGCGATCCGGCGGCGGCCCTGAGCGGATCCGGCGCGGACGACGTCGCGGCGGCGGCGGAGCAGCAGGTCGAGGCGCGGCCGGCGCGCGCCGACGGGAAGGCGACACGAGCCCTGGCGGTTGGCGGGATCGACTCCCTCGATCATGAGCACATCGTCGGCTGGGCCTGGTACCGGCCGACTCCCGATGAGCCGATCGAGGTCGAGATCCTGGTCGACGACGTGGTGGTGATGAAGGTGCGCGCGGATGAGGAGCGTCCGGAACTTCAGGAGGCCGGTGCCGGCGACGGGCGCCATGGCTTTTCGGTGCGGGATCTGGATGTCCACATCCCGCCCGGCAGCCACATGGTGCGGGTGCGGCGGGCGCGGGACCGGCTGGATATCCTCGGGTCGCCGCGGCAGGTGACACGCCCAGGATCGGAGGATGAGAGCGAAGGGGCTGAGGTTCTGGGGGGTGACGCGGCCGGGACGGAGCATGCGCCGCCCGTCGCGGCGGATGCGCCGAGCGCCGACGATACCCGGAGCACATCGCCGGCCGAGGCGGCGGCGGAAACGAGTGCCGTCGAGGAGGTGGACGACGCGGCGCCGGCGGATGACGCCGCGGCCGCGCCACCGCCGGAATCGTCCGAACCCGGGATCCCGCTGGACGCGGCGGAGGCACCCTCGGACGACGCCAGGCCGGCGCGGCGCATTCTGGCGGTTGGCGGGATCGATTCGATCGATTACCGCCATATCCTGGGTTGGGCATGGTACCGTCCCACGCCGGACGATGCCATCGAGATCGAGGTTCTGGTCGACGATGCCGTGGTCCTGGAAACCCGGGCGGAACTGGCTCGGCCTGAACTGGAGGAGGCGGGCGCCGGTAATGGGCGGCATGGCTTCTTCATCCATAACCTCGCGTCTTTCGTGTCCCCCGGGACGCATATCGTCCGGGTGCGGCGGTCGCGGGACCGGCTCGACCTTCCGGGTTCTCCGGTCAGCGTGACCCGGCCGCTGCCGGGCGCCGAAGAAGGCGGTCCGGTGGCCGACTCGCCCGGCGCGGCTCCGGTCGCGGAGCAGGTTTCGGCCGGCCGCGCCGAACGCACCGTGGCGGCTCCCTCGGCGCCGGCGGTCGGCAATGTCGATCGTGTCGGCTATGATGAGATCGCCGGCTGGGTGTGGGACCCGGACAACCCGGACGAACCGGTCGATATCGAGATCCTGGATGGCGAGTCGGTCGTTCTGAAACTGAGCGCCGATCGTTTCCGGCCCGATCTGGCCGAGGCCGGTCTGGGCAACGGTCGGCACGGGTTTTCGATCCCGCAACTGGGCGGAATATTCTCCCTTTCGCGCCATCTGGTGCGTGTGCGGCGAGCCGTCGATGGCTGGGATCTGCCGGGCTCTCCGGCCTGGATCAGCCGGCCGGTGCTGGACGACCAGGCGGCGAACTTCATGAACGAGGTGATCTTCACCGCGATCGAAAGCGCGAAAAAGCCGGACGACCTGAGCGAGCCTCTGGGCCATTTGCTGACCCTGCTCAACGACCTGGTCAACGCGCAGGAGAGACTGGCCCGGACGCGTGGCGACATGCCGAGAATGCCGCCGGCCGAAGCGGCCGACGCGCTGCATCTGACGGACCGCACCCGTGAACTGGTCGAACAATTGCGCTATGCGTTTCCGCCGCTGTATTTCGAGCCCGCCGAGACCCCCGAGGTTTCGGTCGTGATCCCGGTGCATAACCAGTTTTCCTATACCTACGACTGCCTGAAATCGATTTTGGCGGCGCCGCCGACGCGCACGTTCGAGATCATCATCGTCGATGACTGTTCCGGTGACGAAACGCTGTTCGGCGCGCTGGTGTTCGTGGGCGGGGTGCGGCTCGTCCGCAATACGAAGAACCTGGGGTTCGTGCGCACCTGTAACGCCGGGGCGGCGTTGGCCAGGGGGAAATATCTGTTCTTTTTGAATAACGATACGCTGGTGAAGCCGGGCTGGATGGACGAGTTGGTCGAGACGTTCGAGCAGGTGCCGAACATCGGCATCGCCGGGTCCAGGTTGCTGTTCGCCGACGGCAAACTCCAGGAAGCCGGCGGTATCATCTGGCGACTGGGCGATGGCTGGAA
>Ga0182012_10008222_pt1 | contig 10325 bp, 8 predicted proteins | sample 612S2SmetaG_FD_120486 | JGI IMG/M metagenome (GOLD analysis project Ga0182012, IMG submission 120486) | Permafrost microbial communities from Stordalen Mire, Sweden - 612S2S metaG | ecosystem: Environmental > Terrestrial > Soil > Wetlands > Permafrost | place: Sweden: Stordalen | collected...
CGAGGAAACGCTCCAGCTCTTCGCATCCTCGAACAACCGCTTCTTTCTCGCGGTCATGAACGCAGAACTCGAATTCGTGCGTGACGGCCAGGGCAAAGTGATCAAAATGATCATGCATCAAAACGGCGAGGATGTCCCGGCGCAGAAAAAATAGCTGCGGCTAGGGCTGCGCTGTCTTCGGCACCAGCAGCGTGAGCGCATCCGGCACAATCTCGATCCGCGCCGGCAACCCTCCAAGCAATTCTCCATCAGCCTCAACAAATACCTGGGCCTTAGACCCCTTATGCGCACGGCATTCCACCCGTACCGAGTCCAGAATCTCAATCTTGCCCTTGAAGGTCTGGCGCCGGAAAACGACAGCTGCCATGAAGCGAACAAAGTCAAAACGGTTCCGCGTTTTGAAAGCCACCAGGCGTAGATTGTCGTTGCGCAGCGTGGCCCCCGGCGCCAGATTCTGAATCATGCCGCCAAAGTTGCGTATCCGCACAGCGAGGAGCTGGGAAACCACCTCGACCCGCGGCTTACTCCGTCCTACTTCGACAAACTCCACGTCAAACGGCGGAAAGCCATGCGTAGCCAGCACCCTCAGACCTTCGACGGCGTAGAGCGCATAGCCAAACTGGCGCTTCAGCTTCGCATCCATCCGGTACATCAGGTGCGCATCGGCGCCAACGCCCGCGGCAACCGTAAAATAGCGCGAACATTCGACTCCCTCCCGGTCGCGATAGAAGATATGACCCACCGGGATCCTGACCGGAACCGCCGAAAGCAGCACCTGCGCTGCTTTCACCGGAGAAATAGGCAACCCGAGGTCGGAAGCCAGCGCGTTCGCCGTCCCCAGCGGAATCACACCCAACGCAGTCCGTCCCCCCACCAGCGTCTGCATCACTTCGTGGACCGTTCCATCGCCGCCGCAGGCCAGAATGGTGTCGCAGCCCTGGTCAACCGCCTGCCGCACCTGATACGCCGCACTGCCGGGCGCCGTCGTGGCGATCGTCTCCGCCTCCACGCCGGCCTCGCGAACCACCGCCAGCACTTCGTCGATCACCGAACCGCTGCGATTGAAAATCTGTCCTGAGGCTGGGTTGTACACAAGCGCGACTCGACGCATCTAGCAATCACCCGGAGGCGGCGCGATGGAATGTAGTCTTCCAGGTTCTCTACCGGGCCTCCACATTCCGACGTTCGCGATACCGGCATTCCTCTGCAACATGGCATTCATACTTCTATCCTCGCAGAAATGCACCGGATTTCACTCACTTTTAGAGCCTCGGGAACTTTCCGCCGCCTGAGCACATTACCCGGTGTGAGTGCAGGCGCGAGAAATACTCTGCAAGCAACAGTCCGGCTCGCGTTCCCTGCTCGGAGGGGCCAAACACCATGCCCATAGCCCTGCATGACGCACACGAGGATTCCGAATCGGCAGCGCCGCCCCAGGCTCCTGTCGAGACCGACGAGCAGCTCATGCTGGCCTTCGCCGGCGGGCGCAGCGAAGCCTTCAGTGAGCTCTTCTGCCGCTACAAGCAGCCGCTCTACGGTTTCTTCCGCCGCCGCCTCGCCGAATCGGCCCACGCCCAGGCCGAAGAACTGACCCAGGAGACATTTCTCGCCGTTTTGCGCGCCGCCTCACGCTACGAAAAGACAGCTTTGTTCAGGACGTACCTGTACGGCATCGCTTTTCGGATTCTCAGCGCCCATCGCCGCAAGGCCGCCTTCCGCGCCACATTTCTCGGCTCAACCGATCTGGAACGCGAGCCGGGAAGGCCCGAAGCACTCGACTCCGGACTGCACATCCGCCAGGCCATATCCCGTCTGGAACGCATTGACCGAGAAGCGCTCATGCTTCGTGAATTCGAGCAGTTGAGCTACGCAGAAATCGCCGAATTGCTCCAATTGCCGCTCAATACTGTCCGCAGCCGCCTCTTCCGCGCCCGAACAGCACTCCGCAATATCCTCTCCCCAACCCCTGTATCTCCCACAACATCAGCACGAATCGAGGAACGCCCATGAACATCGCCGCCCATACCGTATCTCCCGAAGAGGTGATGGCGTTTCTGGACGGCGAGCTTACGCCGGAGGAAGCAAACGCCGTCTCGCACCACTTGGAAGAATGCCCTGAGTGCGCCTATGTCGCCGAGCAGTTCCGCCAGACTTCGCGCGGCCTCGACAATTGGGAGATCGAAACGCTCCCCGCGAAGGCGGAAGACGCGATTCTTACCGCACTCGCTGTCACGAAAGCACACAACCCATCATGGATGCGACCGTGGATGCTCGCCTCGGCTGGAGCACTAGCAGCGGCCCTGCTCCTCGTTTTCGGCGTCCAACCGCATCCCGATTACAAGATGCATTCCTATCTCCAGCCAGAGCCGCAATCGGCGAGCGTGAACATGGTGCTGCCCGCACCTCCTCCTCCCGTTCCGGGTTACACGGATTCTATCGGCGACGCGTCTGCAGTGCAGAAAACGCAGGCATACGCCTATTCGGAGCGAGCAACCGAGAGCAAAATGAGCGGCGTAAGCGGCGGAGGCGGGGGCGAACAACACAAGGCTGAATCCATCATTCAGCAGCCCATGATCGCCCGCAGCGTAGCGCTCACCGTCCTGGTAAAGGACTTCGCCGCATCCCGAGCAGCAGTAGACGCCCTCGTGACGCGCTTTCTGGGCTATCCTGCCACCCTCACCGCCAACACCCCCGAAGGCAGCGCGCGCACTCTGCAAGCCTCGCTGCGCATCCCCGCGCCGCAACTCGCCGCCGCGCTCGCAGAACTCAAGCGCCTCGGCCGCGTCCAGAACGAAACCCAATCCGGCGAAGAAGTCACGCAACAGCACGCCGACCTCGTGGCCCGCCTCAAGAACTCCCGCGAAACCGAAGAGCGCCTGCAAGCCATCCTGCAACAGCGCACCGGCAAAATCGAAGACGTGCTTCAGGTCGAGGAAGAGATTGCCCGTGTGCGCGGCGAAATCGAAAGCATGGAAGCCGAACAGCAGGCGCTCGAACACCGCGTCGCCTTCGCCTCCGTCGATCTGCAACTGACCGAAGAGTACAAAGTGCCGCTCACGGCGCCCGATGATTCTACCGGCAACCGCCTCCGCAACGCCTTCGTCTCCGGAGGCCGCAACGCCGCTGGTTTCCTCCTTGGCATCGTCCTCTACGCAGCCGAAAGCGGCCCCACGTTGCTGCTGATCTCCGCGTTGCTGGGGCTCCCCGTCTTCCTGATAGTACGCAGATATCGCCGACTGCGGCGCAGCGTTTAGATATCGGGTCTCAGTCACTCCAAGTGTTACGTCCGTGCCTTGCAGCCAATTCAGGAACTTCTTAGGAATTGGCCTCTCCGATGGAATCGATCCTGCAACGGTCCCAATTGCTCAGATTTCCGGGCATCCCACCCCCCATGCTCGGAGCACACTTCCCGGGGTGAATTGCGCCGCCCGGCACAGCTCAGGCAGGTGTGACAGCAATCACCGTGACGCGAACTTCACTCCGGGTACTCTGCATTTGGCAAGTTTCCAGGAAAGAGATGGCCACTGTGAACCAACAGGTAAGCATTCGACGGATCTTAAAGTGCTGGTGCATACGGCGTTTTAGTCTAACTCTCGGGCTGATGGCCGGGCTGGCATGGGTCGCATTTCCCAGCCTGCAGGTTACATCAGCCGGTCAGGCGAAGCAGGCATCGACCGCCCAGAAAGCACCGCCCAACCCCGCAGACTTTGTTGGGTCGGAGACCTGCACCACCTGCCACAGCGAGGAAGCCAACAAGTTTGGCTCCAATCCTCATGCCAAGCTGGCGCTCGAGCACGGCGGCAAAGGGATTACCTGCGAGAGTTGCCATGGACCGGGCAAAGCCCACGTCGAGTCCGGAGGCGATAAGACCAAGATCCTCGATCTGGCCACGGCCTCAACCAGGCAGGTCGATGAGACTTGTCTCGGCTGCCATGCCGGCTCCCATCCCAACTTCCTCCGTTCGCCCCACGCCAAGGCCGACGTAAGCTGCCTGGGCTGCCACACCGTGCATAAGCCAGCTCCGGATACGCAACTGCTCAAGGTCTCGCAACCAGGCCTGTGTTTCCAATGCCATTCCGACGTGAAGCCCTCCTTCGATATGCCTTTCCACCACAAGGTCAAGGAAGGTCTCATCAAGTGCAGCGACTGCCATGATACGCACGGCACCTTCGGCAACAACAATCTCAAGTCCACCGCCGATCAGAATGCAATTTGCAGCAAATGCCACACCGAGACGCATGGCCCGTTTGTCTTTGAACATGCGCCAGTGAAAGCGGAAGGTTGCATGGGTTGCCATACCCCCCACGGCTCGCAAAACGCGCGCCTGCTGAACATGCCCAACATCAACACCCTCTGCAATCAGTGCCACAGCCCCGTTTCCGCGGGAACGGTCCATGGCATGAGCGCCGGATCCTCGGAACTGACGCCCTGCACCAGCTGCCACACCTACATACACGGGTCCAACATCAATCCGGCATTCCTGAGGTAAGGGATCCGGGGCCCGAATCAACCTGGCACTGAGGTGCCAGGTTTCGATGCAAGCGACGATGTTTCGAACGAGGCTTCTTATGAATACAGTTCGGCTTTACCGGTGCTTCAATCCGCGGCTTCATCCGGCAAGAGTCATGCCCATCGCCCTGAGCATCGCCGGCGCGGCAATGACCATGGCAACAGCCGTCGCCCAGACACCGGCGGCTCCCATCCCAACGCCGGAGACGCAGATCTCCGCACCTGCCGGCTATGCCATCCACCAGAGCATCGACCTGGGCGGTCGCATTGCCAACCCTACCGGCAGCGGCGCGATGTATGACACACTGGTCAATCTGCAATCCGGTCCGCGCGTGCTGGGCGAAACCTTCGATCTGCGCGCGCTTCCCGGAACAAAGACGACCTTGCTTGACACTCTGACGGCCTTCAGCACCGGCTTCGGGGGCGATCCCAACAGCTTCACCCGGTTGAATGCTTCCAAGGGCAAGCTCTACGATTTTTCCGGCGTCTTCCGCCGCGATCGTCAGTACTTCGATTACGACCTGCTGGGCAACGCCAACATCCCTTCAGGCCAATCGATTCCCATCGGTCCAACCAGTGCGCCTACCGGCAAGTTCCCGTGGCCGCAGGAGTTGCAATCGCCATTCCTCTTCAACACCGTGCGCCGGATGACGGACACCAACCTTACCATCCATCCTTTGTCGAAGATCACCTATCGCGCCGGCTACTCGCAAAACATCTTTGAGGGGCCGTCGCTGAGTCCCAGCGGCTACGGCGTTTCCAAGTACGACATGCTGCTGGAGCAGTACCAGCGCAACAGCACTGATGATTTCACCGCGGCGCTGGACTGGAAGGTCGCTCCCGCCACCACGCTCACCTTCGCCGGAGAAGTCAATCACTACAAGGGCGACTCCTTCTTCACCATGGCTCCTCAGGACTTCATCGTGCAGGAGGCCGACGGAACCAAGGTTGCTATCAACAATTACGACAGCCAGACGCCCTGGACCAGCAAGGCCTGCAATGCCAACAGCGTCGGCACCACTCCTATCCTCTCGGCATCCCCAACTCCCGGCGGTCTACCGGTCATCAATGCCGCATGCGCCGTGGTCACCAGCTATCTTCGTTCTTCGCCGACGCGCATTATCTATCCCACCGGGATCTTCCGCCTGCAAAGCTCAAGCATCAAGAATGTCGCGATGAATGGCGACTTCCGCTACACCCAGGTCAATATGAATCTGCCGGACTATTACGACAGTGTCCAGGGCCTGAACGGGACCACGCGCTCGTTGACGTACACCGGCGTCGCCAGGGCGCACCGTGCCGTCATCGCCGGCGACTATGGCATCGTCTGGCAGGCGAGCAGAACCTTTAGCCTCTCCGAGCAGGCCGACTATTCCAGCGCTCACCAGCCGGGCTTCTCTACCATCACCAGCTCCACTACGCTGTCCACGCCCGCCACCGCTGGCAATGAAACTATCAACTACGCTGGACCACTGAAGAGGACAAGCGGAGCCGCCGGTGCGGGTACGATCGAAGGCAGTGGAGGCGTCGGCGTCATGTCGCCCGGCTACTTCGGACAAAGCTTCTTCACCAACAATGTCACCGCTACCTGGGACGGCCTATCTCGCGCCACTTTCTCGCTCACCTATCGCTACCGCGATCACGTCATCGCCGAAGGAACTCCTCACAACCTGCCCCTGGCCGTAGGCGCAACCGACAGCGGAACGGTCACCATCCATAAAAACGGCGGCATCTTCAACGTCGCGCTGCGCCCCTCCGCCAACTGGAATCTCAACGGCTCCGTTGAAGTACTGTACGACGACAACGCATTCACAGCGGTAAGCCCGCGGCAAACAAAACACTACCGCGTGCATACCATGTATAAGCTTCGTCCATGGGCCACAATCTCCGGCGCGTTCAACGACCTGGAGCGGCACAACAACACCAACAACAACCAGAGCGCCGTTCTGGCAGGCGACGTTCCTTATGAAGGCCCTCTCAACCACGTCGATCACAGCCGCGTAGTCAGCATCGGCGCTGCGTTGTCCCCCAACGAGCGCTACAGCTTTGACTTCAACTACGCTTACAGCGATGTGTACGCCGCCACCAACATCTGCTACGACAACGGAGCCACCCCCACCCAGCCCGGCACTGCCTCCGTCAACGCAAACGGCACCGCCAACGTATGTCCTGGCATCTACTCCCGCGGCTCGACCACCCAGCTCGCCGACTGGTTTGCACGCGACTTCATGGATGCGCCCACGCAGTTCGGATCGGCGTCGCTGACATACTCTCCGGTGAACAAGGTCCACTCCAGCATCGGCTATACCATCAGCTCGGTAAACGGCAACCAGTTCTTCAACGACGCCCGCGCCGTCAACGGCTCGCTCGATTCCACCTACCAGTCACCCTTCGTGAAACTGGCATGGACCCTGCGTCCCGGACTCATCTGGAAGGCGGAATATAACTTCTACGGATACGGCGAAGGCGGCCCATCCGGCCCGCAATATTGCAGCACTTCCACGTCGGTGACATCGTCGGTGGTTCCCTGCGCCTCGCTTCCCTACCAGACCGGACTCACCGAACCTCCCTCCGGCCTCACCGCGCCGCGCAACTTTCACGCGAATAATGTGATCCTCGGCGTTCACTACGAGTTTTAACAAGGCACAAAATATTCCCCATAGGAGATCTCAACGATGCTGAACAAAAACATCTGCACAGGACTTATGACCTTGAGTCTTGCACTCGCCAGCGCAAGCCTCCACGCCCAGGCGGCTGGCGCCGATACCTACAAAGCCAAATGCCAGATGTGCCATGGAGCGGATGGACTGGGCCAAACGCCGGCGGGCAAGGCCATGAAGGCCATCCCCTTCAACGATCCCCAGATCGTCTCCAAATCCGACGCCGACCTCATCGCAGCCACAACCAACGGAAAGAACAAAATGCCGGCATACAAGGGCAAGTTATCTGACGCGGATATCAAGGCGACCATCGCTTACATCCGAACACTCCAGAAGAAATAGCCAGAGCAGAAGGAATAACCCCAGGTAACAGGTGGCTATGACGCGATTCGGCAACTTCGAAAAGAACTGGCTCCGGCCATTCCTCTTCTTTGGCAACAATCCCATCAGCCTCATCGGAGGCGCGATCACCAGCGCCTCTGCGATGGTGCTGATCGGCTTCTGGATCGTGGACATCTTCGGTCACGGCGGCTCCAGCAATCCCTACCTGGGCATCCTTTTCGATTTATGCCTGCCGGCATTGTTCGTCTTCGGCCTGCTACTGATCCCTCTCGGAATGTGGCGTCGTCAACGCTACCTGCGCAAGCTCGATCGCCTGCCCGACGTCTATCCCAAAGTCGACTTTGCCGACCCGGTCTTCCGCCACGGCATCGACTTCGTCATCGTCGCCACCATCATCAACTTCATCATCGTCGGCACCGCGAGCTATCGCGGCGTGGCCTACATGGATTCGCCGAATTTCTGCGGGCAGACCTGCCATGTCATGCATCCCGAGTTTACCTCCTACAATATCGCGGCGCATTCCCATGTCGCCTGCACCGATTGTCATGTTGGTCCGGGCACCGCATCCTACATTCGCGCCAAGGTGAACGGCACCAAGCAGTTGTTTGAAGTGATCTTTCACAGCTACCCCACGCCAATCCCATCCCCTGTGGAGAGCCTGCGTCCGGCGCGCGAAATCTGCGAGGGCTGCCATACTCCCGCCAGGTACATTGGCGAGAAACTCCTGGTGAAATCCAGCTATGCCGACGACGAACACAACACCAAGACTCAGACCATGCTGGTCCTTCACCTCGGCGGACGCGATTCCCTCTCGCATTTGAGCGGCATTCACGGCGTGCATCTTGGCCACATTGAATACATCGCAACCGAGCCTACGCGCACCAACATTCCCTGGGTGCAGAAGCGCAACGACGATGGCTCTGAGACCGTATTCGCAACCTCGGCCGCCGGCGCAGGCATACCCAGCGGAGAACGCCGCGTCATGGATTGCATCGATTGCCACAACCGGGCAGCCCATACCTTTACCACTGCGGAAACAGCGCTCAACCGCGCCATGGCCGAAGGCGCAGTCAGCCCGCAACTGCCCTGGGTGCACAAAGAGGCTCTTCAACTCCTCAAAACCAGCTATGCCTCACAAGTCGAAGCCCGAACCAGGATTCCTCAGCAACTCGAAGCCTTCTATCGCACCTCGAATCCAGAAGTGGTCGCATCCAAGGCGGCGCTCTTGAAGTCCGCCGGCGAAGAGTTAGTCACCATCTACAGCCAGAACGTCTTCCCTGCGATGAAAGTGACCTGGGGGACGCACCCGAACAACATCGGTCATACCGACTATCCGGGCTGCTTCCGCTGCCACGATGGCGACCATAACGCCAAGGGCGGCAAAAGCATCACCAACGACTGCGCAGCGTGCCACAACCTGATCGCAGTCGACGAACCCAACCCGAAGCTCCTGACCGAATTGGGCCTGCCATAAACGCAACTGCGGCTCACCGGATCAAACCCCGGGGTCGAACCGCAGCGCTTCGTAATCCTTGCCAAGCATTCCGCACAACCCCTCAATCGCCAACTCATGATCGGCGCGCTGAGGCAGTCCGGAGACCGTCACGCTCCCCACCACCCCGGCGCCCGCAACAGCAAGCGGGAACGAGCCACCATGCGCCGCGTAATCGGCGTCCGGCAAGCCATATTTCTCCTGCAATGTCTGCCCAACGTCCTTCAGTTTCAGGCTGATCGCATACGAACTGCAATGGAACCGCGCCACCAGGTTGCTCTTCCGCCGGACCCAATCCACATTGTCGGGCGTCGTCCCTTCGAGCGCGGTATAGAAGAGCGGCTGCCCAAAGCGCCGCACATCGATCACTACCGGCAAGCCGCGTTCCAAAGCCATCTCCCGCAGCCGCAATCCCAGCTCCCATGCAACCTGCATATCCAGCCGGGCGAGCACCAATTCGCGCTCCTGCAACCCCACCCGCTCCATATCCTCGCGTACACCCATCCCGATACAACCTCCTCGCGTCAGGGCAATCATAGCCGCTCCCACAGCAGCCGCAAAAGGCGCTGCGCGCAAAATGATAAAGCCCGCCAGATCGGCGGGCTTTGTTATTTTATGTTGTTAGGCGCCTGCAAGCCGTTGCAGCAGCGCGCCCGGTATTTGATCCAGCGGCAGCACCTGGTCGACAGCGTTAAGCAGGATCGCCTCTCGCGGCATACCGAAAACGACAGACGTCGATTCATCCTGCGCGATATTGAAAGCTGCTGCCTGCTTCATCTCAAGCATGCCTCGAGCACCGTCGGCCCCCATTCCCGTCAGCAATACACCGAGAGCGTTCTTCCCCATGCTGCGCGCGCAGGAGGAAAACAAAACATCCACAGACGGTATGTGGCGATTCACCCGCTCCCCTCTGTAGACGTGAACGGCATATTCCATACCCCTGCGAAAAACGGTCATATGATGTCCGCCTGGGGCAAGCAAGGCGTGTCCGGGGAGAATGCGGTCGCCGTCCTTCGCCTCTTGCACGCGCAATTTGCAAAGGGAGTCAAGACGTTCGGCAAATTGGCGCGTGAAGGCTTCCGGCATGTGCTGCACAATAACGATGCCGGGGAAATCGGCAGGTAGCGGGGATAGAAGCTCTTTGAGGGCTTCAGTGCCGCCCGTTGAGGCGCCAATGGCAACGATTTTGTGTGTCGCTGAAAACTGGTAAGTCTTCCCTGCCAATGTGCTGGGCTGCGCTGCAGTTTCCCTGGCCGTGCGCACTCTAGCCCGCACAGCCGCCTTTACCTTGGCTACGATCTCCTCTGCCTGTTCGATAGTGC
>Ga0182012_10008223_pt1 | contig 10325 bp, 6 predicted proteins | sample 612S2SmetaG_FD_120486 | JGI IMG/M metagenome (GOLD analysis project Ga0182012, IMG submission 120486) | Permafrost microbial communities from Stordalen Mire, Sweden - 612S2S metaG | ecosystem: Environmental > Terrestrial > Soil > Wetlands > Permafrost | place: Sweden: Stordalen | collected...
CATTGGACGCTCTACGTGAATGGCGTACCCGTGAATCCGGGCCAATGGATGAAATTGGAGCCTTGTCCTGCTCGTGTCGCGCCGAGGCCGGCTAGTCCTACAGCTAAGAAGCGCAAAGTCGCCCCCGCCGCACCGGCTCCCGCGGCGTCCGCCTCTACGACACCTCAAGAATGAAAGTTGGTTTTGATTTCGGCACCACCAATAGTTCTATTGCGCGGATTGCTGGAAATGGTGAACTCGAATTGGCGCGCTTCAGCCTGGCCGGAGCCTTCACGGAATCGTTCCGCTCGCTGCTCTATTTGGAGCGCCAGCGCACCGCTGGGCGCAGCACGATCAAATCTTGGGCTGGGCCAGAAGGTATTGAGCGTTATCTGGACGCCGAAGACAAAGGGCGCCTGGTGCAATCGCTTAAGTCGTTCTTATCGAGCCGCAGTCTGCAAACAACCGAAATCTTCGGCCGCCGTTTTCAGCTCGAAGAATTGGTTGCGAATGTCATTCGCGATATCCGCATCGCCGCTGAAAAGCAGTTCGGCGGTCCGATCAAAGGCGCGGTTGTTGGCCGCCCCGTCCGTTTTGTTGGAGCAGAAGCCGATGCCGATGACGATTTCGCACTAAGCCGCTTACGCAAGTCTCTCGAAAAGGCTGGTTTCGAAGAGGTTGACTTCGAATACGAGCCTGTCGCCGCCGCCCTATATTACGAATCTACTCTCGACCACGACGAGCAAATTCTGATCGGCGACTTCGGCGGCGGTACCAGCGATTTTTCTCTGCTGCGTGTTGGACCAAGCGCACGCAAGACCCGGCATGTGGCGGGTACTGTTCTCGGCAACGAGGGCTTGCCGCTAGCGGGCGACGCCTTTGATGCCAAGATCATCCGCCATGTCGTTTCACCCGCTTTGGGCTCGGGTTCCTTTCTAAATTCCAATGGCAAGAAACTGCCGGTTCCGAACTGGGTTTACTTCAAGCTGGAACGCTGGCATCACTTATCGTTCTTACGCTCCCGCGAAACACTAAACATGTTACAAAGTGTAATGACCCAGGCCGATGCCGGCGAAAAAATCAAGGCGTTGCTTTACTTGGTAAATCATGACTTGGGTTTCTATCTTCATCGCGCCGTGCAAAAAACTAAAGTCGGCCTTTCACACGCGGAAAGCGAACAGTTTGTATTTCAGGATGGCGATGTGGAACTTTCCGAAATAGTAACGCGCAGTCAATTTGAAACGTGGATCGCAGAAGAATTAGCCGGCGTGGAGCTTAGAGTAGATACGCTACTGCGTAAGACCGGTGTCGACGCTAAAGATATCGATATGGTGTTTCTAACAGGCGGCTCATCTTTCGTCCCGGCTGTTCGCCGCATTTTTGAAAATCGCTTCGGCGCGGCTAAAATCCGCACTGGCGACGAATTTACCTCGGTTGCCCGTGGCTTAGCGCTCAGTGCGGCGAGTTAGTTTCCACCCTCGCGCTTGATTTCTGCAGCCCGTAAATTCCCCGCGCTAGCAACACAAACGGATTGCATGCCGCTCGCTTTTGCAGGAGTAATTGGACAGACAAGAAAGTCTGCATAAACTTCAAATCCTTCTCCACACGCAACATTAGAAGGCAGCGCGGCGGCATCTACAACGCCTAACAAGTGCGACGTACCAACCGGCCAAATACGGCAATGCGGCGGTGTGTCATAAGCGCGCAAACGTCCGCGCACTTTGTAACATTGGCCGACCAGATCTTTGCGGTTCTTGCAAGTGGCGCCATTCTGTAAGTTATTGGAAGCTCCATTTGCGCCATCGTTCATGGAACAGTTCATTACGCATACTACTACTGCTACTAAGAGCCGTCGCATTTTTAGATGATTCCACAAAGCTGACCGGGACGCACGCCTTGAAGAACCCGATGAGTACTATCTGTATAATCAATCCATTCTATTTCATTTAATTCTTCTTTAAAAAGGAGTCTCCCATGTTGCCAGACTATATCGCGAAGGCGGCGGCTAATCCGGCCTCAAATCGCGCTCCCTGGTATAAGAACACGGCACCGACATATGCGGGCGTCTTCTTGTGGATCGTCTTTTACAAACAGATTGCTGTCGGCACGCTAGATCGCGCCGGTGTGGGCCTATGCCTACTCGGCTTACTCGTCGCCGGCATTCTGAGCTATCTACTCTTCTACCGGGTACCCGCCATGCTCGGCATGACAACGGGCTATCCGCTCTATGTGGTTGGCAGTTCCACGTTTGGCACAACGGGGGGTTATCTCATGCCCGGCTTGTTAATGGGCGTGCTGCAAGTGGGCTGGATGTCGGTGAATGCTTTCGTTTCAACCAGCTTTATCTTGAGCGCCGTCGGATCCAAAGCGGGCCCCGGAACTGTGCAGTTCAGCATTATTGCCGCTTTGTGGGCGCTAGGTATGGGTTACGTTGGCGTTAAAGGAATTCAGTACGTTTCAAAATTTGCCACGTTCTTGAACTTCGTTCCGCTATTGATGATAATCGCCGTCTTCCTGAGTACAGTCCGCGGCGTTTCCCAATACGTGGCTCCGAGCCCAGCTCCATACATCGGCTTTGTCGCGATTATCCAAATCGTTGTGGGCTTCTTTGCTACGGCGGGCGCCGCTGGTGTCGACTTCGGCCTGAATTCCAGAGATGAGCGGGACGTCCGCCTTGGCGGCCTCGTCGGCATTCTGGGGGCGATTTTGATTGCCGGTGGATTGCCGCTTTTGGCAGTGGCTGGCGCCCAAGCGCTCTACAACACGCCTAATTTGGATTTCGAAACGGTTATCAAGCAGAGCGGCGGTTTCGTCGCCACAGCCATGTTCGGCCTATTTGCTCTCGCGTCAATAGCGCCTGCTTGCGTGTCTTCCTTCATCGCGGGCAATAGCTTCGCGACCATGATCCCCGGAATTCCGCGGCTGGCGTCTACGATGGTTGGCGCAGTGATTGCCGCGATACTCGCCATCACCGGTTACGCGGCCGATTTGGTCGGATTGTTTACCATCATTGGCGCATCTTTTGGACCAATCTGCGGTGCAATGATGGCCGATTATTTACTTTCAGGGAAGAAATGGGAGGGTCCGCGCGAAGGCATCAACATTGCCGGATACGGTGCCTGGGCCGTTGGCTTTATCGTTGGTATCTTGCCGTTCCTGCCTATTTCTGCCGACCTGAAACCCTATCTGCAACCAGCGGCCGTGTATAGCTTTGTGGCTGGATTCGTAGTTTATTTCGCTTTGGCGAAGTTGGGTTTGCAGCCCAAGGTTGTTTCAGAAAAAGTTGGCTCCGTGCAAACGACCACCGCTTAACTCGGTGACTCCACTTGGCGCGTGCGAACGATTCAAATTTTCCGAGGAGTCGTTCGCACAGCCCACTGCTCGTCAATCCTGAGCGTTAGAGAATAGCGCCCACCGTTCTCTCCCGATGGCATCATTGGTGGGGTCACCGTCACGGAACCAAAAGTTCTCCCGCCGCAACGATACGCAATAACGATTCCATGATCTCCCGAAAGCTGATCTGACCTAACCTGGCAACCAGCGCTACCAAGCCCAGACAGAATGCTCTGATTCAGCAACGTCAAAAGCGCACCGTTCCCGCTGCAAAGCTTCGGTTCCACCGTTCGCTTGAAGTGCACGTTTTGGTCTGGGCCTAATGGATCTAATGAACCCGCAATTGCTTCAGAGCTAGAGAGTGTTTCAGCTCGGCAACTCGCTTGGAACGGCTCGAAAACAAGCTTTGGACTCCAGGCACTTAGAAATCGGCTCTCTTTAGCCTTGTCCGCTGGCACCGAGTTTGACGACAAAGTCCATGAGGCACCGATCATTGTTGCCGCACCCGCCAATAAAAGCCAACGCCAACGGGTCATAAATCCTAAGCCGTAAAATCTAGCTTATACAAAACGCCTGCTTTTAGGCTCAACTCGAAGACGGCGTTTTCCGCTTGCCAAACCTGCCTGCCAAACTCCGTCACTCTTGCTTTTGAATATCCTGCCGGCATCGCAATTTTCTGCTGCCTTGCCAACTTCGGCATCAGCGTTGCGCTTGCCGTTCCCGGAGCCCACTGTATATCTACTTCAATGCCACCTCTCGCCTTCAACCCTTTAACACTTCCTTTCGGCCAAGCCCTGGGCAGTGCAGGCAATATCCGCAACACATCTTCGTGGCTCTGTAGCAAGAGTTCTGCCAAGCCCGCCGGTCCGCCAAAATTTCCATCTATCTGAAAAATCCAGCTATCACCCGCCGGGTGCGTATCGAATAAATTCGGCCCAGTGCTGTGTTGCAAGAGCCGGCATAGCGATTCGTGCGCGCGCTCGCCATCTAGCAATCGCGCCCAAAGGCAAATGACCCACGCGCGGCTCCAGCCCGTATATCCCCCGCCCGCCGCCAGTCTTCGCTCCAACGATACTCTTCCCGCTCTCCAAAATTCTGACTTATTCTGCGAAGTCAGTTCGCTCCCTGGATAAACCGGATACAAATGCGACATGTGCCGTTGGCCAGGAGTCGCCTCTTCAAAATCCTCCGACCATTCCTGCAACTGTCCCGCCTTGCCTATTTTGTACTCCGGGAGCAATGCCAGCTTTCCCCGCAGAGTCTCGCTAAACGCCTCATCTACACCCAGAATCTTCGCCGCGCTCCGGCAGTTGGTGAACAGCTCGCGAATCAGTGCGATATCCATGGTGCAGCCCGCGCTCGTCACTGCTGTCTTGCCATCGGGAGCAAGGAAATTATTCTCGGTTGAGAACGACGGGCATGTCGTCAATCCGCCTTGTGGGTTCTGAATCAGCCAATCCAAATAAAATTCCGCCGAGCCTTTCATTACCGGATAGGCGCGCTCGCGCAGAAAATTTTCGTCATTCGAAAACAGGTAGTGTTCCCACAGATGAGCACAGAGCCACGGCCCGCTCATTTGCCAGTTCGCCCAAGTCGGATCTCCCTGTCCGAAATTCCCAACAGGCGCAGATTGACGCCACACATCCACATTATGATGAGAAACCCAGCCCTTCGCCTTGTAGTTCACCTCAGCGGTCTTGCGGCCGGTCTTGCTCAGATCCGCCACTAAATCAAATAGGGGCTCGTGACATTCACTTAAGTTGCACGTTTCTGCAAGCCAATAATTCATCTGCACGTTAATATTCGCTGTCCAGTTGCTGCTCCAAGGCGGGCGCACCAAATCATTCCAAATGCCCTGCAGGTTCGCTGGCTGCGTGCCAGGACGCGAACTGGTAATCAGCAAATAACGGCCATACTGAAAATAAAGTGCCAGCAGATGCTGATCTGATTCATCTTTCGTGAACGTTTTTAGCCGCTCATCCGTCGGCAAAGCGGCGGCGCTTGTCTTCCCCAGATCGAGCGTCACTCGCCGAAACAATGCTTGGTGATTTTTCACGTGATCCGCGCGCATTTGCGAGAACGATTTTTTCTCAGCCGCATCAAGACGCGCCCGGCAACCGCGCTCAATGTCTTCAGCGCTGTGATCCGGCATGTGGCCTAAGCCCCGATAGCCTGTTCCCGTTGTCAAGAGAATGGTCACTTCGCTGGCGCCGTTAATGCGCAGTCCACGTTCGGCTGCTTCTACTTTCCCGCCTTTGTTGCGCACGCGCATCAGACAAGCGAACCGCATGCCCTTGCCTTCCGCGTCGTCGTAAGTAACGGCGTTTGCCACTTCTAAATAGTTCGGCTCAACTCGTGCTGGTGCTTTGCCTGCGAGTCGGAGCCCATTCTTTTCCGCGGCATCGCTGCTCGCCTTCAAAAGACTGTCCAGCGTGACTTTACAGTTCAACGCTCCCGCTTTGCTGGCGCTCAGCCTGACAACCATCACTTGATCCGGTTCTGAACAAAACACCTCGCGCGTGTAAATGACTTCACTGGATCGAAAGGTCACCTGCGCAATCGCTGTGTCCAGGTCCAATTCGCGCCGGTATTCGCTCGCGTCAGCGAGCCCCTCAAACTTCAACCGCAAATTTCCCAACGGCTGATACGACTCGTTATATGGCCCCTGCATTTGCTTACACACTGCATCCGAGTCATGGTAGCGCTTTTCTTGCAAAACCAGCTTGCGAATTTCCGGCAGCGCTTCGCTCGCCCGAGGATTGTTCCAATCCCGCGCCCAACCCGACCAAAGCGTATCTTCGTTCAACTGCAAAAGTTCTTCGCTGACTCCACCAAAGACCATTGCTCCTAGGCGCCCATTGCCCACCGGCAACGCGTCCGTCCAGATCTTCGCTGGCTGCCGGTACCAGAGAGTCCATTCGCTAGGTGCTGGTGGAGTACGTTTATCAAATGCCGCGAGGGCCGCGGGTACTTGCGCTAGGAAACTTCGTCGCGATTGGTTTGCCATTTGGGATCGTCCGAATTGTATCTCTCCGGCGAAGACGTTTATCTGTTCAGAGCGTCGCGGTGCAGCTTGAGTTCTCGTTAAGCGTGACGACCTGTCCATGACAAAGATTTCAGCGTTGCGGCTGCATCAAACAGTATTGGCGAGGCCTGAAACGTTTGTCGTTCGGATCCCAAAGACGACCTGGGCACGTGTGTTAATACCGCGGCGAGTGAAAAACCGACATTCGTTTCCGTGTAGGCGGGCAACTCAGCCGCCCACCAACTTCGCGTAAACACTCCTCGCCACCCCCACATCCGTCGTACCCTTCACAATCGCTCTTCCATCTGGAAAAAACGTCACATCATACTTTGGCACCGACAACCGCAGCGCAAATTCGTTCACTCGCACCACCCCCAAAGGCCGCAAACGCGCTGCCAGTTCTACTAGATCCAAAGGCCTCGCATTCTCATGCAACTGCACTGCATTGCGCCCGCAAAGGCTCACTGGCGTTCGCTTCCGCCCGTCCAAATACCTGTATTCATGCGCCCCGCAAACCCGGCAAGCCGCATCCGGTTCCCCTGCCGCGACGCGTTTATTCGTTCCTTGCCAAACGTCCATCGTGTGAATGAACGCCGCAAAATCCGCCCATCCCGCAATCAATCGCAGAACCATCGCCACCTGGAGCGCCGCCACCGATGCCGTCACCGCCGCCAGCACACCATTCACGTCGCACGTGGGTTGCAATCCACCCGGAGCCTCTGGATACACGCAAGCCAGACACGGACCTTTCCCGGGTACCACCGGCATTACCACTCCATAACTGGCTACCGCCGCCCCATACACCCAAGGTTTTTTCAATTTGACGCTAAGATCATTGATGAGATAACGCGTCTCAAAATTGTCCGTGCCGTCTAAAGTAATGTCGAATTCAGATGCCAATTCCTCCGCATTTGATGGCGTCAAATCTTTAACGAGTGCGTCAACTTGAACGTGAGAATTGATTTGTTGCAAACGTCGTGCGGCCGCTATGGCTTTGGGGGACTCGTTTTGAGCGTCAGATTCGTCGTACAGCCACTGCCTCTGCAAATTTGTATAGTCAACGTAATCGCGGTCAATCAACCGCAGCCGTCCCACACCGGCGCGAGCCAACGCCTCTGCTTGAAAGCTACCTAGTGCGCCGCAGCCGACAATACAAATCGCCGCCTTACCAATCCGCTCCTGGCCTTCTTCGCCTAAGCCGGGGAAAAGGATCTGTCGCGAATATCGTTCCTTTTCGGCGGTTGTCATATACGACGATCCTAGCAATCATTAGTCTTCTCCCTCTCTTCGCTCAGCAATCCAACACCGCCTCCGCCAATAATTCTCTTCTGCAAGAGGCGCTTAAATACGAAGGCCGCGCTATAGTCAGCCTTGAGTTCGAACCCGAAGACCAGCCGCTCACCAAGGCTGACATCGCCAAACGAGTCCCCTTTCATGTCGGGTCGATTTTTCACGAACACGAATTGCGAACAGCTTTGCAAAACCTGTACGCCTCTGGCCGCTATGCCGACCTTGCGGTCGATGCCCGTGACGAAGGCCCTGGCATGGCCTTGCGGTTCGTTACTCAACGCGCCTATTTCATTGGTCGAATAGACGTCTTGGGCGTGAAACAACCTCCGAACGAAGGCCAGTTGGTGAGCGCCGCCAAACTGCGAGCCGGCACGCTCTATTCAGCAGCCGACAAAAATCAGGCCATTGAATCCCTTCAGATTTTGTTGCGTCAAAACGGTTTCTACAACGCCGATGTGCAGGCCGACGTCGAGTATGAACCCGAATACGAGCAAGCTGACCTCACCTTCAAAATCGATCCTGGAAAACGCGCCAAGCTTGAACAGCCTGTCATCACCGGCAGTGCTCAGCGCTCGAATCGCAGCATTATTCGCGCCACCCATTGGAAACGTCTTTACGGTTTCTTCGGCCTTGGTTGGCAGCCGGTCACAAGCGCCCGCATTCGCAGCGGCTTAGATAACACCCGGCGCTATTACGAAAAACGTAATCTTCTGCAGACCAAGGTGACTCTCACCCGCCTCGATTATCACGAAGATTCGAATACTGTTCAACCATATATAGAAGTCAAAGAAGGGCCAAGAATCGTCATCCGTTTGGAAGGTGCTCACATTAGCCAAGGCAAGCTAACAGAATTGGTTCCCTTGTTCCAAGAGCACTCTATCGACCAAGATCTATTGGTTGAAGGCGACCACAACATCGAGCAGTACCTGCAAGGCCAGGGCTATTTCGAAGCGGAAGTTTCGCATTCCGTGACCGATGGCAAAGATGCCAGCGAAAAGATCGTCACTTATTTAGTAGATCGCGGCAGCCGTCACAAACTCGTTTACCTCGCTATTCAAGGAAATCATTATTTCCCGGAAGCCACAATTCGGGAACGCCTTTCCGTTGAGCCAGCCAGCCTTCCACGCTTCCCATTTGGCAGGTTCAACGAGAGCTACTTGAGGCAAGACGTTCAAGCCGTTCAGAACTTATATGCATCAAACGGCTTCCGCGAAGTAAAGGTGACATCGCACGTGGAAGACGATTTTCGTGGCCGCACAAACCACTTAGCTGCCTTCATTGAAATCGTCGAAGGCCCGCAGTGGTTTGTGTCGGGAGTAACCATCGATGGTGTCGCTGATTCTGATCGTAAGGCCCTCCAAGATTTACTGGTGTCCACAACGAACCAGGTCTTTAGCGATGCTAGTGTCGCTCTCGACCGCGAAAGTCTTCTGAATTATTACTACGCGCGCGGCTTCCTAAATGCGACCTTCGATTATTACGTGACGCCTGCCGCGGCGCCGAAACACGTATTGTTGCGGTACCTTTTGAAACCCGGTCAGCAAAAGTACGTCCGGAACGTGTTGGTTACCGGCCTCGAAACCACGAAGCCTAAGTTGGTCTTTGACCGCATGGAATTGAAAAGCGGCGAGCCGCTTTCACTATCAAAAGAGACTGATAGTCAGCGCCGCCTTTACGATCTCGGCATTTTCGCGCGCGTCAATACAGCCATTCAGAACCCCGACGGCGATGAGAACGACAAGTATGTTCTCTACGATATTGATGAAGCGCGCCATTACTCACTTAGCTTTGGCCTAGGTGCTCAACTCGCGCGTATCGGAGGGGGTATAACGAGCTTGGATAACCCTGCCGGCAGCACCGGCTTCGCGCCGCGTATCGCCATCGGTATCAGCCGCATTAACCTCTTTGGCTTGGGCCAAACCATCGGTCTACAAACCGCGGTTTCTACCATTCAACAACGCGGCGCGCTCACTTACTTCATTCCGCACTTTGTTTCAAACGATAAACTCAGCTTTACTACGTCGGTTCTGCTGGAAAACGCCAACGACATTCGCACGTACACTGAGCACCGCCGGGAAGGATCAATACAGCTATCGCAGCGTCTCTCTCGCGCTTATACCTTTCAATACCGCATTGTCTATCGGAACGTCACCCTGTCGAACTTGAAAATTATTGAGGGCGCAGTGCCTATCCTTTCTCAACCTGAAACTGCAGGCGTGGCCACTTTCACCATCATTCAAGACAAGCGCGACGATCCAACCGACGCCCACCACGGCACATACACCACCGTTGATCTAAGCTATGCCCCTGGTTTTCTTGGAACTCAAACTCACTTTGCGCGCGGCTTATTCCGTAATTCCACTTATCATCTTCTAGGTCGAGACCTCGTCTTCGCGCGTAACACCCAATTCGGTATGATCCAGCGCACAGGTGGCAAATCAGAGGGTATTGGCGACGTCAACGACATTCCGCTCGCCGAACGCATCTATTCTGGCGGTTCCACCGCACTGCGCGCCTTTCCTGATTTTCAAGCAGGTCCGCGCGACCTCACCACCGGCTTCCCCATCGGTGGCAATGCCCTCTTCACCAATACCTTCGAACTCCGCTTCCCGCTCTTGGGCGACAACGTGGGCGGCGTGCTCTTCCACGATGCCGGCAATGTTTACAGCGACATTCAGAATTTCAGTTTCCGCTTCCG
>Ga0182012_10008225_pt1 | contig 10323 bp, 11 predicted proteins | sample 612S2SmetaG_FD_120486 | JGI IMG/M metagenome (GOLD analysis project Ga0182012, IMG submission 120486) | Permafrost microbial communities from Stordalen Mire, Sweden - 612S2S metaG | ecosystem: Environmental > Terrestrial > Soil > Wetlands > Permafrost | place: Sweden: Stordalen | collected...
CCCCAAGCCAATCACCCTGGACGACGTCCTCAAGCAGCCTTACTCACGCACGCTCGCTCCTGTTTGGTCGCCCGATGGCAAGACCTTCGCCTACCGCAAACAGGAATCCGTGTTTATGTACGAGGCCGCCAAACAGAAATCGAAAGAGTGGTTCCAACCTTCCAAACTGGAAGCCGACGCCGTGAAGGTGGTCGAAAACAAGGCGTTTGGCTGGCAAAATCGGCGTGTTTCTTCCGGCTCCATCGAATGGTTTCCCAACAATAAAGATCTTCTCGTTGAAGCCGGCGGCGATCTCTTTATCGTTCATTCTAACGGCAAACACCAGCAACTCACGAAAACCGACTTCGCCGAGGAAGACCCTAAACTATCGCCCGATGCCAGTCAGATTCTCTATCGCTCGCGCTCAAATCTCTACGTTCTCGACATCTCCTCCCAACAGGTCCGCCAGCTCACGTCGGACGGCACACCCACTCTCCTGAATGGCCAATTGGATTGGGTTTATCCCGAGGAACTCGATCTCGGAACCGCCACTTGGTGGTCGCCCGATTCCAAACAAATTGCCTTTCTTCAATTTGACGTCTCCAACGAATTCATCTACCCGCAGACGGACCTCACCGGCGAACGTGCACTCGCCGAGCCCGAACGCTACCCGCAATCCGGCACGCCCAACGCCCACGTCAAGCTAGGCGTAATTACCTTAGCCACCGGTCAAATCAAATGGATGGATGTAACTGCGGACGAAAACAGTCTGCTCGCCCGCGTGATCTGGCTTCCGGATTCGTCGCAGCTCGCCGTGGAACGGCTCAATCGGGTGCAGAATCAGCTCGATCTGCTCTTCGCAAATCCAGCAACCGGCGCAACGCATGCCATACTCCACGAGGACTCCAAAACCTGGATCAATTTTCAAGACAATCTATTCTTTTTGAAGAACCGCCCCGAGTTTCTTTGGACGAGCGAGCACGAAAATGGCTTCCGCCATATTTATCGCTATTCGAATAACGGAGAGTTGCTCAATAAAATCACCAGCGGAGATTGGGAAGTCAAGCGCATTGAGGCCATGGATGAAGCGGCGCAGCGCGTTTTCTATTCATCTTCTGAATTGAGCCCGCTCGAAACTCAATTTTATTCGGTTTCCTTCAATGGAGGTCAGCACACTCGGCTCACCCCTGAACCCGGCGTTCATCACGTTCAGGCGAACTCCGACGCCAGCTATTTTCTCGACTCTTTTTCTAACTCCACCACGCCAACCTCGCAGTCTCTCAAGAACACCGCCGGTGAACCGCTGGCCGTCTTGCACGAGCCGGACATGAAACCCTCCGCCGAATTTAACATCTTGCCAAGCGAAATACTAACGCTCACAGCGGATGACGGCACGCTGCTTTACGGCCGGCTTACCAAGCCCGCCGGGTTCCAGACAGGCGCCAAATATCCGTTGATCGTTCAAGTCTATGGCGGCCCTGGCGTACAAGTCATCCATAACGATTGGCAAGGCGTCAGCATGGTCCAAGTCATGGCTCATAACGGCTATTTGGTGTGGGAAATGGATAATCGCGGTTCTTCCGGCCGCGGGCACAAGTTCGAAGAGCCCATCTTCCATGAAATGGGAACGCGCGAAGTGCAAGATCAGAAATCCGGCGTTGCGTATCTCATCAAGCACGGCTTCGTCGACCCGGAACGTGTCGGCATCACCGGTTGGAGCTACGGCGGCTATATGACCATTCATTCCATGCTCTTTGCCTCCGACGTGTTCAAAGTGGGCGTGGCTGGCGCACCTGTCACCGACTGGCGCAACTACGACACAATCTATACCGAGCGCTATATGGACCTTCCGGCGAACAATAAAGACGGCTACCAGAATTCCTCAAACGTTCGGAACGCCGCCAAACTCGCGGGGCATTTGCTCATTGTGCATAACTTCGAAGACGACAACGTGCTGTTTCAAAACACTATGCAAATGGCAAGCGCGCTCGAAAGAGAGGGCAAGGTGTTCGCGATGCAGGTCTTCCCGCAGAAAACTCATGGAGTTTCCGGCCCTTACCGCAAGAGTCTGATGGAAGCGGAGATGGCATTTTTTGATCAATACTTGAAAAACAAAAAGTAGGAACGTTTGAGCCGCGCGGCGTCCCTAGGGCTGCCCCACAAGATACTTCACCAACACCACTTCATTTCCCGTTTCGTTATAGATCAATTCATCCGCAATCTGCTTCACCAGCATAATTCCAAAACCGCCGGGCCGCATGCCCTTCTCATTCCGGTAGTGTGCATGCTTCAACGGCTCCTCGGGCGGATTATTGATCGCCGCGTGCGCCACCGCGTCCATGGAAAAGCCGGGACCGTGGTCCTTGATCTGAAATTGGATCAAGCGCGGCGTTCGGATACAGGTAAACTCCACCATGCAGTTCTCCCGGTCGCGGCAGCCATGCTCAATCGCATTGCGCAATAGCTCGTCGACCGCCAGCGCGAGTTGCTCGCTGAGCTCTCCATTGAGATCGGCAATCTCGCAACGCACGTATCCCATCACCTGATTACGGGCATCCGTAGTACTCGGCAAAAGAAGCTGCGTCCATTCTGGCCTGGCCGATTTAACTTTCACTGGCGAGGATGGTGCAAAGATCTGTCTTGCGTCCACTACTCGCTATCATCGCACCGCGCTATCCGTTGCATGTTAGCTTCGTAATAGAAAGGGTCGCTTTCCTCATGCGCAGCCGCCATCTAATTGTTTTTGCCCTTGTTTTAATAGGCCTGCCGGGCTTGGCCTCAAAAAAGAAGGTGATTTCACCCGAGACCAGCGCGGGCAACGAAGAAGTCGATCTCGTGGCTACCATTTTCCTTACCGAAGAAGAGGCTACGCAAAAGCTCGGCATGGACCCGGGGCCCGATATCGCCATTCTCGATGTGCGCGTCATCCCCAAAACGGATAAACCGGTACAGGTGGCCGCCGATGATTTCATTCTGCTCGCCCACAACGACGGCGAACGCAACAAGCCTTTTACGCCCTCCGAAATTGCCGGTCAAGGCGCCATTATCGTGAGCAATACCGCCGATCAAAAGCAGTCTAAAGACAAAAAGACCACAACCAGTGGGGGATTAGGCGGCATCATGATGGGCGGCGGCAGTTCGTCTCCCGGCAATCCCAAAGTTGTTGCCTTGGGGACCAAAGTAGACGACAAAAAGGCGGGAGATCCCAAGTTGCTGGAGGCGCTAAGAGCCAAGCAATTGCCGGACAAAGAGACCGGTGAACCGCTGGAGGGACTACTCTACTTTCGCCTGAGCGGCAAGCACAAGCTGAAAGATATGGCAGTTTTGTATCGAGGCCCAGCCGGCAAGCTGGACCTCGAGTTTGAACACTAAATCTACTTTTCGGCTTTGGCGATTGAATCGATTTTCACGACATCGCCGTCAAGCGAGCCCGTGATCTTCACATCTTGTCCGCCAAACGTTTTGGCCTTGGCGGCGGAGTCGGCGTCAAACTTCAGCACTTTGTCCCCGACCACGAACACCGGGTCGCCCTTCTTGAGGCAGCCCATTACGCACTTCGTATTGGCGTCGCTAACAGAATTGTGCTTGGCGCCGCACATTGCATCAGAAACGTAGCCGGTCCATTCGTCGGCCATGGCGGCGAACGAACCAAGCGTCACGGCCATCAGAGAAGCGAGAACGATTTTTTTCATTTATGTACTCCTTTTAGAGTCAGCCTTTAGTGTACCCGAAAATTATGAGCATACAAGCCCTTGATTTCGCGAGAGAGTAATATTAGGAGGTTACTTCCATGTCGAAACAAGAAGAAGCAGGTCTGATTCTCAAGCTATATGAACTCCGCCGGGAGGAGAAGATGCGGCAGGCCCGCGATTGGTACTTCAGCCAATTCCACCCGGAAACCATCGCCGATTACAACGCAGCCTTGTTTGGTCCGCACAGCGGCTACGTGCGCATGGTCGTCAGCTATTGGGACATGGCGGCTGGGCTGGTCAATAACGGCGCCATCAGCATTGACCTGTTCAATGATGCCAACGGCGAACAAATCGGCGTCTTTTCGAAAATTGAGCCATTCTTGACGGAACTTCGCGCCCAATTGGGACCGCACTTTCTGGCCAACCTGGAAAAGCTGATTGACGCCACGCCGAACGGGCGCAAACGAGTCGCTGATGCGCGCGAACGCGTGAAAGCAATGCGCGCCAGGATGGCTGCTTCCCAATAAAGGGTCATGGCAGCAAATTGATCCGCACGGCTCGCCGAGCTCGTGCCAGATGAAAAGTCCCGTCGGGCCTCTTAGTTTCAATAGTGAATTTCAGGCCAAAGCAGGATAGATCCGGAGCCATCCATAGCGTCCCCCGCTGGTTATCGGGAACGTTGAAGTGGACGGCGACGGTTCGGTAGCCGAGTATGGCTTCACCTGGGGAGACAATTTGCCCAGACGCCGCACAGCCGTTCTTGATGAATTCTGCTCTGGCGCGCTCGTGCTTGCCGCTTCCCTTGCTGAAAGGTAGCGAAACGTCGAACACCAGCAAACCAATCCAGTCCACGACTTGGCTGAGGGCAGTCCTGAATGGCTGGTCAGGAAACGAACGCGACAGCTGAACCTCATACCCATCATGGGTAAACGATGTGGTGTACATTTCGACGGAAGACGATTCGTCGTCCGCATAGCGCAGGAATTCCGAATCCACCGTAAAAGGAACGTGGAGAAGAAGAAAATTCTTCCTCACTTGCGGAACTGCCTTGTTCACGAAAACGACCAAAGCCAATGCGCACATGATAGTGACCGCCGCATTCCTCGCGCCGAGCCAACTTGCCCACCTCTTCGGCGGAATCCTTCGTTCTAAGCTGGCGGCAAATCGCGCCACTATGTTCTCGCGCAACGAGCCCGAGACAGGCGGCACATCCCAGCCATTTAGAATATCGTCGAGTTCTTGATCGTTCATCTTTTTCGCTCCAAATCAGTCGCGTAAATTGCTAGCGCTTCTTTTAAGCCGTTGCGCGCTCGCTGCAGGCGCGACTTCACCGCACCCAATTCGAGCCCGGTTACCTTCGCAATCTCCGCCAACGGCAGTTGCTCGTAATGAGCAAGGATAAGCACTTCCCGCTGCGTCTCCGGCAGCTGCATCACCGCCCGGGCGACCGCGCATTCGAACTCCGTACGCAAAACTTGGCCTTCCGGTGAAGGGCTCAATTGTTCCAGTCCGCTTTTAGCCCAATCATTTCGTCGCAGTCGTTTGAGCGCCTGATTCCTGACAGCGCCGAACAGGTATGTTCGGATTTCACTGCGCCGTGAATCGTAAGAACATTCCGGACGCAGCAATTGCAAGAAGCATTCCTGCACAACGTCTTCGGCGTCCGCCACCGATCCGGTCAGCCGATAAGCGAAGCGGAACAGCGGCAAATGGTGCTCATCGAATAATTGGAGGAAGGCGGCTTCCTGGCCATTTCGGGCTGCCTTAAGCGGATCCATGCTTGTTGCATAGTATTACCGCGAACAAGCGAAAGGAATCGCTTTTCAGAAAACATTTCGGCCAGAAGAATAGCTGCGCAAGGCGCGGACGGTAATCCACCGTTCACCGAGGGCAGTCTTTAGCGAGATCTGGTTTCCTTGCGCGGAAGGATGGACTTTCCTGAACGAAACGGTTGCCAGAGTCAAGCCCATAACTCGTCTCTGCCATGGAGCGGCTTCCAAACGGTTGTTGCTTGCAGCCCACTGAAAGGAGACGACCTGCCGCTTGGCATCAGTTTTCGGGCCGCGCGGCAAATCCCAGCTTCCGGCAAAAATCAGAAGAAATCCGGCTGCAACTCGCACATAGCGGAAAGTTGAAAATGACTGAGTACGGGGAGACGGCCGATTCGGGTTCCAAGGGAAGCTCTCCAGTTCAGAGTGAACGGCCAAAAGCTCCCGGCAAGTTTCGCAATGGGCCAGATGCGCAAAGACGGCAGCCTTTTCGCTCCTGCCAAGCGAATGCTCGGAAAAGGCTGCGAGTGTGTCCGGGTCTAAGTGCATGATCTACTCTCTAACAAGGTTAATGCCTCGCAATAGCACAGCGCGGATGTCAAAAAGCAATTCGCTCGGATCGGCTGCTAGAGAGTTTTCAATCTGCCTTGGATTCATGCCCCGTTCTTGAAGGCTAACAGTGATGTTTCGGCGCAATTCACGCAGTAATCGGTCCATGCGCCGGCTTATCGTAGATTCGTGCACGCCCAGCCTCTTACCGATCTCCGCCAAGCTCCATCCATCAAAGAAATAAGCCGCCAGTAAAAAGCGCTGTTCGGGGTTCCGCTCGGAACAAGCCGCTTCGATAGCCTGGTGAAGGTGCCTTGTTTCCATGGTTTCTCCTTCATATCGCGCCGTTCTATACTGCGCAGCGGGTTGGCTGAGACAGGCTGTCCCAATAGATGCAAGACGTTCCTCGAGGCTTACCTCGCGGCGTTTCGAGCGGTAGCGGTCGACGTACAAGTTCGCAAGAACCGCCTTGAGCCAACCTTCCAGCGATCCCCGGCCGCTATACGATTTGAGTTTCGATTCAAACACGTCTCCTGCCAGTGAATCGGCTATTTCGCGGGCTATCGAATCATCCTTGGCAATCACGAGCGCAGCAGGGTAAAGCTTGTCCTTGTACAATCCTGTAAAGCGTTCCCAAGCCTCTGCGAGTCCCTGGCAGCACGCCTTCGCAAGAGCGAGATCAGACAAATGCAAAGCATGGTAAAACTGTCGGACTTCTCGCTCGGTCGCATGCGCCGGCAAGAAACGGCCGCTGGCCATCAACAATGCTTCGGCGAAATCGGCGAAGCTCAGCCCAACCTCCCGCCCTTGCGAGGCCTCATATAATTCGGCAAAGTACCGCGGATAGCAGTCGGGCATTGAAATCGCTAGGCTTCAGACGCGCTCGACTCTTCACCTCGTTTCAGAAAAGTAACCGTAAGAATTATTGCAAGAAACTCGTGCAGCTGCCGTCTTGCTAAAAGACAGGCATGAAAATAACACTAATCGTCGCTGCCGCGATGGCAGCCTTTGTTTGCCGTGCGGAAGCCCAGCAGACTATCCCCAAAATTGGCGTCATCAGCATTCAGGGAGCCATCGCCGGAACGAAAGAAGGACAAAAAGCCACGCAGGAGTTGGATAAGAAGGTGGTTCCGAAACAAAGGGAGTTTGAGTCGCGCCAGAACGAGATCGCCCGACTCCAGGACCAATACAACAAGGGCACTTCGGTAATGGCGGAAGAAAAGCGCAATCAAGCCGCACACGAAATTGAAGACAAGAAAAAGCGGCTGGAACGCGATATGCAGGATTCGGAAGAAGAACTCAGGAATCAGCAACAAAAGATGTTGCAGGATTTATTGCAGCGCATGACGGCGGTGATCGATAAATATGCCAAAGACAAGGGCTATACCATAATCTTTGATGACAGTAGCCCGAGTACTCCGGTGCTCTACGCTTCTAAGACAATTGACATTACGGAGGACATCGTTGCGCTATATGACCAGACGTATAGCAAGTGATCGGCTGGAGCGTCTCAGACTTCCAAAATCACCGGCATGATCAGCGGCCGCCGCTGTGTCTGTTTGCTCAAATAGCGCTTCAAATCAGCCCGGATCTTTTCCTGCATCACGCCCCAATCGCCGCGCTCCTCCGGGCTTGAGCTATCCAGCGTACGCCGCACCACGTTACGCGCCTCTTGCAGAATCGCGTTGTTTTCGCCGGTGACAAATCCGCGGCTGACGATTTCCGGCAAACCTTCGCTCTTGCCCGTGTGTTTGTTAATGGCGATGATGGGCAGAACAAAACCATCCTCCGACAAATGCCGGCGGTCGCGAATAATCATGTCTTCCACCACATCGTCAAGCGAACCGGAGTCGATGCAGACCCGCCCCACCGTGATCTTGTCGCCGCGGCGCGCGCCGCGCTTGTCGATTTCCAGCGTGTCGCCGGTCTCCAGCACAAAGGTCTCTTCCAAACCCGCAAAACGCAAATGCTGCGCTAGCTGCGCGTGTTTGGAAAGCTGCCGGTATTCGCCGTGGATCGGAATGAAATAACGCGGCCGAACTAAGTTTAGAATTAGTTTGAGTTCTTCTTCGCTGGCGTGGCCGGAAACGTGTACGGGCGGTCTCATCGAGCCATAAACCAAATCGGCGCCGCGCCGGGCGATGTGGTTCATCATCCGGTAGATCGATTTCTCGTTGCCGGGAATAATGCGCGAGCTCAACACAACCGTATCGCCCGGCTGAAGATAGAGGTGTTTGTGGTTGTCAACCGCCACGCGCGAAAGCGCCGACATCGGCTCGCCCTGCGTACCCGATACTACGACCGCCACTTTCTCGGGCGAAGACTGCATGATGTCCTGCGGACGCAAGAGCGTGGAATCGGGAATCGAAAGCAATCCCATGCTGTGGGCAATCTCGGTGACGCTCAACATGCTGCGCCCTAAGAACGCCACCTTGCGGCCGTATTCCGCCGCCAGATCTAGGATCTGCTGCAAACGATGAATCGAACTACTGAAGCAGGAAATAACTAAACGCCGTTCGCTGCGCGAGAATAGCTCTTCCAAGCGCGGGCGGACCGCGCGCTCGCTTTCGGTATAGCCCGGACGGTCGACGTTCGTCGAATCGGACATCAGCAGCAGCACGCCACGCTTGCCATATTCGGCGAAAGTGTGCAGATCGAAAAGCTCGTTATCGGTCGGTGTAGGGTCAACCTTAAAATCACCGGTGTGGATGACAACTCCCAGCGGAGTGGTAATCGCCAGCGCCACGCAACTCACGATCGAGTGAGTGACCCGGATAAACTCAATGTCGAAGGGCCCCAGCTTGATGCGGTCGCCTGCCTTCACTTTGTGCAGCGTAACGTCGTCGAGCATCTCATGCTCGTCCAGCCGCCGCTCCACCAGCGCCAAGGTGAATTCCGTGCCATACACCGGAATATTCAAGGTAGACAGCAGAAACGGCACGCCGCCAATGTGGTCCTCGTGGCCATGCGTGAGAATCAGCCCACGCACCATTTTGGCGTTCTGTTCGAGGTAAGCGAAGTCGGGCGTGACGATATCAACGCCTAACAATTCCGAGTCCGGGAACATCATGCCCGCATCGACAACGATGATGTCATCTCCATAGCGCAACGCCATGGAATTCATCCCGAATTCGCCCAATCCACCAATCGGGATGATTTGTAGCTTCTGATCTGCCATATTTACGAAGGAAGCTAAAGGTTATCACGCGGGAGGCAGTGGGCCGCCGCTATTCGAAGATCTTGTCAACGCTGATGCTCGTGCCGCCGAGCATCGTGAGGGGCACATCCATCCCTCCCGAATATTGAACCAATCGGCCATCCGGGGATGTCACATTGATCGTTTTAGTTTTGGAGTCAACGGTGCAAAACTCCTCGCAGCCATTTGCGAGACACAGTGCCGCATATTCCCGAAGCTGAGCTTTTGTATTTGATGGCGAAAGGATTTCGATCACCAGCTCCGGAGCCCCAAACAAATAACCGTCGTTCACGTCATCCCAACGCGCTTTCGTTACGAACGCTACATCCGCACCCCGTAACTCATACTCGGAAACGGCGCGAAAGGGCAGTTCCATTACGATATAGCCTCGGCCGGAGGCTATCGGTTGAAGCAATTCAGTTAACTTCATCCGAAGCTTAATCTCCCATGGCTTTGGCCTAGGCAACGAGACTAGATGCCCCAATTGAAGTTCGTCGAGCACATCCTGACGTTCAGGCAACAAATCAAATTGCTCAACCGTCATCAGCGACGGCTCAGGGAGTGTCGAGATAACTTTAGATTACTCCTGGGATCAAGCGTTTGGTGCGTTTGCAGTAGGCCGCGTAATCATCGCCGAACGCGGCGTTTAAAACGGCCTCCTCGATATGGATTCGATAAAGGAGGGCGGCGGTGGTCGGAATTACGACGATGGCCAAGGCCAACCAGTGGCGCGAATACAGGCCGATAGCGAGGAAGATCAACAGCAAGCCGAGATACGAAGGGTGGCGCACGATGCTGTACAGCCCCGAAGTGTTTACCGTTTGATTTTCACGAATGGCGACGTTGGCGCTGAAGGCCTTGCCTAGCGAAATGACGGCGCTCCAACGAATCGCGAGACCGATGATCATCGTGATCAAGCCAGCGGTCTTGAGCCAGTGGGCACCGCCGAACATGTTGGGTGGATTCGCCAAACTGATCCACTTACAAGCGGTAATGGATGCCACGATGACAAGCCACAGGATGAGCATTGAGCCGCGGTCATGCAGTTTTCCCGCGCTGCCGCGGGTACGGGTGAGAACAGCAATCAGGATTTCGGATGCCGTCCAGATGTAAAAAAGGGAATCAAACAGAATTTGCC
>Ga0182012_10008229_pt1 | contig 10320 bp, 7 predicted proteins | sample 612S2SmetaG_FD_120486 | JGI IMG/M metagenome (GOLD analysis project Ga0182012, IMG submission 120486) | Permafrost microbial communities from Stordalen Mire, Sweden - 612S2S metaG | ecosystem: Environmental > Terrestrial > Soil > Wetlands > Permafrost | place: Sweden: Stordalen | collected...
AAGCGCAGCGACCTTCAGCAGCACTTGATACGGCGATTCTTGCGCAGGGTTTGCGTCTGACGAAAATCCGAGTAAGCGGCAACAGAGGAAGTCACCTGTCGCTGCGCCAGAAAACGGGCGTACGCCGACTCGTCGAAAATCTCGCGCAGGATCGCAGCCAGCATTTTCGCGATGCGCATCATTGCACTTTCACTCCCAACTGCCAGAATAGAAACGAATATACATCGGTCGCTTCTTCCGCCTGCTTTGCTGCGGGTTTGCCCGCTCCGTGCCCTGCTTTGGATTCGATCCGCAGCAGGATGGGCCTTTCACGGCTCTGTCCGTTCGCCGCCTCGGATTGCAACAACGCCGCCATTTTCTTGGCATGCATGGGATCGACCCGCGTATCGGTGTCCGCAGTCATAAACAGAATCGCGGGATACAGCGTCCCCGCTTTCACATGATGATAGGGCGAATAAGCATACAGCCAGTCAAACTGCTGCGGATCATCCGGTGAACCGTATTCAGGAATCCAAAGTTTCGCAATCTGAAAATGCTGGTAGCGCAGCATATCCAGCAGCGGAACCTGGCAGATCACGGCGCGGAAAAGATCAGGTCGCTGCGTGATCATCGCACCCATGAGCAACCCGCCATTCGAACCGCCCTGAATCGCCAGATGATCTTTATCCGTGTAGCCCGACGAAGTCAAGAATTCCGCCGCCGCAATAAAGTCGTCGAACACATTCTGCTTCTTGGCCAACATTCCAGCGCGATGCCAATCTTCCCCAAACTCCGCCCCGCCGCGCAGGTTCGCGACTGCAAACACTCCACCTTGCTCCAGCCAAATATATCGAGAAGCACTAAAGCTCGGCGTAAGACTCACATTGAATCCGCCATAACCCGTCAGCAGCGTGGGATTGTGCCCATCCAGCTTGATGCCTTTTTTATGGCAGACAAACATGGGAACCTTGGTTCCGTCCTTGGAAGAGAACCACAATTGCTTCACTTCATAATCCAGCGGATCAACTCCGGGCGCGTGCGTCGAATCCCACAACGAAGTACGCCGCGAATTGAGGTCAACACGATAGACCGAAGGCGGGACGGTAAACGACGTGAAATCGAAGAATGCTTCCTCGTGATCCCACTTCCCGCCGATCCCACCCACGCTGCCAATCGCAGGCAACTCGATTTCTCCGTGCGGCTCACCATCCAGCGCAAAAAGCTTGATGCGCGAACTTGCATTCATCTCATAGTTCGCGAGCAGCCTGCCGCCCAACACGCTCACGCCATTCAGCACGGCGTCGCTCTCGGGAATCAATTCTTTCCAGTGTTCGCGCCCCGGAGCCAGCGCGGGAGCCCTGAACACCTTATATCGTGACGCGGCCTCATTCGTCGTTATATAAAGGACATCGCGAAACACTTCTCCGCTATAAAGCGATTCCTTCCCTTCGGTGACTCGCACTGCCGCGCCGCCCGTCTTCAGATCTTGCAAATAAAGCTCACTCTTCGACCATCCCTGAAAGACGCTGATCAGCAGCCACCGGTCGCTATCGTCGGCCAGTTGAACGGAAGGAATATCCTGCGGCAAGTGGCGTCCGGCAAACACTTCTGGATCGAAAATCAGCGGATCATCGCTCGATCCCAGTGCATGATAGAAAATCTTTACGTGATAAACCTCTTCGCCGTCCGGCACACTGCCCTTTTTCGGATGCCGCGCGTAATAAAAGCCCGAACTATCATGCTTCCATGCCACACTGGCAAAACGCGCACCCTCGATCGTGTCGGGCAACAACTTTCCGCTTGACGTTTCGATCAGGCGAAGCGTACTTTCCTCCGAGCCGCTCGCCGATGTGCCATACGCAACATACTTTCCATCCTCCGCCGGAAACCACCAATCCAGCGCCACCGTGCCGTCGGCGGCGAGTTGGTTCACGTCGAGCAGCACGCGATCTTTTCCATCCACGCCCTCGCGCACATGCAACACCGGCTGATTCTGCGCGCCTTCACGCTTCGTATAAAAATAAAACTTCCCGCCCACCTGCGGAGCGCTGATCGTCCCGGTCGCCAGCAATTCTTTCAGCCGGCTCTCAATCTTTCCGCGCCCCGGCAAAGAATCAAGAATGCTGCGCGTATACGCCGATTCCGCGCGCACAAACTCTTGCGTGTCCGCACTCTCTGCATCTTCCAGCCAACGATACGGATCGGAGACCGTGTGCCCGTGAAACTTCTCTTCCACGGGATCTACTCTAACTTTCGGGGCCGTCAGGGAATCAGGGGGCATGGATGAATTGGTCTGGGCCAGTGTCATGCTGGAGAAAAATGCAGAAACGAATAGCGTAAACAGCGTAAGCGTCCCACCGAGGCTACGTGCTTTTGATTCACGCACGTCCAAAGCTAACAGAATCATACGCCGATCCGAATCGACGAAGCGCACCCATTTCCCGTCCCAGAAGTGGCAAATTCAGCCAAAATCCGCATTCGGCATAGCCCCTCCGCCACTTTGGATTTGCCACCCGCAATGCTATATTACAATTGCATCAGGCGAAGTGACGCCAGTCCCCGCCCTCACTCCTCAGTAGCTCAATGGCAGAGCATTCGGCTGTTAACCGAAGGGTTGTAGGTTCGAGTCCTACCTGAGGAGCCATTTCTTTTCATAGCTTCGCTGCACCGCGACTTCTCTGACAACGGTCGGCTTTCTAAGACTTCTCGCTCGCTTGCGGGATTTCGACTCGTCTGAGGACATCGGCGGCTGCGCGTAAACCTAGCTCCCGACGTCGCCGTAGCGCTTGGACATGAGGATAGCGGAACGTCAGACTCCGACAGTGCTTTGGTATAGTTACGCTTTGTTTCTCTTCGTCTCGTTCTTTGGTGCAATCTATGGCGTGGCTCATGAAAGCAACGGCGACCTTCGTCTTGGCTGGAGGTCTCAATACTTGTTTCTGCTTCGCACAATCCGCGCAAACTAACAACCCGAGCCCCAACAGCGGCCAGATCGGCTACCAATCAGCGCCCGACGCCAACCAGAAAAAAACTCTCCTCCTGAGGGATTTCAACCCCACTTCGATGCTGCACACGCCCGTCCATGAAGTCGATCGAGCCAAGTTCTATGTAATCGACGTCCACAGCCATGTCAACGACGCCGCAGGAATAGACGAACACATGCCGCCGGAACGTGTGGTTGAAGTAATGAATCGCACGAACGTCAAGACGATCGTCATTTTGACGGGTATGTGGGGGGAAAAGCTGCAGCACGTGATCGATGAGATGGTGAAACCCTATCCCGGACGCTTTCTTGTGTTCTCTCAAATCGACTGGAGCAAAATCAACGATCTCAACTTCAGTCAAGAGATGGTTGCACAGTTGGACGACGCGGTGGCCCGCGGCGCTCGTGGTCTGAAAGTTCTCAAAGACCTGGGCCTTGGCGTGCGTGATGCCTCGGGCAAGCTCATCACCGTAGACGATCCCCGGCTCGATCCGATCTGGGAGGAGTGTGGACGGCTGCACATTCCGGTATCGCTTCATGTAACCGACCCTGAAGCGTTTTTTCATCCCATCGACGCTACCAATGAGCGCTACGAGGAACTCACCGAGCATCCGGATTGGAGCTTTTACGGTCCGCAGTATCCGTCGAAGGAGTCCATTCTGGCGGCGCGCGACAGGGTTTTTGCGCGTCATCCGCACACGACATTTGTCGCACTTCACATGGCGAATTGGCCGGAAAATCTGGATTACGTTTCCAGGCTGCTCGATGAACATCCCAACGTGCAGGTGGAATTCGGGGCACGCGAGGCCGAACTGGGGCGCCAGCCGCGGCGCGCCCGGGAATTCTTCTTGAAATATCAGGACCGCATTATGTTTGGCACGGACAACGAAGTCACCGAAGAAATGTACCGCAACCATTTTCGCTGGCTGGAAACCGACGACGAATACTTCGATTATTGGGGATATCCCGGACAGGGACGGTGGAAGATTTACGGCATGGCTTTGCCCGATCCGGTTCTAGAAAAGATTTACCACTTGAACGCCGAACACATGTTCGCGGCCTTCGACCCTACAGTACTAAAATCGACTGGGGAAACAGCAACACATCCATGAATCGTCGCGACCTACTTCGCTCGGGCCTCCTGCTTTCTGGCGGCAGCTTCCTCGATTCTCGTCTTGTTGTTGCCAAGGCTCTCTTCGATGCCAAACCGCAGTCGAATACGAGACCTCCGATTGGTCCTTCGCCCGCGATCCATCTCGCTCCTCGCGAGCAACTGCTCTTCGACTTCAACTGGCGCTTCATGCAAGGCCACGGCTGCGATCCCGCGCGTGATCTCGGCTTCGGGGCTTCGCAGGGAGACTTCGCCAAGAACGGCGTATTTGACTTTGCCCTGGCAAAATTCAATGATGCCGCTTGGCGATCCCTAAACCTTCCCCACGATTGGGCGGTTGAGTTGCCCTTTGTCCACGACGACCGGCTGCAGGATCATGGCTACAAACCGCTCGGCCGAAATTATCCCGAAACGAGCGTGGGCTGGTACCGGCGAGTCTTCGACGTAAGCAAGAACGATCAAGGCCGCCGAGTATTCCTCGACTTCGATGGCGCTTTTCGCAGCGCGCTGGTTTTTTGCAATGGCAACTTCATGGGACGCAATGACAACGGCTACGCTCCCTTCCGCTTCGATCTAACCGATTTTCTTTTCTACGGTGAGAAGAACTGTATTGCCGTTCGCATGGACGCGTCCTTCGGCGATGGCTGGTTCTACGAAGGCGCCGGCATCTATCGCCATGTGTGGCTCACCAAAACCGATCCGCTGCACTTCGGCCAATGGGACACGGTTGTGCGCAGCGACGTACACGGAAACGATGCAATCGTAAAGCTCAGTACCGCCGTACAAAATGCAGGAAACGCTGCCGAAAACTGTCGCGTGCATTGGCAAGTCATGGATACCGCCGGCGAGGTCGTTGCCACCGCTGATTCTCCCGCCACGCAAATCGCCGCCGACGGCAAACAGAGTTTCAACGCAACCGCCAAGCTCACTCATCCAGCCTTGTGGTCTCTGGAAGAGCCGAATCTATATTCCGTGGTCGCCACCGTGGAAGCAGACCGCAAAACCAGGGACCGCGAGCAAACAACATTCGGCGTCCGAACGATAGCGTTCGATCCTGGCAAGGGTTTTTTCTTGAACGGCAAGAGAACTCCGATCCAAGGCACCTGTAACCATCAGGACCACGCTGGCGTGGGCGCCGCCCTACCCGATCGCCTGCAGGATTTTCGCGCCGGAGTGCTCAAAGCCCTGGGCTGCAATGCCGTGCGCACCTCGCACAACATGCCCACGCCGGAATGGGTGGAAGCTTGCGCCCGCGCCGGACTTTTAATGCTCTGCGAAACGCGCATGATGTCGTCCAACGAGGAAGGTCTGGCGCAGCTCGAAACCATGATCAAGCGCTATCGCAACAACCCCGCAGTCTTCCTCTGGTCTATGGGCAACGAGGAGGACATCCTCCAGGCAAATGAGCTTGGCCCGCAGATCATTCGGACCATGCAGGAACGCGCCCACGCTTTGGATCCCACACGCCTCTGTACTGCGGCCGTGAACGGCTCCTATGACAAGCCACTCGCCACGACCCTTGACGTCATGGGCTTTAACTATGAAACGACGCTGGCCGAGGCCTATCACACCGCGCACTCCCGGCAACCGCTGATCGGCACCGAGACCGCCAGCACCGTCGCCACTCGCGGTATTTACACGACTGACAAGCGTCGGAATTGGGTGAGTGCTTACGACGCGAACCATCCGCCATGGGCGCAACTCGCCGAGGAGTGGTGGCCCTACTACGCTGCCCGCCCATGGCTCTCCGGCGGATTCGCCTGGACCGGTTTCGATTATCGCGGCGAACCCACGCCCTACTCCTGGCCCAGCATCAACTCACAATTCGGCATCGTCGACACCTGCGGCTTTCCTAAAGACAACTACTTCTACTACAAAGCATGGTGGACCAACGAACCAGTGCTGCACCTGTTTCCTCATTGGAATTGGACAGGCAAAGAAGGCGAAGAAATTTCCGTCTGGGTGCATTCGAATTTGGAAAGCGTCGAGCTCTTTTGCAACGGCCAGAGCCTCGGCGCAAAGAAGGTCGAGCCGCTGCATCATCTTGAGTGGAAGGTCAAGTACGCGCCCGGTTACATCGAAGCGCGCGGCACAAAAGATTCGAAAGTTGTCCTCGTAGCCAGACAAGAAACCACCGGCGCTCCAGCCAGGATTCGCCTCACAGCCGATCGCAGGGAAACCTCCGCCGATGGAGAAGACCTGGCAATTTTGCGCGTAGGAACCATCGACAGTAAAGGCCGTTTCGTTCCCACCGCAGATAATAAAATCGCATTTAGAGTTTCAGGCGAAGGAGCATTGATCGGTCTCGGCAATGGTGACCCGAATTGCCACGAATCCGACAAAGGGAATGAGAGAAGCTTGTTTTGCGGTTTGGCGCAAGCCATTCTGCAAGCCTCGAAGACCCCTGGCTATCTCACCATCGAGGCGACATCCGATGGGTTGGAAACTGCGTCTCTCACCCTCCCCAGCAAGCCATCGAAGCTGCGCCCCGCCGTGGGTTGATACCGATCGATTCGTCGAAGCTAACGCATTAACCTATGAACCGAACAAACGATAATACTGCATCGCATAATCTGAGTTCAAGCCCTGGAAGCATCGCGAGTCGCCATAACTAAGTGTACCCACGAGCCATAAGCGCGAAAGGATTTCATGAAATATTGCCGATTCATCAAGGAGGGTAAACCAGTCTACGGACTGGTCGAACTCGTCGCAGGAGCGAATGCCATTACGGCAGTCCTAAGCGCCGCCCCGTGGGAGACGGAAACGCATCCCCCGCAAAAGATATCCCCGACAAAATTGGCCGATGCAACAGTGCTGGCACCGGTGACTCCCTCGAAGATCGTGTGCGTCGGACGCAATTATCGCGCCCATGCCGCGGAACTGGGAAATGATGTTCCAGTAGAGCCGCTCATTTTCCTAAAACCGCCCACTTCGATCATCAATCCAGGGGACAACATTCGACGGCCCCTGGCATCCGAGCGCACCGACTACGAAGGCGAACTCGGTGTCGTCATCGGACGCCGCTGCTTTAAACTCAAAGCCGGAAACGATGTTCGCCCTTATATTCTCGGCTACACGGCAGTCAACGATTTCACCGCTCGCGATCTGCAAAAAAAAGACGGTCAGTGGGCGCGGGCCAAAGGTTTCGATACTTTCTGCCCCGTCGGCCCACTGGTCACGGATGAGATCGATCCCTGGGCGGGAGTGAAGGTGCGCACTCACGTCAACGGGGAAGTAAAGCAGGACGGTAGCACCCGCGATCTCATTTTCGCCGTCGATGTTGTGATCCGATACATCTCCAACATCATGACGCTGCTTCCCGGCGACTTAATCGCGACCGGCACCCCAGAGGGCGTCGGCGCAGTGCTCGCTGGCGATCTCGTCGAGGTTGAGGTCGAAGGCGTCGGAGTGTTGAAGAATCCCGTGATAGACGATAAGAACTAATTTCACGTTTGGGTTACGCCGAAGCATCAGGATGACGGACGGGTGACGGGAATCTTAATTCTGCGATGGACTCGCTTTGCTGGAGGGCTCTGCCGGAGCCGGAGCCGGCAACGAATGTGCCTGCGACGGCACGGGCGCAACCATCGCCGTCGAAGGATTCAGCAGAGGATGCTGGTCGGGCCCCAAGCCCAGCTTGATCAGTGCCCGCGAGTCGGGGACGACCTTACTCTGCCATCCCTGATCCGCCTGAAACTTCTCCATTGCCTTCTGCGAATCGGCGTCCCACTGGCCCGTGGGCTTTCCAGAAAGATAATGCTCGCGAATCAGCGCCGTCTGGATATCCTGAGCCCGCTGCGGATCGATCTTCTGCTGCCCCCGCGTCTTCCAACTGGCTTTCTTGGACGACTTGCGTCCTTTGGCCCCGCGCTTGGTTGACGATCTCTTCACTTTCTTGTTCGAGGAGGCGGCAAGCTTATGCGCGGCGCTCGACTGCGCCGCAGAAGTGCCCGGCTTCGCGCTAGCCGCCGGACTCGCCGTTTGACCGGCTACGAGGCTTGACCCAAAAGCAAGCGCCGCAGCAACCGTCAAAGCCCGAGTTGTGTTCGCATGTCCCATTCGCAAAAATGCTCTGAACTCCGGCGTTGGTAATGATGATCCTCCTCAAGTCACGCCAGCGCCAGTGCCGACAGTGCTTCGCGTAGAGGACTTTCGTCAATTACCTTGGTCATGCAAACGGCCATTACGGCAGAGTGCCAGCCAGGAAAATGGTCCCGTCTTGCCGCCCTGCGCCGCGCTGCCGCACCAGGAAAACAACGTCCTGTCCACTCTTCAGTGACCCCGTAACGCGATTGAAGTCCTCTTCCGTATTCACTGTCTGCTTGTTAATTTCCAGAATCACATCGCCGCGACTGACCCCAATATCCTCGGCAAATGATCCCGACTTAACATCCTGCACAATCACGCCCTTACCCTCAGGAATGTCAAGCTTGCCAGCCATCTCGCTGGTAATTGCGCGAACAGTAAGACCGAGCTTGCTTTCCTTCGGCCCTTCCGCCTCACTGTTGTCGTCGTCGCCGCCAAGACGCGCAGCAAATAGCTTCGCGCGGTCGGCAACTGTTATGGTCGCCTCTTGTTTCTTTCCATTGCGGATGAAGCCCAGCACAACCTTGCTTCCAGGCTTGCGGCTGGCAATATCGGCCACCAGTTCATCGCCGGTCTTGACCCCTTTGCCATCCACCGAAATAATCGTGTCGCCAACCTTCAGCCCACCTTGCTCAGCCGGACTTCCAGCCACCACATCGGAGACCGTAACTCCGCCATTGCCGGTTCCATACACCCGTGCAATGGCCGGATTCTCCTCAGCCGCAAACTGAATCCCAATCGAACCACGAGCCACGCGATGATCTGGCCCGATCAGCTGGTTGTAAACCTGAGCCACCGTATTCGATGGCATCGCGAAACCCACACCCGCGTAAGCATTCGTCTCCGTCAGAATCGCGGTATTAATGCCAATCACTTCGCCCGCAATATTCACGAGCGGACCTCCAGAATTGCCCGGATTAATGGCCGCATCCGTTTGAATAAAAGACTGAAACTGCCTGCCGGGCACGATGTTGCGCCCCTTCGCGCTCACGATCCCCGCGGTCACAGTTTCCGAAAGCCCGAACGGACTGCCCACCGCGAGCACCCAGTCTCCGACCTGCATACTGTCGGAATTGCCCAGCTTAGCCACTGGCAGCGCGTGATCGGATTCAATCTTGATCACCGCGAGATCGGTTTCGGAGTCCATGCCAATCAGTTTTGCGTCATGCTGAACCCCCGCAGGTTCACCATCAATCCTGACGCGGATTCGATCGGCCTTTTCCACCACGTGCCGGTTCGTCACGATGTAACCCTTGGCGTCAACGATCACACCCGAACCCAGTGACCGTTCTTTCATCGGCGCGCTGCCAGCACCGCCCTGCCCGCCATTCTGTCCGCCGAAGAACCGATCGAAGAAATCATCGAACGGATTCTGTCCTTCGTCGTCATCCTGCCCACCCCGCCGGCGGTGCGGATTCTTAATCGTCGACTCCGTATTGATGTTGACCACACTGGGTTCGAGCTGCTTGGCGATCTGCGAGAACTGGCTGGAAAGCTGCTGCGGCGAAGGCACGGTGAGGGGGGTCGCATCCTGGCTCATGCTCTTCTTTTCCTGACCGCGCACGCTCTTAGAAATCACCGTGCCAATAAGAATGCCGACCGTCAGGGTAGCCAGAATAGTAAGGCTGTAAGCCAGCCGATGAGATTTCAGACGCACCCAGAAAGCGCTCTCTTGCGCAGCCATAAATTCACTTTCCTCCGAAGATTAACGGGACTCGGCCATTATACCCGTCCAAATGCGCCAACTCAGGGAGCAAACATAAGGCCAGCCCCGCTTCCGGAAGCTGGCCCACTGTTCACTTAGATGCCGATTTACGCCAATTCGTATTTTCCACGCTCGATCATTTTGGCCGCGATCTGCTCCCGCAACGCAATCACGTTGAACGGATCATGCTTTGCTAATCGCCGGAGAATCGCGAGTTGGGTGCGCAGCATATCACCCTCCGCTACCGCGGCAATCACTTTCTTGGCGGACGCCTCAATCACTTCCATCGCCTTCGACAGATAAACCCTGGTCATCGCCACAGGCAATGAAGCGGCAGCCTCACCTTTAGTCTCGCTGAGCTTTTGCGCGCGCAGGACGGCGGATTCCATGGCATAAACCTGTATCGTAATATCCGCAATCGCACCCATGATTTCTTGCTGATCCTGAATCGCCTGC
>Ga0182012_10008230_pt1 | contig 10320 bp, 10 predicted proteins | sample 612S2SmetaG_FD_120486 | JGI IMG/M metagenome (GOLD analysis project Ga0182012, IMG submission 120486) | Permafrost microbial communities from Stordalen Mire, Sweden - 612S2S metaG | ecosystem: Environmental > Terrestrial > Soil > Wetlands > Permafrost | place: Sweden: Stordalen | collected...
GATGTGATGGGCCTTAGAAATCTGACAGCTCATGGCAGTCCAGATTTTGCGGAGAAGCCGGAGCTTGATAAGAAGAACGCTCTATCTCTCACGACTGAACTTCTAGAAACCCTGTTTGCTCCCGAAGGCTAAAAACTGAATGGCCATTTACCTGCCCGCTTCCGCTGAAGAACAAGAGCTCGCACTCGACGAGCTGACCCCGCGCGAGATCGTCGCCGAGCTCGACAAGCACGTTGTCGGCCAGCGCGCCGCCAAGCGCGCCGTGGCCATCGCGCTGCGCAACCGCCAGCGCCGGCAAAAGCTGCCGCCCGACATCGCCGACGACATCATGCCCAAGCACATCATCATGATCGGGCCCACCGGCGTAGGCAAAACCGAAATCGCCCGCCGCCTCGCCAAGCTCACCGATTCGCCGTTCCTCAAGGTCGAAGCCTCCAAGTTCACCGAGGTCGGCTACGTCGGTCGCGATGTGGAGTCCATGATCCGCGACTTGGTCGAGATCGCCATCGACATGGTCCGTGAAGAGCGCCTCGAAGAAGTCGAGGACAAGGCCGAGATGAACGCCGAAGAGCGACTCCTCGACCTGCTGCTCCCGCCTCCACCCGAAGCCCAGCAGCCCGTCCAGGAAGGCCAGCTGACCCTCCCCGGCACCGACAGCTACCAGCGCACCCGCGAAAAGCTGCGAGCCCAGTTCCGCGAAGGCAAGCTCGACGACCGCACCGTCGAACTCGACACCCGCGAGCGAAATCAGCCGCAGGTCGGCTTCATCAGCAGCCAGAATCTCGAAGACATGGACATGTCCCTCAAGGACATCCTGCCCAACATCTTCGGCGGCTCGACCAAGAAGCGCAAAATGAAGGTCGCCGAAGCCTTCGAGTACCTCATCTCCGAAGAAGAAAGCCGCCTCATCGACATGGATCAGGTCACCAAAGCGGCCGTCGACCGCGTCGAGACCAGCGGCATCATCTTCCTCGACGAAATCGACAAGATCGCCGGACGCGAAGGCGGCCACGGCCCCGATGTCTCCCGCGAAGGCGTCCAGCGCGACATCCTGCCCATAGTCGAAGGCACCACGGTCAACACCCGCTACGGCATGGTGCGCACCGACTTCATCCTCTTCATCGCCGCCGGAGCCTTCCACGTCTCCAAGCCCTCCGACCTGATTCCCGAACTGCAAGGCCGTTTTCCCATCCGCGTCGAGCTGCAATCGCTCACCGTCGAAGACTTCCTCCGCATCCTCACCGAACCCAAGGCCTCGCTGACCAAACAATGCACGGCGCTGCTTGAAACCGAAGGCGTCCGCCTCGAATTTGCTCCCGAAGCCCTGCGCGAGATGGCCGCATTTGCCTTCCGCGTCAACGAGACCACGGAGAACATCGGCGCGCGCCGCCTGCACACCATCATGGAGCGCGTCCTCGAAGAAATCAGCTTCCTCGCCCCCGACCTGGCCAAAGTCGCCAAGGACGCCGAACAGGCCGATTCTATCGCCAAGGCGATTAAGGAAGAGTCCACCACTCCCCTGCCCTATCTCGAACGCGAGACGCAGATCGGCACCGAAAAGGTCTTCCTGATCACACCGGAATACGTCCGCCACATGGTCGCCACCATCGTGAAAGACCAGGACCTGAGCCGGTACATTCTCTAACTCAACGGCTGCGCAAGCAGAAGTCGCTCAACGCCCAGCAACGAGAGACTCCAGCTTGCGCAGCGACTTGAGCATCTCCGCCAGCGCGCTTTTCCCAATTTCCTGCTCAAACTCATTCTGAAGCTTGTCGAACACGCCAATCACGCGCACCGCACATCGCTTACCCTGCGGCTTCAGCGTAAGCAGGTAAGCGCGAGCATCCTCGGGATCAATCTTCCGCATCAGCAATCCGTTGCCTTCCAGAGACGAGACGCTATGGCTGACATTGCCGCGCGTCGTACCAAAAATCTCCGCCAGCTGGGAAGGCTTCACCGGCCTCGGCGCCTCAAAGAAGATAGCCGCCAGAATCAGACCTTCGAGAAAGCCCAGACCATCCGCCGCAAGCACCTGCGTGGTCAGCGACTCGAAGCGGCGCGCAGCCCGGTTCACCGCGAACATTGGACTCTGCTGGAGAAATGCATCGATGCGCATGATTTGATTTACCGATTCAACTATTCAAAACAATATCAAATTAGCCTTGCGATTCCCCCAACACTCGCTCAAGATCGCAGCAAGTCTATGCATAGCTCGATCAAATCATCCCGTGCTGCCGTCCTGATGCTCGTATCCGCTGCCTGTACAGCTTTCGCCCAACAGCCGTCGAACATTCCTCACCCCACAGAAACCGTAGTCGTCCTCGGCTCCGCCACGCCCGTCCCGCTGGCCGAATCGCCCCGCTCCATAACAATTCTCCCGTTACGCGAAGACGCACTCTCGCTAGCCACGCCCCTCGATCCCCTGCGCAGCGACTCGTCCGTCTTCCTAGAGCAGCGCGGCGCGGGCAGCGCGCAGACCGACATCACCATCCGCGGTGGCAGCTTCGAGCAGACGCTGGTGCTCCTCAACGGCTTCCGCATCAACGACAGCCAGAGCTCGCACCACAACCTAGACCTGCCGATCCCGCAGGAAGCCATGGACTCGATCCAGGTTCTCCGCGGCGCAGGCTCCACGCTCCACGGCGTCGACGCCCTGAGCGGCGCAGTCGATTTCATCACCGCCGCTCCCCACGCCAATCTGCTGCAACTGAATTCAGGCTTTGGCAGCTTCGGCGAAAATGAGCAATCGCTGCTGGCCGAACTCGCCGGGCGCAAGTGGAGCAGCCGCCTCACCGGCAGCCACAACCTCTCCACCGGATTCACCACCGACCGTGATTACCGCAACGAAACCGCCTCGAACGAAGACTGGTTCAGCTCCCGCCTTGGCCTGACAGACATGCTCCTCGCCACCAGCGACCGTTCCTTCGGAGCCAACCAGTTTTACGGCAACTATCCCTCATGGGAGCGCACCAAGGGCTGGTTTGCCGGCATTCGTCAGCAGATCGGCGAGCAAACCGAAGCCGCGTTTGCCTTCCGCCGCCACACGGACGACTTCGTCCTGGTCCGCGCCGACCCTACACTCTACGAAAACAACCACATGGACGGCTCCTGGCAGGCCTCGCTGCGCTATGCAGCCCCGGTCCAGGTTTCGTCCGTTCTGCTCTTCGGCGTGGAAGCCGACGGCGATGCCATCGACAGCAACAATCTCGGCCGCCATGCCCGCAACCGCGCCGCCGGCTACGCGGACCTCGATCTGCGCCCGTCAAAAAGCCGCTGGAACCTCTCCGCCGGCATCCGCGAAGAAGGATTCTCAGGTGGCCTGCAGACGGCCTTTGCTCCGCATCTGGCGGGCAGTTTTCGCATCGCCAACTCCGTAAAACTGCGTGCCAGCGGCGGATACGGCTTCCGCATCCCAACCTATACCGACCTCTACTACTCCGATCCCACAACCATCGGCAACCCCAACCTCAAACCAGAGTCGGCATGGAGCGGCGACGGCGGCGTCGACTGGATCCCCGGCACGCGCCTGTCTCTTTCCATCACCGGCTTCTACTCCCGCCAGCACGACGCCATCGACTACCTGCGCGCCAACTCTGCCGACCTATGGCACGCGGAAAATCTAAGCGGCCTGCACTTTTCCGGCATTGAATCCTCAGCCACATGGAAACCAGTCGCCTCGCAGTCCATCCGCCTCGCCTGGACCAGCCTCTACGGCGCTCAAAGCGCACTGCACGGCCTGCAATCGGAGTACGTGTTCAACTATCCCGTGCAGAATGCCCATCTCGATTGGGACGCCGCGCTCGGCAAAGGATTCACCCTCCGAAACCGGCTGCAAGTGGCAGAGCGCTACCAGCAAACGCCCTATCCGGTTTGGGGTCTCTCGATTTCCCATGACGTCGGCACTGGCAATTGGGCCAAATTCCGCCCTTATCTGCGCCTCGCCAACCTGAGCAACACCGGCTACCAGGAAATCCAAAACGTAGCCATGCCCGGCCGCTCCATCTCCGGCGGCATCTCCGTGCGTCTCCCGGAATAAACGCTTGACTCAAAAGGGGCTTTGTAACAGGGCACGACTTCAGTCGTGCCAATAAAGCCAATCAAATCAATGGGCTTTAGCCCCTGCGCCCCCCTTTCATCGACAAACGTCGCCGATTCAACGGTAATACCCACTCTCCGCCCGAACCACAACCTCACCCTTCTTCCACTCCGGATGCTTCCGGTAAGCCTCCGGAGTAAGCGTCACACGAAGGCTGCAAAACTTCCCCTCCGCCGCCGAAGCCGCCGGCTTGTACCCCAGCGTATATCGCCCGCGCAGCTCGTCCAGCAGTTGCGCCAGCTGGCCCGTAGCGCTTTTCCCCGCCGAATAAACCACCGGCCCGCCCGTAAGATCGGCGTAACTGGCAATATCTCCAACGCGCGCCCCACCAACTACCTCCCCAGGATGCCGCTGCGCCGCAGCCACCAGCGAATCCGTGAGATCCGAGCGCTCAATCATCGCCGAAACCGCCACGCCGGAGTGCAGCAGCTTATCCGCTGCCTCTTTCTTGCTGTGCAGCCTAGCCGGAGCCTCTTTCCCAATCGTCGCCTGCGTGAAGGAATTCTCATCATTGGCAGTCCCATCCGTAAGCCACACCAGCACCCGCCTGCCCTGCGGAGCGGAAGACTTCAGCGCCTGATCCACCGCCTCATACATATCCTCGTCGATGAACGTCCCCTCCTTCGTCGTCCTCTGCGCCGCCTGATCAATCGCCGCTTCAGTCGAAACACGCCGCGTAGTAAACCCCTGCACCAACTCAGTATGCGAAGAGAAGACCATCACCGAAACCTCATCCTGCCGCTTCAAATGACCAAGGATCAGCGAAGCCCCTTGAGCCAGCTTCTGCAACACCGGGTGCACAGTCTCAGTGAGATCGAAGAGAAAAACTACGGACAACGGAAAGCGGTCCTGGCCTACAAATGTGATCGGCTCCGGCGTTCCATCTTCGGCAATCTGAAAATCCGAAGCTTCCAGACCAACCACCGGCAGCCCCGTCCGCTTGTCCTCAACCGCAACATCCACCAGCACAAGCTCTGAAGAAGCATGGAAAACCGGAATAGGATCGTCGGTCGCAGGCGTGTCCGGCTGCTGACCGATCACTCCCCTAGTGCCCAACATCAACAGGCTGGCGGCCAGCGAAGTCAGCAGCCATCCCTTCCATCGAATCATTTTCATCCGCCTCGGCTCTAAATCTTTCGCCGATCCATTATCCACGCAACCAAGCTCCCTTACGCTGCAGTATCCTCAAAGTCTGCCTATGGCCGCCCTGCCACGCAACTGGAAACGAATCGAACGCAGCTTCTTCGCCTCACCGCCCGAATCCGTCGCTCCGCTGCTGCTCGGCAAGCTGCTCGCGCGGCGCACACCGGACGGCTGGCTCGCCGGACGCATCGTCGAAGTTGAAGCCTACTACGGTCCGCATAGCGCCATTCCCGACCCGGCCGCCCACAGCTTCCGCGGCGTCACGCCCCGCAACGCAGTCATGTTCGGTCCTCCCGGCCACGCTTACGTTTACTTCATCTACGGTATGTACTACTGCGTCAACGCCACCTGCGAACCGGAAGGCATGGCAGGCTGCATCCTCATCCGTGCCCTCGAGCCCGTGCTCGGCCTGACCGCAATGGCCATGAACCGCAAACTCCCAGCCAATGCCTCCGGAGCAAAACTAACCGGAGGTCCTGGAAGACTCTGCCAGGCCCTCGCCATCACCCGCCCCGGACACAACGGACTCGACCTGCTCGACCCCACCTCACCGTTGCAACTCCGCCAGGATGATTTTCTTCCCTGCCCCATAGAAATCACAGCGAGAATCGGCATTCGCCACGCCGCCGAACTACCGCTGCGATTTGCGCTAGCCGGCAATTCCTGCGTTTCCCGTCTCAAACTTGGCAAAACGCCTGTGTAAACTGAATTGGAAAGATCCCCGTCCACTGTTCATACGCGTCCTAACAACTCCGAAAGGATTCCCTACGCATGAATTTTTCCCGCTTCAAGCAGGCATCCGCAGTTACGGTTGCCGTCGCTTCCCTATCTCTGTTGGCCGGTCGCTCGCTCGTCTTTGCCGCGCAGAGCCCGGCGCCAGCCCCTGCAGGCCAGACCGCTGCCGCTCCGGAAAAGCACTTCCATCCCAACCCCACCAACCTCAAAGTCCTGCCCAGTAACCTGACCGGCGAACAGGTCCACGAAATCATGGAGAAGTGGGAAGGCGAACTCGGTACCGGCTGCAAAACCTGCCACACCGCCTCAAAAGAACTGGGACCCAATGGCAAGCCCCAGCTCAACTTTGCCGACGATTCCAAGGAAGAGAAACAGACCGCTCGCAAGATGTACAAGATGGTCGAAGACATCAACTCCAGCTACATTTCGAAGATCGACAGCTCCGGCGCTCCAGTCACCTGTGGCACCTGCCATCGGGGACACCTCGGCCCCGAGCCGTTCGTTCCCGCTCCCGAGAAAGACCACGATCACGCGCACTAAAGCATTTGAGGGAAAGGTGTAGACCTGAGCCGCAACTGCTGAGTCAATTTTTCTCAAGAAAATCGCCGTTCACCATCTTAGGAAAGTTCACGGTTTTCCCTAAAATGCCTTAGATTGGCGGTACAAGGGGCTGCACTCTCCAGCCAGCCCCAAATCGCCGTTCCACGTTTAGTCGTGATGCAGCAATTTGAAGGCGTGGTTCCACTCGTTATGCAGAAAACCCGGAATACACCAAAGCAGGCATAACGGTTCAATCGCGCGCGCAGCGACCGCCGAACCCATATCCGCGGTTTCCCAGCCGAAGGCGTCGAGAATCTCAGCAACCTGCCCCTTCGCAGCCGCTTCATTGCCGCAGATAAACATCGTCGGCCTGCCGCCTTTGTATTCCGGATTCACCATGCTCGCCACGCCCACCGAATTGAACGCCTTCACGAAATTGGCTCCGGGAAACTCCTCTTGCAGCCGCTCCATCAGCGATTGATCGTACGTGGTGAAAAACTGCAGTACGCCATCCACCGGTGGTTCCTCCTTTGTAGGATTGCAAGCATCCGCAACGGTCTTTCCCTTGAGATTGTCAGCGCCGGCAAGGCGAAGCACATCCACAGCAGCGCTGCCTTTGACTGCCAGCACGAGCAATTCGCCAAAGGCCGCTGCATCCGCAAAACTCCCCACTTCCAGCACCGGACCTTCCGATTTCCATCCGGCTAACTTGCGGGCATCTCGCGTGCCGATCTTGACCTGGTGGCCATGCTTCAGAAATCCGGCAGCCAATACCTTAGCCACCACTCCAGACCCAAGAACTCCAACCTTCATGCCGCTCTCCTGTTCCCGCAACGTTCGTCCTCATGCTTCGACGAAGTTATCGATCAGCCGGGTTGCCCCGACGAAAGCCGCTACGGCAAATAGAGTTCCCGGAACCAGCAAGTCAACCGGCTCCAGCGTTGCCCAGTCGACGGCGGCAACATAATCCATGCGAACCGCAGGCTCGGAGGCAAAGATACTTCGAGCCCCGTCAATCAGCGCTGCCGCTTCACGCTCCCCGGCCCTCACCAGTTCCCGCACCGCCCACAGCGCGCGGCTCAACACCAGCGCCTGACGCCGCTCTTCCGCGCTGAGATAGCGATTCCGCGAACTCCGCGCCAATCCATCCGGCTCACGCACAATCGGGCAAACCACCAATTCCACCGGCAGATCGAGATCGGCCACCATCCGCCGCAAAACCGCAACCTGCGCCGCATCCTTCTGCCCAAAGTAAACTCGGTCCGGCTCAGCGGCGATAAACAACTTGGCTACCACCGTCGCCACGCCGCGAAAGTGCCCTGGCCGCGAAGCCCCGTCCAGCCGCTCGCTCAAACCCGCCACTTCTACAAACGTAGCCGCACCGGGCCGGTACATCTCCTCCGGCGCAGGCGCAAAAACCACATCCACTCCCTCTGCTTCGAGCAGCGCGCAGTCGGCATCCCACGTTCGCGGATATTTGGAGAAATCCTCATTCGGCCCAAACTGCGTTGGATTGACGAAAATACTAACGGCCACCACATCGCAGCCAGCCTTAGCCGCGCGCACCAGCGAGAGATGCCCCTCATGCAGGGCACCCATCGTCGGCACCAACCCAACGGATTTTTCTGATTTACGAGATTCCCGAGACCAGGCACGCAGGTCCGCTACAGTTCGTATCGCCAGCATCGCTAAACCTGCCGAATTCCGGCAACCGCCGGCGCTTCCGCCGTCTCAACCGCATCGCGAACCGCCGCCGGCAGATGGTAGCTCTCCTCATCCGAAGGAAATGCGCGATGTTCCACATCCTCCCGATACTGCTCCACAGCCTCGCGAATCACCGCCGAAACATCCGCATACTGGCGAACAAACTTGGCATGCGGCGCAAAAGTCATGTTCAGAATGTCGTGAAACACCAGGATCTGCCCATCGCACTCCGGCCCCGCGCCAATGCCGATGGTAGGAATCTCCAGATCGGCTGTGATCAACGCAGCCACTTCGCGCGGCACGCCCTCCAGCACAATCGCTCCAGCGCCAGCCTCGGCCAGCGCCTCGGCGTTGGAGCGCAGTTGAAGCGCAGTCTCTGTTGTCTTCGCCTGCACCCGGTACCCGCCCATCTTGTGCACGCTCTGCGGCGTCAACCCCAGATGCCCAACCACCGGAATCTCAGCTTCCGCAAGCGCCCGCACCAATTCCACACGCGGCCCCTCGATCTTCACCGCCTCGGCGCCAGCTTCTTTGATGAACCGCACAGCATTGGCCACGCCCTCCGCCAGACTGCCGTGATAGCTGCCAAACGGCATATCGGCCACCACCAGCGCCCGGCGCACCGCTCGGCGAACAGCGCGTGTGTGATGCAGCATCTCGTCCACAGTAACGGCCAGGGTATTGTCATGGCCCAGCACCACCATGGCCAGCGAATCGCCCACCAGAATCATGTCGATTCCGGCCTCGTCGACCAGGCGCGAAGTGGCGTAGTCGTAAGCCGTCAGCGCAGTAATTGGCTTGCCCTGGCGCTTCATCCCGGCAAGCGCGGGCATGGTCACTTTGGTTGTCAGAACGGAAGTTGGAGCGGCTGCGTCTCTGCCCCCAGCGGGGAAGCTGGTAATGCTCATTTTTATCTCCAGTGCCGCTCCGTTCACTCAGGATGCGGCCCGAACCCTTCTGAGTCTACTCCCAATGCCTTTGCCGAAGCAAAGCGCAATCGCTCATGATGAGACAGGAGCCTGAAACGAATGGGTTTGGAAATCGGATTGGGACTTGGCGCTTTGGCCGCCGCAGTGGGCACAGGATTGGCCGTAGGGGCTGGCGCGTATTCCGCGCGCTGGCCAACCTCGCAGATCTACGGCCGCACGCTGATCGCCTCGGGCAATTCCGACGAAATCGCACTCACCTTCGACGACGGTCCAAACCCGCGCTGGACGCCGCAACTACTCGATGTCCTGGCCGAGCACAGTGTAAAGGCCACATTCTTCCTCATCGGCCAATACGCCGCGCAGCAGCCGGAGTTGGTGCGCCGAATGCAAGCAGCCGGTCATCTGATCGGCAACCACACCTGGACCCATCCCGACCTGGCCATCACCAGTAAACTACAGACCCGCGGAGAGCTTACCCGCACCAGCGGCGAACTAGAAAGGATTCTCGGCGCGCCGGTAAAGTATTTTCGCCCACCCTTCGGCTCACGCCGTCCAGCAACATTGCGCATTGCCCGCGAACTAGGGCTGACTCCGGTCATGTGGAACTCAATGGCCTACGACTGGAACACCAACTCGGCAGAACTGATCGCGACTCGATCGGAAAAGCTCATCCTACGCAACCAAAGGCGCGGAAAAGCCACCAACCTTCTCCTCCACGATGGCGGCCACTTGACGCTCGAAGCAAACCGCGAGGCATCCGTAGTCGCCGCCGGACTCCTCTCCAGGCGATTCGGCACGTCGCACCGGTTTGTGACTGTTGATGCGTGGCGAACTCTCGGCTCGTGAAGACCCTTTTGATGAGGACTCAGCCCTCGCGCGCAGCGGCTTCCAACGCAGGCAAGTCCATCTTCACCATCCCCATCATCGCCTGCATGGCCTTGGGATGCTTGATCAATTCGCCAATACACCGCGGCACGATCTGCCAGCACAAGCCGAAGCGATCCGTGAGCCAGCCGCAAGCCATGGGTTTGCCGCCTTCGATCAACTTGTCCCAATACGCGTCGATCTCGTCTTGAGACTCGCACCGGACCAAGAACGAGAAAGCGGGGTTGAGCTGATACGCCGGGCCGCCATTGAGGAAAACCATCTCCTGGCCCTCAAGCTCGATCGTGA
>Ga0182012_10008231_pt1 | contig 10319 bp, 5 predicted proteins | sample 612S2SmetaG_FD_120486 | JGI IMG/M metagenome (GOLD analysis project Ga0182012, IMG submission 120486) | Permafrost microbial communities from Stordalen Mire, Sweden - 612S2S metaG | ecosystem: Environmental > Terrestrial > Soil > Wetlands > Permafrost | place: Sweden: Stordalen | collected...
CGCCGGGATAAGAAGTGCCCGTCGAATAGAACGTGCTGCAAGTCCTGCCGTAGGGGCCAATCGGACTGTTCGGAAAGCAGTTGATGAAGGAGTTATTCGGCGGAACGCTCACTTGGGCGTCGTCTTCGAGCAGGCCAGCTTCCGTTACTTTGGTGATTGTGACATTGCTGCTGTCCTGGCTGAAGATCAGGTACTTGCCGTCGGCCGAGTAGGCGATGCCGTTATAGCTGCCGCTCGAATCCTGTCCGTTCGTGATGTAGTTCTGCAGCACAATGCCCGTCTGGGTGTCGAATATCTCCACGGCCTCCGACGCACCCATCGTGAGCACGGCGGCGGTGTGAGTTTTGTGCTTGGGATTCACGGCCACGGCTTTGGCGCGCACCCGAATGCCAAGGTCAACTTGGATACCGGCGGGCGTGATGATCTGCCCGCTGCTGACCACCCACGAGCCATTCGCCTGTGGGCCGGCTTGGTAGGTCGGGAAGGGCACGGACTGGCCGGAGAGCAGCGGAACGCTCAACCCCCCGGCGGCAATCAGCCCAGCCAGCGGACTCAAACGGCCTCTTCTAGATTTATTCTGGGACTTTTTCTTGATCTTCTTTCGGAACATCTATGACTGCCTCCAAAGTGAACATTCTGTTACAGAAAACGGGAATTAGTGCTGTCAGTTGCTCTCCACTTGTACCACCTGGAAAGCGTCGCCAAGATGACGCGAACATTACGATTTCGTAATGGTTGAGGGCTTAATATTTTTAGGAAAAGGTGTCGAAGAGCGGTAGGACTGGCCTGCGCCTCTACCCCTGGACTTGCTACATTTTGCGGGGCGCTGCGGCGCGGACATTGCCGGGTTCAATGTGGAGGGCATCGCCAAATCCAGGCGGTTTTGTCCTGGTGTGCGATCACCGACTGCCGACTCCGTTGGATGCCGCACCGGCTGTTGCACGATCTGGCGAGCAGCTTGGGAGGCGGTTGTTTGCTGGGTAGAGCACGTGCTGTCAGCGGCTGCTGAGATACGCATCCTTGATATCCGCTATGCGGCGCTTTGTCAATTTGACCACGCAAAGGTGGAAGGTTTGTGGCACAATGGTTCCGCCCTTGAATATCTCTGACTCCGCCTTGCAAGCGGTATCCCTGTACGCCAGCCACTTCCGTTCCGCATCCCTAAGATTTGAGACATTTACTGTCGAACTACCCAAATGCTTTCGGGCCGATTGATATGTTTCGTTCAACCTAGAATCCACCGCTTTCTGCACCTTGACAAGACAAATATTTGTTTCGGTGGTTGAGCAGCAGCACTTCGTTTCATCGTCTTGCGCACTGGCTGATAGTGCGATGAGGATTCCGGCGGCGAGTCGCGCATGCCGCAATGTGAAGCAGGCCATACTCGTAGTGTATTTTACAGGGATCTATGCGAGGAGCGTGCTGTCGATTACACGCCCTTCAATGAGACTTTCCCATGAAACGAGTTATTATTTTAGGTCCGGGCGGATCAGGCAAGTCAACTCTCGCGAAGCAACTGAGCAAGATAACCGGATTGCGTCTAATTGAGATAGACAAAGTGTTCTGGCAACCCGGCCTTGCCGCCACGCCGAATGACCAGTGGATCACGATACAACGCCAGATTTTAGCTGAGAACGACGAATGGATCATTGATGGGGATTTGGGGCCTTATGACGTGATTGAAGTCCGGCTGCGGGCGGCGGACACAATTATTTTTCTAGACTTGTCTCTTGCCCGATGTGTTTGGCGGGCCTTCCGACGCGCCCGCGAGCGTGCTGACTTTTGGCTGTGGTTGTTGCAATACCATCGCAAAAGCCAGCCGCTTCTTATGAAGGCCATTGCGGAGCACGCGCCCGCTGCCAAGCTCTATGTGCTACGCAATCCAGAGGATGTCGAACAATTCATAACTGGGTTGGAGGTAACGGAGATTGCACCGGGCGCTTAAACAGCGCCGTGAGCCGGAGAGCCGCCAAATAACGCTGAAGAGCCCCGCCGTTTATCTGTGAAGGTCACAAGAATTAGCCCGCGATTAGCCGTTTCACGAAAGAGCCATTGCGGGACGTAAGCACTTCTGCGCCGTCAAGCGGGATGATTCAATGGAGCCCCCGCCGTGCTTCCGCCAACAGATCCAGCCGCGAGTGAGCAGGGTGTTGAGCAAATACGCCGTCAATAAACGCGCACACCGGACGGGGTTGCGACTGGGTTGCCGCTCCATCGGCGAACATTTGGGAGGCCGCTGGCGTGACGCCGGCTCGTGATTCTGCGCTGAACCCAGTCGGCAAGCCGGATGCGGGAAATCCGCACCCTGTTTGATGAGCGGGGATGGGGAACGGGATGGCCCTACCGGTCAGCACCCGCGCGCATGCTCGACTCTAGCGGCGTAATCGAGAAGATTAGTCACTCGCTACATCCTAAATTAGTGCCATAAGCCGCGCGTTTCATCAATCGTAATCGCTTGATTGGCGGTGATATTGTCGAGTTGCTGAACCTTCCCGCTAGGCCATTCCACGCTGATATGAGAAATAGTGTGGTCTTGCTTCAGGCCAAAAGTCAGCGCCAGGTCGCTTTGCGAGCAATAGCTTGAGCCGCTGTGCATTCTTTGCCATTGTTTGCCGGAGGCGCTTTCGAGGCGCACGATGGCATCAAGTCCGCTACGGTTCGATTTCGTACCCGCCAAGCGAACACTCAGCCAGTTATTTTTGTTTCCGCCCTCGTTGCGCAATAAGTAGGCTGGGCCGCCGTTAGCGGTCATCAGTATGTCGAGATCGCCGTCATGATCGAAATCGGCATACGCCGCACCTCGACCTACGAAGGGCCGCTTAAGGTCGGCGCCCGCGTCATTACTCATATTCTCGAACGAGCCATCGCCCGAATTCCTGAACAGGAGGGGCGGCTGTTTAAACTGCGTGTCCGACTGAGTGCGGTTAATATCCGGATCAATGTGGCCATTCACCGCGAAGATATCCGGATAGCCATCCAGATCATAATCGAAGAAAAAAGCGCCGAATGTAAGGCTCATCAAACTCGGCGTTGCTACACCGGCGGGAGTGGCCATGTCCGCAAACAGACCCGTTCCGTCGTTGTGATAAATCGCCATCATCTGCTTGCTGTAGTTGCCAACCAGCAGATGTGGGCGGCCGGAACGGTCGTAGTCGGCGGCGTCGGTGCCCATGGCGCCGCGCGCCACGCCATCCTCGCCATAAGCGACGCCCGCCTCGACCCCTTCTTCCGTGAATGTGCCGTTTTTGTTATTACGGTAGAGCTTGTTTCGCTGCGTATCGTTGGCAATAAATAAATCGGGCCAGTGGTCGCCATTGTAGTCAAAAACAGCAATACCAAGTGACTTGCTGGTTGGGTTCTCCAGCCCGGCTTTCCTGGTAACATCCTCGAATTTGCCGCCACCCAAATTGTGATAAAGGCGCAGGCTTTGGCCCTTGTAAGATTCCGGCGTGCAATAAGCCTTGGTTTTGCCGTCGACCGAACAATAGATATCCGTCTTCAAGCTCCATTGCACGTAGTTCGCCACAATCAGGTCGGCTTTGCCGTCGCGATCGTAATCGAACCAGGCGGCGCTAGTGCCAAAGTTGGCGTTGTGAATGCCGCTCGCTGCCGTAACGTCTCGGAAATGGCCCTTACCCTCGTTGTGAAACAAATGGTCGCCCTCTAGCGCGGTGATGTAGATGTCGGGCAGGCCGTCGTTGTCATAGTCGGCTACGGCAACACCGAAGCCGTACATTTCCACTTCCAGGCCGCTCCCCTTGGTAATGTCGGTAAACGTGCCGTTGTGGTTATTGCGGTAGAGGGCCGGATAGTAGTGCTGGCCCGAGGGAGCCCAGTCCTTGCCGTTCACAAAAAGGATATCGGCCCAACCATCGCCGTCGAGATCCACAAATGCACAGCCTGCGCCAATCGTTTCCGGCAGCAGCTTTTTGCCCTGCGCGCCCGAGTGGTGGACAAACGAGATGTTGGCCTTATGCGTAACGTCGGTGAATTGAACGGAATTGGTCCGCGAAGCGGCGGCGCCTAGCAAGAGAGCGCAAGCAAGAGCAACAAAGCAAGACTTCATTGCGGTTAATGTAGCAAAGAAAAGCCACACGGCGGTATCAAACTTTAGTTGTAGGAATATCTCAACCTTACGGCTAGGATTGTTATCTTCGAGCGTTAGTGTGAAAATGACGAACGGGACCTAGCGATCAACATTGAGACCATTCACCGCCATCCTTGTCCTTAGTGTGCTTTTCAGCCTGGGCTGCGCGCGCAATTCCGGTCTTCCCGAGGTTGGCTCAAAAGAGTATCGCGATTTCTGTTCCGCTTTTTATGTTGGATTGGCGGGTTTGGAATCCGGTGAAGATGTGCGGGCGAAACGGGAACTGACGCGCGCCACTCAACTTGCACCTGCGGAACCAGTGGCGTGGGCCGACCTCGGCGTCTTGCAAGTACGTCAGCAGCAGTTTGACGCGGCTTTCACCAGCGTTGACAAAGCGCGCGACTTAGCGCCGGACAGCAGCCGCATTGAAGAGATCCTCGGTTTAATCGAGAGCAGACGCGGCAAAACGAGTGAAAGCCTCGCTCACCTTCGTAAGGCCGTTTCGCTCGACGGCAAAAACCTGAAAGCTCTCTACGCTCTGGCCGATGAGACATCCCGCCAGGGTCTGCCAGGCGAAGATGCGAACGCCGTACAAACCTTAGAGCGTTTGTTGAGCGTTGAGCCTTCGAACACAGCCGTACTGCTCGAAGTGGTGCGGCTCAGCGCCAAGAGTGGCGACAGCCTTCGTTTAAGGCAGACACTGGAAAAGTTGGCGCCGTTAACCGGCAATTGGCCTGCTGCCGCCAAGCAGCAGTTCACCACAATTCAGCAGACCGCCGCGACTGGCAGTCCGCAGGCTGCTGCCGTGCAAGTGCAGTTCTTGAAGAACGTTCTGGTTCGCGTACCTGCATACCGGCAGAGTCTCGATCGCGTGAGAACGCCCGCAAACCTGGGCGCACAACCGATCAGCAGATTTCTTCGTCTCCCCGTGCCCAGTTCGGAACCGGCACCGCCCGACACCAAGCTTGCGTTCACGCCGCAAGATGTGCCGGGCGTTGCAGCCAGCGGCGTTCTTTGGATTAACGCGATTGCGCTGAACGACCAAGACGCCCCGGCCGTAGTTTGGGCCGATGCCGGCGGTATCCACATACCGAATAGTCAGGCGCTTCCTTTGCCCCGCGGAACCACCAACATAACCGTTCATGCCGTCGCCGCCGCCGACTTGAATTACGATTTCAGGACCGATTTACTTGTCGCTACCGCGGGCGGCCTTAAAATCTACCGCCAGATCGATCCGCAACACTTCAGTGATGTTACAACGGAAACGAAGCTTCCAACAGCGATTTTAAATGGCGCCTACACCGGCGCTTGGGCTTTTGATTTTGACCTTGATGGCGATCTCGACATTGTGCTTGGCACGCCGCAAAGCGAACCATGGGTGCTACGCAACAACGGCGATGGAACCTTCACGCCCGTTCATCCTTTTAAAGGGGTGGATGGCCTGCTGGCGTTCACCGCGGCGGATATTGATGGCGATGGCGACCCTGATGTGGCAATGATAGACAAGAACGGCCGCCTCATCGCTTTTACGAATGAACGTCTAGGAGAATTTCAACCCGTTGCTGTTCCGAATGCGCTATTAGAGAAGAATCTCGCTCTAGCCGCCGCCGATGTCAACAGTGATGGCCGGCTTGACTTCGTCGTTCTGCGGAGTGACGGGAGCGTGGTGCGCCTCTCGAGCAAGCAAGAGGGCCAAGGTTGGAACACCGCTGAACTCGTCAAAGCAAAGCTGGAGACGAACGCCTCGGGTCAGGCAAACCTCCTGGTGGGAGATCTCGATAACAACGGAGCGCTCGACATCGTTGCCGGCGATCAAGTATTTTTGGGCGATGGAAAAGGCTACCTTCCGCTGCCGTTAAACCCGAACTCCGCTAGCCAAGCGTTGGCCGATCTGCATGGCTCCGGACGCTTGGATATCGTCGGCTTACTCGATGGCCACGCTACCGACTTAGTCAACCATGGCGCGCAAAACTATCACTGGCAGGTGGTTCGCACCCGCGCCGCGCACGCCACGGGCGATCAACGCATCAACTCGTTCGGCATCGGCGGCGAAATCGAACTCCGTTCAGATCTGTTCACGCAAAAGCAGATGATCACCTCACCCATCTTGCATTTCGGTCTCGGCACGCACACCAGTGTTGATTTTGCGCGCATCGTTTGGCCCAACGGTTCCATGCAAGCGGAATTCGAATTGCGGCCCGATCAGGAAGTGATGGCCGAACAGCGTATTAAAGGGTCATGTCCGATGCTGTTCACCTGGAATGGTGAACGCATGCAATTCCTCAAAGACGTCGGCCCGTGGGGGTCCGCTCTCGGCTTGAACGTCAATGCACAGGGCAAGGGTGTTTATCCAACGGGTGAATGGTTCAAAATCGCCGGCGACGAACTCAGGCCGCATGACGGCTATTACGACCTTCGCATCACGGCCGAATATTGGGAGACCTATTATATGGATCACTATTCGCTGCTGGTTGTCGATCATCCCGCCAACACTGAGGTGTTCGCCGATGAGCGGTTTGCCCTGCCACCGCCACCGTCGAAAGTGGTTGCTACACAAAGCAGCAGGCCATTCGCGCACGCCTGGGATGACCAGGGGCAAGATGTCACGGACGTGGTTCGCGAACAGGACGCCAACTTTCTGGGACACTTCGACAAAGGCCAATACCAAGGCATCGCGCGCGATCATTGGGTGGAACTTGAATTGCCCGCGGATGCTCCCGCTGCCGGCCGACTCTATTTGATCGGCGCGGGCTGGATTCATGATACGGACGCCTCCATCGTCAAAGCTTTGTCGCAGAACACCCACGTTGTTCCCCGGCAAATGAGTATTGAAGTTCCCGATGCCGCCGGCCATTGGACAACGGCCCGCCAGGGATTAGGCTTTCTTAAAGGCCGGCTGAAGACGGTGGTGTTGGATATCAGCGGCATTTTCCGCCCCGGCGCTCCGCGCAAGCTCCGCCTCCGTACCAACCTGGAAATTTATTGGGACAAACTTTCCTGGGCGCCCGGCCTAGCGTCAGAGAAAGACATCAAAGTGCAGCCTTTAAGCCTGGAAGCGGCAGAGCTGCGCTACCGCGGATTCTCCCGCATTACGCAAACTAACGAAACTTCGCCCGAGGTTCCCGATTATGATGTCGTTCAAGAATCGGCGCTCAAATGGCACGATCAGGAAGGCTTCGCCACTCGCTATGGCGATGTTCGCGAACTCCTGGAAAAGATTGACGACCGCTTCGTTATCACCAGCCCGGGCGACGAGCTCCGCATGAGATTCAACGCACCGCCGCCGCCCCCTGCCGGCTGGAAACGTGATTTCATTCTGATCTGTGATGGTTGGGTGAAAGACGGCGATTACAATTCCACTTTCTCAAGAACCGTCTCGCCATTGCCGTATCACGGTATGACCGAATACGATATCGCGCCCGCCTCGCTGGAGTTGGAAAGGGCTTACAGGCTGCATCCCGGGGACTGGCAGACCTATCAAACGCGCTACGTCTCGCCGGCCTATTTTGAAAAGGCGCTTTGGGGCAATTGATGCGGCAATCGGGAGTTCGCGTTTTCATAATTGTTCTTTTCGCCTGTCTGCTGGCCGCGCCGCTGCTTTATAGACGCATCACCGCCTGGCGTCAAGCGGCCAATGTCTCGGCCAACCAAGCGGCCACTCTCGCCCAATATGGCTTTGTCATGCGGGAATCAGCGAAAGCGTCCGGCATCGACTTCAAACACAGCGCACCCACGCTCGATTCCAAGCTCAGTCACATCATGGAGCAAGTAGCTTCCATGGGCGCGGCTGTTTCCGTAGTAGATTTTGATCGCGATGGCTGGGACGACATCTATGTAATCAACAGTGGCGAGGGAAAACCCAACGCCCTCTATAGAAACATGCACGACGGCACGTTCAAGGACGTTGCCAAGGAAGTTGGGCTCGCGGACTTGAACTCAGTTGAAACGGGAGTCTCCATGGGCGCAGTTTGGGGAGACTATGACAACGATGGTTTCGAAGACGTTCTCATCTATAAGTGGGGCAAGCCGGAACTCTTCCACAACGACGGCGGCAAGCACTTCACGCGCGTCAGCGAACAAGCCGGACTGCCGAATTGGGTGAATGCCAACACCGCCATCTGGCTTGACTATGACAACGACGGCAAGCTCGACCTTTTTATAGGCGGCTACTATCCTGAAGACGTAAATCTTTGGAAGCTGAAAAATACGCGCATGATGCCCGAGAGCTTCGAGTATGCCGAAAACGGCGGCCGCAAATATCTCTTCCACAACTTGGGGAATGGCAAGTTTGAAGAAGTGTCGGAGAAGATGGGTCTTAAATCGCGGCGCTGGGCACTGGCCGCCGTGGCGGCGGATTTGCGTGGTACCGGCTTCCCAGATCTTTTTGTCGCCAACGACTACGGCGTCTCCGAAATGTACTTCAACGAGGGTGGAAAGAAGTTCCGCGAGGTGGGCAAAGAAACTGGCGTGGGCGCTGCGCCCAAGAGTGGTATGACTGCTTCCGTTGGCGACATCTTGAACCAAGGCCAATACGCGATCTTCGTCTCGAATATTTCCGAGGAAGGCGTGCTGGTGCAGGGTAATAACCTTTGGATGGCACGCGCCGGAACATCAGGCAACGACGTTAAATTTGAAAACATGGCAAATTCCCTAGGCGTTGAACTCGGGGGCTGGAGTTTTGGCGGGCAGTTTGGCGATCTGAACAATGACGGATTTCTGGATCTCTATACCGTGAATGGCAACGTATCTCTCGATCCTGATCACAGCTATTGGTATGACTATTCCAAAGTCGCCGGCGGCAACCGCACCATCATTTCTGACGCCGCCAATTGGCCTCCCTTAAAAGGCCGAAGCCTTTCCGGCTATCAACAAAAGCGCATTTGGATCAACGACGGTTTTGGCCAGTTCAAGGAAGTCTCGCAGGTAGTGGGTGTCACCGACCGTTTCGATGGGCGCTCCATCGCGCTGGCCGATTTTTTCAACAACGGCGCGCTTGATGCGGTAGTAGCGAACCAGCGCGGCCCTCTTTTGCTTTACAAGAACGAAGTGTCGCCCGCTAACCACTGGATCGAATTTCAACTGGAGGGCCGCGAGAGCAATCGCAGCGCTATTGGCGCCGAAGTTCGGCTATTCTGGAAAGGGCAGCAGCAGGTGCAGGAGGTGTCCGGCGGCAGCGGATTCTGCTCGCAAAATCAACGGCGTTTGCATTTTGGCGTCGGCAAAGCTGCCAGCGTGGACAGGGTGGAAATTCGCTGGCCTTCGGGCCGCATGCAAAAAATTACCTCTCCGTCGATGAATCAGATTCATAATATTCAGGAGCCTCTATGAGTTCGCAAGCTTCCGCTATCTTCCCTGGCGCGGCCATTCAACCACCCTCGTCCTCGCCGTTGGCGCGCTTCTTCAGCGTGAATAACCGTTATTTGCCGCCCATCTGCATCACGCTGATCTTAGTCGTTGGTAATCTTTCGTTTGGATTGCTCGAAAGTTTTTCGCGCACGGCCCTGGCCATAACCACTTCTATCTTGTTTGAGATCGCGTTAGGTTTGTTAGTCTACCGGCGCATTCCCAACCTGGCTAGCGCTTACATCAGCGGCATTAGCGTAGGCATCTTGATTCGCTCGCCCCTCTTTTGGCCTTATGCCTTATGCAGCGCCATTGCCATCACATCAAAGTATGCAATCCGCTGGCGCGGCCGGCATTTGTGGAACCCCTCAAACTTTTCCATCAGCGCCATGCTGCTGCTGGTACCCGGCGTAGTGGCCACTTTGAGCGTTCAATGGGGAAACACAATTTGGCCCATGCTCATTGTCTGGCTGCTTGGCGCACTCATTGTCTACCGGGTGAAAAGATTCCACATCACCGCGACGTATGTGGCTTCTTTTATCGCTCTTTCTTATGTGCGCACCGCATTCACCGGCCATTCTTTCCTGGCTGAAGTGGCGCCCATCACAGGGCCGATGTATCAACTTTTTATCTTCTTCATGATCACCGATCCAAAAACAACCGTGAAGCCCCGCTGGGCACAATGCTTGGTGGTTTTCCTGATCGCTGTAGTGGAAATGGTTTTGCGCTTGGCCGAAAACATCCACGCTCCTTACTACGCGCTGGCGATTGTTGGCCCTATAGCGAATGCCATTGAGATCGGCTTGACCTCGAAACCAAAGCTGGATACGATCAACACCCTCGCTCCAGCAGCGTAGGATGCTTCAGCCTGGGTCGCGGCTTTCGCAAA
>Ga0182012_10008232_pt1 | contig 10319 bp, 3 predicted proteins | sample 612S2SmetaG_FD_120486 | JGI IMG/M metagenome (GOLD analysis project Ga0182012, IMG submission 120486) | Permafrost microbial communities from Stordalen Mire, Sweden - 612S2S metaG | ecosystem: Environmental > Terrestrial > Soil > Wetlands > Permafrost | place: Sweden: Stordalen | collected...
ACAACGTCCAGAATCACCTCGATTCCAGCGGCGTGCAGCCTTCGGATCGCGGCCCGCGCTTCGTTCGATGAACCATCCGAGAGATATTCCGGCTCCGGCGCGAAGAAGCCCAGCGTGTTATAGCCCCAGTAGTTTCGCAGGCCGTTCTGCTGCAAGGTCCGATCGTGCAGGAACGCATGCACCGGCAGCAGCTCGACCGCGGTAATCCCGAGTCGCCTCATGTGATCGATCACGCCGGAATGCGTGAGTCCGGCGAATGTGCCGCGCTCGGCTGCCAGTACATCGTCGCGCAGCCTGGTCAGCCCGCGCAAATGCGCTTCGTAGATCACCGTCTCCGACCACGGCACGTCCGGCGGATGGTCGTCGCCCCACGCGAAGGTGTCGTCGGTCACGACGCCTTTGGGCACCGAGGCGGCACTGTCGCGCCGGTCGAACGACAGGTCGGAGCGCGACGAGTTCAGCCGATAGCCGTAGAGCGCGTCGGACCAGTGGATGCTGCCGGCGAGCGCCCGCGCATAGGGATCCAGCAGCAGCTTGTTGGGATTGAAACGATGACCTCGCTCCGGCTCGTAGGGGCCGAACGCGCGGTAGCCGTACAGCATCCCGGGGGCGGCATGCGGCAGGTAGCCGTGCCAGATTTCGTCGGTGTGTTCCGGCAGCGTGTAGCGCGCGATCTCGTGCCGGCCGGAGCCTTCGAACAGGCACAGATCCATCCGCTCGGCGTGCGACGAGAACACCGCGAAGTTGACGCCGAGTCCGTCCCAGGTGGCACCCAACGGATGGGGCTTCCCGGGAAGCAATTTCTCGGGAAGGTGCTGCATGCGCGCTCAGCTCTCCCAGCGCAGCCAGATCGTGCCGAGCGGGGGCAGGGTCAGCTCCAGCGACTGCGCCTCGCCGTGGCGCTGCACCGGCACGGTCTTTATCCCGCCCGCATTGCCCAGGTTGGAGCCGCCATAGACCTCGGCGTCGCTGTTCAACAGCTCGTGCCACAGACCGGGACGCGGCACACCGATGCCGTAGCCGGTGCGCGGCACCGGGGTGAAATTGCACACCGCGAGCACCGGCGCCGAGTCGTCCTCGCCGAAGCGGAGATAGGCGAACACGGCATTGTCGCGGTCGTCGCCGATCACCCAGCGGAACCCGGTATAGACGGTGTCCCGCTGATGCAGTGCCGGCTCCTCCGCATAGATCCGGTTGAGGTCGCGCAGCAGACGCTGCACGCCGCGATGCGGCGGCGAGGCAAGCAGGCCCCATTCGATCTCGCCGTCATGGTTCCATTCCGACCATTGCGCGATCTCGCCGCCCATGAAGATCAGCTTCTTGCCGGGATGCGACCACATGAAGCCGAGATAGGCCCGCAGGTTGGCGAAGCGCTGCCATTCGTCGCCCGGCATTTTGCGGATCAGCGAGCCCTTTCCGTAGACCACCTCGTCATGCGACAGCGGCAGCACGAATTTTTCCGAGAACGCGTAGAGCAGCCCGAAGGTCATGTCGTTGTGGTGCCAGCGGCGATAGATCGGGTCCGCCTCGATATAGCGCAGCGTGTCGTGCATCCACCCCATGTTCCATTTGTACTGAAACCCGAGGCCCCCGTCCCTGACCGGCTGCGACACGCCCGGCCACGCTGTGGACTCTTCCGCAATCGTCATTGCGCCGGCACAGCGCTCCTGCACGACCGCATTGAAGTGGCGGAGGAAATCGACCGCCTCCAGGTTCTCGCGGCCGCCATATTTGTTGGGAATCCACTGGCCCTCGGCGCGGCTGTAGTCGCGATACAGCATCGAGGCCACCGCATCCACGCGCAGCCCGTCCACGTGGTAGTGCTCCAGCCAGTGCAGCCCGGACGCGATCAGAAAATTCTGCACTTCGAGCCGGCCGAAATTGTAGATGTAGGTGTTCCAGTCCTGGTGGAAGCCTTCGCGCGGATCGCCATGCTCATACAGCGGCGTGCCGTCGAACCGCGCCAGTCCCCATTCGTCGGTCGGAAAATGTCCCGGCACCCAATCGACGACCACGCCGATATTGGCGCGGTGGCAGGCATCGACGAACCGGGCGAATCCCTCGACCGGACCGAAACGGCCCGACGGCGCGAACAGCCCGAGCGGCTGGTAGCCCCAGGAGCCGCCGAACGGATGTTCCGCCACCGGCATCAGCTCGATATGGGTGAACCCCATGTCGACCACATACGGGACCAACCGCTCGATCAGGTCGTCCCAGCTTGCGGTGCGCCACCACTCGCCGCCGGGGCGGAACCAGGAGGCGGCGTGGACCTCGTAGAAGGTCAGCGGCGCGTCCGGCCGGTGCCGGCGCGCGCGGTCCGCCATCCAGGCCGCGTCGTGCCATACGAACGGCGTCGGGTCGGCGACGACCGAGGCGGTGGCGGGCGGCGCCTCGGTGGCGCAGGCGACCGGGTCGGCCTTCAGCGGCAGGCGGTTGCCGTGCGGTCCGATGATGGCGAATTTGTAGCGTGTGCCCGGGCCGAGCCGGGGCACGAACAGCTCCCAGATGCCGGCGGGATAGCGCAGCCGCATCGGCAGGCGGCGCGCGTCCCAGGCGACGAAATCGCCCACCACCGAGACCGCCTTCGCGTTCGGCGCCCAGACGGCGAACCGGACGCCGGCCACCCCGTCTACCGTTGCAACGTTGGCGCCGAGTGCGTTGGCCAGCTCGAAATGCCGCCCTTCGTTGAACAGGAACAGATCCATGTCGCCGAGCTGCGGGCCGAAGCAATACGGGTCCTCGGTCTCCTGCACGGCGGCCGGCCACTGGATGCGCAGCACGTAGGGCTCGTGCGATTCGAGCCGGCCGGTGAACAGCCCCTCGGGCTGGGCGGGCGCCAGACGGGCGATCACCTTGCCGCCGTCGCGGGCCAACACGTCCACGCCGGTGGCCCCGGGCAGGAAGACGCGCAGAACGCGGCCGGTCGCGGTGTCGTGCGGACCGAGCACCCCGAACGGGTCGGCCAGCGCACCGTCCGCCATTGCCTGCGCGATGTCGGGCGGCAGGCCGGGCGTCTCGACCAGGTCGTTCATGCCATCTGCTCCGCCGGCGCGCACAGGCGCGCGGCCAACTGCGCCAGGCCGCGCAGGGGCACGTCTATCCAGCCAGGCCGGTTCGCCGCTTCATATGTCACTTCGTACGCAGCCTTCTCCAGAAGGAACAGGTCGAGCAACCCGGCATCGGCCTCCGCCGGGTCGCCGAGCGCAGAATGGTAGCCCGAAAGGAAGGCCTCGGTCGCGGTGGCAACGAAGCTTGCCAGGAAGGAATCCCGCCTGGCATCGGGCACGTGGGCGTGGCTGGCGATGCTTTTGCGTTGCGTCACCGCCGCCGCATAGTTGAAAGACCGAATCATGCCGGCGACGTCGCGCATCCGGTGGCTCTTCGCCCGCCTGACCGCCGCCGGCTTGGCCGGCTCGCCCTCAAAGTCGATGATATACACGTCGCCGCTGGCAACCAGAAGCTGGCCAAGATGCAGGTCGCCATGGATGCGCGTGATCCGCGTGCCGACCGAAGCCGCCGCCAGCTCGTGGATACGCCCAAACAGGCACGCGCGCGCCGGACCGACCAGACTTAGGTCATCCCCCGCTTTCTGGTCCCATTCCTTGTGGCCGTCCAGCGCCTTGAAGGCCGCCACGAGCTGCGCGTCGGCCTGCTCCGACCACTGCACCGCGACCTCCGGCCCGGCCTGCTCCGGCGCGAAGGCCGGCTCGTTGGAGGGGCGCGCCAGAATCGCATGCATTTCGCCGAGCCTTTGGCCGAGCAGCCGGGCGAACCGGGCGTATTCCTGGTGCCGCTCGGCGTCTGCCACGGCGGCCTCGTCGCCGCTGGCAAGATCGGACAGGCCGCGCACCAGCAGGTCGAGCGTCCAGCTCCAGGCATCGCCCTGGTTGCGGACGAACCCCTGCGCGATCGCCAGGGCGTGCCGCGTGCCGTCGGCGCCGACCCGCACCATCTCGCCAAGCAGCGGCGGCGTGTTGGCAAAGCCCTGCTCGGTCAGGTAGCGGCCCATCTCGCCTTCCGGGTGCGGCCCGTCGGTGATCCGGCGGAAGATCTTCAGGATTGCGACGTCTCCGATGATCACCGAGCTGTTCGATTGCTCCCCCGTCAGCCAGGTTATCTCCGTGTCGGGTGGTACGCCGATGCCGTCGATCATCGACGTCGGCTCGAAGCGGAGCTGCCCATCCGGTGTGGGGATGTCCGCCCGGGAGGCAAACCCGGCCATGACCGCACGCGCGAACTCCGGCAGGGCGAAGCCGTCGGTCAGCAGGCCGATGCGGGCGCCGCGACGCACGCGGGCGAGAGCGAGCTGTACCGGCAGCCCGCCGGACAATTGCCGATCTTCCCAGGCGGCGGACAGCGGCAGCAGCCAGCGCGATGTGCCGGACTCGGTGTCTGCCTCCACCTCCGCAAGTACAACCTCGTTCTCCGTCACCGGCAGCGACGCGAGCAAGGCCAGCCGGACCCCTCGCAGCGTCTGGTCCTTGGCGGCGAACCAGCGGCGCTTGGCGAGATAGGGCGGGAGCACGTCGCTCTCGACCAGTCCGCGCCACGCGGTCAGCGCCTCGACCAATCCCCTGCGCATCACGATCGTCTGGTATTCGGGCATGGGCTCTGGTGCGGGCCGGTGCCGGGATGGCCAGCCCGTCTCCTCCGACAGCAGGAACCAATAAAAGCCGAACGGCGGCAGCGTCAGCAGGTAGCTGAGCTGGCCGACCGGCGGAAACACCGACCCGCCATCCAGCTCGATCGGCACACGGCCAACGAACTCGGCGAGGTCGAGTTCCACCGCCTGCGGCGTGCGCGCCAGATTCGCCACGCACAGGATGGTGGTGCCTTCGTGCTCGCGCAGATAGGCGAGGATTTTGCGGTTGTGCGGATACAGCAGGCGGAACGTGCCGCGGCCGAAGGCCTGGTACTGGCGCCGCACGGCCAGCGTGCGGCGCATCCAGTTCAACAGCGAATACGGCTCCCGCTGCTGGGTTTCGACGTTGACCGTCTCGAACCCGTAAAGCGGGTCCATGATGGCGGGCAGGACGAGCCGTCCGTAATCGGCGCGCGAGAACCCGCCGTTGCGGTCGGGGGACCACTGCATCGGGGTGCGAACCCCGTCGCGATCGCCGAGGTGGATGTTGTCGCCCATGGCGATCTCGTCGCCGTAGTAGATCACCGGCGTGCCACGCATCGAGAACAGCAGGTAGTTCATCAGCTCGATGCGCCGGCGGTCGTTCTCGAGCAGCGGCGCGAGCCGGCGGCGGATGCCGAGATTGAGCCGCGCGCGGCGGTCGGCGGCGTAGGTCTCCCACAGGAAGTCCCGCTCGCTGGAGGTCACCATCTCCAGCGTCAGCTCATCGTGGTTGCGCAGGAAGATCGCCCACTGGCAGGTGGCCGGAATCTCCGGCGTCTGGCGCAGGATGTCGCTGATCGGGAAGCGGTCCTCGCGCGCGATCGCCATGTACATGCGCGGCATCAGCGGAAAGTTGAACGCCATGTGGCATTCGTCGGCGTCGCCGAAATAGTCCTTGGTGTCCTCAGGCCACTGGTTGGCTTCCGCGAGCAGCATGCGGTCGCTGAAATGCGCGTCCATTTCGGCACGGATGCGCTTCAGCGCGGCGTGCGTCTCGGGCAGGTTCTCGTTGTTGGTGCCCTCGCGCTCGATCAGGTAGGGCACGGCGTCCAGCCGTAGCCCGTCCACGCCCATCTCCAGCCAGTAGCGCAGAACGCCGAGCACCTCCTTCATGACCCGCGGGTTGTCGAAGTTCAGGTCCGGCTGGTGCGAGTAGAAGCGGTGCCAATAATACGCATTCGCGACTGGGTCCCAGGTCCAGTTGGAACGTTCGGTATCGACGAAGATAATCCGCGTGCCCGCGTATTTCTGGTCGGTGTCGGACCAGACGTAGAAGTCGCGCCAGACCGAGCCGGGCCTGGCGCTGCGGGCGCGCTGGAACCAGGGATGCTGGTCGGAGGTGTGGTTCACCACCAGCTCGGTGATCACCCGCATGCCGCGCGCATGGGCCGCGGCGATGAACCGCTTCACGTCGTGCAGCGTGCCGTAGTCCTGGTGCACGCCGCGGTAGTCGCTGATGTCGTAGCCGTCGTCCAGCCGCGGCGACGGGTAGAACGGCAGCAGCCAGATCGTGTTCACCCCGAGATCGGCGATGTAGTCGAGCTTGGAGATCAGCCCCGGAAAATCGCCGACGCCGTCGTTGTTTGAATCGAAGTAGGACTTGACGTGGAGCTGGTAGATGATTGCGTCCTTGTACCACAGCGGGTCAGCCGAGACTGTGGTCGGCTCGACCTCGGTCGGTGCGATCAGCACGTTCATCGCGCGCCTGCCGGTGGGGTCAGTTGCCAGATGGCGAACGGCAGGTCGGCCGGATCAAGCCGAACCCGCTGGGCCTTGCCAGTCCAGGTAAAGCGAGCGCCGCGCATCAGGTCGGTGACGTCGACCGTGCCCCCGTCGGGCAGGCCGAACTCCCAGAGCGGCACTTCGATAGTGGCTTCCTGCACGTTGTGCGGGTCGAAGCTGACCGCGACCAGGACGATTTCATGCCGCGCCGGCGTGGCCTTGCCGAACAGCAGCACCTGGTCGTTGGAGGCGGTGTGGAACGTCACGCCAAGATGCGTCTGCAGCGCGGCATGCGAGCGGCGGATGCGGTTGAGCGCGGTGATCTCGGCAACGATGTTGCCCGGGATGGTCTGGTCGCGCACCCGGATCTCGTATTTCTCCGAATCGAGGTATTCCTCGCGCCCGGGCAACGGCGCCGCTTCGCAGATCTCGAAGCCGGAATAGAGGCCCCACGACCCCGACAGCGTCGCGGCCAGCGCGGCACGGATCAGGAAGCCGGCGCGACCCGAGTCCTGCAGGAACACCGGATTGATGTCGGGCGTGTTGACAAAGAAATTGGGCCGGAAGAACTCGCGCACCGGATACTGGTTCAGTTCGACCAGGTACTCGGTCATCTCCTGCCTGGTGTCGCGCCAGGTGAAGTAGGTGTACGACTGGGTGAACCCGGCCTTGGCCAGCCGGTACATCACCTTGGGCCGGGTGAACGCCTCGGCCAGGAAGATCACATCCGGATAGCGCGCGCGGATGTCGGCGATCATCCACTGCCAGAACGGGATCGGCTTGGTGTGCGGATTGTCCACGCGGAAGATCCGCACGCCGTGCTCCGCCCAGAACAGGACGACGTCGCGCAGTGCGCGCCACAACGACGGGAACGAGGCCGGCGCGTAGAAGTCGGGGTTGACGATGTCCTCGTATTTTTTCGGCGGGTTCTCGGCGTAGCGCAGCGATCCGTCGGGCCGCCAGGAGAACCAGTCCTTGTGCTGCCGGAGCCAGGGATGGTCGGGCGAACATTGCACCGCGAAATCGAGCGCGATCTCCAGGCCGTTGGCGTGGGCCGCCGCGACCAGGCGAAGGAAGCTTTCAAGCGTGCCAAGCTCGGGATGGATGGCGTCGTGCCCGCCCTCCTTGCCGCCGATCGCATAGGGGCTGCCAGGCTCGCCCGGCTGCGCGTGCAGGCTGTTGTTGCGCCCCTTGCGGTTGGTCATGCCGATCGGATGGATCGGCGGGAAATACAGCACGTCGAAGCCCATCGCCCGGATCGCCGGCAGCCGCAGCACCACGTCGTCGAAGGTGCCGTGCCGCGCCGGGTCGTCGGTCGCCGAGCGCGGGAACATCTCATACCAGCTTGCGAACACCGCCTGCGGGCGATCGACCTCGAGCCGCACCAGCTTGTGCCGCGCCGCGAACGGCCGGTCGTCCGCCGCGCGCATCGCCGCGCGTGCGTCGTCGGACAGGAGCAGCGCGATGCGTACGGGCTCATCGACCGCCGTGTAGCGGTCGAGCAAGGCCCGCAATGCAGCGCGGACGCTGCCGGCGGTACGCGCGAAGGCGGCCTCGATCATCTGCCGCCCCTCCTCCAACTCCAGCGTCACCACCAGCCCGGCCTCGTGCTTCGCCGTGAGATCGTGGTGGAACGTGCCCCAGCGGTCCCACCAGGCTTCGACGGTGAACACGTGGGCGCCGACACGGGTCGGGGCGAACGACCCCTCCCACAGGTCGTTGCCCGCCAGCAGCATCGGGGCGTGATGCCACGCTGCCTCGTCCGCCGCGCGCCACAGGATTTCGGCCGCCAGCACGTCGTGGCCGTCGGGGACGATGTCGGCCGTGACACGGACGGTTTCACCGACGACGCGCTTGACGGCGTAGTCGCCGCCGGGGACCCGCGGCGACAGCGCCTCGATGGCGATGCGGTCGGCCGTCATGGCCGCCAGATCGGGCATCGGCGGGGGAGCGGACAGGGTCACGCCGGACGCCCTGGTGTAGGCCAGCACCCGGACTTCGCCGGGGGCGAGCGGCGCGTTCGGGTCGCCCGCAGCGTCCAGCGGCTGTGGCGCGCCGAACGCGGCCCCGGCCTGCGGCGGCAGCGGCACGCCCGGCAGTGCCGGCGCCGCCGCGGCGGGTGCCCCCCGCTGGACCGCCCCTTGAGATGGGTCCTCGGATGGTCCGGGTGACGCGACGGATGCCCCCAGATCCGGATTGATCAGGACGACGGCAGCGCGGGTTGCGTAACGCACGTCCGGCGCATCGGCACGCAGCAGCGCCGTGATCGCGTCGCCCGGCTCGGTCAGCAGCCGCAGTTCGCCATCGACCTGAAGCGCCGCGATCCGGTCCACCAGGGCGCAGGCTGCGCGAACGTCATCGGCGAGCCCCGCGGGCGCCTCCTCCCGCGCGCGATGCAGGTCGTCGGGCGTGGCGGTGGCCGCATCGAACGGCCGGCGCGCGGCGTATTCGAACCCCATCGGGACGAAAATGCCGCTCGCGAGCGCCGCTGCGACGCGGATCGCATGGGCGTAGGGGGCGCGCAGATCGGCGCCTTGCGGCAGACGCCAGGCCAGGCGTTCGGCAAACGAAGGCTCCGGCGATGCCAGGATCGGGGCGACGCGACGCAGCGATGCGGCTTCCTCGATCAGCCAGGGCGCGCGCTCGTCCCACCAGGCGAGCGAACTGACGACGTTGTCGAAGCCGCAGCCGGCCAGCGCCCCGATCGCGGCACGATCCAGCCCCGGCGTCCAGGCGACAAAGCGGCTGCCCGGAACCGCTTCCCGCACCCCGGCGATCAGCCGCCGCCACACCGGCGGCGGGACGCTGTCCGGCTCCAGACAGCGGAACCCGGCCAGGCCCGCCTGCGCGAGCCGGACCAGCCGGTCGATCCACCAGGACGTCAGGTGCTCCGCGACCTCGGCGCGATCGAAGCGGGCGTAGACAAGACCGGCAGGCCGCGGCCGGCGAGGGTCGGGCGAATCGGCGTCGCCGAACCAGTCGCCGAGTCGGCGCAGGGCGGCGCTGGCGGCGACGCGGTCGATCGCGACATCGACCAGAAGGGCCAGCCCATGCCCGGCGGCAGACGCAGCGGCCCGGGCCAGGGCATCATCGGCGCTGTCCCGCGAGCCGAGCGCCGGATGCAGCACCTCGTGCTCGGCGGTCGCGAAGATATCGCCGCCGTCGCCCGGCGCAAACGGCGGTGCCAGGCACACGGCATCGAACCCCAGGCCGCGGCAATGCGCGAATTGACCGGGCCATTCCGTCAGCGGACCGGCCACCAGCGGATGCAAATGATAGATCTTCGGCGCCATTCAGACTGTGGCTCCCGCTGGGCGGTCATGGAGGGACGGTGGTTGGGGTTTCGGCACGCAGTGTGGCTCATCCGCGGGACGAACGAACCCCTCGCCCGCGGAGCCTCCGTTCACTTGGCCGGGAGCAGCCGGCCGCGGTGTTTGCCAATACGCCATGGTGCCTCATTCCGAATGCCAAACCCCGACTCTCACACGGCGTTGCATGGCGTCAACGCATGGCGGCACGGCGTGACACCGTCAGCCTGACCCGGCGCAGAGCGGCCTGACCATGGCGAGGACGGCCGCCATCGATGTGCCGACGCGCGCTGGTCCGTCGTCCCACGAAAACAGGCCGAATCGATCGAACTCCGGGAGCACTTCGCCACGGCGGGTTACGAAGGTCGAGTGACAGACCAGAGTCGCGGGATCAGGCAGGATGGCCGGCTGCCAGAGGAACAGCGCCAGGTCCTTGCCGGGCCGATAGCGGCGAAGGCCCAGATCGCGCAGCGACTCGGCGGGCGCGATCAGGCCGGTTTCCTCGGCAAGCTCGCGCAGGGCAGCGGCGCGCGGGGCCTCGCCCGGCTCGGCGACCCCCTTTGGGATGTCCCAGCGGGGCGAGCGCGTCGCGTGGCCCAGCAGCAGCCGGGTGCCGTCGGTGACGATCACGCCGCAAGTGACAAGCCGCTCCAAGCCGCCCTCCC
>Ga0182012_10008233_pt1 | contig 10317 bp, 7 predicted proteins | sample 612S2SmetaG_FD_120486 | JGI IMG/M metagenome (GOLD analysis project Ga0182012, IMG submission 120486) | Permafrost microbial communities from Stordalen Mire, Sweden - 612S2S metaG | ecosystem: Environmental > Terrestrial > Soil > Wetlands > Permafrost | place: Sweden: Stordalen | collected...
AATGGTCTTCGAAGTAATCTGCGATCTTGCGAGTTGTTGCGCAGAGTCCCAGCGGCACATAGGCCGAAGTTATGCCCTTGGCTGTGACGAGAATGTCCGGCTTGACGCCCCAGTGATCCACGCAGAACCACTTGCCGGTGCGGCCCCAGCCGGTCATCACTTCATCGGCGATCATCAGCACGCCATGCGCCTCGCAGATGGCCTTGAGCCGCGGCATGTACTCCTTCGGCGGCACCAATACGCCGTTGGTCCCAACCACCGGCTCGACGATAATCGCAGCTACATCGGATTCATTCTGGATCATGTGCTCGATGTAATCGGCGCAGGCGATGTTACAGCCTGGGTAAGTATGTTTGATAGGGCACTTGTAGCAGTTGGTCTCCGGCGCAAAGATGTGGCCGATGCCCTTGCCGCTCGGCTCCATGGCCCAGCGGCGCGGGTCGCCGGTGGAGGAGATCGACGAGGTCGTTGAGCCATGATAGCTGCGGTAGCGCGAGATGATCTTGGTCTTGCCGGTGTACATGCGGGCGATCTTGAAGGCCGCTTCGTTGGCCTCTGTGCCTGACGTGGCAAAGAAGAATTTCTCCAGCCCTTCGGGGAGCAGTTCGAGCAGCTTCTGGGTCAGCCGGGCGCGGGATGTTGTGGCGAATCCCGGCAGAATGTAGGGTAGTTCGCGGGCCTGCTCGGCGATCGATTCGATTACCCGAGCGTTCTTGTGGCCGAGGTTGACGCACATCAGTTGCGATGAGAAATCCAGATAGCGCTTGCCGGCGGCGTCGATGAAGTAGCAGCCTTCGGCGTCGACTACATGCAGCGGCTTCCATGTCTTCTGGATGCGCCAGGTGCCGTAGTTGTGCTGGCGCGTGATGCTCAGGACTTCTTCGGTGGTCATGGTTCCGAGTTCGGCTGTTTCGCTCATGATGCGGCTCCCGCGCTTTGAATGCTCCCAACATCGTACCATCGCGCTCGCGAAACCTGGCCACGCCCGGTTGTCGAAGGCTGAGCGATTGCGCGACGATGGCCCGGCTTAGCCTCAATAAATGCCGGCGAATGAGCTGAAACCCAGGGGGTGTAGTGATTATTCTGGCGTATCGCACACAGAATCAATGAGATACGACACTTTTCCGGTGCGCTTAAGCGCACTTTAGACGTACTTTGGGGACATATTTGGCGCATCTTTTTGCCTCCTTTCGCTTCGACCTGCGGCCTTTGCGGCAAGTGGTGAGCAGGAGGAAAGATGGTGACCCATTTGGACCCGTGATTCATTATGCTCTTTTTCGGGATGATCCACGCAATTGCAGGTGGTTCGAAACAAAGGGCTTACAACAAATTTGCTTGACAGGATTTGAGGTGCACCCCTCAGGTGAGACAGATTGTATTTTGACAGTTCGCCGTTTGCTGAACATTGCTGTTCATTTTGTTGGTTGTGCGTCAGACTGGACCGCAGTTGGTGAAGCGGAGACGGGCTCAGTCTAGTAGTCTGTTGTCTGACCGGTCCCAGAGACTCTTGAAGTCGTCCTCAAATGCCTTAACGATTGACGGGTCCTTCACGACGTAAAGGTCGTTGTCCTGCCTCTTCTCGCCGTCCGGGGACCAATTTGCGGAGCCTGTCCTCAGTATGGAGCCGTCCAGACAGAATGCTTTAAGGTGCATGCTCTGGCCGCCCCCCTTGATTCGAACTTCGATCCTCTTCGTTCCTCGAAGCTCGTCCGTAACCGACGACGTCCCGGATTTAATCGCTCTCGATTCTTCATCCGCGTACTGAAGGGCGTCCCTGTAGATTCTGATCTCGACCCCGCTCTTTGCCGCGTCGGCTAGCGCGGCCTCGATCCGGTGATCGGTGAAAGAATACATCGCGACGTCGATGCTGGAATGCGCTGATCGGATGAGGTTCACGTCGATATCCTCCAGGTCATCCTCCGGAGAGAAGTTGGCCTTGCCTTTGGGTATAGCGCGGTCGGAATGGGAGAAAAGTTGTAGGGACGGGGACGGGAGAAAGAGTGATACACTCCCTCCGACAAGCACCAAGATTATTACGGAGAGGAATGCGAGCTTAATTGATGGCCTATCGCGGATCATATGGATCAAGGGACTGGTCCTCCTGGCATAGTTCCCAACTCGGCAGGCAAGCAGCGACCCTCGGCGGAATCGACGACGACGTTCGGAAAGCTTTTCTGGCGCTTAAGCCGAACGAACTGCTCAATTTTTTCTTCCATTATGAGAAGCGTTACGGCTTGGGCGCTCGGACATACGCTGAAAAGGCTTTCGCCAAGTGGAAGACGGGAAGCACCCAGATGAGCGCCCAGACCACCGAGAGGCTCCTGCAAGTTCTGCCGCCCTTCCTTGGGACGCAAGTTAAGTATGATCTGCTCCGCAAGCTCCGGGAAAAATACCGGCTACAAGAAAGCTACCACCTCGAGGTCACGACCCTCGACTATAAGGCAATCGTCAAGCCTGTTGTCGAGAATCTTGTGACGAAAGCGTATACGTCCAATTTGCCGGGTTCCATAGAGTCCAGGCTTAGGTGGTTAGCAGATGAGGACGTCAATGCTGCGAAGTCGCTAATGGCCGGCGCAGAAGCCGCAGCGATGAGGATTACCCTGTCTCTCCTCGACCAAGAATTCGCCAAGATGGAGGCGCTGCTTGCGTTGAACCCGAAAGGAAAGCTAACGCACCGAATCGAGTTGCAATATGGCGTGCTAACCTTACTCGTAAGGAGGGGAACAGCGGTGGAAGATTCCAAGAAATCCTCGGAACTGACAGTGAGGGGAGGCACCGGCACCAATGCCATCACTTCGTCGGACCAGCTTCTAAGAGACGCGATTAGGAACCTCACGCCGGAGCAGATAAGCCAAATCTCGATGAAGGCGACAGAGGAAGCGGTAAATTTGCAGACTGAGGCCGTGCGCGCTGATCAGCGATTTCACAACGCCAGCCGAGACATAGATTCATTTATCGAGGGGACCCAGAAGCTCAAGAATCAGGACGTGAATTTTAATAAATCCGGCACATTCAATACGGCCTCCGGTACTACTTCCATCAACGTGAGCAAGGACAACTCGAAGGTCTGGATCATTGCTGCTATAGCACTGGGCGTTCTCGTTGTTTTACTTGTACTCAGCCGGCGGTGATTGAGTTCGTTTTTAGCCGCTCCTTCTGGACAACCCATTGACGTGCCGATTGGTCACGCCGCCAAACTCAAAGGGCATCGTAGACCGCGTCTTCCGGATTGTCCCAGATTGCTTCGAAAGCCGGAGCGCCCAGCGCGGTGGCATACTGTTTCAGCGCGCGATCCTGGCCGCGAACGCGAAGGAACTCCGCAAAATCCTCCACTTCGGCGATTTGGTCGGGATCGAGAGATTGAATCTTCTCGGAGAGGGTGCTGATCCTTGGATTCATCTGCGCTCCGGCAATAAGCAGATCCTTCACTACGTTCAGGATGACAAACATTCTTCATTGAACGTTTGACGCGAGACGCCAGCGTTCTTTCCAAGAGAAAACTCCGGCTGGGTGCGCCGGAGCTTCGAGTGATTGTGGGCTAAGTCTACGCGCTGTAGAGCAGAATCCCGTCTGTCTTCTCTTCCGTTTCGGTTTGCGCGTTGGAAACCGAGCGGTAGAAGAGCTGGTTGTTGAGGATGTAGACTTCCAGGAATGCTGGCCGGTCCTGGATGAGGCCGCCGATGAGCGCTTCCGAGAGCGGGTCTTCGATGTAGCGCTGGAGAGCGCGGCGCAGCGGTCTTGCGCCGTAGCTGCGGTCGCCCAGCGTTTTGTCGAGGATCCACTTCTTGGCGTCGCCGTCCACGGAGATGGTGATCGACTTCTGCGCCAGGTTGGCGTTGAGCTGCGTGACGAGCAGGTCGACGATCTGGATCAGGTCCGCGTCCGAGAGCGACTGGAAGAGGATCACTTCGTCGATGCGGTTGAGGAACTCGGGGTTGAAGGTGCGCTTGACCTCGCCCTTGACCAGTTCCTCGATCTTCTCCATGACCAGGTCTTCGCGATCGCTGGAGAAGCCGAGGCCCTTGTTCTTTTGCAGGTGGCGCGCGCCGATGTTCGAGGTCATGATGATGATGGTGTTCTTGAAGTCGACGGTGTTGCCCAGGCCGTCGGTCAACTGGCCATCTTCAAAGACCTGCAAGAGCAGGTTGAAGACATCGGGATGCGCCTTTTCGACTTCGTCGAGCAGCACGACCGAGTATGGCGAACGCTTGACGCGCTCGGTCAACTGGCCGCCTTCCTCGTAGCCCACATAGCCCGGAGGCGAACCGATGAGCTTCGAGACGGAATGCTTCTCCATGAACTCCGACATATCGAAGCGGATGAGCGCTTTTTCGCTGCCGAAGAGGAATTGCGCGAGGGTGCGCGCGACTTCCGTCTTGCCCACGCCTGTCGGTCCGAGGAAGAGGAAGCTGCCGATCGGCCGCAGCGGCGACTTCAGGCCGGCGCGCGAACGGCGAATGGCCCGCGCCAGCGCCGAGATTGCTTTCTCCTGCGAGATCACGCGGCGATGCAGCTCTTCTTCGACGCGCAGCAGCTTTTGCGTCTCTTCTTCCTTAATGGAAGTGATGGGAACGCCGGTCCAGCGGCTGACCACGTCTTCAATGTCTTCGCGGCCGACGATGCCGGCTGCCGAGTCGTCGAGATGGTATTTCTCACGCAGGGTGCGCAGGTTTTCGCGTTCTTTGCGCTCTTCGTCGGAATAGAAGCGGGCTTTTTCGAATTCGTGATTGGCGATGGCCGAATCCATGCGATGCACAATGAACTTGATCCGCTTCTGGACTTCGGTGATCTCTTCGGGCAGAGAAGTCTGGCGCAGCTTTACGCGGGCTCCCGCTTCGTCGATCAGGTCGATGGCCTTGTCGGGCAGGAAGCGATCTGGAATGTAGCGATTGGAATGCGAGACGGCGAACTCGATGGCCGCATCCGTGTAGCTGACCGCGTGGAATTTCTCATAGCGGTCCTTGATGCCCATGATGATGCGAATGGCGTCGACTTCGTTCGGCGGAGGGACTTTGACGGCCTGGAAGCGGCGTTCGAGCGAGCGGTCTTTTTCGATCGACTTGCGGAACTCGGCAGGCGTGGTTGCGCCGATGCATTGAATTTCGCCGCGCGAGAGCGCCGGCTTGAGGATGTTGGCGGCGTCGAGCGAACCTTCCGCAGATCCCGCTCCGACCAGCGTGTGTAGCTCGTCGATGAAGACGATGGAGTTCTGATTCTCCATCAGCTCTTTCATGATCGTTTTGAGCCTCTCTTCAAACTGGCCGCGGTACTTGGTGCCCGCGACGATCAACGAGAGGTCCAGCGCCAGTACGCGCTTGTCGGCGAGGAAACTCGGGACTTCGCCGTCGGCGATGCGCTGGGCCAGGCCTTCGACGATGGCGGTCTTGCCTACGCCGGGTTCGCCGATCAGGACGGGGTTGTTCTTGGTGCGGCGGCAGAGGATCTGAATCACGCGTTCCAATTCGCCGTCGCGGCCCACCAGCGGATCGAGCTGGGAATCCATGGCGGACTGCGTCAGGTCGCGGCTGAACTCGGCCAGGAGGCTTGATTCACGCTGACGGGTCTGCGTGGGAGCTTTTTCCTGCGTGACGCGCGCCAGTTCTTCGCGGATGGCCGCCAGCTTCAGTCCGCGCTCCTGCAGGATCTCCGCGGCGAAGCATTTTTCCTCGCGGAGCAGCCCGAGTAGCAAGTGCTCGGTGCCAATGTGCTTGTGGCCGAGGCGCTCTGCTTCTTCGGCTGCATAAGCCAGCACGCGCTTGCATTCATTCGACAGCGGCAGGTCGACCGAGGTCGAAACCTTCTCGCGGATCGTTGTGTGCGCCTCAATCTGCTTGCGGATCGACTCGACCGAAGCGTGCGAGCGCAGGAAGCGATTGGTGAGGGCCTTGTCTTCGCGCAACAGGCCGAGCAGCAGGTGCTCGGTCTCGATGTAAGGCGAGCCAAACTGACTGGCCTCATACCGCGCAAAGAAGATAACGCGCCGAGCCTTTTCTGTATAGCGTTCGAACATGGTGTTCCTCTCTCTGTGATTATCGGCTGCGGTGGCTGTTCTCCTCAATTTAGCAAGAACAGATCGGGGTTACCGCGAAATCTGTTGGGTAACGAACGCCTCGGCGTGGGAGACCTCCTCTAACCTGCCCCCCGCTAAACGTAAAGTCCGGGTACATCGCCCGGCCAGTTCCAGGTTGTGCGTTACCAGCACGGAGGTGAGTCCGTGCGCTTCATGCAGCCGTTCAATCAAGCCAAACACCAAGTCCGCCGACTCGCCATCCAGATCGCCGGTCGGTTCATCCGCCAACAATAACTGCGGCCGCGTTACCAGCGCCCTGGCCAATGCCACCCGCTGCTGCTCTCCACCGCTCAACTCGCCGGGCCGATGCGTTGCCCGATCGGCGAGACCGGTTTCCTTGAGCCAGTGCGCTGCTTCTTCAAGTGCCTGACGTTTTGCGACGCCTCGCGCCATCAGCGGCATGGCCACATTTTCCTGAGCCGAAAACTCCGGCAGCAGGTAGTGAAATTGCCAAACGTATCCGACCTGCTCATTGCGGAAGCGGGCCGCCTCTCGAACGCTCAATTGCGTGATCTGAGTTGTGCCGCAGTATATCGTTCCCGACGAGGGAGCATCAAGCGCTCCCAGCATGTGTAAAAGCGTGCTTTTTCCGCTACCCGACTGGCCGACAATCGCCAAAAGTTCGCCGGTCTGGACGATAAAGCTCAACTCGTCAAAGAGTCGCAGCGTGCCACGGCCCGATTTTCGGTTGCCGGGATACTCCTTGGTTAGGGATTCGACGCGGACGAGTGGGCGGTTGGGCGAATCCTCAGCCAGGAATTCCGCGCGCGTTCCGGAGTCGGGCAGCAGGGTAGTTGTACTGCCGCCGTACGATCCCGAGGTGGTCGCGGTTTGTTTCATTCCTGTGACTCATATCCTATCGCGTGTGATCGAATCGGACGGGTTACTTCTGAAAACAACGGACTGCTACTTTCGTTGGATGCAATTGGGTGCCGATGGGAAGCAGAGATTGCACATTTCGGCGTGCAGATGGGCGCCGCTTCCGGATTTGGAACGCGACTATCGGCTTGGCGGCGAGGATAGTCTTCCAATTCGCCCCCTTGGCCCTACGGCAAATGGCAAAGACAAAGCGTTCCAATTGCCGTTGTCGAGCGGGGTCCAGGTCTTCCCGTCTTCGCTGCTGATGTCTGAGCCATTTGTTCCGGCAGCGATCCAGGCGTTGAGTTCCGGGCTCCACGCCACGGCGGACCGGTAGCCGCGCGGCGGGTTGGCGGCAGCCGTCCAGTGCAGTCCGTGGTCGATAGACCATGCGGCAGTGCCGTTCGACTCGTTTGGTTTTTGATAATCGCCGCCGACGGCCATCAGCGTTTCCCGGATTGAGATGGTGTTCCGATATGGCACGGATTCGGTGCGGCGGGCGATCGAAAAGATCCCGGAGGCTTCGTTTCCGCCGGCAAGAGGAACAGCGACGCGCGTCCAATGGCTGCGTGTCATGGTGGTGGGGCTGGCCAAGCCGACAGAATTTCCGGCGTTGGTCTCGATCCAGACCACGGCGCCGCCTTTGCCGCCTGAGGCGAAGATTTGCGGCGTGTGCGCGCCGTCCTGGTCGGCAGGAAAGAGGCTGTTGCTGGCCGCAAATCCGCCCAGTTCAACGCCGTTCAGAGCCAGGTCGGGGCTTTTCCGCTCTACCCAGGTCAGGCCGGAGTCCGGCGTGTCGAAGACCGCGAAAGTGCCGTGGGCGGGGTCGCCGAGCAGCGAGCCGGTCCAGTTTGGGTTGCCCTCGGCGTTGCGTCCGCCGGCTGTCCAATCGGCAAAAAAGCTATCGAAAAAGCCCTCCGGGCTGTCTGGATTCTTGAAGAGCAGCTTCCAGCTTTTGCAGCCATCGTCGGTCTTGTAGAGACGGCTCTGGTCGCCGGGGCCGGAAGACATTACGATGGCGTGATTGGCGTCTACTGCCTGGATGCCGCGAAAATCGAGCTTCTCGGCGTCGGGTGGGATAGGGCATTGCGCCCAGTGCGCTCCGCCGTCGGTGGTGTTGAGCACCGTGCCACCGCTGCCGCTGGCCCAGGCGATTTTTCCGTCGACAGAGGCGATGCCGCGCAGGGAAGCCGTCGTTCCAGAGTCCTGCATGGTCCAGGCAAGCTGCGGCGATGGATCGCCGAACGCCGGTTTGGGAGTCTGTGCTGCCAGCCAATTTTGAGAAAGGAGAAAAATGCCGCCGGCCAAGGTAACTCGGAAGCCAAAAACGATACGCATGGCCCGAGTATAGTTTGCCGGGTTCACCAGAATCGTGTGCGGCCAGTGTAAGAAATCCGCCGCCAAGTGTAACGCGTCCGCCGTGCAGTGTAATGATTCTGACGATTAGAGCAGAATCAGCATAGGTGTCCCCGATCCGGTATTTGTGCGGTTGGATTTTTCCTGGCAAAAAATCCAGGCTGGCATCTCTGCCGATGGGTACAGTTGTGCTGATTCTGCTCTAACGTTACGCGTCACGACAACTAACGTTAATCGTCAAAATTCCGGTGTGACCTAAACCTTCGATTTGAAGAACTCCAGGGAGAGCTTGAGCCCTTCGCGCAGGCTGATTTTCGGTTCCCAATCCAGAACACGCTTGGCTTTCGAGATATCGGGTTTGCGGCGGGTTGGATCATCCTGCGGCAGCGGTTCGAAGCGCAGTTCGCTCTTCGAGCCGGTGACTTCCAAGACTGCTTCGGCACATTCGAGGATGGTGAATTCCGTCGGATTGCCGATGTTGGTGGGCATGTGCTCGTCCGACCGGGAGAGGCGCAGAATCCCCTCGATCAGGTCGGCCACGTAGCAGAAGCTGCGCGTCTGCTGGCCGTCGCCGTAGACCGTAAGCGGTTGATTGCGCAAGGCTTGCATGACGAAATTCGAAATCACGCGGCCGTCGGAAGGGTGCAGCCGCGGACCGTAGGTGTTGAAGATGCGCACCAAATGCGTGTTGACTCCGCGCGACCGGTGGTAGGCCATGGTGAGCGCCTCGGCGTAGCGTTTGGCTTCGTCGTAGACCGAACGCGGACCGACCGGATTGACGTTTCCCCAGTAGTTTTCAGTCTGGGGATGCTCCAGCGGGTCGCCGTAGCACTCGGAAGTGGAGGCGTGCAGGAAGGCTGCGCCGTATTTCTGCGCGATTTCGAGGGTATTTTCGGTGCCAACTGAGCCGACACGCAGGGTTTCGATGGCCAGTTTCAGATATTCCGGCGGGCTGGCCGGCGAGGCCATGTTGTAGACCGCTTCCACCGGGCCGGGGTCGAAAGGTAGGCAGATGTCGCGCTCTTCCAAGGTGAATCGCGGCTCATTGGCGAGATGGGCGACGTTGCCAAGGTTGCCGGTCGAGAGGTTGTCGACGCCTATGACCGAGTGGCCCTCGCCGATCAGCCGGTCGGTAAGATGGGAGCCGAGAAAGCCCGCAGCTCCAGTGACAAGTACTCGCATAGTCAATACGTTACGCTCCGGATTACTGTCTCTAAATTGGAAATGCCGGTCTTGATGTTCGTGGCTGGATCCGGGCCTGAGGGGCCGGATACAGCCAGTCTTCAGGGACGAAACAGGGTGAGGAAATACTCGAACACCTGGGGGAGTTGCCTTCGACGTATCCCTCAGGGGCTAAAGCCCCGATGCTTTCATTGGCTTTTGCCGGCACGACTAAAGTCGTGCCCTTTCACAAAGCCTTCCAAAACGAGTCTTTCCGCAGCCTGTTTAGCCCTTGCTTACTCCGCCAATTGGGTCTTGAAGCTGCTCAACTGACTACGACAGCACCAGTTTGCGCGGCTTGCCCTGCTGCGCGGTGTAGGCAGCGGGACGGCCTACGCTGACGTAGGTGAAACCCTGATCGTGCATCTCGGCAGGCTTATACAGATTGCGGCCATCGATGATGATGGGGAACTTCAAAGCCTGATTGAGTCTGGGCAGATCGAGTTTGGCGAACTCTTTCCAATCGGTCAGAATCAGCAGCGCGTCTGCACCCTCGGCTGCTTTATAGGCGCTATCAGCGTAGCCCATGGAATCAGACGGAGGGAGGACGGCCTTGGCTTTTTCGATCGCCGCGGGATCGTAGGCGGTGATGCTGGCGCCGGCGGCGATCAGCTTCTTGATCACGTCGATTGCGGGAGAGTCGCGGATGTCGTCGGTATCGCCCTTGAAGGCCAGGCCCAGCGCCGCAAGCTTTTTCCCGCGCAGGGTCCAGAGCGCCGCGCGCACTTTATTGAAGAAGACTTCCTGCTGCGTGTTGTTGATTTTCTTCACTTCTTCCAGCAGTTGGAAATCGACGCCCTGCTGCTGCGCTA
>Ga0182012_10008234_pt1 | contig 10317 bp, 9 predicted proteins | sample 612S2SmetaG_FD_120486 | JGI IMG/M metagenome (GOLD analysis project Ga0182012, IMG submission 120486) | Permafrost microbial communities from Stordalen Mire, Sweden - 612S2S metaG | ecosystem: Environmental > Terrestrial > Soil > Wetlands > Permafrost | place: Sweden: Stordalen | collected...
CTGCCCAAGCTGCTCCAGGCCATCAACGATGAGACTGCCTCGCGCGGCGCACTGTCGCAGATCATCGCCGGCGATCCGCCCGCGGCCTCGCAACTGAAGGGACCGGAGATCGCCGCCTGGTCGAAGATTGCGCCGGTGGTCGATCTGGATGCGACGGTCGCCGCGGCCGGTTACGAAGCGGTGGTGCCGGCCGAACTGGTTCGGCTGAGCAAGCCGCACGGCCATTGGGTCGCGCTGCCGATCCAGGCCTATCGCATCAATTCGCTGTTCCTGTCGAAGAAAGCGGCCGACACCGTCGGGGTGACGAAGCTGCCGGCGACCTGGGCCGAGTTCAATGCAATAGCCGAGAAGATGAAAGCCGCCGGCATCACCCCCGTCGCCAATGGTGGCATAAGGTGGGACGACGGCATGAAATGGGAGATCGCGTTGTGCGGGATCAGCCCCGAGGCCGACCGCAAGGCGATCATGGAACTGGATGAAAAAACCCTGAAGGGCCCGGAGGTTTTGGCCGCGTTCCGCCAGTGCCGCAAGCTGGCCGCGTGGTCGGATCTGGGGACCTCCGGTCAGGATTACACGCCTTTCGTGCCGCGCTTCATCAAGGGCGAGATGGGCATGCTGCTGATGGGCGACTGGGCGGCCGGGGTTTACAAGCGCAGCGGATTCGCCGTCAGCGACTACATGGTTGGCCCGGCGCCCAGCGACGACGGGAAGATCGTGTTCGATCTGAATTCGGATGAGTTCATGTTCTGGCAACGTCCCGAACCGGAATTCCAGGCGGGACAAAAATTGCTGGCGCAGATCGTGATGGGCAAGGAGCTGGGGCCGCTGTTCTGCCAGATCACCGGATCGATCCCGGTGCGCAGCGATACCGATTTGTCGGCCGCGGGCTTCACCGCGCAGCAACGCGAGGCCTCGCATGCGATGAGCGAGGCGATGAAGGCGGGACGAATCGTGCTCAGCCTGGCGCACAACATGGCGCAGACCAACCAGATCACCGCGGCGATGATCGACGTGCTGACGGAATTCGTCCACGACGACCGCATCAGCGCGGAGGAGGGCCAGAAGCGCCTGGTCGATGCGGTGGACAATGTGCGCTGAGCCATGAGCTGGCGGGATCGTTGGGACCGGATCCTGCCGCAACTGGTGATCTGGCCGCCGCTGCTGATCAGTTGCACCTATGTGCTGGCGTTCAGCGCCTGGACCGTGTTTGTGTCCTTCACCAGGTCCACCTTGCTGCCGGAATATTCCTGGGCGGGATGGCGCAACTACACGGCGATGCTGGCCAGCCGGAACTGGCACATCGCTTATACCAACCTGTTCATCTACAGTTTCTGTTTCGTTGTGCTGACGATGGGGATCGGCCTGCTGCTGGCGGTGCTGATCGACCAGCGCATCCGCGGCGAGAACATCTACCGCACGATTTTCCTGTATCCGCTCGCGGTGTCGTTCGTCGTAACCGGCACGGTGTGGGGCTGGCTGCTGAACCCCTCTTTGGGGGTGCAGAAACTGATGCACGATCTGGGCTGGACCAGCTTCAAATTCGAGTGGCTGATCGACCGCGACATGGCGATCTACACCATCGTGATTGCCGGCGTCTGGCAGGCATCGGGCTTCGCGATGGCGCTGCTGCTGGCGGGGCTGCGATCGGTGGACAGCGATCTGTACAAAGCGGCGCAGATCGATGGGTCCGGTGCGCTGCGCACCTATCGCCGCGTCATCTTTCCGACCATCGGGCCAATTTTCATCGCGGTCATGGTGATGCTGCTGCAATTCGCCATCAAGACCTATGACCTCGTGGTCGCCTTGACCGCGGGCGGGCCGGGATTGGCGTCCACGTTGCCGACCGTTGTCGTGTATGACTTCATGTTTCAGCGCGGCGAACTGGCGCGCGGATCGGCGGCGGCGGTGATGCTGCTGGGCTCGCTGGCCTTCGTGCTGGTGCCATACGGGATTTACCGGCGCTGGAAGCGGCGGTCCTATGCGTAACCGGCTCAACCGCCTGGCGATCCATGCGACCCTGATCGCCTTTGCGGCGTTCTACCTGGTGCCGCTGCTGGTGGTGCTGTTGAACTCGGTGCGCAGCACGGAGGACATCAACCACGCCGGCGTGATCGGCCTGCCGCATGGTTTCGTCTGGTCCAATTTCAGCGACACCTGGAGCCATTATTGCATCGCCCAGCACTGCAGCGGCATCCAGCCGTATTTCTGGAACTCGCTGCAGATGGTGGTCCCCGCCACGATCCTCTCTACCGCGCTGGGCGCGCTGAACGGCTATTCGCTGTCGCTGTGGCGTTTCCGCGGCGATGGCTGGGTGTTCGGTATCGTCACTTTGGGCGTGTTCCTGCCCGAACAGATGCGGCTGGTGCCATGGGTGATCGTGCTGCGCGACCTGAACCTGTTCAATACCATCAGCGGCCTGGTGCTGGTGCACGTCATCCAGGGCATGAGTTTTACTACATTGTTCTGCCGCAACTACTACGTGTCGATCCCGCCGGACCTGCTGAAAGCCGCGCGCATCGACGGCGCCGGCTTCTTCCGCATCTTCTGGCGCATCGTGCTGCCGCTGTCGCCACCGATCCTGATCGTGACGGTGATCTGGCAATTCACCGGCATCTGGAACGAATACCTCTACGGCGTCACCTTCTCCGCCGGCGAGCATCAGCCGATCACCGCCGCCCTGATCGCCCTGAGTGCGCGCCTCACCGACGCGCCGCAATACGGCGAACAAAGTGCCGCGGTGCTGATGGCCGCGGCCCCTACCCTGCTGGTGTATCTGTTCGGCGGACGCTATTTTGTGCGCGGCCTGGCCGCGGGAGCCGTGAAGTAAATGTCAGCTCTGGCCATTCAAGGCATATGGAAACGCTACGGCCCGCTGCCGGTGCTGAAAGGCATCGACCTCGCGATCGACAGCGGTGAGTTCTGCATCCTCGTCGGCCCCTCCGGCTGCGGCAAATCGACCCTGCTGAGCATCATTGCCGGTCTGGATAACGCCACCGAGGGCAGCATCGAGATCGGCGGCCGGCCGATGAACGGCGTCGCCGCGAAGGACCGGAACATTGCCATGGTGTTTCAGTCCTACGCGCTGTACCCCTCGATGACGGTGCGGCAGAACATGACCTTCGGCATGGAATGCCGCCACGTGCCCAAGCGCGAGCAGGCGGAAATCCTCGACCGCGTCGCGCGTCTGCTGCAGATCGAGCAACTGCTCGACCGCAAACCCGCGCAACTCTCGGGCGGGCAACGCCAGCGCGTGGCGATGGGACGCGCTTTGGTCCGCGACCCGCTGCTGTTCCTGTTCGACGAACCGCTGTCCAACCTGGACGCCAAGCTGCGCGTCGAAATGCGGATGGAAATCAAACGTCTGCATCAGCGTCTCGGTTCGACCATCGTCTATGTCACGCATGACCAGATCGAGGCGATGACCCTGGCCACAAGGATCGCGGTGATGCACCACGGCGAGGTGCAGCAATTCGCCGATCCCGACACGGTGTATAACCGGCCCGCCAACCTGTTCGTGGCCCGCTTCATGGGGGCGCCGCCAATGAATACGTTGCGGGCGCGGCTGATCGCGACGAACCGGGGCATGGTGGCCGAACTCGGCGACGGCACGGTGCGGCTGCCGGTCGCCGATGTCCCCGACAGCTACGCCGGACGCGAGGTCGTGCTCGGTGTGCGGCCGGAATGCATCACCGAACCCGACCGGCGGCTGGCGGAAAACGGGCTGCTGCTGGACGCCGCGGTGGAAATGACGGAGCCGACCGGCGCAGAAACGATCGTGCTGCTGCGCCTGGCCGGCCAGGAAGCGCTCGCCAGGGTCGCCCCCGACATCCGCCTCCGCCCCGGCGACACCGCTCAGTTTGCCGTGGATACGCGCAAGCTGTGCCTGTTCGATCCGGCCACAGAGCGGCTGATCGGGGTCAGTCCCTGATCAGCGTTGGGATGAACAGGACCTGCGACACCGGCCGGCCCCGCCGCGTGAGCAGCGGCAGCCCGATCAGGCCGGAGATCGAGACCACCTTGCGCGCCAGCGCCGGCAGCCCGATCAGAGCCGAAACCGACAGGGCCGCGTTCGACAAAGTCGGGACATGCAGAGCCGACGACAAGGGCGCGGGTTCCTCGGCAATCGACGCCGGATCGGCCAGCACGGGCAGAAACAGGATCGAGGACAAAGGCGTCGCCGCGCGCGTCAGCAACGGCAGCCCGATCATCGCGGAGATCGCCTTGACGTTGCTGCAGACCATCGGCAGCCCGATCATGCCGGACACCGAACGGGCCGCGTTCGTCAGTGTCGGCAACTGGAAAATCGTGGAAAGCGGGGCCGCGGTGCGCCGCAGCCAGGGCTGCTTCACCCTCGGCAGGTGGCGTTTCAGCAGCACCGGCAGGCAGGTCAGGGACGAAAACAGCGCCCCCTTGCCACCCAGCGCCGGCAGACCGATCAGCGACGAGAACGCAGCGGCCTTGTCCAGAAACCCTGGAACGCCCGACCCAAGCGGCAGGAAAGACGAGCGGGTGAGCGAGGGCAGCTCGATGATTTCGGAAATCGTCTCCCCGTCACCCAGCAGCACCGGGACGTTCCACATGACGGAAAACGGCGTTGCTTCGGCCCAAAGGACCCGCATCCCGAAGAGCGAGGAAATCGGGGTCACGTCATCCCAGGGTTCAAGCCGATCGACAACCTCCGGGATGCCGGTCTCGGCCGGGTTGAAGCGGTCGAGGATCTGGGTCGCCGCGACGCCGGTGCCGAAATAGGGCGTGACGGTGATCAGCGACGACCCGCGCCGCAGGCGTTCGGCGTAAACCACGGCATGAACACGCAGGATCCCGGCCGCCATGATCGCCGCCAGGGTCGGGTCGGCAGACTGTCCGCCGGCACTGCTGGCCGCGCCACCATTATGGGAGACCAGATTGATCTGGTTATTCGCGAAACCAGCCGCCTGCAATGCGGCAACCGCATCGGCGGCCTGCTGGGCGGTGTCGTAGAGGCGTGTGATTACCTGCGTCATGACTGCTCCATTTTGGTCAGAGGCCCGATCTGCCGGCACCGCCTTATCTTGAACTCCTCATGCCGCAGCGCTCGTTAGTGCGCGATGTTAACGCGATTGCGCGGTCTTGAAAAGGTGTGGCGGGGTTGAACGACCCCCCGCCACACGGTTTAATTTACACGGGATCCCAACTGAACACCTCACCGGAGCGGTCAAGCGGCATAAATCCAGCCTTCAGCGCGGGGGCGGCGGTTTCGGCGATCGATTCAGGGGTCCAGCCCTCGGCGCGGTGAACGATGCGGATCGGGCGCGGCGAGCTGAACAGGATAATCTCGTTCATGCGCGTGCCGAAAACCTTACCGGTCACGTATTTGGAGGCGTCGGAGGACAGGAATACCGCCATCGGCGCGTTCTTTTCGGGTGTCATCTGCTGGATTTTTGCGACGCGCGCCTGCTGTTCGGGAGTCGTCGCCGGAATCGAGCTGGTCATCCGGCTCCAGGCAAACGGCGCGATGCAGTTGGAGCGCACGTTATAGCGCTGCATATCCAACGCGATGGACTTCGACAGCGCGGTGATGCCAAGCTTGGCGGCGGAATAGTTCGCCTGGCCGAAATTGCCGATCAGGCCGGAGGTGCTGCTGATATGCACGAAGGTGCCGCTCTCCTGCTTGCGGTAATGTTCGGCCGCGGCGCGGGAAACGAAGAACGACCCGTTCAGGTGCACGCCGATGACGGACAGCCAGTCGTCCTCGGTCATCTTGTGGAAGATCACGTCGCGCAGGATGCCGGCGTTGTTCACCACCGCGTCGATCCGGCCGAAATGATCCAGCGCGGCCTGGACGATCTTCTGCGCGCTGCCCCAGGCGGCGACGGATTCGGTGCAGATTTCGGCGACGCCGCCATTCTGCTCGATCAGCGCCTTGGTCTGTTGCGCGGGGGAGGCGGACCCGCCCTCGCCGGTCAGCGACGCGCCGATGTCGGCGACGATGACCTTGGCCCCCGCGGCCGCCATCATGATGGCGATCTCTCGCCCGATTCCGCCGCCGGCCCCGGTGACCACGGCGACCTTGCCTTCCATCATCCCTGGCATTGCAACCTCCTGATTGTGATGAGGGCTGGAGGTAGGCGGGATTGGCCGGATTGTCTATTGGCGGGGGCCCGGGGCGGTGAATGGACGTTTCTTCAATAATCACGACAAGAGGCCGGCCCCGCCCCGGGGATTGTCCAACCCGCCGCCTTCGTGCCACCACTGCAACCGAACCCGAAGCGGAGGAAACCACCCATGCCTGGATTCTGGCGCAGCCTGCTGGCCAGCGCAACACTCTTGTTGCCAACAGCAACCGCTCGGGCGGAGGCCCCGCGGCACGTGATAGTTACGCATGATACCGTCCGCACCGAGGTCCTGGAACAGGGCAAAGGCCCGGCGATCGTCATCCTGCCGTCGCTGGGACGCGGCGCCGGGGACTACGACCAGGTCGCCGCCTTCCTGGTGGCGGACGGGTTCCAGGTCCTGCGCCCACAACCCCGTGGCATCGGCCGCAGCACCGCCCCGATGACCGGCCTCACCCTGCACGACTACGCCGCCGACGTCGCGGCCGTGATCAGCCAGCAGGTCAAAGGCCCCGCCATCGTCGTCGGTCACGCCTTCGGCAATTTCGTCGCCCGTATGCTCGCCACCGACCGGCCCGACCTGGTGAAAGCAGTGGTGCTCGCCGCCGCCTCACCCGGCAAAGTGCCGCCCGGATCGGGACCGGTCATCGCCCCCGACGTTCGCGAAGCGATCGACAAAAGCGGCGACCTGTCGCTGCCCAAAGCCGACCGGCTGCGTTACCTGCAACGCGCCTTCTTCGCCCCCGGCAACGACCCGTCCGTCTGGCTGTCCGGCTGGCACGAACAGGCGCACAAAGCCGAATCGGCCGCCTCGGCCGCGACCCCGGTGGACCAGTGGTTCGCCGCCGGCACCGCCCCCATCCTGGACCTGCAAGCCGAGGCCGATACCGTCGCGCCACGCAAATTCGCCGCCGTGCTGAAGGACGCCCTGGGCGCGCGCGTCACCGTCGTGGTCATTCCGCATGCCGGCCATGCGCTGGCACCCGAACAACCGAAAGCCATGGCCGACGCCATCGCCGCCTACGCAAGCCGTCCGTGAGCCAATCCGATCCGCAGCTTCCCCCGCCTCGCCGGCTGTTCCTGCGCGTGGTGCCACCCATCGTGCTGCCGGTGTTCCTCGCTGCCGCTGACGGCACGATCGTCGCGACCGCCCTGCCCGCCATCGCCGCCAGCTTCGGCGAGGTGGAGAACCTGTCCTGGATCGTCGTCGCCAACCTGATCGCCAGCACCGTGGCGGCCCCCGCTTACGGCCGCCTCGCGGACCTGTTCGGCCGGCGACGGATCATGGTGGTGGCCCTGGCGGTGTTCATGGCCGCCTCGGTCCTGTGCGCCCTGGCGCCGACGTTTCCGCTCCTGCTGGCCGCGCGCGTCATGCAAGGCCTGGGCGGCGGCGGGCTGATGACCCTGGCCCAGGCCCTGGTGGGCGAGCACGTCCCGCCCCGCGAGCGCGGCAGCTACCAGGGCTATCTGTCCGCCTGCATCGTCGCCGGCACCACCTTCGGCCCGGTCGCCGGCGGCTTCATCACCCAGCTTTGGGGCTGGCACGCGGTGTTCCTGACCTACCTGCCGCTGGGCCTGATCGCCATCGTCCTGCTGCTGCGCTTGCCGCCCGGCGCGCCCGGCACCGGCCGGTCGTCCTTCGATGCGGCCGGCATGGTGCTGTTGACGGCCTTCATCGTGCCGCTGCTGCTGGCGGTGTCGCAGTTGCAGCGGCTGACCCCGGCGATGCTGCCGCGGTTCGGCCTGCTCCTCGCCCTCGCCGGCCTCGGACTGACAGCCCTGTTGTGGCAGCAGGCTCGGGCCCCAGCGCCGTTGCTGGCATTGAGGCTGCAACGCCATCCCGCCTTCTGGCGGTCCGATGTCATGGCGGCCTGTTCCGGCGCATCGCTGACGGCGATGATGACCTTCCTGCCGATCTACATGCAGGTGGTCACCGGCGCGTCCGCGGCGCAGGCCGGGCTGATGCTGATCCCCCTGACCGGCGCGGTCAGCCTTGGGTCGGTGGCCACCGGCTGGCTGATCTCCCGCAGCGGCCGCACCGCGGTGTTTCCCACCGTCGGGCTGGCGATCACCGCGCTGACCCTGATCGCCCTGGCGATCTGGGCGCCAGGCCTGAGCCGCGTGCAATTGTCGTGGATCCTGGCATTGGGCGGGCTCTGCCAGGGCAGTTCGATGATCACCGCGCAAATCACCGTCCAACTCGTCGGCGGCCCCCGCCAGCTCGGCACCGCGGCGGCATCGGCGCAATTGAGCCGGTCCCTGGGTTCGGCCTTTGGCGCGGCGGTCGCAGGCGCCGTGCTCTTCGGCGGCCTGTCCGTCCTGGACCCGGGCGCGGCGCATTTGTTCTTCGACATGGTGCGCCACGGCCCCGCGGCACTCGCGGCCTTGCCGACAGACCAGCAGGCGCTGGTGCAAGGCGAGATCGCCAGTGCGTTCCGGGGCGTGTTCCTGACGGTGGCCTGCTTCTCGGTCACGATCGTCGCGATGGCGGCGACCCTGCCGGTGCGGCGGCTTTAGCGGCGTTCCAGTTCCGCGGTGATCTCCGCGGCCAGCCGCGGGTTGGCGCGCCGGATCTGGCCCGCGCGCAAGGTGGTGCCCAGGTCCCGGGGACGGTCGATTTCCCAGGCCTCCAGGAACAAAAGGTCCGACACGCTGCGAGAATCATGCACGCCTTGCAAGGCGCGCCGCAGCGCCGCCGTGTACGGCTGCGGACCAGCGATAGCAGTGCGAGACATCGGCGTTTCCTCTTTTCCGTCAACACGGACGCGGCTTTTGCCCCATCGCGGATGTCGATTTAGGAGCGGGCCGTGTGATTCACCAGGGTGTCCCGGTGACAGGTCGGTGAATTCGCGGCCCGCGTCCGGTTCTAGTATCGGTAGAGATCGTGCTTGTACGGCCCTTGTGACGGCACGCCGATATAAGCGGCCTGCTTCGGTGACAATTTCGTGAGCGTGGCACCAACTTTGGCCAGATGCAGCGCCGCCACCTTTTCGTCTAGCGCCTTCGGCAGCGTATAGACGTCCAGGCCGTACTTGCCGGCGGGGGCATGGAACAGCTCGATCTGCGCCAGCACCTGGTTGCTGAAGCTGGCGCTCATGACAAAGCTGGGGTGGCCGGTGGCGTTGCCGAGGTTGACCAGCCGCCCCTCCGACAGCACGATCAGGCGTTTGCCGTCGGGGAACACCACCTCATCGACCTGCGGCTTGATGTTGTCCCAGGTGTAGTTGCGCAGCGCGTCGATCTGGATCTCCGAATCGAAGTGCCCGATGTTGCAGACGATCGCCCGATGTTTCATCGCGCGCATGTGATCGATGGTGATCACGTCCACATTGCCGGTCGCGGTGACGAAAATGTCGCCGACCGGCGCGGCATCGTCCATCGTGACGACCTGGTAGCCCTCCATCGCCGCCTGCAAGGCGCAGATCGGATCGACCTCGGTCACCATCACGCGGCAGCCGGCGTTGCGCAGCGACGCGGCCGACCCCTTGCCCACGTCGCCGAAGCCGTTCACCACCGCGATCTTGCCGGCCATCATCACGTCGGTACCGCGGCGGATGCCATCGACCAGCGATTCGCGGCAGCCATACAGATTGTCGAACTTCGACTTGGTGACCGAATCATTGACGTTGATCGCCGGCGTCAGCAGCTTGCCGTCGCGCGCCATGTCGCGCAGCCGGTGCACCCCGGTCGTGGTCTCCTCCGAAATGCCGCGCACCGCCTTCAGCATGTCGGGATATTTCTGGTGCATCAGCAGGGTCAGGTCGCCGCCGTCATCGAGGATCATGTTGGGCGTCCAGCCGTCAGGGCCGCGCACCGTCTGCTCGATGCACCACCAGAACTCCTCCTCGGTCATGCCCTTCCAGGCGAACACCGGGGTGCCGGCGGCGGCGACACCGGCCGCGGCATGGTCCTGGGTGGAGAAGATGTTGCAGGAAGACCAGCGCACGGTGGCGCCCAGCGCCTGGAGGGTCTCGATCAGCACCGCGGTCTGGATGGTCATGTGCAGGCAGCCGGCGATGCGGGCCCCCTTCAGCGCCTGGGACCCGCCGAATTCAGAGCGGATCGCCATCAGGCCGGGCATCTCGTCCTCGGCCATGGCAATTTCCTTGCGGCCCCAGGCGGCGAGGGAGATATCGCGAACTTTATAATCGGTCGTCACGTTGGTATCCGGCATGTTGCAGTTCCTTGACTAACTTTGCGCACCCATATTCGTTTGGGCCGCCGC
>Ga0182012_10008235_pt1 | contig 10316 bp, 7 predicted proteins | sample 612S2SmetaG_FD_120486 | JGI IMG/M metagenome (GOLD analysis project Ga0182012, IMG submission 120486) | Permafrost microbial communities from Stordalen Mire, Sweden - 612S2S metaG | ecosystem: Environmental > Terrestrial > Soil > Wetlands > Permafrost | place: Sweden: Stordalen | collected...
AATACACCTATGGAGCGACAGGACGCAATAACCTGAGAACCCAGTTCTACAAGGGCTCAGATATGTCTATCTTCAAGGAAGTGAAGATCAAGGACCGGTACGCGGCCAAGTTTACTTTCGATACCTTCAACACGTTGAACCTGGCAATCTGGGGGCAGCCGGACTCTGCATTCCATGATGCAAACTTTGGCAAGGTAACTTCAACAAGCAGCGGTCCAAGGACCATCCAGATAAGTGGTAAATTCTCCTTCTAACCGAGAGAGCAGGGAAGAGACTGACCTCTTCCTTCCTCGTGGCATTTTCTCCGAGAAGGAACGTGGGCAGAGATTTACACCTATGTTCCTCTTCTTTTCGATTCCTTGTTGAATATTGATGAAGGGACTTTGAGAGCCATCCTCAGCTTGACAAACTCCACCCATGCCTCGATTCGCTTATTGCGGTATCTCGGGTGCAAGAGTGACAATCGGATATCATCGTGCGATTCTCAATTTCGAGATTCCCCAATGCCAACGAAGATGCCATGCAGACCTGACCCCATCACCTTTCAGCGCGTACACCATCTCGCAAGCCATCGAGGCCCGGAGCAGACCTGCGGACGTGTATCACATGGCGCTGGATCGAGGACGAAGGCACGCAAAGGATTTGCGGGCATAGATGCGCCGTCTATCAGTTGGACCCGCCTCTTTCCGCGTATCCCGAGGGCAGCTACTACCGGGGTCGTATTCACAATCCTTTCCGCTGCATCGACTTGTACTCTAGTCGCGCAGTCTCCGTCGCATAACCTTCCCGCCTACGCGGAGCAGAGTCGCGACTTGTTGCAACAGGGAAAAGCTCTTGCCGCCGAAGGCCGAATCGCAGAAGCGGAGCCACCTTTGCTCAAGGCTGCTGCCCTGGCCCCGCGAGATATGGAGACACTGACTGTTCTCGCTCAGGTGCAAGGTCGAATCGGCAAGACTTCGGAGGCAATCCAAGGATTTCAAAGCATTGTGAGACTCTATCCTCAGAAAGCAGAGACGCACCTGAACCTGGCGATAGCACTTGCCGGCGCTGGGCAATTGGATGCCGCACTCAAAGAAGCCTCCTCGGCCGTTACGCTTGCTCCCAAGCTGGTTTCCGCGCACATCAATCGAGCTCGCATCCTGGATGATCTGCACCGTATAGATGAAGCGGCCAGGGAGTTCGCCGTCGCCCAGCGACTCGCCCCCGCCAACCCTGATTGCTTGTATTACTGGTCGCTGGTTGAGAGAGAGCGCGGAAACATTTCCAAAGAATCAGAGCTGTTGCAAAAGCTCGTGGCCGTTCAGCCGGACAACTACAAAGCAGCGTACTTCTTGGGCCGGAGCCTCCAGGAGCAGTCTCGAGACACGGAAGCCATCTCAGTTCTTCGCCGTGCCTTAGTCATCAAGCCAGACTATGAAGCCGCTCTGTACCTGCTTTCCAGAGTGCTGCGTAAGACTGATCCTGAAGAGTCCCAGCGCCTCCTTCAGGACTATCATGCCGTGCAACAGAAACAATCCACGCTGGACCAGAGCAAGTCGCTCGGTAACGAAGCCTACGCCGCAGCCGGCAAACAGGACTGGCCAGAAGCCATCCGGTTACTAAGGAAGGCGATTGAACTCTGCGATTCCTGCGAAGCTGCCGCGGGCCTGCACAAAAACCTCGGCCTCGCCCTCTGCAAAAACGGTGATATCCAAGCAGGAAGAGCGGAATTGGAAATCTCGCTCCATCTCAACCCGGTTGATCCGGATGTCGTGAAAGCCCTCGAAATCATTGGTAGATAAACCCATTCGGATTCGCCAAAAGTCCTGGACACACGTATGCCCAAATCAAAGCAAAGGAACACAATGATTCGCAATCTCAGTCTCTATACGCGTTACGTCATACTGGCTGCTGCATTGTCAGCTAACTGCCCGGCGCAGGCTCCCGTTCGATATCAGCCAACTCTCGATTCGCTGAACAGCCATCCCCTGCCCGAGTGGTATGCAAAGGCAAAGTTCGGAATCTTCGTTTGCTGGGGCCCCTATTCCGTGCCTGGGTGGGCTCCGCTTTCTCATCCGGATCACGATTTCGACTCAACCGGTTTTATCGTCAACAATCCCTATGCCGAGTGGTATTACAACGTGATGCGGATCGATGGGTCGCCAACTCAGGCCTACCATCGCGAGCACTACGGAGCGAACTATGACTACTATAACTTCGTTCCGATCTTCAACCGCGAATCGGCTAATTGGAAGCCCGACGAGTGGGCGAAAATCTTCCGTGATTCCGGCGCGAAGTATGTGGTCCTGACTTCGAAGTTTCACGATGGCTTCAGCCTTTGGCCGAGTGAAGCTCCTAACCCAACTCTGCCGGTCGATCGCCAGCACGCTACGCGCGACATCGTTGGAGAGCTGACCAAGGCAGTCACCGACCAGGGGATGCGGATGGGAGTTTACTACTCCGGCGGATTCGACTGGACCTTCGTGCCCGGCCCCATCCGAAAAGCAGCTGACTACGAGACCGTCAAACCACAAAGCGAGGCCTATGGTGACTATGTGATCAAGCAAGCTCATGAGCTGATCGAGCGTTATCATCCGGCCCTGCTGTGGAACGACATCGACTGGCCGAAATCAGGCAAAGCCCTTCAGGTCCAGGCAGACTATTACAACGAGATCCCCGAAGGAGTAGTCGACGACCGCTTCGGCATCGAACACTCCGACTTCACCACTGCGGAATACAAGCAGGTCGACAGACTTAACCCAAAAAAATGGGAAGAAAACCGCGGGCTTGGCCGCTCCTTTGGATACAACCGGGCCGAAGGAGAAGCTGAGACCATTGAACCCGGAAAGCTCATCGCGATGTTGGTGGATGTTGTCAGTAAGAACGGGAATCTGCTGATTGATGTCGGCCCGGAGGCAGATGGCACGATACCACAAGTGCAACTGGAGCGGCTGAAAGCACTGGGCGATTGGCTTCACCAGAATGGCGAGGCTATTTATGACACGGAACCGTGGACACGTGCAGTGGCCACGAGTCTCGAGGGAGACGACCTGCGCTTCACACGCAAAGGCCACAATCTGTTCGTTACGATTCTGGGCGATCCCAAGGAGCGAACATTGACGATTCAGGATCTTCCAAACGCAAAGGGCCTACAAGTCTCGCTTCTCGGCAGTGCGAGCACGCTGAAACACGTGTCCGATGGCGGCAATGTCCGCGTGCTTCTTCCAAAAGAGATGCAAGGAAAATACGCCTATGTAATCAAGCTCGCTGGCTATGTTCGATGAGGACATCTTGTTCGGCACCAATCTTCCCAACTCTCTCAAACACTGGGCCGCGGAAAATCGACCAAACATGCGGGTACTGAAAATCGCCGCGTAACGGATAGGGGGAAACCTGCCTCGGCACCGAATGAGGAGCAGAAGAACGCAGTTCCGGCCAGTCTCTATCACCCCAGTTCTGTCCGACTGCCACGCAAATTGCGTGAGTTCACATACCCCAAAAGGCTTCTCCTAAGAAGAATGAATAACAGTGGCGACATCAGCTGGCACAAGACCTGAATTTTCATCAGCGAAGTTTTCCGCTTCGAAGAGCTCGCACTTGAGCTAACCTCACCAGGGTCCTACAGAGTTTACTTTCGAGACATCGAGGTCGGCGAGCTAAATTCGGAAGAGCTTCGTTTCAGAGCTGCACGAAGAGTCGTGTGAGACTCGTCCGCACATTCCAGAAGTCCAGGGGCGATGCCATAAGCGGTTCGAAATGAGTAGTTGTGGAACGCTCAACACAGCAAGTGCCTGATGTTAACCAAGTGGACAATCCAAGCCGAGTTTGAAGAGATTATTTCAGTTTTTTGGGTGGGGGCAGCAATGGGGGCAACTCGTGGTGGTAGCGAAAGGTAAAGTCCTCAAAAATAAATCAATGATCTCTTCATTTCGGTAGTCGTTGGCGCTACCAGATATTTGACGCTAAAGCCCGCTGAGTCAGGGGGCTTTTCGTTTGCCCGAGAATTATGCTCAGGCTTGCTGATTAGAGGCAATAACCTCTGCGCCGGTATTCCCGGTCGTATTCAATCCAAACATGCCAGCCTTCGGATTTCGCGGTTGAGAACGGCATTGGTCGGGCGTGATTTGCTCACCAATCCGGAATTGCTGCTCGCGTTACTTGCTCCGTGGAGCATCGGAAACTTCCGCTATGAGCACCGCCGCTGGGCTGATCGCGCGGGTGGGATCCAGCAACTGCGACGTCAGAATTAAACAAATCTCGCCCGTGGCCGATAAGGTATGCACTTGTCAAGTGGTTCTGGCGTATGCCCAACGGATTCTCGAATCCGCACTGAAACTTCCTTTGCCTTGATTCGTTCTGCGACCGAGAGGTTGACCCGGGCGATGCGGGGCGACCCAACTGGGTTTGAGCGAAGCGTCAGAGGGAATCATGCGCGGATGGCCTGGACGCAAGAGGAGCAAGACATGGGGCGACCTGTTTTTGAAGTAGAACGTTCCGGCGACTGGATGCCGGTGGAAGAGTTGCGCGAAGCGGCGCTGAAGGTTCTGGACGAAGGCAAGGATGTTACGTTGAACCTCAAAAACATCGATCACCTCGATGCCAGTGCGCTGCAGATTCTATTGACGCTTGGGATAGAGCAGAAGAAGCGGGGACGGCAACTGGATCTGACTCATGTTTCGCCGCCTCTTCGTCAGTGGATTGAATACTCGGGGGCGGTCGACCAATTCGTCATGGTCGCGCAGAAGAACGATGAATAGTTTCACACGGAGTCATTCCCACGGTGCCCAATCCGACTCGCCTCAGGCCGAAGCTGAGCCGGAGGGTTCGGGCATGGACACTGAATTCGCGCGGTACCTGCCGCATCTGAGCCGGATGAGCGCGCAGCTCAAGCAGACATCGGCGCAAATCGAAAGTTCAGTCGTGGGAGTTTGCGACAGCTTTCAAGGAATTGCAGAGCGCGCGAGGTCAACGGTGTCTCGCACGACAGGCTTTCTAAGCGATGAGGGCAGTGGGATTTCCAGCAAAGTTTCGTTCGAGGGCCTCATCCAGAATTGCACAGGCACTCTGCTAAAGATCCTGAACGCGACAGAGGAAGCAGGCGAGGTTTCGCGGCGTGCGATCGACCGAATTCATCAGATGGATGAGACTTCCAAGACGATCCTTCAAGCTCTGAACAGTCTGGAGAGGATTGCCGGCGAGAACAAGATGCTAGCGCTGAATGCGCGAATCGAGGCGGCGCACGCGGGCGTTCACGGAGCTGGGTTTTCCGTGGTTGCGGTGGAAGTGGCATCGCAGACGCAGAGATCGCTGGCGGTTACGGCACAGGTGAGCGGGTTGATTGCCAACCTCCGGGACCTGGCGGGGTCTGCTGTGGAAGACCTGCAGCGCATGAACCAGCAAGGCTCTTTACGAGTGGAGGACTCAAGACGCGAGGTGGATGAGTCGCTGCGAGAGATGGAGCATGCCCACAGCGAGATGAAGCAGGTGCTTAGCTCGATGACGACCGATGGCGCGCTGCTGGCGAACGATATTGGCGCCGCGGTGCGCGGCCTGCAGTTCCAGGATCGGACCAGCCAACAGATAGCCCATGTTGTGGAAGACCTGGATACGTTGCGTGCCAGGCTGATATCGCGAAGTGGCGGGGTGGCTGCTTCCGATGCCGCTTCGGATGAGGGTTTCAGCGCCTACACGATGCGCGAAGAGCGACAGGCAGCCGGCATGGACACAGAAGAATCCGCAGCAGGAGATGTCGAACTATTTTGACCGCGATGAAGAGCGAAAAGAAGAAAGACCTCGAAAGAAGGGCAAAATGCGAAAAGTACTTATAGTCGACGACTCGGTTTCCATGCGCCAAATGGTTGGCTACACGCTGCGGCAGGGCGGGTATGAGGTGATTGAAGCCGAACATGGCGCAGACGCCCTGAACAAGCTAACCGGTGCGACGGTGGACCTGATCATTACCGACTTGAACATGCCGGTGATGGATGGCATCACTTTCATTCAAAACGTGCGCAAGCAACCGTCGTTGAAAAGCAAGCCAATCCTGATGCTGACGACCGAGGGGCTCGCGACAAAAAAGGAACAGGGAAAGGCTGCCGGTGCGACGGGTTGGATCGTCAAGCCATTCGATCCTGAGAAGCTACTGCAAACCGTTGCCAAAGTGTTGCCATAAAGCCATGAAAATCGACCTGAGTCAATTTCGCCAAACATTTCTCCAGGAGAGCGTGGATCATATCGCTTCCATGGAAGCGGGTCTGCTTGAGCTTAGGTCTGCACCAGCCGACATCGCGTTACTGAATTCCATCTTCCGTTCGGCGCATTCGATCAAGGGAGGAGCCGGCTCCTTTGGGATGACGAACCTGGTCCGATTTACGCACTCTCTGGAAAATCTTCTGGATCGGCTTCGGGGTTTGGAAATGCATGCCAGCGATGAGGTCATCGACGTCCTGCTTCGATCGGTGGACGTGCTGCGTGGATTGATAGAAGCCGACGCGGACGCGGCTATGCCCGCCGCGGCAATCGAATTAGATGCGCGCATCGAAGCGATGATGCCGGATGAGGCCGCACTCGAGGCTACTCGCGTGGAGGATCCTCGGAAGTTGGTTGAGGATGGACCGGAGCTAAAGCTGTACAAGGTGGAATTTCGCCCCGACCGGCATCTCTTTGAGAGCGGCACCAATCCGATTGTGTTGCTGCGCAATCTTGCCGCATTGGGAACGGTCAGCTGCTGCCATCTGCATACGGATGAACTGCCGACGCTGGCCGAGCTTGATCCGGCGCTGTGCTATCTGAGCTGGACAGTGGAGTTGGCCAGCGTATGTGAAGAGGCTGAGTTGCGCGAGGTCTTCGAGTTTGTAGACCATCTGGCGGAGATCCAGATTGATTGTGCCGACGTGGCGCCGGAATTGGGCAAGCAGCTGCCCTCTGCGCCAATTGTGACTGCAGCGCAGAATTTTGCCGATGAGGCCGAGCCGGTCGGAGCACCTGCGGCCGGTCAGCGATCTGCAGCGGTGAAGAAGGCTGACTCAGGAGGAGATTCCAGTTCCATCCGAGTGGCGACGGACAAGGTAGACCGGTTGATCGACCTGGTGGGCGAGTTGGTGATCGCGCACGTGATGACCGCGGAAATGGTCGCAAATTTTGAACCCTCATGCCTGCCAAAACTGCGCGAGGCAGTGGCAGCGATGGAACGCAACACCCGGGAATTGCATGAACGGGTGATGGGGATTCGCATGTTGCCGGTAGGATCCCTGTTTCAGAGATACACGCGCACGGTCTATGACATCGAGCAAGCCACTGGCAAACAGATTCGTCTGGAAATAAACGGGGGAGAGACAGAGATCGACAAGAGCATGCTGGAGTTGCTTGCCGATCCGTTGACCCACCTGGTTCGCAATGCTGCGGATCATGGCATCGAGAGTGCGGAGGCTCGACTCGCAGCGGGCAAACCGGAAGAAGGCGTGATTACGCTGAAGGCTTACCATCGCGCGGGCAGGATTGTCATTGAGATTTCGGACGATGGAGCGGGTATCGATACGGATCGGGTTCGCGAGAAGGCAATCGAGCGCGGATTGATCCGACCGGATGCCCAGTTGAGCAGCGATCAACTGCGCATGCTCATCTTCGAACCGGGGTTTTCCACCAGGGAAGAAATCAGCGATCTCTCCGGGCGGGGCGTCGGGATGGACGTGGTCAAGCGGAACGTGCAGCAGTTGAATGGCACGGTAACGCTGGCCAGCGAGAAAGGGAGTGGCTCTACGGTTTCGATTGAACTGCCGCTCACTCTGGCCATTCTCGAGGGATTGCTGGTGCGCGTGGGTGACCGCACACTGGTGTTGCCGCTGCTGTCGGTGATTGAAACCGTGCCTTTGCGCAACGAGCAGATTGTGCGCGTGGCCGAGCAGGGCGAGGTTGTCGTGATCCGCGAAGTATCCGTTCCCCTGCTGCGCCTGTCGAGGTTTCTGGGCTTGCCGCAGGAGATTGCAGGCACCGGCGATGCAGCCCTAGACAGCGGCAACCATAGACTTGCCGTCATCGTGGAAGCCGACAAGCGGAAGGTTGGACTGGTAGTCGACGAGCTTCTTGGGCAGCAGCAGGTGGTGGTCAAGAGTCTGGAGCGTCATCTGCGCAAGGTGGATGGCCTGATGGGCGCAACGATCCTGGGCGACGGCTGCGTGGCTCCCATCGTCGATGTGGCCAGCATCGCCGCGATGAATCTGTTTTCGCTTCAAGTTCCAGTCAATATCTCCCAACAGCTCGCGCCTTCGGCCCAGACTGTCCGGGCAACTTCATCTACAAAACGTGAAAGAGGAGGAACGGCAAATGAATTGGTTTAAGAATCTGAATGCTACGCCGCGGTTGATGGGCAGTTTCGGCTTAATACTTGCACTGACCCTGGGAATCAGCTACCTGGCAATTACCAACCTGAGCAAGGCAAACAATCGTTTAACCGTTCTTTACGAAGACGATATGGCCGGTTCGCGGCAGGCGAATCTAATTGACAGGGACCGGCTCGCGCTGGGTCGCGGATCCAGGGACGCAGCCCTGCATATGAATGAGCCAGGAATCGTTGCGGCCGACGAAAAAGAGGCGCTTGATAAGCTCGCAAACATGCACGCCACTCTCGACGACATGACGAAGACTTTCTACTCGAAGGAGGGTATGGAGGTTCTTTCCACCATGCGCAGCGAGTTACCCTCTTACGAGAAGAGTTACCACGATGCGTACGACCGTATCCGGGCGAAGGATCTCGCCGGCTCCTTGACCGTGCTGACCCAGGCGTCGGAGACCGGCAAGGCATTCCAGGATGCATCCGCGCGCGCCATTGAAATCAAAAGAATGCGCGGCGAAGAGAAATATGTTGCGAATGGCGAAGAGTATGCGGCTGCGCGGAATCTGATGATCGGCACGTCCTGCTTCTCGCTGGCGATTGGATTGTTCCTGAGCATTCTCATTGCCCGCAGTTTTGCACTGCCCCTGGCGCAAGCTGTTGCGGTGCTGGAGAAAGTTGCCGACGGTGACTTGACCGTTGCGCTCGATGTCGATACCAAAGACGAGGTTGGGCGCATGGCCCTGGCCCTGAACAGAGCGATTGAGAAGCTGAACGTTACCCTTCAGGAGGTGGCCGATAGTGCCGCCAATGCATCTTCCTCCTCGCAACAACTGGCGGCAGCGGCAGAGGCCATCGCTTCCGGTGCACAGGAGCAGGCAGCCAGCCTGGAAGAGACTTCAGCAAGCCTGGAAGAGATTACGGCGACGGTGCGGCAAAGCGCGGACAACGCCCAGCAGTCCAGCCAACTGGCAGCCGGCTCGAAGGACTCTGCCCTGCAAGGTCAGGAAGTAGTTTCCAAGGCAATTACCGCGATGGCGGAGATCAATGTGGCTTCGGCCAAGATCTCTGACATCATCTCGACCATCGATGAGATCGCCTTCCAAACCAATCTTCTCGCTGTCAACGCGGCGGTAGAAGCGGCGCGGGCGGGCGATGAAGGCCGCGGTTTCGCGGTTGTGGCATCCGAAGTGCGCAGCCTGGCGCAGAGGAGCGCATTGGCGGCCAAGGAGATCAAGGTTTTGATTCAGGATTCCTTGAAAAAAGTGGAAGCTGGCTCGGAACTGGTCAACCGCTCGGGCGAAACGCTGCAAAGCATCGTTGGCTCGGTGAAGCGGGTGACGGACATCGTTGGCGAGATCGCGGCAGCCAGTGGAGAACAGAGCACTGGCATTGAGCAAGTGAACACCGCAATGATGCAGATGGACCAGGTAACGCAGTCGAATTCCGCGCAGACCGAAGAACTTTCGGCGACGGCTCAATCGCTCTCCGAACAGTCCGCGCGTTTGCTGGAGCTGGTAGGCACCTTCACTCTCACTCAGAACGGGAACGGTCAGCGTGATCGGCAGGTATTCCAGTCGCATGCGGCGAGTTTCGGGAAGCCTTCCAACCAACAGAGCCCGGTGCAGCATTTGAAATCGGCGGCACGACCACTGGCCAAGACAGTTCGAAGCAGTCAAGCGGGAAAGACAAATTCGAGCACTCGCGCTACCAAGCGACCCAAGAGCCTGGAACCCGCGCTGGCGATTGCGCTTCCAAGCGGAACGTCCGCAAGCGATGCCAGCTTTCAGGAGTTCTGAGACGGCGGATGCAAGATTGCATCGGGACCCACACACGGCAATGGCTCAACACCGCGCAAGTGCGCGGTAGGCGGAAAAGGATCAGCAATGAAACCAGTGATTGCAAAAAAAGTTCAGGAGTCCCAGCAGTTCCTCACATTCCTGCTGGACGACCAGGAATACGGCTTGGAGATCTTCAAGATTCGGGAGATTCGCGGGTATGCGCCCAT
>Ga0182012_10008236_pt1 | contig 10316 bp, 10 predicted proteins | sample 612S2SmetaG_FD_120486 | JGI IMG/M metagenome (GOLD analysis project Ga0182012, IMG submission 120486) | Permafrost microbial communities from Stordalen Mire, Sweden - 612S2S metaG | ecosystem: Environmental > Terrestrial > Soil > Wetlands > Permafrost | place: Sweden: Stordalen | collected...
CCTCCGGCGCATGTCCTGCAGTGAGGTGGACAGGGCCAGGATGGCCATCACCTCGGATGCCGCGGTGATGTCGAACCCCCCCTGGCGGGGGATCCCGTCCTCGGCCGCCCCCAGGCCCAGCACGATGTTGCGGAGGGCGCGGTCGTTGACGTCGAGGACCCGACGCCAGGTGATGGCGGCCGGGTCGATGCCGAGCTCGTTGCCCTGGTACAGATGGTTGTCGATCATGGCCGACAGCGTGTTGTGGGCGGCGGTGACCGCGTGCATGTCGCCGGTGAGGTGGAGATTGAGGGCCTCGAACGGGGCCGCCTGGCTGTAGCCGCCGCCGGCCGCCCCACCCTTGATGCCGAAGGTCGGGCCCATGGACGCCTGCCGGATGGCGGCGGTGGCTCGCCGGCCGATCCGGGCCATGCCCTGGGCCAGGCCGATGGTGGTGGTGGTCTTGCCCTCGCCCAGTGGTGTCGGGGTCACCGCCGTGACCACCACGTAGCGGGCCGTGGGCCGGTCGGCCAGGGCGGCGATGGCGTCCAACCGGATCTTGGCCACGTAGGGTCCGTAGGGCTCGAGCAGGTCCGGTCCGATGCCGATGTCGGCGGCGATGTCCTGGACGGGCCGCAGGACGGCGGCGCGTGCAATCTCGAGGGCGGTGGGCGGTCGGCTCTCGGTCACGGCCGGCGTGGTCCTGGAGTTCGCATCTCGCCCCCTGAGCGGTGACGGGGCCGCGATGGCCCCGTCCGAGGCTGGCATCTTAGGCCCGGGCCAGGGGGGATCGGGGGCTCGACAGAGCCGGCGCCGTGCCCCAGGCGTTGCCCGGCGTGGAGGCCTGCGGGCCCGTTCAGCGCCGGGTCTCGCCCCGGCGAAGGCGGTCGACGGTCCGTTCCGCCCGTTGCCGGCGCGTCTCGGGTCGTTTGGCCTCGGCCACCCATCGGCACCACTCCCGCTGATGGGAGGGAGCCAGCGACCCGAAGACGGAGGCCGCCTCGGGATCGTCGGCCAACCGCCCGGCCAGCTCGTCGGGGACGTCGAGGTCGCGCAGGGAGTCGTCGCGGACCACCTCCACCTCGACCTCCTGGCCTGCCTCCACCCCGGCGGCGGCACGGACGGTGGCGTTGACGGCGATGCGGACGTCACCCCGGGAGACCTGGGTCGTCGACCGGAAGGTGTGCCCGGCCACGACCACCCGGACCGGTACCCGGGACCCACCGAGGGCGTCCCGCGCCCCGTCGGGGAGCACGATGAACGTCGTGGCCCCCGTGACGTCGGGGCGGAAGAGCACCGTGGTGAAGCGGAGTGCAGCCGAGGGCCCGGGATCCGGCACGGGGGCAGCGTACCGCTGGCCACCCCGGCGGACCGGGTGGGCCGTCCGGATCAGTGCGGCCGGGTCCGGGTGGCCCGCCCCGTGGGGCCGTCGACGGGGGCCGGGGGGCTGCCGGGGACATCGGGCTCCAGGGGCTGGGGCTCGGGATCGACGGGGGTGGGCTCGGTCGGTGCGGGAACGGTCACGGCGGGGTTCGTACCCCGGACGGCCGGAGGCGAAACGCTCGGGGCCCCGGGGTCAGGACCGGGTCCGGCGCACCAGGGCACGCTTCACCCGCCCGGCCACCGGCGGCACGAAGTCCCGCCAGGTGAGCGGGGGCGGGCGACGAGGTCGGGTGCCGACCACCGCCGAGTCCGGCACCGGGTCCCCGCTCGGGTCCGCGGTCGAGGGTCCGGCGCCGGCCGGTGCCTCGGATGCGGCATCGGCCGGAGGGGCCGGGTGGGGGTCGAAGTCCTCTCCTGGCCGGACCTGGTGGAGGGTGCTGTGGGGTGCCGACTGCTCGTGCTCGGGTCGTCCGTTGGTGTAGTAGTACAGCGCCAACGACCGCCGGCGGACGTCGACCGGACAGGTGAGCGGGTCGGGGTGGCCGTGGAACGAGGTGTCGGTGGTGGCGAAGACCACCAGCCGGTTGAAGATGGGAAGGATCCGCTCCACGGCGCGCTCCATGCCGACGTCCCACAGCTCGAGGTGGCCGCCCCACTCGTCCTGCCAGTCGCGGTTGAGGTAGAGCAGCGCGTTGAGGCGGCGGTCGACGTGCAGCCGGTGGTGGACGTTGAAGTCGGCGTGGATCTTCAAGAAGCCGCCCCGCTCGATCTGGTGGAGGCCACCGCCGAAGTAGTAGGGGTCGGGGAGGAGCCCGTCGATCCCGGTCAGCCGTTCGAGGAAGTGCACGAAGACGGCCGAGTTGCACTGGTTCAGCAGGTGACGGGTGTGGGGGCCGAGGTCCCAGTCGTTGGGGATGGACAGCTTGACGGCGTCGGCGCGGTCGGCGTTGTTCCAGTCGTCGTGGCGGTGCCACTCCTCGGGCCCGGGGAGTTCGGCCACCACCTGGTCCAGCACCGCCTCGGGCAGGACGTCGTCGATCACCACATGGGGGAACGGTCGTGCCGCCACGAACTGGTCGTGGTAGCGCTCGCCCAGCTGTTCCCACTCCGAATGGTCGAAGAAATGGACCCCCTCCATGGCGTGCACGCTATCTGTCATCAGGCCCGCACCGCAGGGGTCATGGGACCGACGGCACCGCCGGCACCGCGGTCACGCCGGGCTCGGCGGGCTGCACCGGGGCGGCGCCGGCGACGAGGATCGTGACACCCCGGTCGGCGGGAACGGCCCCGGCGTCCACCGTCACCGTGGACGATCCCGGGTCGTAGGACCAGCCCGGGACCGACCCGTTCGTCGTCTGCTCGGGAAGCGGGTGTCCATTCCGCTCGACGCCCGCCGGCCGGGCCAGGTCCACGATGTCGAACCGGTACGTGGTCCGGGTCGGCTCCCCGGGGTAGTGGCCCCGGGCCGCGCCGACCGTGACGAGGGTCCGGTCGGTGGCACCCCGGTAGCTCGTGGCCATGGGGGTCTCCGTGCGCTGGCCACGGCGGAAGCCGGTCCCCGTGCCGGCGTCGTCGTAGAGCGTGAACGTGCTGTCGCCCCCGCCGTAGACGTGCACGTCGAGCGCGCCCGGGCCGGAGTCGGCCGGGCCGCCGGCGGTGGGCTGCTCCTCGGGGACGATCCCACCGGCCCGGACGAAGATCGGCATCCGGTCGAGGGGCTCGGCCAGGGTCACCGTCGCGGGTCCGGTGACCGTGCCCCCGGTGAAGTAGTCCACCCACCGACCCGGGGGGAACCAGACGGTGGTGTCGGCCACGGTGCCGGGGGTGGTGACCGGGGCCACCAGCATGTCGGGCCCGTAGAGGTACTCGGTCGGGTGGGTGTAGGCCCCGGCCTGTCCGGGATCGTCGAGGTAGAGCGGCCGGGTCATGGGGAGTCCCGTCTGATGGGCATCGTCGGCCAGCGTGTAGGTGTAGGGCAGCAGTGAGCCGCGGAGTCGGAGGAACGCCTCGGTGATGCCCTGCACGGGCTGGGGGAACTGCCACGGCAGGCGGTCCTCGTCGTCGGAGTGGAGGCGCAGCACGGGCTGGAACGTGCCGAGCTGCACCCAGCGGTCGTAGAGGTCGGGGGGATCGGCTCCGGCCATGGTGGGTGGGGGCCCGAGGAAGCTGCCGATGTCGTCGCTGACGTAGGGCTCGCCGATGGTGGCCTCGTCCGGGGCCAGCGCTGCCTCGGTGGCCAACGTGTTCCAGGTGCCCCAGGCGTCACCGGTAAAGGCGATGGCCGAGGTGTGGTCGGACCACGGTCCGGCCGGATAGACCTGCTCGGGGTCGGCATTGGAGCTGCCGATGCGGGCCAGCACGAACCCCCGCTGGCCCCGGTCGTCCATCTCCTGGGCGTAGAGGTGGTCGATCCACGCGTCGGGGGTGAGCCCGGGCATCGACACCACCGAGGCGTCGCAGCACCAGTCGAGCCACCAAAAGGCCACGCCCTGCCGCTCGAGGGGCTGCTGGAGGGAGAAGTTGGACTCGGCCTGGGGCACCGAACTCCAGTCCCAGACCGTGCACGGCCCCGCCGGGCAGCTCGACGGGGCCAGCGTGTGGCCGGCGATCCGCTCGGCGGCCGCCTGGGCCGGGTCGTTGTCGTCGATGCTCGAGTGGATGTTCAGGGTGACGTCGATGCCCCGGTGGCGTGCCCAGCCGAGGAAGGACCCGGGGTCGGGGAAGAGCGTCGGGTTCCACTCCCATCCGTTCCAGTCGTCGGGCGCCTTCCAGTCGGTGTCCAGGGACAGGGTGTCCAGCGGGACGTGGTTCGCCGTGAACGCCGGGTACACCGTGTCCTCGATGTCGGCGGCCGAGTAGGGGGTGTAGTCGGAGTACCACACCCCGAAGACGTCCCTCGGAGGCAGGGGGGCAGGACCGGTCAGCGCGGCCAGGGTCCGCAGGGCACCGGTGTAGTCGTGCCCGTAGACGAACAGGTAACCGTCCTCGATGTCCCCACCCGACGTCCGGGGGTGCACCCACCCCCGCCCGGTCCACACCGCGCTGTCCGTGTCGTCGAGCAGCCGCCACCCGGCCCGGTCCAGCAGCCCGTCGGTGTGGAGCGGCTCGATACCGGCCGTGCAGGTGTCGGGGGCCGCACCCGGGGTGCAGGTGGGTGTCTCGTTGTAGGTGTCGGTGTCGAATCCCCGGATCCAGCCACCGAGCGGCCCGGTCGGACCGAACCCCACGACGGGGGTCCCGGCCGCCGCCACGGACAGGGTGTCGACGTTGGTGCCACAGCCCTCCACCGATCCACACCCGATGCCCACCTGGTTGGTCCCGGAGTGCAGGGCCACCGTGGTGGTCACGTCGGCCCACTGGTTGAGGGCGGTGGGGACGAGCCCGATCGTGGTGGTGTGCCCGTCCACGCTCAGCTGCAGGGTGTGGGGCGCGCCGGGATGGAAGGCCAGGGGGTAGGTGGAGTACCGCAGCACCAGGTCCGCAGGGCCGGCCGGGGCGCCCAGCACCGACCACGTGGCGCCGGCCCCCACGGACAGGAGGTTGCCGATGGCGCCGGCGGTGCTCAGGTAGCCACTGGAGCCCTGTCCGAGCGCGGCCCCACCGGTGAGGGTGGCCGATCCCGACTGGCACACCTGTCCGAAGGTGCACTCCCACTCCCACGCCGGCCGCACCGTGTCGGTTCCCCCCTCCTGCGTGAACCGCACCGTGGTGTTGTCCGGCGTGAAGGGGCCCGACCCCAGCCGGTAGCGGAGGAGCGCCCGACGGGTCCGGATGGTGATCCAGCCACGGGACACGGTGGTGCGGTAGCGGGGGACCGGCAGGTCCCGGTCCACGGCGTTGACGCTCGGACGGTCCTCGAAGCGTCCCGAGGGCGAGTACTCGAGGCGGATGAGGAGGGGGCTCAGGACCTCGAACCGGGCGTCGCCCGCCCGGACGATGGCCGGGGGGCGGGCCCGGCCGTCGGCCAGGTCCACCGGCGTGGCCAGGTCCACCGGTGCGCTGTCGGTGGTGGCCGCACCCCCGGTCACGGCTCCGGCTCCGGCTGCCGGGCCGGCGAGCACGGAGGCCACAACGACGAGGAGGGCGGCGCCGGCCCGGAGCGCGGCGAGCCTCCGCCGGACCCTCGCCTCGTGCGCCACGGGGCAGAAAATAGTGTGTGTGCCACCATGAGGGGATGCTGACCCGGGGGCAGCCGCCCAGGAGGTGGACGATGAGCTCGCGACTGGCCACGGACGAGGAGGTCGACACGTGGCGCGTCCACGGGTGGGTGCTCCTGTCGGGCCTGGTCGGGTCGGAGGACGTCGATGCAGCCCGTGCCGACCTGCACCAGCTGTTCCCGTCGTCCGAGGAGTACCACGCCGACCCCGACGGCGTGACCCGGACGTGGTTGGGAACGGTGGCCGATCCCGAAGAGGAATGGGTCTGGCCGGCCGACGGTCCCGGCTTCCGGGGCGAGCAGCACCGGTGGATGGGCACGTTCCCGTTCCCGGGATCGGGTGCGCTCAACCGGCTCTGTGTCCACCCCTCGGTCGTCGACTTCGCCGAGCGGGCGCTCGGCACCGGGGACATCAGGCTCTACCAGTGTCACGCCAACGCCAAGTACGCCGGCCTCACCAACTACGAGCAGCCCATGCACGTCGACCGGAACCACTCCTGGCTCCCTGCCGGTGACCGGGCCCCCTGGTGGAACCTCGAAGGATTCCTGTACCTGTCCGATGTGGACGAGCACGACAACCCCACCCGACTGGTCTCGGTCCAGGACTCCACCCACGTGACGCCCACCCACCCGGTGGTGATGCCCGACCGCGACCCGGCGCTGTACGCCGCCGAGCGCCGGGCCGGCGGGGTCCGGGGCTCCTATCTGGCCTACCGGTCGGACGTCTTCCACCGGGGCGCCCCCTTCGAGTCCGAGGGGACGGCCCGCTTCGCCCTGGGCCTCGCCTTCAAGCGGGCCGGCCAGGACTGGATCGGCTACGACCAGGCCCAGTCCCGCTCCACCGGTCCCGAGTGGACCCGGTTCGCCGAGCAGGCCACTCCCCGGCAGCTGGAGCTCTTCGGCTTCCCACCTCCCGGGCACCCGATCTGGGACGAACCGCTGCTGTCGGCCACCGCCGTCCGGTATCCGGCCATGGACCTGTCGCCCTGGCGGGACGCGTTGGCGGCCGGTCGATGACCGCGGACGACGGTCAGCCGGACACGGCAGGGGCGCCGGGGGCGCCCTCCCCGTTGCCGGCACGACCCAGTTCACGGACCACGGTGACCGTCGAGCGGCTGCTGGCCTGGTCGCTGCTCCTGACGCTCATCCCGGTGGTGTTCCTGGTGGCGGCCGGAGCGGGTGCTTTCGTCTACGCCGCCGTGGTGTTCGTCCACACCCTGGGGTCGATCGTCCGACATCCCTTCCCGGTCGGGCACCACGTCGGCCTGTTCCTCTTGGACATCGACCTGTTCCTGATCGGGGCCACACTGCTGATCTCGGCTGTGGGCTTTTACGAGCTCTTCGTACGGGAGATCGACTCCGACGAGTCCTCGCCGTTGCCCCGATGGTTGCGGATGGAGGACCTGAACGACCTGAAGCGGCGGATCATCGCCATGATCGTGCTGGTCCTGGCGGTGACCTTCGTCGAGGCGGTGGTGGATGACTCGAGCGCTCACCAGGTCCTCGACCTCGGAGCCGGCATCGCGGCGGTCATCGTGGCCCTCACGGCCTTCCTCCGCCTCGGCCACGGCCAGAACGGCGAGTGACGGCCACCCCCCACCCCCCACCCGATTCCCCGTCCGCCTCGGTCCCCACCATCCACCGCTGGTCGGTGGCGGCATCGTACCGTCGGTCCGATGGTGGTGTACCACGCTGCAGGGAGCGGTGGGCGGGCGCGGCGCGTGGCTCGTCGGGTCGCGTCAGGTGTCCGGTCGGTGGCTGTCGAGGTGGCCTGGTTCTACGAGGACCTGTGGGACTGGCTGGCCGACGGGAACCGGGTCCACTTCCACGATGCCCGCCCTCGCGGGCCGCGCACCTGAGGCCGACCACCGTCGTCCGGACCTGCGCCATGGCCACCGGTCCGGTGGCCGACGGCTACGAGACGGCCACCACCGGCTCGTCGAGGGCGGCCACCCGCTCGTTCACGGCGGCCGCCACGGCGCGCACCAGTCGGGCGGCCGTGTCGTGGTCGGTGACATCGACCAGCCAGCGGTGCAGCGGACCGGGGCCGGTGTCGGTGTCGGAGTGGAAGACCTCGGTGCGGTACGGCTCGCCGGAGTCGGGGTCGACGAAGCCGATCCACCACAGCGGGACCACGTAGTCGGCCGAGCCGTACCAGCGGAGGTCGTAGAGACACCCGGACGATCGCCAGGTGACACGAAGTGCTGCCGACTCAGCAGGTTCCACCGACATGGTGGCAAAACAGTACCGACAATCAACCCGGTGCGCACATGCCGGTAGCCCGTCGCCCGGGGTGTGCGCCGGTTCCGGTCCCGCCCGGCCGTCGGGATGGCTCCGTGCGCGGAGGGGTGCAGGCGGCGACGGGCTAACGTCACCCACGTGACCAGGTTCGTCACGTGGGCCCCGCTCGGCACCGCGGCCGTCCTCCTGGGTCTGGCGGCCTCGTTCACGCATCCCTTCACCGGGCCCGCCGACACCGTGGTGGCCGTGGGCATCCTCGCGGTCCTGAGCATCGTTGCCGTCCAGCGCTGGCAATCGGACCCGCCGGCCCTGCTGGCCCGTCGGGACCCGATCCCGCTGGCGATCGCCGACGGGGGAGGGCCAGGGTGGCGGTGGTTGGTCCCGGCGGCGCCACTGGTGGCACTGCTCGGGTGGGAGGCGTTCACCTACGCCAGCTCGCCGCGGTCGGCGCATCCGACCCTGAGCGTGCTGATGGATGGGACCGACCGCTCGCCGTTCGGGCACGCGGCCATGGTGGCAGGCTGGCTGGTGCTCGGCTGGTACCTGGTGACCCGATGAGCGACCGGACCGTCACCATCCTGGTCTGGATGCTGATCGGTGGCCTGGGAGGGGCAGTCCTCGTGACGGCCCGCCGGCTGCGGACACGCGTGCCCGGCCTCGGCGACCTGGTGACCGTCGTGGCCGGCCGGCCGGCCGGCCGGGCCGTCCTGGTGGTGGCCTGGATGTGGCTGGGCTGGCACGCGTTCGCACGATGACCACCGAGCCTCCCCGGGACCACCGGCGCCACGACACCGCACCGAGGGGACGGCTGCCGCGGCTGCGAGGCATGCTCCGTCGGTGGTGGCCCGTCCTCCGGGTGGTCCTCGGCTTCGGGGTGGCGGGACTGGCCCTGTGGGTCCTGTCGTCGCACACCGACGAACTGACCGGTCTGCCCGAGCTCCTCAGGACGCTCAATTGGTTCTGGGCCGTGATCGCCATCGGTGCCGAGTTCCTGTCCTTCGTGAGCTTCGCCGGGATGCAGCTGGCCCTGCTCCGGTGCGGAGGCCTGACCGCGCCCCGGGGCTCACTGCTGAAGATGACGTTCGGCTCCCAGGCCCTGTCCAACTCGCTGCCCGGCGGCACCGCCGTGGCCGCCGTCTACGGATTCCGGTGGTACCGACGCTTCGGGGCCGACAGCTCGCTGGCCGGTTGGGCCACGGCCGGGGTGGTGGTGGCGTCGGCCGCGTCCCTGGCGCTCGTGGCCACCGTGGGCCTGGCCGTGGCCACCAGCGAGGGTGCGTCGCTCGACCTGATCCCGGCCATCATCGGTGTCCTGATCCTGACCATCGCCGTCGGCGCGTTGTTCGTCTACGAGCGGCCGCTGTTCATCGTGGTGTCGTCGGCGTTGCGCCTGTCCCACCGCCTGTCGGGCCGGCCCCGGGGTGACACGACCGAACAGATCGATCGCGTCATGCTGGCGGTCACCTCGGTGCGCCTGGGGTGGAGGCAGGTCATCACCGTGGTCATGTGGGGGACCGCCAACTGGCTGTTCGACTGCACCTGCTTCGCGTTGATGTTCCTGGCCGTGCACGCGTCGATCCCGTGGAACGGCCTCCTGCTGGCCTACGGCGCCGGGCAGCTGGCCGCCGCCCTGCCCGTCACGCCGGGTGGCCTCGGCGCGGTGGAAGGCAGCATCACCATCGCGCTGGTGGCCTTCGGGGGGGCCCAGTCCACCACGGTGGACGCCGTCCTGGTCTACCGGCTGGTGAGCTTCTGGCTGGTGCTGGTGGTCGGCTGGTTCCTCCTCGGCGAGCTCGCCCTCGAGGTCCGGGTGGGCCGCTGGCGGCGGCGGGCGCTGGCCTCGACGGTCACCGCCAGACTGGCGACACCCGACGGTGCGGCTGTGCTCACCGACCCGGCCGGTGGCGCCGACGCAGGCCCGGCCGCGGTGTCGACCCCCGGTGCCGTCCCCGGTCCCCGCCCACCGGACGGGGCACAATGAGGGGCATCGTGGACCGACGGCGCGGGGAGCCAGCGGGCAGAGTCACGGGGGCGGTGGTCGCCTTCGTCGTGGCCGCCGGGCTGCTGGCGGGGTGCACGTCGGCCCGGAGCAACCTCGGGACCTCGGTCAGCTCCTGCTTCTCGGCGCTGCCCGCCGCCTCCCGGGCGGTGGGCGGCCACGGTCGACTGGTGAGCGTCCATCTGGTCACGTTGAGGGACCTGGAACGCGTGGCCCCGAAGGCCTATGCCGCGCTCGATACCGACCAGGGGCCGCGCACCCGGGTCTGCGCCGTCGCCTTCTCGGGCAACTTCACCAGCCACACCGTCCACCAGCCGCGCGGCGGGCCCTCCGGCCGGCTGGCCGTGGCGGTGCTCGACACCCCCTCGAACCACCTGGTGGGCACGGTGATCGTCCGGCGCCCACTCAACCAGCTGGGACCGAGGCACATCGTCACCTTCTGACCGGCGGCACGGGCTGACCGGCGGCACGGCCCGACGGCGGCACGGCCCGACGGCGGCACGGCCTGACGGCGGCACGGCCTGACGGCGGCACGGCCTGACGGCGGCACGGCCTGAC
>Ga0182012_10008237_pt1 | contig 10315 bp, 11 predicted proteins | sample 612S2SmetaG_FD_120486 | JGI IMG/M metagenome (GOLD analysis project Ga0182012, IMG submission 120486) | Permafrost microbial communities from Stordalen Mire, Sweden - 612S2S metaG | ecosystem: Environmental > Terrestrial > Soil > Wetlands > Permafrost | place: Sweden: Stordalen | collected...
AATTTCCACCTGGAATGATGTCAATGACTCCAACCGGTGAGGCGGTGAGGAGTTCGATACCAAGTGAGGCATTGGAGGAGGCAGTAGCTGAGCCACTGGCGACACCCAAGGCGGATGCAGAGGCCGAGACAGATGTAGTTAAGGTGTTTCCACTGATGGAGTATGAGACGGAGGCGGTGGCATTGGCGGAGCCTGGGAGGGAACAGCTTGATGGGTTTGTAACGATTGAAGCAGGTTGACCTGCGGCTGAGAGACTGCAAGTTACGTTGGTATCGATATTGGCTGCTCGTGTAGGCGACGCAAAGAATGGAACGAATACGAATGCGCCGAGCAAGAGAGCGTGCAAAGAGGGTTTGTTGAATCCATCCGAGAGGAGCATTAGCCACAGCGTACGATGAATTCGGAGGTGCGTCTAGACTTGGGAGTTTAGCTTAGGCCGTAAGTGGGAGGTTGAGATTGGGAGGTGGATGACCACCTTAGAAGGAAGACCGGATGCGGTGGTAGGGGCGCTTCGAGCTTTTAGGGACAAGCTCCAGCTCGGCTCCTAGGACCGCCTTAAATCGAGCCGCCTCAGTTCCTCGACTCCTAGTCGCAGCGATGATATGCAATCAACCGGAAGATACGCATTTGCACGCGTCCAATTGTAGAGTGTTTGACTCCCGACCCGGACCAGTTTCGTCCAGTCGTTGCGACTTCCTTTGTAATCGCTTGTCTCATCCACTGAGACATCGTTCAGACAGAGTATCCACGTTTGGACATTACGCTTCGGGACGAGCCTTGCAATCTGTTCCGCATCCGAACGGATAGGGCTTGCTTCTGATTCGTCGAGGATGAGGTCGAGCTGTGCCAATCTCTCATTCACTGTGAGTCGATCAGCGTCAATGATAGCGATCAATGCCGTCTCGGCGCGAGCACTTCGAGTTCGATAGGCTTTGACCTCCGTGGCGAATCTCTCGCGAACCCACTGCTCGCCACTTCCCGTTCCTGCTGGAGAACACTCAATCCGCATGGCGTGTTTCTCGAGACCGCACCGACTTAGGTATCGCACGACGAGTTGCTGATGGCGGCTGTCCTCGACGAGAACGATTACCTTCGACGGCCTGGCCACCTACTCCCATCCCCGGGCCACAACTTCCGAAGGCCGGAGATCCGTTTCATCAGGCAAAAACTTTGCCGTGCGCACCTGGCCATTCTCCTCTCTGAAGAACCGAAGCCCGTGGATGCGAGCCCATTGATTTAGAATCTCCGGATGATGGGAGACAAGGATCAACTGACCGTCATGCTCCTCGACAGCCTCCTCGGCGGAAAGAAGCCACGGCTGAATTTCGCGCAGCGCGATGAAATTATCAGGCTCATCTACGAAAACGGTGTCCCCCCGTTGAATAAGAAAATACAAGATCATGTACAGAGAAATGAGACATCGCTGGCCTTCAGACAACTCGGCAATGGAATAGCTCACTCTCTTCTTCGTAGGCGAAGTGAACTCTGCCCGCAGCTTTCGCACACCGTCTTCCTGAGACGACAACCTGAGCGTGAGAAACCCATCCATAGCCCGTTTAAGGGAGTCGAGAAACGTTACATTCTGGTCCGGGTAGGTTGTCACCAGAGACTGATACCAGCCAGCCAGATTATTGAGCTCGAAGTTCGGCTCGCTTTCCTCTCTGTCTGTCGTTTCATCCATTTGGCCTGGGTAAGGATCAATATCAAAGCAATGAACGTGATCGCTAAGCCATTCAACAAAGTGGCGAACATCATCGTTGCTCAAAACGGAAAGGGGAAGGGCCGATCGATTAGTCTGAAGAGGAACGACAACCGACTCACTTTTGCTCGGGAAGAAGCGAATTTTTCCTTGAGATAGCTCGAAAACGGTACCGCCGTCGACTGCGAGTCGCTCAAGAGTGACAGTTTGTTCACTTTTCACTTCAGCGTAGCCGAGTTCTAGGCGATAATCGAATTTCCTGTTATTAAGCCTAGCCTCAAGCTCGAATACCTGTATCGAACTACTAAGCCAGCGGGTGCGGGTCGACTGTGTAAATTGATTCGAATCACCTTTTACAAAACTCTTCAGACGCCTCAGAACCTCAAGCAGCGAGGTCTTGCCGCTGCCATTGGCTCCAAGCAGCAACTGCTTCCTCTCTGGGAAGTATTCGAAGTTCTGAAAGCTGCGAAAATTGTCGATATATATCCGCGTGAGCATCTCACCTCGATTATTCCACTTGCGAGCATTAGTGAAGACTGCAACGACGCTCTTGGAGCGGAAGGTCTCTGTCTTGCACACTAACGACTTGGCGAAAGCCAGACGAATTCTCTACTTGCGCTCTGCAGTGAACGTGCCGGTTGCGAGCGATCCGAGTTTGACGGTGCCCTTCATTTTCTTGTCACCATCGAGAGTTCCAGAGTAAGTCACTTCTACGGGATCCCCTTGAGGTGAGACTGAGAAAGTGAACTCGACCTTATCGCCCTTGACCGTGCCTTTTAGATCGGCGTCTCCCAATGCGCCTGAATAGTGGCCGGTGAGTCGGTCACCGGATTGCTTCAAGACGAAAGTGGGAGATCCGCTACCGGCGTCGGTTTCGACTTGAGCTTGCCAGGTGCCGCTGATATCGGCGGCGAAGGCAGTGATGGCGAACAGGGCGGCTGCGAGAAGTTTGCGCATACGTGGGGAGCATATCAAACATTTGAGTCGCCGGATGGCTGATTGAAATGGATGATATGAGTGGCGCTGGGATTGGGAGTTGGCACAAAACCTTTGCGTTCATAGAGGCGGGCGGCTCGTGGGCTGTCGGCACGGAGGCGGACACAGCGAAAGTTTTGCCGGGCGATATTGATGAGATTGTCCAAGAGCGCGGCTCCGATCCCCTGGTTGCGCCATGCCTCTCTTACGTAGACTCGTCTGATGCGGGCAATGCTTGGATCGTTAAGAAATGGGTCAAGATTGAGTCCACCTATGGCGAGTAAGACTCCGTGATCGAGATAGCCACACAGGGCTTCACCTGGAGAATCGAAGCGATTCTTACCGCTTTCCCACTCGCGCAAAAGGGTGTCGAGGAATTTATAGCCTTCTCGCTGCGCTTCAGCGAGCATTTCTTCGAGACCGGGCGCAGGGAGGTGAATCCGCTGGATTAACATTGATCAAACCTCTTTTGCGCGGGATGACCATTCCCACATGCCAAAGCCAACGCTGGGTGGGACGGGATGTCCAAGTCTGCGGGCGAGGGAGACGATCTGGCCGCGATGGTGGGCGTCGTGGGCGATGAGATATGCAAAGAACGAAGCGGCGTCGGGCTTGAAACTCTTCACCTGACCACTCTCTAGCGCAGCAGATAGAACGGCGGCGAGTGCAGTGTGACTCTCTGCCAGCGCATTCATGGTTTCCTCAGTAGAAGCTGTTTCATCCAACTTGGCCGGAAGTTTGGCCACACCCGCAGCTTTTAGCCACATTAGCCGCACGTTATGGATATGGGCAGCGATGGCGCCAATGGTTCGACCCTTGCCTTCGGGAGGTTTTGCGGACCAAGCATTAGGCGGGATATTTTCGATGAGGTATTGGTCAATCCGGTTGTTCGTTGCGAGCGCGGAAAGCAGCGATGCCTTGAGATCGAAGTTCGAAGCAGGGGCTTTTGGCATTTGAGGATGATAACTCAACCGCAGGAGACATTTCGTGATACAAATTCACTCATGCTTAGTATGCAAATCAGCCGACGCCAAGCTCTGGCTGCTTCGGTGGCGGCGCTGGCGACCAGAGTTGGCGGAGAGACTGCGGCGCTTTGGGGAGGGCCGGTTCTTGATTGTCACTTCCATCTGCGGCAGGGGCTTGATGCGAATTACGTTCACATGAAGGGCTGTGAGGTGACCAACGCGGTGTTGTTGGCGCGCGCCAATGCGGTAGAGCAGATTCAAGCGATGGAAGCGAAATATCCGGGTGTGTTTGTGTGGTCGGCCACGGCAGACATTACCAAGCCGGATGCTGAGGCGGTTCTGTCGGCAGCCGTGAAGCAAGGCGCTTTGGGTTTGGGAGAGATCAAGTTTCACGTAGCGTGCGATGGTCCTGAACTGCGGCGAATGTATGCGTTGGCAGCGGATTTGAAAGTTCCGATTCTGATTCACTTCCAAGAAGTGCCGCACTTTGATGGCGAGGGCGTTTTCAGCACGGGCTTCCAACATTTCGAAACGATCTTGAAGGCGTATCCGAAGACGACTTTTATTGGTCATGCGGATGCGTTCTGGGCGAACGTGAGCGCCGATTATCGTAATGACGTTGCCTACCCGACAGGTCCAGTTAAGCCGGGAGGGATCACCGACAAACTGCTAAGCGATTATGCAAATCTCTTTGGCGATCTTTCGGCCAATTCATGCAACAATGCGCTCTCGAGGGATGCGGAGTTCACCCATGGATTCCTGGCGCGGCATCAAGACAAGTTGATTTTCGGGAGCGATTGCTCGTGTTCGGACGGCAAGGGCGGTGGGATTTCACAAAGCAATAATCCTGCGGCGAGCCGTTTGGCTGGCAAATGCGTGGCGCGGGAGACCTTGACGGTTTTGAAGCAGTCGGCATCGGTGCAGGCGTTTCGGAAAATGACTTGGGAAAACGGCCACAAGGTTTGGCAGTTTGCGGCGGCAAAGAGTTGAGGCGCCGAATGATGATGGCGAACGGGTGAGTAGAGTCGTCACTAGAAGCTAGCTAAACTAGAAGTTCTGCTTATGCCTAGGAGGCTAGCCCTTTGAAGAATTCAGTATTTATTTGCGCGGCTCTTTCGTTATTTGCACTTTGCCCGTTGCCAAGCGCGGCGCAGCTGCCCGCAGGAGTTACCAAAGTTACTTCGGTGGAGGGCATTACTCAGTACCAGTATGCGAACGGGCTGAAGCTGCTCGTGTTTCCGGACCCGTCGAAGTCGACGATCACCGTCAACATCACTTATTTGGTTGGTTCGCGTCATGAGGGGTCGGGCGAAGGCGGTATGGCTCACTTGCTGGAGCACATGGTGTTCAAGGGCAGCACTAAGCACACTAACATTCCACAAGAGTTGACGGAGCATGGTGCACGGCCGAACGGCACCACTTCATGGGACCGCACTAATTACTTTGAAACTTTCCAGGCGTCGGAGGCGAATTTACGTTGGGCGCTGGATTTAGAGTCGGACCGCATGGTGAATTCTTTTATTAAGAAGGAAGATTTCGATAAGGAATTCTCAGTTGTGCGGAATGAGTTCGAGAGCGGTGAGAACAATCCGTTTAGCGTGTTGTTTGAGCACACCATGGCGGCTTCTTATACGGCGCACCCATACGGACGCCCGGTGATTGGTAATAAGTCCGATGTGGAACGGGTGCCGATCGTTAATTTGCAGGCCTTTTATCACAAGTTTTACCAACCCGATAACGCCGTTTTGACGGTGGCGGGCAAAGTGGATGAAGCGCAGATTGTTTCGTTAGTGAACGAATACTTCGGCAAGATTCCCCGTCCGACGCGCGTTTTGGAGCCGACCCACACGATTGAACCGGCGCAAGATGGCGAGCGCACTACTACGGTGCGGCGCGTGGGAGACATTCAGGCGGTTTTGGCGGCTTATCACATTCCGGATGGCGGCAGCGCAGACTCTGCGGCGCTAGAAGTATTGTCGGGAATTTTGGGCGAGCCTTCGTCGGGAAGGCTTTATAAGGCTTTGGTCGATAACAAGAAGGCAACGGAAGTCTTTACCGACTCCATGCAACTCAATGAACCAGGCTTGTTGGTAGCGGGAGCAATACTGCGGACAAGTGACTCTCTTGACGACGCGCGGAAGACGATGCTTAACGTGATTGCAGCGGTTGCCAAGGAACCACCAAGCAAAGAGGAAGTGGACCGCGCCAAGACCAGATTGTTGAAGCAAGTGGATTTAGGCTTGAGTGATTCGACACAGGTGGGGTTGTTTTTGAGCGAATGGGCGGCGATGGGCGATTGGCGGCTACTCTTTCTGGATAGAGATCGCGTAAAGGCAGTGACCCCGGAAGATGTGAAGCGCGTGGCCGCCGCTTATTTGAAAACTTCAAATCAGACCATTGGTGAATTCATTCCAGACGCCAAACCGGATCGCGCTGAGATTCCGGCAAAGACGGATGTGGCGGCGATAGTGAAGGACTACAAGGGCGAAGCCGCCATGGCGCAGGGCGAAGCGTTTGACCCTTCGCCGAAGAATATTGAGTCGCGCACGGAGCGGTTCACGCTGCCCTCAGGTATGAAGGTGGCGCTGCTGACCAAGAAGACGCGCGGGGCAACGGTGCACGCGGTTGTGACGCTGCATTTTGGAACCGTAGCGACGCTGAAGAACAAGGACATTATTGGATCGCTGACCGCCAGTTCTTTAATTCGCGGAACGAGCACCATGAGCAGGCAGCAAATTCAGGACGAGATCGACAAGCTAAAGGCGCAGATCAATGTTGGCGGCGGTGCGAGCAGCGCCAATGTTTCGATTGAAACGGTTCGGGCAAACTTGGTTCCAGTATTGAAGCTGGTTAGTGACATTCTTGAACGGCCGGCCATTTCGGAAAGCGAATTTGAAGAAGTTCGCAAGGAACAGCAGACTTCTATGGAATTCAGCAAGTCTGAGCCGCAAGCTCTAGCACCGCTGCAATTCACCCGGTTGATTCGGCCGTTCCCGCGGGGCGATGTGCGCAGCGCAGTGTCTATTGAGGAATCGTTGGAAGATTTGAGCAAGGCAAAGGTTGACGATGCGCGGGCATTCCACAAAGAGTTTTATGGCGCGAACCACGGCGATGTAGCGATTGTGGGTGATTTTGACGCGGCGGAAGCAAAAAAAGCACTGACTGAATATTTCGGTTCGTTCAAGAATTCGGCTCCGTACGAACGGATCAAGTATGGGTTTGAGAAGACCGCCGTCGCCAACCAGACGATTGAAACGCCGGATAAACAGAACGCGGTATTTATCGCGGGCGAACGATTGAATATCTCCGACACCGACGCGAACTATCCAGGATTAGTGTTCGGCAATTACATGTTGGGTGGCGGGTTCCTGAACTCGCGGTTAGCTACGAGAATTCGAGTGAAGGATGGGCTGAGCTACGGCATTGGTTCGAATGTTTCGGCATCTTCGCATGAGCCAGATGGTGAATTTATGGCTTATGCCATTGCGGCACCACAGAACATCGCGAAAGTGGAAGCTGATTTCAACGAAGAGCTGGGGCGCGCGTTGAAAGATGGCTTTACGCCGAGCGAAGTGGATAGCGATCGGTCGGGCTGGCTGCAATCGCAGCAGGTGAGGCGGTCGGATGATCGCTCGCTAGCGCAACAACTGGCGACGCACGAACAGGATGGGCGGACTTTTGCGTTCAATGAAAATCTGGAAAATAAGGTTCGTGAATTGACGCCTGAGCAGGTTTTGACGGCGATGCGCAATGTGATTGATCCGGCAAGGATCACGATTGTGAAGGCGGGCGATTTCAAGAAGGCTGCGTCGGCACCACCGTCGAGCAAGTAACGCTACATCAAATGGAAGGCGATCTCGATTCCCACGCGAACGTGGACGGGTTCGCCACTCTTAGTGCCAGGCTGAAAGCGCCATTGCTTTACAGCCTCGACGGCAGTGCGGTCTTCGGCAGCGTTTAGGCCCTGAGTCACTTCGATATCGATTGGCATGCCGTCGGGCGTGACGGTGGTTTTCATCTTGACGACACCATCGACGAATGCTTCCTTCGATACATTTGAAAATTCTGGCTCGACGTAATGGACAACCTTGGGTGCCTTCACGTCGCCGCCCGGGGTGTAAACAGTGGGCTTCGAGTCTTTGTCCTTCGATTTCTGATCTTGGTGTGCGACGATTTTGTCAGTGACGCCGAGCAAGGCCATGGCGGCCATGCGAAGCACATTCCGCCGTTCTGTGATTGAAGACACCGATAGCCGATCCATACAAAAGCGAGTAGCTGAAGAGACGTAGGCACAGAATACAAGGTTTCAGTTACCGCGAAATACTTCAGCCACCGGCGCGGCAGTGTCGACGTCTTCCAATTCCGGAATTTCAATCCGAGTTTTGGTACCTTCGCCGAGCTTGCTATCAACCACCATGCGATAGCTAGCGCCAAATAAAACGCGCAACCGTTCATTAACATTACTCACGCCAATACCTGATTCAAAGAGCGTGGCGAGTTTTTCTTCGTCGATGCCGACGCCATCATCCTCAACAGAAATGTTCAGGCGAGTGCCTTCAAGCCAGGTGCGGAGACGAACAGTGCCTCCAGCGACTTTGCTAGCGAGGCCGTGGCGAATAGAGTTTTCGATGATGGGCTGGAGAATCATGCTGGGCACGAAACGGCTGAGAGTGGCGGGTTCGATCTCCTTTTCAAATTTGAGCTTTTCGCCAAAGCGGACCATTTCAATGGCGAGGTAGTCGTCGATGAAAGAGATTTCATCGCGCAGGGGCGAATAATTTTCGGTTTTGCGGAGGAGGCGGCGAAGAATTTTCGAAAGACGGTAGATGAGGTTGCGCGCACTTTCGGGATTGATGCGAATCAACGTTGCAATGGAATTGAGCGTATTGAAAAGAAAGTGTGGATTGATTTGGTTTGTAAGGGCCGCGAGCCGTGCTTCGGTCAAGCGGGCGTGCTGGGTTTCGAGCTGACGTTCGGTGCGAAAGTTGCTCCAAACACGAATGGGCAATGAAACAGCGAATAGTGTTGTGGCGGCGCAATAAGAGAAAAGCACCCACTTGTTGCCGGGCTGGTTCTCAAAAAGGAAGAACGTGTTGTGTTGGCTGTAAATGGAGTGGACGCCCCAACGAAGGGCCTCGACCAGAACGACCAAGAAATTGCAGGCGACGCCGAACGCGGCCAGTTCGATTAGACGAACTTGTTGAATGACGTCACGTTTGAAGCGCAGAAGCTGCCGGAATAAGCGCCACAGATTGAGATCGACGAAGGGCGAGAAAAACCAGATGTCTTCCTGGCGCGGTGCAAGGTCGTGGATCAGCGCGCCGATGATGCCGGCGGCGCTGAAGAGGGGCATTGACATCCACTTGCCGCTGAACATATCGGGGATTGAAGCGCAGAGACCCGCGATTAAACCGCTCACGTATCCGCCTAAAATGCCAGCGATGATTGAGCCTTCCATGGCGAGATCGACCGCACGGTAGGTGTCGTTACTTAAGATCCGAATTTCAGCGCTGGACCCGAACATAAGCGCGAAAATAAAGGCGAGTTGGAGGCGCTCGCGGAGGGTGCGGTCATCACGCAGTAGCATACGCTGCATGGGCCCGAAGCGCATGACGATACTCGCCAGGGATGTAGAAACCGCGATCTTCAGCAACAGGGCGGCGAGTTGCTCTTGGTTCAGCATGAGCTTTGGCTTCTATGATAAGGGTTGGATTTTTGCGGCGGGTTGGACTTTGCTTGCCGGGGCATTACCTAAGATATTTTCGTTCCGACTTGCGACAATGAGATTTGTTAGATCTGAAACTGAACAAGGTAGCTGAGGCCGATTTTCCCACCCGTTTCGGCAAGTTTCGTATTTTTGGTTTTGCAGGAATCCGGCCTGCGGAGACGGAAGAAGCGGTGGTTCTTACGCTGGGTGATCTTAGTCCGGCAGCGGGCGCACCGCTCGTGCGCATCCATTCTGAGTGCTTAACTGGCGATGTGTTTCATAGCTTGCGCTGTGATTGCCGATCGCAACTCGAGATGGCTTTGGACGAAATTGTGGGCGAAGGGCGCGGTGTGCTCATCTATGAACACCAGGAAGGCCGCGGCATTGGTCTGTTGAATAAGTTGCGCGCTTACGAGTTGCAGGATCAGGGGTTGGATACGATTGAGGCAAACGAAAAACTTGGCTTTGCGGCAGATTTGCGCGACTATGCTCTTCCTGCGGCGATTTTGAATTACTTCAAAATTAGACAAGTGCGTTTGCTGTCGAATAACCCAGAAAAGGTAGCGGCGTTAGAGAAGGCGGGCATTGAAGTAATGCGCGCGCCGATTATTGCTCCAGCGTCAGATACAACGGCGGAATATTTGAAGACGAAGCGCGAGAAGATGGGGCATCTGTTTTAGCCCAGCGCTACCGATACTCATCCTGCAATTTGTTCAACGCATCGGATCCCGGACATAACTTTTCATACGGCACTTCCGTCAAAGGAATCTCAGGCGTGTTGTTCATTTCATGCAGATCGGGCACGGTTTCATCGACGAACAAAACACCGGTGACCACTTCGCCCTTAGTTTGGCGTTCTTGGAGGTAATCCATCACGCGCTGGCGATTGGTGGGGTCGTAGCCTGGGGGCACGGTGCGGAAGCGCAAAACGCTGCCATCGTGCATGGTGACGGCCGTGGTTCCGCTGGC
>Ga0182012_10008238_pt1 | contig 10315 bp, 9 predicted proteins | sample 612S2SmetaG_FD_120486 | JGI IMG/M metagenome (GOLD analysis project Ga0182012, IMG submission 120486) | Permafrost microbial communities from Stordalen Mire, Sweden - 612S2S metaG | ecosystem: Environmental > Terrestrial > Soil > Wetlands > Permafrost | place: Sweden: Stordalen | collected...
AGACCCGCCTTGCCGAGGAAGCGCGCCACCCGGTCGGTCGCCACCGCGCCCTGGCTGATCCAGTGCGTCAGCCGCTCGTCCAGCAGCCGGATGCGGTCGGCATGTTCGGCCGGCAGCATCGGGTTGTAGCTGCCCACCCGCTCGATGAACCGGCCGTCGCGCGGACTGCGGCTGTCGGCCACCACGATGTGGTAATAGGGACGCTTTTTGGCGCCGGCGCGGGCAAGGCGAATCTTGAGGCCCATGCGGGTCTTCTCCTGTCAGTGAGGCCGTCTGGTCTGGATCATGCGCTGCTTCGGCATCAGGGCGGAGATGCCATGGCGCATCAGGCCCTTCTGCCCCAGCTTGTTCACGCGCTTCATCATTGTGGACATCTCGTCGAACTGCTTGAGCAGCCGGTTCACGTCCTGCACCGAGGTGCCGGAGCCCGCGGCGATCCGCTTCTTGCGGCTGGCCTTGAGGATGTCCGGCGTGCGCCGCTCCTGCCTGGTCATCGACCCGATGATCGCCGCCTGACGCTTCAGGACGGTCTGGTCGATCTTGGCGTCCTCGATCTGCGACTTGATCTTCGCCACGCCGGGCAACATCCCCAGGATGCCCGAGATGCTGCCCATCTTGGTGATCTGCTTGAGCTGCTGGGCGTAGTCTTCCAGGTCGAACTTGCCCTTGGCCATCCTGGCCGCGAGCTTTTCCGCCTCCGCCTGGTCGAGCGTCTCGGCGGCGCGCTCCACCAGGCCGACGATGTCGCCCATGCCCAGGATACGGCCGGCGACGCGTTCCGGATGAAAATCCTCCAGCGCGTCCAGCTTTTCGCCGGCGCCGGTCAGCTTGATCGGGGCGCCGGTGATCGCGCGCATCGACAGCGCCGCGCCGCCCCGAGCGTCGCCATCCATCCGCGTCATGACGATGCCGGTGACGCCGACCGCGTCGTTGAACGCCTTTGCCGTGTTCACCGCGTCCTGGCCGGTCATCGCATCGACCACCAGCAGTGTCTCCGCCGGGTCGGTGGCTTCGCGGACCTGGCGCACCTCGTCCATCAGCGCCTCGTCGATCGAGAGGCGGCCGGCGGTGTCGAGGATGACGATGTCGAAGCCCTCGCGCCGGCCGGTGTCCATGGCGCGGCGGGCGATCTCCACCGGGGTCTGGCCGGCGACGATCGGCAGGCTGGGCACGCCGGCCTGATCGGCGAGCTGGGCAAGCTGGAGTTGCGCGGCCGGGCGCTGCGTGTCCAGGCTCGCCAGCAGCACCCGGCGCTTCAGCCGTTCGCGGATGCGGAGCGCGAGCTTGCCGGAGGTGGTGGTCTTGCCGGAGCCCTGCAGCCCGACCATCAGGATCGGGATCGGCGCGGGTGCGTTCAGGTTGAGCGGCACCGCGCCCTCCCCGCCCAGCGACTCGATCATCACGTCGTTGACGATCTTGACCACTTGCTGGCCGGGCGTGACGGAGTCCAGCACCTCGGCGCCGACCGCGCGCTCCCGCACCTTGGCGACGAAGTCGCGCACCACCGGCAGCGCGACGTCGGCGTCGAGCAGGGCGAGGCGGACTTCGCGCAGCGCCTCGGTCACGTCGGCTTCGGACAGCGCGCCGCGGCGGCGCAGGCCGTCGAAGACCCCGGCTAGCTTGTCCGACAGCGCCTCGAACATGGGTGCGTCACTCCAAAACACGAATGCGCCGCTGCGCGAACCCTCGCGGAGCGGCGGAGCCCCCCGCATCGGGCGGGGACCGGGTGGCTCACCCGGAGGCGCGGCTTATGGGAGTGTGACGCGGCCAAGTCAAGCAGCGGGCGTCCCCGCCCGGCCCAGGCACCGATCCGGCGATGACGATCGCGATCCCCGGGGCCGCGGTTGTGCGGCCTGCGTCGAGGCCGACCGGCCCGGTCGCTGTGGTGACGGCGACCGGGCCGGCAAAGCGCGCCCCGAGCTTACTCGGCTGCCACCGAGCAGGCCAAACCCTTGGCATGCAGACGCCCGCAAAACTGCTTCGCCTGGGCCGCGTCATTGAAGCCGCTGGTACGCAGCAGCCACGAGCTGTGGCCGGCGTGTTCCACCTTGGTGATGTCGGCCTGGCGGCTGCCGAGCAAATCGGGCAGGCGCTTCTGCAGGCGCTGCCATTCGTGCCTTGCCGAAGCCTCGGAGGGCTCGGCGGCAAGCTGCACAACAGCGACGCTGGCGACGCTCGCGGGACTGGCCGGTGCCGGCTGAGGGTTGGACGGCGGGGGCGGCGGCGGCGGCGCCGCGGCGACTGCCGGAGACGGCGGAGCGCTGGCAGGCGGGGGTGCCGCGGCCTCAGTTTGAGTCGGAGCGGGCGCCGGTGCCTGGGCTGGCGCGGAGGCCGGCGGAGTCGCTGTCTGGGCCTGATCCGCAGCCTTGCCGGTATCGGCGCCGGCAGCCTCCTTGCCCGGGCCCGCAGCCGTCTGCCCGCCCGTCGTTTCTGCGGTGGCTGCCGGCTGGGGCTCGGGCGCCTTGCCCTGGTTGGGGCCAACCAGCCAGTAGCCGCCGGCGATGATCAACGCCACGAAGACAAGTCCAACGATGACCCTGATCAGCTCTTTTATGACGTAACCCGCGCCGCGAGGAGCGTCGGCCCGGTCGGTCGGTGTCGAGATGTCATCTGCCACTGTGCGAAAATCCACTTCTGGCGCTTAGCGCGTTGCCCAGACGGGCGTGCCGCCCGTCACTGCGAGACCGAAAGTTTATAGCCAACTCTCTCGCCCGGCCAGAGCAGCCGGGCTGCCGGCCGCCGAAAGGAGACTGCTGGGTCTCTGTTTCCGGTTGCCGAGCACAGGAAGACCGATACTCTATAGCGCCAAATCCGAGTCGGTGCGGGTTCACCGGCCAAACGTCGCGCCTCCTGAGCACACACCAGCGTGAGGACAGGCCTGTTCCTCTTTGTTTCCGTCGCCGGACTCGAATGTCGCCACGAAACAAGCTGGACAGTATTGCGCGCAACATCTGGCAGCGTCGTGCAACGCGCATGCTGGCGTGCCTTGAGCCGCATTAAATCGGTTGGGAAACGCCGACACGCCAGGACATATATTGCCGATGTGCCAATCGTGCTTGCCGAGCGCCGCGGGGCTGACCCGACGGTCCCTGGGCCTTGCCCTGGCTCGTCCCTTGGGGCTTGCCGCGCTTGCCACGCCAGGCGTGACAGCGTCCTGGCGGGCGCACGCCGACGGCCTCGGCAGCGCGCTGGTGGAGCCGCGCCTGCGCCTGGCCGGCGTGCCGGCGGACCGGCTCGTGGTGGCCCTGACGCTGGATGCCTGCCCCGGGGCATTCGATGAGCGCCTCGCCCGGGCCCTGGTCGAAAACGCGATTCGTGCAACGATCTTCGTCACCGGCGTCTGGATGCGCCGCAACCCTGCGGGGCTCGCGTTCCTGCTCGCCAACCGGGATCTGTTCGCGCTCGAGAACCACGGCGAGCGGCATATTCCCCCGGTTCTCGGCGGACGCAGCGTCTATGGCATCGCAGGCGCGGGCGACCTGTCGGCGATGCGCGCGGAGGTCGTGGATGGCGGAAGGTCCGTCGCAACGGCAACCGGCGTGGCCCCGCGCTGGTATCGCGGCGCAACGGGCTTGTACAGCCGGGAGGCCATACCGGAGATCGAGCGCCTGGGCTTCGCCATCGCCGGCTATTCGCTGAACGCCGATATGGGCGCCTCGCTGCCCGCCCATCGTGTCGCCGAACGCGTGGCGGGAGCCGCCAGCGGCGAGGTGATCGTCGGCCACATCAATCAGCCGTCTCGCCCCAGCGGGCTCGGCATTGCGGAAGGTGTCATCGACCTGCGGCGCCGCGGCGCGCTGTTCGTCCATCTCGAAGCCGCCACCGGTTTTTTGCCCAAGGACGCTGCTGCCACCGGGGAACGAAGGGCCGATGCGGGCATCACCCGATGAACAGCCTGCGTCGCGCGGCGCTTCGCGAGCCGTGCTGTTGAGCGTCGGTTCTGTTCGGCCGGGCGCTCGTCCTGTAGCGTAACCTGCACCGGCCGCGATATGAACCGCGCCGCAGTGAAGGAGTTCCCCATGCCCAACAATGCCTGCGACGAGACCAGGGCCGTGGCAAGGCTGCCCCATCTGGACGTCGAAGTGGTTCACCGCCGCGCGTGGGACGGCGAAGCCGAGCAGTTGTCCGTCACGCTGCGTGGCGTGCCGTCGTTCGAAGCGTTCGGGCAGTTCGTCGAGGCGACCAATCCATTCGCGCTTTGGATGGGGTTGATGCAGGCGGCCTGGTCGCCATGGCTCGGATTGCTGGGCGCTGCGGCGCCACAGCGGATCGCGGGCCCGCCAAGCGCCGGCAGCCGCCTCCAGAAGCCGAGTGGGCCGCGACCCTGAGGTTGCCTCCGGCCAGGGCCAGTTATGGCAGAGTTCGTCTCCGAGGCCCGCTCGCGCCCGATCAGCGCGTACCGGCGTGCCAATACTGCGCCTTACGTTTGTTCGGCGGCAGGCCTTTTGGCCCGAGTCCCGCCGCCCGGCTGAACCTGCCGCCTTTTTAGAAAATTTCGCAAACTGTGATGGCTGGCGAAATAATTGACTCAAATCAATGCAGGCCTGATGGCGTCCTGGCGACGATCACAATCGCGTTCACGGCCAGGTGAGGGGAATTCCTTATGCCACAGGTGCTTACTGCCGGTGACAGATCGGCCGAGGGCAGCGTCCTGCCACTCGCAGAGCGTCTCCGCAACGATCGATGTTCGGACCCAGGGCTTGATCGGGAGAATACGGACGTGCTCGCTTTGATGCTTCAGCCTGATCCGCTCAGAGGCGCAAGAGGCTTGGTATGGGGCATGATAATCAGCCTCCTGGTCTGGGCTGTGGCAGGTGGCGTCGCCTGGACCCTCCTGCGCGGGTAAGTCAGATCCGCGGCGGCGCCCTGCCTGATCCGGCCACCGCCTGATACGTCGTTGCGAACTTAAAGCAACCTGCGCCCGGTCGAATGTCCCCAGGGAACGGCAACGAGGGCGATTACGCGGGGGGATTGATTGCGCGAGCTCGGCGATCGGTGGCTAGTTGTCGAAGGACGCCCAAGCCGCCAGCAAGAGTCGATCCGCCTTCTCTCGATCACCGTTCAGCCGCGCCCGCTCCGACAAGTCCTGCAGATCGAACAAGCGGGCCTGCCGCCGGTCGCCGTCCACGACCGGTTTCCGGGCCAAACGACCCAGCCTGAATGGAACGACTGCCATCGATCCGCTCCTTTAATGTCGTTGATTGAGATCGTCTCTCATGCCACCGCGAGGAAGTTGACGCACACGCCTCGCGCCGGAACGCCCCCCGCCGCCTGGCCGAACCTGGTTTCCGAAAGCAAGACTTTTACACTGTCCGTTGGTCCTGGTGAGCCCGGTGGGACTCGAACCCACGACCCCAAGATTAAAAGTCTCGTGCTCTACCATCTGAGCTACGGGCTCCCAGCGCCGCCAAGAACGACAGGCGGCGCCGGAAATCAATATGGCCGACTCAGCCCTTCGCGTCGGCCGCGACGCGCAGCGTTACGATCCGGTCCGGGTTCTGCACCGTCCCGCCCGAGCCGCTGCCACGCTTGATCTGATCCACGAACTCCATCCCCTGCACCACCTGGCCCCAGATCGTGTATTGCCCGTCCAGGCTGGGCGCCGGCGCGAACATGATGAAAAACTGGCTGTTGGCGCTGTTCGGGTCCCCGGTGCGGGCCATGCCGACCGTGCCGCGCAGGAAGTGCCGCTTGGTGGTGAACTCCGCCGGCAGGTTGGGCAGCTTGCTGCCGCTGGTGCCGGTGCCGGTGGGGTCGCCACCCTGCGCCATGAAGCCTTCGATCACGCGGTGGAACGGCGTGTTGTCGTAGAACCCCTCGCGCGCCAGCGTCTTGATGCGCTCCACATGCTTGGGCGCCAGATCGGGGAACAACTGGATCACCACCCGCCCGGACTTCAGGTCCAGATAGATCGTGTTCTCGGGATCGAGCTTCGGCTGGGCGGTGCTGGTTTCGCTCATGATAAGCTCCTTGGCCAGGGTTGCGGTCACGGCGGCGGCAATCACGGTGCGTCGGCGCATGCGCCCTCCTCGAAGGTGATCAGGTGGATATCGGTGGCGGCGGTCAGCCGCGCAGGCGCTGCTGCACGCGGGCCAGGGTCAGTGCCGGCACGAAGGTCGAGATGTCGCCGCCCAGCAGCGCCACTTCCTTCACCAGCTTGGACGCGATGAACTGGTGGCGTTCGCTCGCCATCAGGAACACGGTCTCGATCTGCGGCTCCATCCGGTAGTTCATGCCGGCCATCTGGAACTCATAGTCGAAGTCAGACACCGCGCGCAGGCCGCGCACGATCATGCAGGCCCCCACCTCGCGGGCGAACGTGATCAACAAGGTGTTGAACGGCTGCACCTCGATCTGGATTCCGTTCCTGAATGCGACCGTCTCGATCTCGGCACGGACCAGCGCCACCCGCTCCTCCAGCGAAAACAGCGGCTGTTTGCCGACATTGGTCGCCACCCCGACCACGAGCCTGTCGAGCAGCCGGGCGGCGCGCGCGATCACGTCCAGATGGCCATTGTGCATCGGGTCGAACGTGCCGGGATACAGTCCGATCCGGCGCTTCCCGGCAAGCTCAGCCATCGGTGGTCTCCGGTCCATCGTCCAGCGGCCTGTCGTCTCCGGGCCCGCCAGTCTCGTCGGCCTGACCGGACTCGTCCTGTACGTCCACCAGCGGGAACACGCTGGAGACGCGCTCCCCGGCGTTCAGGCGGAACAGCGTCACCCCCATGGCCAGCCTGCCGGTGATGCGCACCTGGTCGGCGGGGACACGGATCAGCCGGCCCCCGTTGGTCACCAGCATCACGTCGTCGCCCGGCCGCACCGGGAAGGTCGCCGCCACGGCGGTGCCGTTGCGCGGCCCGAGCACGATGTTCGCGATCCCCTGCCCGCCCCGCCCGGTCACCCGGTACTCGTAGGCCGACGAGCGCTTGCCGAAGCCTAGATCGGTGACGGTGAGCAGCAATTCCTCCGCCAACTCCAATTCGGCGGCACGCTCGGACGACAGGGTGAGGTCCGCGGCCGCCTCGTCGAGCTCCGAAGCGGGTTCGCCAGGGGGGTCGGCAGCGGGGTCGGCAGCGGGGTCGCCAGCGGGCTCGGCGGCGGCCTCCGACTCCTCCTCGCCGTTGCCGCGCCGCCTGGCGTTGGCCAGCTTGAGGTAGGCGGCGCGTTCCTCGACGCTGGCTTCGACATGGCGCAGCACGGACAGGCTGATCACCTCGTCGCCGCTTGCGAGCTTGATCCCGCGCACCCCGGAACTGTCGCGGCCGGCGAACACGCGCAGCGTGTCGTCCACGATCTGGAAGCGGATGCAGCGGCCCTTGCGGGTGCCGAGCAGCGTGTCGTCGCCCTCGCGGCAGGTCGCGACGCCGATCAGCCGGTCACCCTCGTCCAGCTTCATGGCGATCAGCCCGGCGGCGCGCACGTTGCGGAAGTCCGACAGCCGGTTGCGCCGCACGTTGCCCGAGGCGGTCGCGAACACCAGGTGCAGGTTTTCCCACAGAGTTTCGTCCTGCGGCAGCGGCAGCACGGTGGTGATGCCGTCGGCGCCGAGTTCCGGCAGCAGGTTCACCAGCGCGCGGCCCTTGGCGGTCGGACCCGCTTCCGGCAGGCGCCACACCTTCTCGCGGAACGCCTTGCCGCCCGAGGAGAAGAACAGCACCCATTGATGCGTGTGCGCGTGGAAGCTGCGCGTGACGATGTCGTCGCCGCGCGTCGCCGCCCCGGCGCGGCCACGGCCGCCGCGATTCTGGGCGCGAAACGTTTCCAGCGGGGTGCGCTTGATGAAGCCGTCGCGCGTGATGGTCACGACCATCTGGCCGGGTTCGATCAGGCTTTCATCGTCCTGGTCGGCCTGCGCCTCGGCAATCTCGGTGCGGCGAGGCGACGAGATTTCCTCGCGGGCCTTGGCCAGTTCCTCGCGCATCACCTCCATGCGCCGCGGATGGGAATCCAGGATGTGCAGCAGTTCCCGAATTTTCTCGCCGACGTCGGTCATTTCCTGCTGGATCTTCTCGCGCTCCAGCCCGGTCAGGCGCTGCAGGCGGAGTTCCAGAATCCCGCGCGCCTGTTCTTCGGTCAGCCGCACCGTGCCGTCGGGTGCGATCACGTTCCCCGGCTCGTCGATCAGCGCCAGCAGCACGCCGATATCGGCGGCGGGCCAATCCTGCCCCATCAGCGCGACGCGCGCGGCGGCGGCGTCCGGGCTGGCGCGGATCAGCCGGATCACCTCGTCGATGTTGGCGACCGCGATCGCGAGGCCGACCAACAGATGCGCGCGGTCGCGGGCCTTGCCCAGCTCGAACCGGGCGCGGCGCAGGATGACGTCCTCGCGGAAGGCGAGGAAGCACATCAGCGCGTCCTTCAGCCCCATGAGCCGCGGCCGGCCGCCATCCAGCGCCAGCATGTTGATGCCGAAGCTCGACTGGAGCTGGGTGAAACGATAGAGCTGGTTCAGCACCACCTCGGGCGTGGCGTCGCGCTTCAGCTCGATCACGATGCGCATGCCGGAGCGGTCGCTCTCGTCGCGCATCTCCGCGATGCCTTCGATCTGCTTGGCGCGCACCAGGTCGGCGATGCGTTCCAGCAGCGCGCTCTTGTTCACCTGGTAGGGGATCTCGGAGACGATGATCGCCTCGCGATCCTTGCGGATGTCCTCGAAGAAGGCGCGGGCGCGGACGGTGATGCTGCCGCGCCCGGTCTCGAACGCGGAACGGATGCCGGAGCGGCCCAGGATGATGCCGCCGGTGGGAAAATCCGGTCCCGGGACGATGCGCATCAGGTCTTCGAGCGACGTGGACGGATCGGCGACCAGCGCCAGCGCCGCGTCGATGATCTCGCACGGGTTGTGCGGCGGGATGTTGGTCGCCATGCCGACGGCGATGCCGTTGGCGCCGTTGATCAGCAGGTTCGGAAAACTCGCCGGCAGGACCTTCGGTTCTTCCGCGCTTTCGTCATAGTTGGGCTGGAAATCGACGGTGTCCTTGTCGATGTCCGCCAGCAACAGCATCGAAGCGCGGGACAGCCGCGCCTCCGTGTAGCGCATTGCCGCCGGCGGATCGCCATCCACCGAGCCGAAATTGCCCTGGCCGTCGATCAGCGGCACCCGCATGGAGAACGGCTGCGCCATCCGCACCAGCGCGTCGTAGATCGAGGCGTCGCCGTGCGGGTGATACTTGCCCATCACGTCGCCAACGACGCGGGCGGACTTGCGGTACGGCTTGTCCGGCGTGTAGCCGGATTCCTGCATCGCGAACAGGATGCGCCGGTGCACCGGCTTCAGCCCGTCGCGGGCGTCCGGCAGGGCGCGCGCCACGATCACGCTCATGGCGTAATCAAGGTAGGAGCGGCGCATCTCCTCCTCGATCGTCACCGGCTGCAGATCTTCGGGCGGGTCCGGCGGGGTGGGCGTGTCGCTCAAACGGTGCCTGTTGTTTCATCAACGCAGCGCCGGCCGTCCGCGACGCCGCGGGTTCTGCGCTGCAGGTGGGCGCTTAGATAGGCGATTTTGTCCCGAATGGCGAGAGCCCAGGCGCGGTTAGCGGCACGGCGGGTTGCTGCTGTCGGGACGGCCGGCGTGTGTCTCCGGCAGCGGGCCGCTGGACCTGGCCTGCACGCCGGATCAGCGATAGCCCGGCGGCGGCGCCGGGGACTGCAGCATCATCGGCCCGGCACCGGGCACCAGGTTGCCCTTCGCATACATGCACTGGGCGAACGCGTTGTCGTATTGGTACTGGATCGAGCCCTGGGCGTTGGCGCTGGTCGAGGCGCCGATGCCGGCGCCGCCGAGCGCCCCGGCGCCCGCGCCGATGCCGGCGCCCCGGCCGCCGCCGATCGCCGCGCCGAGGCCGGCGCCCAGAACCGTGGTGAGCGCCGCCGCGCCGACGCCGCGCTCGTTTGCGTTTTGCGCCTGGCCCGCCACCGTCTGTTCGGCGAACTGCTTGCAGGTAAACTGGTCGTATTGGAAGGCGTCGAACGGCTTGCCGGGACCGGGCATGACCTGGATCGTCGGTCCCATCGGGGTCTGCGCGCAGCCGGCCAGCAGCAACGCGGGCGCCAGCAGGCCGGCCAGTCCGGTGCGGCACAGGTCACGCTTGGTCATCGGGGCTTCTCCCAAAGGGATGACGATGGTGCATCGCAAATGATGCCGGATGGTAAAGGCCGCTCGCGAGGGTCGCAAGCAGGGCGGGATGCTCGCGTGGACTGGGCAAGGGAGCGTTATCCGCCGTTGCGGCCCGGTTGGGGGGCAATGATGGACGGCGCAAGAGTTTGTCCATCCTACGCTGCGGATTGTCAGGCGGCCCACATGAGGGGGGGGGTG
>Ga0182012_10008241_pt1 | contig 10314 bp, 9 predicted proteins | sample 612S2SmetaG_FD_120486 | JGI IMG/M metagenome (GOLD analysis project Ga0182012, IMG submission 120486) | Permafrost microbial communities from Stordalen Mire, Sweden - 612S2S metaG | ecosystem: Environmental > Terrestrial > Soil > Wetlands > Permafrost | place: Sweden: Stordalen | collected...
GCCGAACAGCATCGCCGCGACGATGCTGGCGCCGGATCGCGACACCCCGGGAATCATCGCCAGGCACTGCGCGAACCCGATCGAAAGATACATCGGCAAGGGAAAGGTCGTGGCGTCATGTTCATGCGGTTTGAGATCGAGCTGATCCACCCACATCAGGATCGCGCCACCGACGATCAGCGAAAAACACACCACCCAGGGATTGAACAGATAGGCCTTGATGTAGCTGCCGGCGGCCGCGCCGATCACCGCCGCCGGCAGGAACGCCACCAGGAGACCGATGACGAAGCGCCGGTCCGCGGCATTGGAGAACATGCCGAGCGCGACACGCCCCAATTTGACAAAATAGATGGCGACAATCGCCAGGATGGCGCCGAGCTGAATCAGCACCGTAAAACTGTTCCAGAAATTGCCTTCCCCGAGATTGAAAAATCGTTCCGCCAGCAGCAAATGCCCAGTGGAGGATACCGGGAGGAACTCGGTCACGCCCTCGATGATGCCGAGAATCACCGCCCGCAATGCATCTGACATCTGAACCCTGATCCGTTATAGATGATATCGATTGGAAACCGCGCCCTTCTCGCTTATTCGTCCCTCTCCTGCAATCTCAAAAAACCTTAAAACGTGGGTTGCCTCGTTCGTCTGCTTAGGTAGTTTGGCCCGCCGCCGCGGTATTTGCCTCGTCTCGGCGGCAAACACTTCTTAATGATTAATGAATTTACTGCATCGGAAAACCTAAGGCATACATGTTCACGCTGTTTCATCATTCGTTCTGTCCGCATTCGCGCTTCGTCCGGCTGGCGCTCGGCGAATGCGGTCTCGGTGTGCGTCTGGTGGAAGAGCGGGCATGGGAGCGCCGCGAGGCCTTTCTTGCACTCAATCCCGCCGGCACCACGCCGGTGCTGGTGGGGGATTTTGAGCCGGCGATTCCCGGCGCTGCCATCATCGCCGAGTATCTCGATGAAACCTATGGCGCCAGCCTCGGCGAACGGCGGCTGTTGCCGTCGACGATGGCCGAGCGCATCGAGGTGCGCCGGCTGATGGCGTGGTTCAACGAGAAGTTTTTTGAAGAGGCCTCCAACCCTCTGGTGACCGAGCGCATCTACAAGCGCTTCATCAACGAAGAGGACGGCGGCGGCGCACCGGCGGCGGAAGTGATTCGCGCGGCGAAAGCGAACGTGCGCAATCATCTGGCCTATATCGGTTGGCTGGCCTCGCGGCGGAACTTCCTGGCCGGCGAGTTCTTGAGCTACGCGGATCTCGCCGCCGCGGCGCATCTTTCGACGATCGATTATCTGGGCGATGTGCCCTGGATCGAGGATGAGGCGGCAAAGGCCTGGTACGCGCGGGTGAAATCACGCCCATCGTTCCGTCCGCTGCTCAGCGAATGGCTGGCGGGTGTGCCGGCCTCGCGCACCTATGTCGATCTCGATTTCTGATTCTGCAGTCTTCCGGGAGGCACTCGCCGAACAGGCACGTGCGCTGGGGTTCGATTGCACTGGGATCGCCGACCCCGCGGCGATCACACAGGCGGCAAGCCACTTGCAGGAATTTGTCGATGCCGGCGCCCATGGCGACATGGATTGGCTGGCAAGAGATCCGCGACGCCGCGGTGACCCACGCGTGCTGTGGCCGGCCGTGCGCTCCATCATCCTGCTCGGGGTCAACTACGGGCCCGATGAAGATCCGCTTGATATCCTGCGACTGCGCACGCGCGGCGCGATCTCGGTCTATGCGCGCGGCGACGATTATCACGAGGTCATCAGAAAGCGGCTGAAGGCGCTGGCGCGATGGCTGATCGCAAGCGGTGGCGGCGAGGTCAAGGTATTCGTCGACACTGCGGCGGTGATGGAAAAGCCGCTGGCGCAGTCGGCAGGCCTGGGCTGGCAGGGCAAACACACCAACCTGGTGTCGCGCGAATTCGGCTCATGGCTCTTTCTCGGCGCGATCTTTTCGTCCCTCGACCTGCCGCGCGACAGGCCCGAGCGCGACCATTGCGGTTCATGCCGGGCCTGCCTCGATATCTGCCCGACCGCGGCCTTTCCGGCGCCTTACAGGCTCGATGCGCGGCGCTGCATTTCCTATCTCACCATCGAAAGCAAGGGACCGATCCCATCGGAGTTTCGAAAAGCCATCGGCAACCGCATCTATGGCTGCGACGATTGCCTGGCGGTCTGCCCCTGGAACAAGTTCGCGCAAGCCGGGCGCGAAGCCAAACTCTCGGCGCGGGATGACTTGCGCGCGCCGGCGTTGGCCGATCTCGCGCGGCTCGACGAGGGGGCCTTTCGCGCGCGATTTTCGAAATCGCCGGTCAAGCGCCTCGGCCGTGACCGCTTCATCCGCAATGTCCTGATCGCGATCGGCAATGCCGCTGATCGCGATCTCGTACCCGAGGCCGAGCGTCTGCTCGATGACGGCAGCCCGCTGGTCCGGGGCGCCGCGGCATGGGCGCTGTCGCAGTTGCTCGATCGGGACGCATTCCAGGCGCGCGCCGCGGGCGCGCTGGAGACCGAGCCGGATGAAACCGTCCGCTGCGAATGGCGGGGCGCCGTCGCTCCGCCATCTTGATTTCATGCGGGAAATTCCGCCATGGTCCGGGGAACATGACCAATCAGCCCTTCTTCGTTCGCGACCGCGACAGCTTCCTGCCCACCGATGCCGCGCGCGGGCCATGGGACCCCAACTCGCTGCACGGCCGCGTCATCATCGGGCTGTTGGCGTTCGTCATCGAACAGCGCCACGGGGCTGACGGCCTGGTGCCGGCGCGGCTGACGGTGGACATGTTCCGGCTGCCGAAGCTCGAACCGGTCGGGGTCACCACGCGGCTGGTCCGCGACGGACTTCGCATCAGGGTCGTGGAAGCTGAATTCTCAAGCGGTGGCGTCAGCATGGCGCGCGCATCCTGCCAGCTCCTGCGCAAGACCGATAAACCGCCGGGCCAGGTGTGGTCGCCGCCGAACTGGGATGTGCCTTCGCCTTCGGATCTGCCGGTCCCCACCGATCCGCGGCTCGGCCTGAAAGGCATGTGGACGGTCCGCCCGATCGTCGGCGCGATGGGCACGGTCGGCCCGCGGCGGCTATGGATGAGCGAAGTGCGCGACCTGGTCGAGGGCGCGCCGCTGTCGCCATTCGTCAGGGTCGCGGTAGCGGCGGATTTCGCCAGCCCTTTCGCCAATGCCGGCGACCAGGGCCTGAGTTATATCAACAGCGACGTCACGCTGTACCTGCACCGGCTGCCGATCAAGGAATGGATCGGCTTCGAGGTGGTGAACCACGGGGCTACCGACGGCATCGCGATCGCCGAATGTTGGCTCTACGACCAGCAGGGCCCGATCGGCACCTCCAGCGCGGTGGCCCTGGCCCAACGCAAGCCGATGGCGCCGCCGCGGCCACCTGCTGCGTAGTTGAGCGTGAAACCTATCATTTCAGGCCACGAGCATTGGCCTCTCACTCCCTCCCCCGCGAAGTGCGGGAGAGGGAGCGCGGCAACACAAGCTTCGATATGAAGTGCAAGCCTCAGCCGATCTCGGCCACCGCCGCGATGATGCGCGCGATGTCCTGCGGACGTGACAGACGGTGATCGCCGTCCTGGATCATGGTCAGCACCACATCGTCAACCGGCAGCCGATCGGCCAAGGCGAAGGCGTGCCGCCACGGCACGTCCGGATCCTGTGCCCCCTGCAGGATGCGAACCGGGCATCCCACCTCGATGGCGCTGCCGAGCAGCAAATGATTGCGGCCCTCCTCGATCAAGGCGCGGGTGATCGGATAGGGCTCGCCATAGGACGAAGGCCGCAGCCACACACCCTCGGTCAGGATCTGCTGCCGGATCTCGGATGAGAAGCCTTGCCACATCAACGCTTCAGTAAAATCCGGCGCCGGCGCGATCAGCACCAGCCCGGCCAGCGAGGCCCGGGTGGTGGGGCAGCTTGCCAATGCACGCGCCAGCAACAGCGCCATCCAGCCGCCCATCGACGAGCCGATCACGACCTGCGGGCCGGCGCAGAACTGCTCGAACACCGCGATGCTCTCCTCCAGCCAGCGGCCGATGGTGCCGTCGACGAACGCGCCGCCTGATTCGCCATGGCCTGAATAATCAAACCTGACACAGGCGCGTCCGTGTCCGGCTGCCCAGCTATCCAATGCCAGCGCCTTGGTGCCCTTCATGTCCGAATTAAAACCGCTGAGCCAGAACAGCCCGGGTGCACCACCGGCACGGGCTCGCACGGCGATGCGGCGCGCCGCGCTGTCGCTGCCGACCTCGATGAAGGCCGGCAGCTGAGGGACCACCAAGTCGGTCATGATCGCACCTCCGGTTCGGACCGCCGTTTGAGCCGAGCCCAACCGATCCGTCAACGCAACACCCTGACCACCTCAGACATGGTCTGGTGGCCTCGGGCGGTTCGTCGGAGCCCGAGGCTCGACGCGGGTGTTGGATCCAAAAAACGCGAACACCATGATTTCAATGTGGTTTATGGAGCAAAGGGGCTGCGCCGACCCAGCCGGCGAACCCCGAGGGATTTCTGCACCGGCCGGCGGGCGCCCGTGTGGCTTGCGGAGCCAATGCTTGCGCTTTAATAACAGCGGGCTGATCTGAACAATATTGTTGTGCCGGCGTTAGCCGGCGTGATCAAAATGCCTCGCATTTGACGGTTTTTGCGCGCACGGGTGCGAGTTCGCTTGCGAGCGCGGCCTTAATCCTTCAAACTATAGCCTTCGTCCACAACCTTGGAGAGTTACCCATTCGCCGTCCCAATAGAGCCCCGCCCGCTGCCACCAAAGACGGGCCGCGCACCAATGATGAAATCCGCAACGCACAGGTTCAGCTGATCGATCAGAACGGCACGAACCACGGCATCGTCGAGACCGTCGCCGCCGTCAAGATGGCCCTCGAAGCGGGCATGGACCTGGTGGAGATTTCCCCCAATACCAATCCTCCCGTCACCAAGATCATGGACTACGGGAAGTTCAAGTATTCGGCGCAGAAAAAAGCCGCCGAAGCCCGCAAGAAACAGAAGGTCGTCGAGATCAAGGAGATCAAGCTGCGGCCGATGATCGACGATCACGACTATGATGTGAAGATGCGCGCGATGCAGCGGTTCTTCGAGGAAGGCGACAAGGTCAAGATCACGCTGCGCTATCGCGGCCGCGAGATGGCGCACCAGGAAATCGGCACCAAGCTTCTGGACAAGGTGAAGTCCGACGTCGCCGAATTCGCCAAGGTCGAGCAGGATGCGCGGTTCGAGGGGCGGCAGGTGGTGATGGTGCTGGCGCCGCGCTGAGCTGAACGGTCAACGGCGATTGATATTTTGAATTCCGGAATATGGCCCGTCAGGCGATCTGGCGGGCCTTTTCGTTAGTTAATCCCTGATAAACATTCGTGCCCGGGCGCGGGATCCGGTTACCCGCGCGTCGCCTGCCAACTGCCGCTGCAGCGATCGCCGGAAATGATCCCGCTCCAGCGGCCTGACCCGGAATTGCCGGCCAGCCGGCCGCTGCCGTTGGCCACCGACAGGCCGAGCGATATCCTGACCGATACGGCGCCGCCACGACCGATGCCGCCAGTCACCTTGCCCCCTCCGGCGGACGAAACGCGACGGCCGGACACGGCGAAGGGAGCGCTGTTGGACGGGCTGCAGTTGCCGGCCTGGGTGTAGAAGGTCACATTCCAGGTTCCGTCATAGGCCCCGGCGGCCTCGGCGGAGCGCCGGGCATTGGCGGCGCCGGGCCCTGCGACCAGCGCGGCGAGGGCTGCAGCGACCGCCAGCCGCCGCGAGATGCGTGGAAAAGCGAAATGGGTGAAAGAGGCAATCTGCCGCGCTGAAATCGTCATTTTCCCGTTCCTTGACTGCGCCAATAAGGCCCTGAGCCGATTGGTCGAATGAACAGGTTCCATGGTTCATCGTTGCCAACGGCCCCAGGCTCTGCCATAAGCGCAGCCTTAATCGCCCGGCTGATCAAGGGCTGCCGTGGCGATACCCGTGCTGGGTTTTTCATTTCGGAAAAAACTTACGCACTTTCAACGCTCTAACGAGCATTTTAGCCGAACGGGCGCCCTCGCGGGCGCTTTTGTGTTGCGGCAACAGGAGAGCCAAATGCCCAAGCTGAAGACCAAGTCAGGCGCCAAAAAGCGCTTCAAGGTGACTGCCACCGGCAAAGTGATGCACGCCCAGCGCGGTAAGCGCCATGGCATGATCAAGCGGACCAAGAAACAGATCAGGCAGCTTCGCGGCACCCGCGTGCTGTTCAAAACTGACGGCGACAATATCAAGAAATATTTCTTGCCCAACGCCTGATCTCCCTGGAGCATTTTTTTGCCACGCCGCGCCCGCGCGGCGATCCCGTCACCGTCTCACTCGAAGGAGAACCGTCATGTCTCGCGTCAAACGCGGTGTGACCTCTCACGCCAAGCACAAGAAAGTCTACAAAGCCGCCAAGGGATTCTACGGACGCCGCAAGAACACGATCCGCGCCGCCAAGGCCGCGGTCGAGAAGGCCGGGCAATATGCCTTCCGCGATCGCAAGCGCAAGAAGCGCACGTTCCGGGCGCTGTGGATCCAAAGGCTCAATGCGGCCGTTCGCCCGTTCGGCATGACCTACAGCGTGTTTATCAACGGCCTGTCCAAATCGGGCATCACCGTCGACCGCAAGGTACTGTCCGATCTCGCCATCCACGAGCCGACGGCATTCCAGGCGATCGCCGAAAAGGCCAAGGCCGCGCTGGCGGCCTGATTCTGCGACTTCCTTAGGCCCATTACGTCGCAATTGCAGGTGTCGTGGCCGGGCTTGTCCCGGCCATCCACGTCGTTGCTGCCGGTCTGGACATTCATTCGTGGAAGTCCGGGCACGACGGGAGCACCGGCTCAGCATCCTGGCCAAAAGTGAGCGCCATGACCGACCTTGCCAAACTCCAATCCCAGATCCTCGCCGACATTGCCGCGGCCGGGGATGAAGCGGCGCTTGAGTCCGTGCGCGTCGCTGCGCTCGGCAAGAAAGGCTCGATCTCGGCGCTGTTGTCGACGCTCGGCAAGATGTCGCCGGAGGAGCGCAAGACCGAGGGCGCCCGGATCAACCTCGCCAAGGAGGCCGTTACCCAGGCGCTGACGGCGCGGCGGGAGATCCTGAAATCCGCCGCGCTCGACGCCCGGCTCAAGTCGGAAACCATCGACGTCACGCTGCCGCTGCGCGACACCCCCGCCGAGCAGGGCCGCATTCACCCGCTCAGCCAGGTGATGGATGAGCTGACTGCGATTTTTGCCGATATGGGCTTTGCCATCGCCGAAGGTCCGGATATCGAGACCGACGACTATAACTTCACCAAGCTGAATTTTCCCGAAGGCCATCCGGCGCGGGAGATGCACGACACGTTCTTCTTCAATCCCAAGGAGGATGGCTCGCGCAAGCTCCTGCGCACGCATACGTCGCCGGTGCAGGTGCGCACCATGCTGACGCAGAAGCCGCCGATCCGGATCATCTGTCCGGGCCGCACCTACCGCATCGATTCCGATGCCACCCACACGCCGCAGTTTCACCAGGTCGAGGGCCTGGTGATCGACAAGGGCTCGCATCTCGGCCACCTCAAATGGATCCTGCACGAATTCTGCAAGGCGTTCTTCGAGGTCGATCACATCAACATGCGTTTCCGGCCGTCGTTCTTTCCGTTCACGGAGCCCTCGCTCGAGGTCGACATCCAGTGCCGGCGCGACAAGGGAGAAATCCGTTTCGGCGAAGGCTCCGACTGGCTGGAGATTCTGGGCTGCGGCATGGTGCATCCGAACGTGCTGCGCGCCTGCGGCATCGATCCTGAGGTCTACCAGGGCTTTGCCTGGGGCATGGGCGTCGACCGCATCGCCATGCTGAAATACGGCATGTCCGACCTGCGGCAGCTGTTCGAAAGCGACGTCCGCTGGCTCAGCCATTACGGCTTCAAAGCGCTGGACATCCCGACATTGGCGGGAGGATTGAGTACGTGAGTCTCGTCGACACCGCGATCGCGGAGAGAGCCCCCACCCCGGCCCTCCCCCGCATCCGCCTTCGCCCGAAGGCGGGCTTCGGCGGACAAGAGCGGGAGAGGGAGCAGACCGCCCGTGTTGAAGGCGCTGCGCCCACACCATGGGATGAGGGCAACCAGCCATGAAATTCACCCTGTCCTGGCTGAAGCAACATCTCGACACTGACGAGCCGGTCGAGAAACTCGCTGACAAGCTCACCATGATCGGGCTCGAGGTCGAGCACATCGACGACCAGGCGAAGGCGCTGGCACCGTTCACGATTGCGCGGGTGATCTCGGCCGAACAGCACCCCAATGCGGACCGCTTGCGGGTCTGCATGGTCGACACCGGCGATGGCAATGCCCCGGTGCAGGTGGTGTGCGGCGCGCCGAATGCGCGGGCCGGCCTGGTCAGCGTGTTTTCGGCCCCAGGCACCTTCATTCCCGGCAAGAACATCACGCTCGGCATCGGCACCATCCGCGGCGTCGAGAGCCGCGGCATGCTGTGTTCGGGGGCCGAATTGCAGATCTCGGACGATCATGACGGCATCATCGAGTTACCGCCTGACGCGCCGGTGGGCGCTGTCTATGCGCAATGGGCCGGGCTCGGCGATCCCGTGCTGGAAATCAACCTGACGCCGAACCGTCAGGATTGCGCCGGCGTGCACGGCATCGCCCGCGACCTTTCCGCCGCCGACATGGGCAAGTTCAAGGACCCGGCGATCAAGCCGGTCAAGGGCCAATTCCCTTGTCCGGTAAAGGTCACCATCGAGGACAAGACGCTTTGCCCGGGCTTTGCGTTGCGGCTGGTGCGCGGCGTCAAGAACGGTCCGTCGCCGCCATGGCTGCAGCGGCGCCTGACCTCGATCGGCCTGCGGCCGATCAACGCGCTGGTCGACATCACCAACTTCATGACCTACGACCGCGCCCGGCCGCTGCATGTATTCGACGCGGCCAAGGTGCAGGGCCATCTCACCGTGCGCCGTGCCCGTGACGGCGAAAGCCTGTTGGCGCTGGACGGCCGAACCTACAGGCTCGACGGCCATGTTTGCGTCATTGCCGACGATGCCGGCGTCGAATCGCTGGCCGGCATCATGGGCGGCGAGGCTTCCGGCTGTTCGGAGGCGACCACCGATGTGCTGATCGAATCGGCGTTGTGGAATGAGATCAACATCGCCCAGACCGGCCGCAAGCTCGGCATCCACTCCGACGCCCGCTATCGGTTCGAGCGCGGCGTCGACCCGGCTTTCATGGTGCCGGGGCTCGAGATGGCCACCCACCTGGTGATGGAAATCTGCGGCGGCACGCCGTCGGAGACTATCGTGGCGGGCCACGCCTTCGGCGACGATCGCGTGATCGATTTTCCGCTTCCCGAAGTCAAGCGGCTCGCCGGCATCGACGTGCCGCTGCCGGAGGTCAAGCGTATCCTCGGCCATCTCGGCTTCATGGTGGCCGGCCCCGGCCCGGCGGTGAAGATCGCGGTTCCCTCCTGGCGCACCGATGTGCATGGCAAGGCCGACATTGTCGAGGAGATCGTGCGCATTGTCGGTGTCGACAAGGTGCCGATGACGCCGTTCGAACGCGGCGACACGCCGCGCAAGCCGGTGCTTTCCCCCATCCAGCTGCGCACCCGGCGCGCCAAGCGCGCGCTGGCCGCGCGCGGCATGCTCGAGGCGGTGACGTGGTCGTTCATTTCCAAAGTGCAGGCCGAACTGTTCGATCGTGACCCGCCGCCGGTCCAGGCACAGGCCAACCGCCGCGGTCATCCCGAATTGGCGCTCGCCAATCCGATCGCAGCCGACATGTCCGACATGCGGCCTAGCCTGTTGCCGGGTCTGATCGCAGCCAGCCAGGCCAACGCCGACCGCGGCTTTCCGGATTCAGCCCTGTTCGAAGTCGGCCAGGTGTTCGTCGGCGACGGCGCGGACGATGAGCTGATCGCATCGGCCGGCGTCCGCCGTGGCTTTGCGTCATCGGCCGGCATTGGCCGGCATTGGACCGGCTCGCCAACCGCGGATGCGCTCGACGCCAAGGCCGATGCGTTCGCGGTGCTGGCGGCATCGGGGGCACCGATGCAGGCGCTGCAGGTCATCCCCGGCGGGCCCCACTGGCTGCATCCCGGCCGTTCCGGCACCATCCAGATCGGTCCACAGAACGTGCTCGGCTATTTCGGCGAACTGCATCCGCGCGCGCTGGAGCAACTCGGCGCCGACGGCCCGTTGATCGCCTTCGAGGTCATCCTCGATCGCATTCCCGAGGCCAAACGGAAGCCGACCCGCGCCAAGCCGGCGCTTGAGCTGTCGCCGTTCCAGCCGGTGTCGCGC
>Ga0182012_10008242_pt1 | contig 10313 bp, 11 predicted proteins | sample 612S2SmetaG_FD_120486 | JGI IMG/M metagenome (GOLD analysis project Ga0182012, IMG submission 120486) | Permafrost microbial communities from Stordalen Mire, Sweden - 612S2S metaG | ecosystem: Environmental > Terrestrial > Soil > Wetlands > Permafrost | place: Sweden: Stordalen | collected...
CATCGCGGAGAGGTTTTTCTGCGGGTGGACGCGGCTGAGGGCAGGGAGTTGCTGGCCGGCGCTGAGGAGCTTGCGGTGATTGAGCCCGCTCCCAATCAAATTGCTATCTGTGATGACAGTGCGGCGGAGATACTGCGGGCAGCGTGGCCTCAGACGGAGTTGGTGCGCGTGGATGCGCCGACGGCGGCCGACGCGTTGAAGCTCTGCCTGCCGCGCGTGGTTGCGGGTGAGCGGGTGGACATTGCGATATTGGACGGGCACTATCTGCGGCGCTCGGATGCGGAGATTTTCGGAGAGAAGGCGAACCAAACGACTGCGGAGACGCGGCGGGCATGAGTGCGGAGTCCGTGCACATTCGGGCGATGACGGCGGCGGATGTGGATCGCGTTCTGGAGATTCAATCCGAGTTGCCGAGTGCGCCGCATTGGGGGCGGCAGGCCTGGGTTGACGCTTTCGATTTGGGCGCAGCGCCGCGGCGGATTGCGCTGGTGGCGGTTGAGATGCCAGGCGCGTCAGCGGCCCCACAAAATTGCGGCGAAATCTTTGGGTTTGCCGTTGCCAGCTTGTTGCCGCCCGAGGGCGAGCTGGAGGTGATTGCTATTTCGCAAGAGCGGCAGCGGCTTGGGTTGGGGAGGCTATTGCTGGGGGCGCTGCTGGAACATGTGCGGCGGGCCGGCGTTGTGGAGTTGCTGTTTGAGGTGCGGGCGTCCAACCTGGCGGCGATGGGGCTTTACAGAGAGTTTGGCTTCCGCCAGGTTGGGAGCCGGGCGGGCTACTATGCAAACCCGGTCGAGGATGCGATGCTGATGCGTCTCGAACTGGGATCCGTGCCGGGCCGGGAATAAGTGCCGAGCTGGGAATAAGTGCCGAATACGGAAAATGCCCTGAATCCCGGCAGATCGGCATTTTTTTGGGCGGCAATGTCCGGGATTTTCACAGGCGGCATTACCAATCGAACACGATTTGTGATTTTGCCACTTGCGGATTGCCAGTGAACGGAGCTATATGTGTTTCATGCAATACCGGAGGTGTTTGATGGATGAAGTACAGGTTGCCTCGCTGAGCACAGAGATTGACCGTTTGAACTCCGAACATCATCGTTATGCTCAGCGGCTGGAAGAACTGCTTCAAAAACCCTATCTCAGCACCGATGAGCAGCTTGAGGAAGTACGGCTCAAGAAGCTCAAGCTTCATGCCAAGGATTTGATCGTTGCCTTGGAACATCGCGCGGATCTTGTCGTAGCTTAAGACGGCGGGATTTCCAGTAAATCAGTGGGCTGGTTGCTGCAGCGGCGACAAAGCTGCGGTGTCTGCGGCGAGCTTAGTTCGCGGGAACCGTATAATCGTTGAGGACAATGGTTCGCGACGGTTACATCTACGGTTTCAGTCTGCTGGCGGTTGCGGCAGCACTCTGGTGGTTTACGGGCGGGTGGCTCTGGTCGCTTGTGCCCCTGTTGCTGGCGGCGTTTTTTCTCTGGTTCTTTCGCGATCCGCAACGGACGATTCCCGGCGGCAAGGGCGTGATTGTGTCGCCCGGCGACGGTCGCGTCACAGAGACGGTTACGATTCAAACCTCCGAGGGTCCGCGCCAGCGGATCAGCATCTTTCTTAGCGTTTTCAATGTGCATGTGAACCGCGCGCCGATCTCGGGCGTGCTTACGCGCGTCCAATACCAGAAGGGGCTTTACCTGAACGCGATGAACCCGGCCTCGGCGGAGCGCAATGAGCAGAACGCTGCCACGCTGCGCGGCGAAGGTGACGATGCGGGGTTTGAAGTGACGTTCAAGCAAATTGCGGGCCTGCTGGCGCGGCGGATTGTGTTCAACCACGCGGAAGGCGAGCGGCTGGAGCGCGGACAGCGGGTGGGGCTGATCAAGTTCGGGTCGAGAGTGGATGTGGTGCTGCCGGCCGAGGCCGAACTGCGGGTGAAGGTGGGCGACAAGGTAAACGGCGGCAGGAGCATTTTGGCTGTGATGGCGACGACGACGCTACCCAGTGGAGACCGCGCATGAACAACCACCTGAATTCCGCGGAGCTCAAGGCTCGCCGACAGGCGCGGCTGCAACGCGGGATGTACCTGCTGCCCTCGTGCTTTACGGCGGCCAACATCGGGCTGGGCTACTACGCGATCACGCAGATTATTGCGGCCATCTCCGGCGACGCGCAAACGCATCTGGATTGGGCGGCGATCGCGATTTTGTTTGCCATTCCATTCGATGCCATCGATGGGCGGATTGCGCGCATGACGAATACGGAGAGCGAGTTTGGCAAGGAGCTGGATTCGCTGGCCGATGTGATTACGTTTGGGGTTGCGCCCAGCCTGCTGGCGTATGTTTGGGGCCTGCACTTTTTGCCGGACTCGATCAATGCGCAGTTGCATCAGCATCTGTCCCAGGCCGGTGCGTTTATCTGCTTCCTGTTTTTGTTGTGCGGGGCTTCGCGGCTGGCGCGGTTTAACATCAGCCATGATGCGCAGCCAAGGAATCCGGGCAGGGCGGATAGAAAATATTTCGCCGGCATGCCGATTCCGGCGGGCGCGGGATTGCTGGCGGCTACAGTGCATTTTTTCAACTCCTACCCTGTGATGGATTGGTGGTTTTCGATTGCATGGCTGATGCTGGTGGGGCTGGCGGGCTTCCTGATGGTGAGCACGTGGCGGTTCTGGTCGGCGAAGGAGATCAACCTCACGCGCCGGCATCCGTTCCAATTGCTGCTGCTGATTGCGGTCTTCGTTTATGTGGCGCTTCGCTATTCGAGCGTGGTGTTGTTTGTGGCCGCGCTGGCCTATATGTTTTCCGGGATCTGGGCTCGTGCGGCTTACTCGTGGCGGCGGCGACGGCGCAACAGGCCAGCTGAGACTGCGGATGCTGCGGCGCCGAGTCCTGATCCAAACCCGTCTCACTAATTTTGCCGACAAGGATGCCTGTGTACAAGATTGCCATTGCCGGAGCCTCGACTCTGCTGGGACGCGAGCTGAAAGAGGCGCTCTCCGACTCGCCGCTTGCGGCGGCCGGTTTGGCCTTGTTTGACGACGCGGAGGGACAAGGGCAACTGGACCAGGTGGGCGATGAGGTGACATTCATTCAACACATCGGGCCGGACGCATTCGAGCGCGTGGACTTTGCGTTTTTTTGCGGGACGGAGGAGTTGACGCGGCAGCATTGGCGGCAGGCGCTGCGGGATGGGGCGACAGTTCTGGATTTATCCGGCGCTCTGGACCAGGAGGCGGGCGTGCTGGTTCGCGCGCCGTGGCTGGGCGGGGAAGAGGCGGCTGTCGACCTATTTACCCCGGCCATTGTTCCCGCGCATCCGGCGGCGCTGGCATTAGCGCTGGTTGTGGACCGGCTCAGGCAGGCTGCGCCGATACGATTTGTTGCGGCTACTGTGATTTTGCCGGCGAGCGAGTTTGGACGCGCGGCCATGGATGAGTTGCACCAGCAGACGGTGAATTTGCTGAGCTTTCAGAGTCTGCCGCGGGCCACTTATGACGCGCAGGCGGCCTACAACCTGCTGGGCGGATTGGGCGAGGGCGCCAAGGTGAGCCTCAGCGCAGTGGAGGCGCGGATTCGCAGGCAGTACGATGCGCTGACGGCGGGACGCGATCCGAAGATTGCGTTGCAGGTGCTGCACGCGCCGGTGTTTCACGGGCACACGTTCCTGTTGGCGGTGGAACTGGAGCGGGCGGTGGAGATCTCCGCGCTCGAAGAGGCGATGAGCGGCGAACATGTGGACCTGATTCTGGAAGACACGGATTCGCCTTCGAATCTGGCGGCGACGGGGCAGGACGATGTGCTGCTGCGGCTGCGTCCCGAGCTGAGCGCGCGGAACTCGAATGCGGCTTCGCGGCTGTGGATATGGGCGGCAACGGACAATCTGCGGCTGTATGCGCAGAATGCGGTGGCTTGCGCGCTGGATTTGCGGCGGATTCGGCCTCAAGGGACGGTGCAGTAGTCAGACTGCAGTGCTGGTGCTTTCGGAGGCCTCAAAGTCGAGAGCTAGAGCGCCCAATCATTGAGGTTGATTGAAATTCGGGCCGCACACGATCAATTGAGCCCGGTGGTGAACCCGTTTGGCGGCTCGGCCCTCGTCCGCACTCCGGGATGGATTTCGATTCGACCCCTCAGCAGTCACCCTTTCCCGCAAAAACTTCCAGGGCATGCAGACTCGGGATCAGCAAAGTTGCTCCGTGCTGTTCAACCAAATCAAGCTTTTTGAAGTCGGTAAGGTTGCGAGTGATTGTCTCGCGGGAGGTGCCGATGTATTCGCCGATCTCTTCGTGGGTGAGCGAACAGTGGATGCGCGCTCCGAACTCGGTCTGCTGCCCCTCCGCACCCCATTGAAGCAATAGCCTTGCCAGTTTGACCGGAGCGGTGAGGGCAAGGCCGAGGATGCGCAATCGTTCACATCGATTTTAATACAACACTCAAGAGGCGTACCGAGTTCTGGCAGGCAACCGGGTAACGGAGCAGAAAGTCGAGAAAGATACGGATTGGAAGCGCAGCGATGCGGCAGGGGAACTGAGCGACCGCCGTACTCTCGTAGCAACAGCCGGCAACCACGGCCACAAGGCCAAGAATCTCTCCCGGCCTGACGATTCCGAGCATCAGCCGCTTGTCCTCCATGGAGTTCATGGTGAGTTTCACCCGCCCCTCAAGCAGGAACAGTACGCTGCGGGGTTCCTGCTGCTCCATGAAAAGTACTTTCATTCCCTCGCAGAAAAACTGGGCTGCTTGAGATTCAAACTCGCTCATTGCCTGTGGGGACAGGTCTTTGTAAAAGTCCCCCGTCCTCCACTCCGCGCCGGAGTCATTCCATACTGCTCTGGATTTCAAGCTCATCTGTCATCGCCATTCATTCACTGTTTGAGCGCTCGCTCGATGTAACTCATTCCTGAGTCACAGTTGTTTGGGGGCAAACCGTCGCGTGCTGTTGACGGCGGACTTCGACTTCAAGGCGGTTGAGGATCTGGCGCGGATCGAGTTTTTGTCGGTTAAGTAATTTAGACAAACAAGAGTGCTATGTGTTTTTCGAACGCTGCCAGAGTAGTTCGATGTAGCTGTCGGTCATGCCGGCAATGTAGTCGGCGACGGTGCGAGCGAGACCTTCAGTTGCGATCTGCGACTGGTGATCTTTGGGCAACCGCTTGGGATCGGCCATCAAGAGTTCAAACAATTCCGTGACAATCTGCTCGGCGCGGGCGTGGACGGCTTCCATCTCAGGGGAGTTGTAGAGGCGGGCATATAAAAAGGACTTGGCAGCGGCGCGGGCGGACTCCATCTGCGGGCTGAGGGCGGCAAGCCGCTCAGGCGCGTTGCGGATGTCGTCGAGTGAGGATGCGCCGAGGTCTTGCACGCGCGTGATGACTTGATTGCGCAGATCGGTGACGAAGGCGTCGAGGAGACGGCGCAGGGCATCGTAGATTGCCAGCCGCGGGGCGGCGGCGGGGTACTGGGCCAGTGCCGCATCATGGAAGCCGCGAAAGAGCGGGACAGCTTGGCGGACTTCGTCGAGATCGAGCAGGCAGGAGTCGAGGCCGTCGTCGAGATCGGCGGCGAGGTAGGCGATTTCATCGGCGAGGTCAATGAGTTGCGCTTCGAGCGGGGGGAATTGGCCGAGGAAATATTCGGCAAGTTCGGGATGTTCGGCGGCGGTGTAGTCGCGCGAGTGTTTCACGATACCTTCACGCATGGCGAGGGTCAGGTTGAGTCCGCGAAAAGCGGGGTAGCGCTCTTCAAACCAGGTAACGATGCGCAGGGCGTGGAGATTGTGGTCGAAGCTGAGGCCGTGGGCGCGGAGTGCGCGGTCGAGAGCCTTTTCTCCGGCGTGGCCGAAGGGCGGGTGGCCGATGTCATGGGCCAGGGCCAGGGCTTCGGTGAGTTCGTGATTTAGACCGAGCGAGGCGGCGAGGGTGCGGGAGATTTGGGCGACTTCAAGGGTGTGGGTGAGACGGCTGCGCAAATGGTCGGAGGGCGGGCCGGTGCGCGGGCGGGTGAAGACCTGAGTCTTGCCGGCCAGGCGGCGGAAGGCGCGGGCGTGGAGGATGCGCGCGGCGTCGCGGGCGAAGGGGGAACGGTAGGCGTGGAGAGGTTCAGGATGCGCGCGCTGCGTGAGCGGAGAGTCAGCGGCGCCAGAGACGGCGATCTGCGGCGGTAACGGGCGGAACGGCTCGCTTGCTGAGGACATGCTTGTTGGTCGGGCCCTTGGGAGTGTTGAGGTTTCCCACCCTTGCGCCAGAAAAAAGGCGCAAGGATGGGGCACGGGGCATTCTTACCCGCAAGTCGAATCGCTTACTCCGGCTTGGGGGTTGCCTCTGGGTCGATCTGCTTGGCGAGCTTGACGCGCGCGCTGTCGAGCTTCTTTTGCACCTTGGCGACGTCGCCCGGTTCAAAGTCTGCCGGGGAGGACTTGGCGAACTCGGCGAGCGAGCGTTCCCACTGTGCGGCGGCGAGGCGGATGCGGCCGGTTTTTTCGTATAGGTCGCCCAAGTGCTCGTGGACGGTGGGGTCGGTCTGGTCGCGATCGACGGCGCTGCGGAGGTTGTCTTCGGCCAGTTCGTATTCGCCCATCTTGAAGTAGACCCAGCCGAGCGAGTCGAGATACGCGCCGTTCATGGGCTCGAGATCGACGGCCTTGCGAATGTACTTGAGAGCCTCGGGCAGCCGCTCGCCTTTATCGGCCAGCATGTAGCCGAGGTAGTTGAGGGTCATAGCGTTGGCGGGGTCGAGATCGAGCACCTGCTTGAAAAACTGCTCGGCCTGATCGGGATGCTTTTCGCGGTCTGCCAGTTCGCCGCGAAGGAAGAGCATGTAGATGTGATCTTCTTTCTTGGTCGAGAGGGGATCGGCTTTGTTGAAGGCGTCTTCTGCTTCCTTCCAGCGGCGCAGGCGGATGTTGATCTGGGCGATGGCGAGATAGACGCCGCGGTCCTCAGCCGTGCTGGTGAGCAGGGCGTTGTCCATGGCGAGAGCTTCCTCGACCTGGCCGTGATCGGCGAGTTCGCCGGCAAGCATTAATTTGAGATCGCGATTTTTGGGATCGGCGGCGACGGCTTTTTTCGAAACTTCAATCGCCTTGTCGTATTCCTTGGCGCCGCGATAGGTGTCGACCTGGCCCTGGTAGCCGCGGGTGGCCGGCTCGCCGCCGAGGTCGATCATCTTCTGGAAAGTGGCGATGGCTTCGGCGGTTTTGTTGGCTTCAAGGTAGACTGCGCCGAGGCGTTCGAGGAAGATGCTGCGGTTGTTTTTTTCCTCTTCGGTGTATGCGCCGTTGACGTGGGTGGTGAGATCGACCATGGCCTGATAGGTCTTGATGGAGTCGTCAAAACGGCCGAGGACATCGAAGAGCAGGCCTTCGTTGTAGCCGGCTTCCATGGAGTTGGGGTCGATCTTGCGGGCTTTTTGAATGGTGGCCAGCGCATCTTCGTAATGGCCCTGGCGGCGCTCGATCTCGGAGATGTGTATGAGGGGCTCGTTGCTTTCCGGATCGGCCTCGGCCAGTTGCTTGTACTGCTTGAGGGCGTCGTCGAGCTGATTGTCGTTGAGCAGGGCCTGGCCCAGAGCATCGATGGTCTGCGGGTCGCCGGGCTCGAGGTCTTCGGCGCGCTGATAGGCGGCGATGGCTTTCTTGGTGTCCTTCTGCTGGTCATAGGCAGCGCCGAGGGTGAACTCCATCTTGGGCGTGCGCTGGGGTTCCGGGACCGCTTCGAGGACTTTGATGGCCTGGGCCATGTCACCGCTTTCGGCATAGAGGCGGGCGAGATTGAGGACAACGTCTTCCGAATCCGGCTCGATGGCCTGCGCGGCTTTGAATTCGGCCTCGGCTTTGGCGGCGTCATGCTTCATGCTGTAGAGCTGGCCCAGCACCATTCGGTCTTCAACATCCTTGGCCTGCAGGGCGATGATTTTTTGGTATTCGGCGATGGCTTGGTCGAGGATGGCGGCAGAGGCTGCGGTTTGCGCGGCGGCGTTTTGGCCCTCGCCGAGCTGGCGGAGGTAGATGCGGCCGAGCAGCTTGTGCGCATCGATGTTGTCGGGCGCGGTTTTGAGCAGGTTGCGAGCGGTGGATTCGGCCTGGCGCGCATTGCCGGAGCGGAAGTAGATGTCGGCAAGAGAATTGTTCAGCTGAGGGGAGTCCGGGTCGGCGTCGAGGGCGAGCTTGTACTCCTCGATGGCCTGGTTGATCTCTTCGGGACGGCCTTCGGAGACGGCTTCATCCTCATACATGCCGGCCAGCGCGGCGTGATAGTAGGCCTGGGCGTGGTCGGGGGCAGGTGTTGGCGCAGCGCCCGCAGCGCTACTTTGCGCCGGGCCGGATTCAGGTGCCGTGACTGGGGCTGCGGTTTCCGGAAGTGCGGCACCGGGCTCGCGCTGCGCTTGGGACGGCACGGCCATTGGCAAAAGCAGGGAGGCGGCGGCGAAGGTGAGCCACGAGGTCGGCATGTGCAGTGTCATTTTCATCATGGATTGGGTTCCGCGTCCTTGGGGGCTGTTGGAGCCGGGGATTTGTTCCGACTCGCTGAAAGGCGGCGCAGGCTGCCGATAGGGATCACTCCGCCTACTGCTACAGACGATTCTAACCGGCAATAGTCGCGCTGGGGGAGTGGATTGGGGGATTTTTGCTGAATTGGCGGGAATGCTGGATTCAATCGTCCGTCGTTAAATCGAGAATCGGGTTAGGACAGAGACGAGAGCATTGGACGCGCGGGATTGAGGGCTTTCACAATGACGACCGTTCAAATTACGCTGCCGGATGAACTGGCTGAGAAGGCGAATCAGGCGGGGCTGTTGTCGTCGGAGTCGCTTGAGGAGATGATTCGGCAGCGGTTGAAGGCGAAGGCTGCCAAGGAATTGTTTTCCCTGACGGAGAAGGCGCAGGCTGTGCCGTCGGATGAAGACTTTTCTCCAGAGGCGATTGCTGAAGAGATCAAGGCTATGCGGGCTGAAAAGCGGGCGCGTCTTAGCAGCGTATAGTGCGCGGCTACATTGGCATCCAGTAACTTGGTGGTGGATTCAACGTTGTAATCGGCTTTGCTTCGAGTCCATAAATGTCGCGCCACCCAAACTGCCGAGAATGCATGGCGAAAGCCGTGAGTGCGCCTAGAACAGCATCTCTCTCATGATCAGTAGCCCCATGAGCTCTGTCCCCGATATACCCATAAAGGTCTGTTAAAGCGATATTATTGGGGCCATGCCCTGCAGTTGACTTACCGAGAAGCCAAAGTAGTGCCTTGGGGTGTGCTTCTGTAATGAGAAACTTATGGGCAATTTGTTCTTGGCACATCATGGCCACGAGCATGCCCTGAATCAAACAGGCCCCTCGAAGTGAATTAACAGATTGTACGGTTCCGCCTGGTGTTGGACAGCCACGCTGGTGTATTGCATTTCGTAGTTCTTGATCCACTGCGCGGTCACCTGCTCGCGCCCAAAAGAGAGGAGCATCGATTCCTACGGCATCAATCTCATTGTTGCGCATCCAGCTCGAAACGGCCTCAATTGCGCCTTGCGCGTGCCGCGCAATGCCCCGATCAACAAGACTCAGTGGCCATCTATCTCCTGAGATGACGGCCCATCCGAAGTTCCCATGGCCCTCGTAGCCTCCTGGATCGAAACCCAAATATGTGCCCATGAACTGATTATCCCTCCGCCGACTCAATCGAGCGGCGAACTCGAAGTTAATGGCTAGAGACCATTAGTGCCTCAATGGCGGAAGTGCCTCATGCCGGTGAAGGCCATGGCTAGGCCGAGCTTGTTGGCGGCGGCGATTACGTCTTGATCCTTGACCGAGCCGCCGGGCTGGATGACGGCGGTTGCGCCGGCTTTGGCCACGGTTTCGAGGCCGTCGGGGAAGGGGAAGAAGGCGTCGGAGGCGGCTACGCAGCCATGTAGCGGCAGGACGGCTTTCATGGCGCCGAAGCGGGCAGCGTCTACGCGGCTCATCTGGCCTGCGCCGACGCCAATCGTCTGGCCATCTCGGGCGTAGACGATGGCGTTTGATTTGACGTGTTTGCATACGCGCCAGGCGAAGAGCAGGCTGCGGAGTTCTTCGGCGGTGGGCTGGCGGTCGGTGACGATCTTGAGTTCTGCTGCGGAGATGTGGCCGGTGTCGGCGTCTTGCAAGAGAGCGCCACCTGAGACGTGCTTGACTACCGGGCGCGGGGGCGCGGTGTGGACTTCTAGCAGACGGAGATTTTTCTTGGCGGCGAAGCGCTCGACGGCTTCGGGCGTGAAGGAGGGGGCGGCGATGGCTTCGACGAAGAGTTTGGCGATCTCTTCGGCGGCGGCTGCGTCTACGGGGCGGTTGAGGCCGATGACGCC
>Ga0182012_10008243_pt1 | contig 10313 bp, 8 predicted proteins | sample 612S2SmetaG_FD_120486 | JGI IMG/M metagenome (GOLD analysis project Ga0182012, IMG submission 120486) | Permafrost microbial communities from Stordalen Mire, Sweden - 612S2S metaG | ecosystem: Environmental > Terrestrial > Soil > Wetlands > Permafrost | place: Sweden: Stordalen | collected...
ACGCGGTTCAGCAAACTTCGAAGGAGTTGCTCACGCGCTATGACTTGAAGGACAGCAAGTCGTCTGTGGAACTCAACGAGAAAGACCACAAACTGCTGCTTGCCAGTTCAGACGAATACAAGCTCAAGGCGGTCACCGAGATCCTGGGGCAGAAACTGGTAAAGCGGAATGTGCCGTTGAAGGGGCTGACCTACGGCGCGATTCAGACGGCGTCGGCCGGCGCCGTGCGGCAGGAGATTACTTTGCAGAGCGGCATTCCCATGGAAAAGGCGAAAGACATCATCAAGCTGATCAAAGACAGCAAGCTGAAGGTGCAGGCGAGTATTCAAGGCGACGTGGTGCGGGTAGCGGGGAAAGACCGCGACATTCTGCAGCAAGTGATTACGCTACTCAAGGGCAAAGATTTCGGCATTGATATGCAGTTCACAAACTACCGGTCGAACTAATGCCGCGGCGCATGGAGACGTTGTTCCTGCCCGGTGTGGCGGGCAAATTGGAAGCGTTGTTGGAAGAACCCGAAGATGCCGAGCCAGTAGAGGCGGCGGTGGTCTGCCACCCGCATCCAAAACATGGCGGTACGATGCACAACAAGGTGGTTTATCGCTTGGCGCGGGGCTTGCGCAAATCAGGGTGTGTAGTGCTACGGTTTAACTACCGCGGCGTGAATTTGAGCGAAGGCGAGTATGACCACGGCATGGGGGAAACGGACGATGCGCGGGTAGCCTTGCGCGAACTGGCGAGCCGCTATCCGCAACTGCCGTTGCTGAGTGGCGGATTTTCTTTCGGTTCGCGGGTGGCGCTGCGGCTGGCTTCGCAGGAACCGGCTATCCGGCGGGTGATTCCGGTGGGATTTCCCACCAACATTGCCGAACGGGAATTCGTGAACGCGGTGCACGTCCCGAAGTTCTTTGTGCATAGCACAAACGACACGTTCGGGCCGCGCGCCGATTTTGAAGCTTTGTTCGCCACCGTGCCGGAACCGAAGCATCTCACATGGATTACCGCGGCGGATCACTTCTTTAAGGACGCGCTTGATGTATTTGAAGCCGCGATCATTAGGATAGGCTTCGCGAGGGACTGATTAGAAGCTGCTCGCTTCGGCCTGCCTCAACTGGCGGTGGACAATGCGCGCTGCTCGCTGGCTAATCAGATCCGCGACTTTGCTGAGCAGGTTAGGCAGGTCTTGCGGTTCGACCAAGACCGGTTGCGGTTGATCGGGAAAAGTATTCCGATAGGTCGTGAGGATTGCCGTAGCCGGTTTGTAATCCATGAGCCGGGCATGCGCAATCACCTTCAGACCGGCTTGCGGGGATTCCATCCGCAAGTCACTCAAAACGAGCTCGTATTGCCGCTCGTCCAGTTTGCCGACAGCTTCTGCCGCTGAGGCGGCGGAATCGACGAAATATCCTCCAGCTTCCAGGACCGCTTTGAGAGTCAGCCTGGAAGTGAGATCGTCGTCAACTAACAGCACGCGCGCTAGTTCTAATTCCTTACCGGGTGGTTTTCGTAAGGTCGCTTGCATTCACGTTGCTTTCTGGCGGACTTCGCCGTCTCATAGTCATCGACCAGCAACGCGTCAAGCCGGAGCTGTCGAATATGGTGCCTGTGCCGAGCGGACTGAGCTTGGTTGGCAGGCTAGTGAATACAGTGTACTTGAAAAAATACAAAATACCCATAGCCAATTTGTATTGGTGGCGGCTAAGGTTGGGCAGGAAAAACCCGGCGAAAGATGGCGTCCACGTTTTTCAGCTGACGCTTTACGTCGAACACATGCGCCAGCTGAGTAGCGGAGAGGTAGCGGGCAATTTCGCTATCTTGTTGAATTGCTTGTCTAAAGTCGCTTTCAGTCTGCCAGGACCGGAGGGCGTGGCCTTGCACCAGGCGGTAGGCATCTTCGCGCAGCATGCCGACGGCGGCCAAATCCAGCAGCAATTGGCCCGAGAAAATCAAACCCATAGTGTCATTTAGATTACGTTCCATTCGCCCGATGTTCACCACTAAGCCGTCTATAAGCCAGTTTGTCTTGGCGAGCATGTAGTCGAGCAGGACGGTGGAATCAGGTAAAACAACACGCTCTACGGAGGAATGCGATATATCTCGCTCGTGCCAAAGGGCAACATTTTCAAAGGCAGCCTGGGCGTTGGAACGGACAAGCCTAGCCAGGCCGCAGATCTGCTCACAAGTGATCGGATTCTTCTTGTGGGGCATGGCGGACGACCCTTTTTGCCCAGCGGCGAAAGGTTCTTCCACCTCGCGCACTTCGGTGCGCTGTAAATGGCGGATCTCCAGGGCGATTTTTTCCAGGCTGGCGGCGACACCGGCCAAGGTGGCGATGTAGTGGGCGTGGAGATCGCGCGAGAGCACCTGCGAACTGATGGGGGCGGCGCGCAACCCTAGTCGGGCGCAGATTTTCTCTTCGGCTTCCGGTGAAAGATGCGCGAATGTTCCAACCGCTCCGGAAACTTTGCCGACGCGCATGTCCTCGGTCGCCAATTGAAAGCGATTTTTCTGGCGCGCCAGTTCGTCCCACCAAAGAGCCACTTTCAAACCGAAGGTAATGGGTTCGGCGTGCATGCCGTGGGTGCGGCCAATTTGCACGCTGTGCCTGTGTTCGAACGCGAGCTTGCGCAGCGCGGCGAGGAGTTGATCCAAATCCTGGTCAATGATGGCCGAAGCGTCCTTTATCTGCAGAGCTTGCGCCGTATCAACGACATCGTTTGAGGTAAGGCCATAGTGCAGCCAGCGCGAAGCTTCGCCTGCGCCCTTCGCGTGCATGCTTTCGGAAACGGCGGTGGTGAAGGCGATGACGTCATGCTTCACCTCGCGTTCGATTTCGAGAATGCGTTTGAGATCGAAGGAAGCGTGGGCGCGTAAAGCTTGGGCGGCAGCGTGCGGCACTTCGCCGAGTTCGGCCAAGGCCTCGGACGCGGCCAATTCCACGGCGAGCCAGCATTCATATTTATGCTGCTCGCTCCAAATTGCGCCCATTGCAGGACGCGTATAGCGGGCGATCATCTCTTTCTTACTTTAGTAGGTGAAGACTTCCGATTGCACACCGGGTTCGGCGACTACCAGGCGCGTCCAGAGCGCGCGGCCATAGAGCGCCTTGGCGGCAAGGTTGCGGACCAATTCAGGGTGATTATTGTGTTCGCTGATGTGGCCAAGGACAAGAGTGGAAACGCTGGTGTCCAGGTGGGTCTGAATGAACTCTGCCGCGACTTCGTTCGACAAGTGCCCACGCCGGCTCATGACACGCTGTTTCACCGACCATGGATAAGGGCCAACGCGCAACATTTCCAAATCATGGTTCGATTCGAGCAGCAAAAGATCGCTGTTGCGCAAGTGGAAGCGCAAGGAATCCGTCACGTAGCCGAGATCGGTAGCAATGGCAACCTTAATACCATAAGCACTCAGCGTGTAGCCGACCGGGTCGGCGGCATCGTGCGGAATGGTGAAGCTGGTGATATCGAAATCGCCGATGGTAAAGCCGCAGCCTGCCTGGAAGGATTCAACGACGGGTGTGGATTCACCCCAATCGATGTAAGGCTTCGTCATCTGCGTCATGTAAACGGCCAAAGGGCGGTCATCCGTGCCCTTGGACATCGGGACCAGGCCGGAAACATGGTCGGAATGCTCGTGAGTGATGAGAATGGCGTCGAGCGAAGCGACATCTTCGCCAATGGCAGCCAGCCGCTTGGTAATTTCGCGGCGGCTGAGGCCGGCATCAACAAGAATCCGGGTGCGGTCTGTTGCGATAAACACCGAGTTTCCCGAACTGCTGCTGGCGAGAATGCAGACTTTTAGGATGGAAGACTCCTGTTTGACTAATCGGACTGCTTAAACCAACCTTACAACATTTATTAGGGTAAATGTTCAACTATTTAAGGGGCGTACAATGGAAAGTTCCAGATGAAAGCGCGTATTTACGTAACGATGAAGCCCACGGTGCTCGATCCGCAAGGCCAGACGGTTTGCTCGGCGTTGCAGGGCATGGGGCATCGCGAAATTGCCAGTGTCCGGCAAGGCAAGTACTTCGAGATTGGCTTGGCTGACGGGCTCGCGCGCGAGGCGGCTCTCAAAATGCTCGATGAAGTAGCGGGCGATGTGCTGGCCAATCCGGTGATTGAAGACTACCGGCTCGAAATTCTGGATTGAAGTTTTAACCTATGTGCGGCATTGTTGGATATATCGGCAGCCGGGAGGCCGTTCCGGTGATTGTCGATGGGCTGCGGCGCTTGGAATACCGCGGCTATGATTCAGCGGGGGTCGCGGTGTTTTCAAACGGCGGCCACTTAGACATAAGGCGCGCTTCGGGTAAGCTGCACAACCTGGAAGAGGCGATCCGCAACAAGCCTCTGTCCGGTTCTTACGGCATTGGGCATACGCGCTGGGCCACCCATGGCCGGCCAACGGAGGAGAATGCGCATCCACACCGCGATTGCACCGGACGCATTGTAGTGGTGCACAACGGCATTGTGGAAAACTATTTGGCGCTGCGCAAGCAACTCATCGCCGAAGGCCACACGTTCATAACGGAGACCGATACGGAAGTGATTGCGCATCTGGTTGAGAAATATCTAACGGGCAGTTTGGAAGATGCCGTGCGCATGGCGTTGAAACAGATCAGCGGGGTGTTTGCGCTCGGCGTGATTGCGGCGGGTGATCCGCGAAAGATTGTGGCGGCGCGTTCGGGGCCGCCGGTGGTGGTGGGTTTGGGGCAGGATGAGTTCTTTGTGGCCTCGGATGTGCCGGCATTGCTGAGCCATACGCGCGACATGATTTTCCTGAACGATGGCGATGTGGCGGTGCTGACGGAGAGCGGCGTGAAGTTGACCGACTTCGACGGCAAGACCGTGCGGCGGCAGGTCTCGCATATCCTGTGGGACCCGATCATGGCGGAGAAGGGCGGCTACAAGCACTTCATGCTCAAGGAGATTTTTGAGCAGCCGCGCGCCATTAAAGACACCATGCTGGGCCGCGTGGGGCAGGAAAGCGGGCGCGTGTTCCTGGATGAAGTGGATATCTCGGAGGCGAGTTTCAAGTCGTTTGAACAGGTAAAGATCGTGGCTTGCGGCACGAGTTGGCACGCGGGGTTGGCCGGGAAGTTCATCATTGAACGGTTAGCGAGGCTGCCGGTGGAAGTGGATTACGGCAGCGAGTTCCGTTACCGCGACCCGATCATTCAGCCTAATACGTTGACTATCTTCATTTCGCAATCGGGCGAGACGGCCGACACATTGGCCGCCCAACGGGAAGCGAAGCAGAAGGGCTCGAAGACGTTGGCGATCTGCAACGTGGTGGGATCAATGATTACTCGCGAGGCGGCGGGTACGCTGCTGACTCACGCGGGACCGGAGATCGGCGTGGCATCGACCAAGGCGTTCACTTCGCAGCTTACGGCCTTGGTGATCCTCGGCATGTATCTGGGCCAGGTGCGACGCACTTTGTCACTTGAAGCTTCATGCGGGCTGACGCAGGAGTTGATACGGATACCGGGCAAGCTGGAGCACGTTCTGGGGCAGACCGCTATCTATGACGACATGGCGAAGCACCTTTCCAAGGCGCAAGACTTTCTATATCTCGGACGCGGCATCCACTTTCCGATTGCGCTCGAAGGCGCTTTGAAGCTGAAAGAGATCTCCTACATACATGCGGAAGGATACCCGGCGGGCGAAATGAAGCATGGGCCGAATGCGTTGATTGACGAGAATCTGCCGGTGGTGATCCTGGCCACAAAGGACCCGGAATCGGAAGAGAGCAAAGTTCACTACGAGAAAACGCTTTCGAACATTCAGGAAGTGAAGGCGCGGAGCGGCATTGTCGTGGCGGTAGCTTGCGAGGGGGATGAGGAAGTAGCCAAGATGGCGGATTACTTGATTACCATCCCGGTCACTCGCGAGCTTCTGTTGCCGCTGCTGGAAATGGTTCCGCTGCAATTGCTGGCGTATCACATCGCAGTGCGGCGTGGGTGCGATGTAGATCAGCCACGCAACTTGGCGAAGAGCGTTACGGTGGAGTAGTTTTCAGCGCGAGGTCGAGATTGTATTGCGCGGCGGCGTAATCGGCTTTGAGCTGGAGAGCGGCGCGGAACTCCTTCTCGGCTAAGTCGTTTTTGCCGGCGTTGTGCTAGACGAGGCCGAGATTGTTGTGGGCTTCAGCGAAGTTGGGTTGACGGCGTACGACTTCTTGATAGGCAGCGGCCGCGCGGGCAGCATCGCCACGATCGGCGAAGAGATTGCCGGCAAGCATACGCGCTTCGATGTAAGACGGGTCGATAGCGAGGCAGTCTTGTAACTCACTGAGTGACTCATCCGAGTGGCCCAGAACCGCGAGGAGCTTGGCGAGGTTGTAATGGGCCTCGGCTGAATCAGCGTCGGCGGAGACGGCGGTGTGCAGTTCGGCCAGGGCTGCTTCGTTGTCTTTGGCACGAGCGTGGAGAATACCAAGTTGCATATGCGCGGCGGCATAGTCTGGTTTGAGATTGATAGCGTTGCTAAACAACGTAACGGCTTGCTCGAGATTGCCGAGTTTCTCTTCAGCGAGGCCTTGGTAGTAATAGGCCGAAGGATCAGCGGGGCTCAGGACGGCGGCCTTATCGAAGGCCACTTTGGCATCCGCGGCGCGGCCTGATTTGAGAGCTTCCACGCCGTCGGCAATGAGCTTGCGGCTTTGGGCAGCGGCGGTGCGCTGTTCATGTGACTCGCGCACCTGCTGCATCTCTCTGCTCGCGCCGGCGCTTTGGCCGCGCATGCGCAACACGGTGCCGAGCGCGTAACGAGCGCGTTCGAAATCTGGTTTGAGTTCGAGGGCAGCGCGCAATGCCTGTTCCGACTCATCCCACCTTCCCGCTTCTTTCAGCGCGACGCCCAGGTCACACAGAGTGACGGGATTCTTGGGCAAGTAGCGCGCGGCCAGTTGAAATTCATGCAGCGCTCCGGGCGAGTCGCCTTGACGGCGCAAGGCGACTCCTAAGCTTTCGTGCGCCGGACCAAAATCCGGCTTGAGCACGATGGCGCTTTTGAACTCCCGCACAGCGGCAGGGAATTGGCCTTGCTGGCCAAGAGCGATGCCCAGGTAGTAATGACTTTCGGCGTCAGCAGGATGCTGACGGAAAATCTGCGCGGCATGCTCGGGGTCGCCCGTTTCGAGATAGGCCAAACCGAGCAAGCGATCGACCGAGGTTGACCGCGGAGTGGCTTTCAGTTCATTCAAAGCCTCTTGGGGCTGACCCTCATCAAGCAAAATTTCAGCCAGATAGAAGTGCGCGGCGGCGAGCTTCGGATCAATCTCAAGGGCGCGCCGCAGTTCGGTTTTGGCGGCGGTGAGATCGCCCTTTTTCTTAAGGGCGATCCCTTGATTCAGATAACTGCCGGCATCCTGTGATAGCAACAGGAAAGCGGCGAGTATGACTTTAGAACACAACCTTCAGACTCACTTGACCAATGCGCGGATCACGCGCGGTGGTTACTACGCCGAACGTGCTGCTGCTGTAGTTGCCGTTTGGACCGCCAAACTGCGTGTGGTTGAAGACGTTGAAGAACTCACCGCGCAATTCGAAGGTGAGCGACTCGCGAATCTTAGTCGTCTTCTGCAGCGAGACATCCCAATTGGAGATGCCGGGCCCGGAGAAGAAGCGCCGGCTGGCGGTGCCGAATGAACCGACAGGCTCGGAGGCAAAGGCGTCCGGCAGAAAGTAGGTGTTGGGGCCGTTGGGACCAGGGTTATGCGGGTTTTGTGTCTTAACTGGGCCAATGAGGTCGGGTGTATCGGTGTTGGGACTGCCTGTCAGCGAATTGTCGCCGGCGCCCTGGGAGATACCAACCGGGAAGCCCGTAGAGAGGCGTGTGATACCGCTCAACTGCCAGCCTTGCGTCAGGAGCCTGGGCGCACTCTTGAACATGCGATTAAACGGCAGAGCGTAGCTGTAGCTAGCGACAAAATTGGACCGCACGTCATACGCCGAGAGCGAACGGCTCAAGCGATAGTTGGTGAAGTTGACCCAATCGTTGAAGCCGGAAGAATTGTCAATCGCTTTGGCATAGGTGTAAGCGACCAGATAGGTGGCATCCCCGGCTTTGCGTTCAACCGATGTTTGGAACGAGGCATAGTTGGAGTTAGCAATATTGGCGGTGATGCTGTTATCCGCGCCGAAGGCGGGACCGAGGGCGGTCCGAGTACCGAAGACCTGTTGACCGTTAGGAAGAGTGTAGGTTTGCTGTTCGCCATATGGACCGCAGCTGGGAGTAGCGCCCTCGGCATTCAACTGAGCGCAGAGAGCGGCGTTGCCTGGATTGGCATCGTATTGGGAGATGAGCTTGTGACCCTGGGTACCCACGAAGGAGAGAGTCAGCACCGTCGACTTGGAGAGTTCGCGCTGAATGGTGAGATTGTAGTCTTCCGCGTAGGGCATGCGATTGTGGATGGAATAGCCAGGGGAGTAAGAGATGGGCAAATAGATTGAGTAATCGAGAGTTTTGTTAGCCGCGGCACCTGGAATGGGGAATGTGAACGGGAAGCGCTGCGTTTGGGAGGTACCGTCGGCGCGCGTCTGGAATGGCTGATCGAACATGGGCTGTTCTGAACTTGTCCAATACTCGCCGAAAGGAGCGTCGCCCACCTCGTAGAACAAGTTCAAATCCTCGATGGAAGTATAGAAGATGCCATAGCCGGCGCGAATGCTGGTTTTGCCCGGGCCGCCGGTGAGTTTGCCAAGCAATCCGTCGCTAAAATCGGGTGAGTAAGCGATACCGATACGGGGCGCGAAGTTGTTATAGCGAGTGTGTGCAAGAGTGCTGGGAATGCCTGGATCTCCCGGCACGACCCAACCTAGAGGCGCTGTGGGGAACTGAGTGGATTGCTCGCCCGGAACGATAGTCTCAATTTTGCCTTGCGTGTCATACCAAGGCATGCTGACCTCCCAACGTAGGCCATAGTTGATGGTGAGATTAGACTTGGCTTTCCAGGAATCTTGAAAATAGAGGCCACCGTAGCGCGTGCGGGAATCGAGGAATTGCTGGCTGCATTGATTGTAGCCAGTGGGAGCACCGATGAGAAAATCGGCAAAATCGATGCCGGTCTCGCTACCGCTAAAAGTGAAATCGCCGTTGGGAGCGCAGGTGTTGCGCTCATTTATTTGCAGATAACGGAATTCACCGCCGATTTTCATGGTGTGCTTGCCAATTACTTTGGAAAAGCCGTCGGAGATCTGATAGGTGTTGTTGGGCTGGCCGGTAGTAAGCGTGGGCACGCCGATAGAAAAGTTATTGAAATAGATGGGAGGAACCGTTTGGGGGAAACCGGCTGGACCGCTCGGATTGATGCCGAGAGTGTTTGCGCCAGTGACAAATCCGAGGCTCGACAGACTCGCGAAGCTACCCTTGGGTTCGTCGGTGTGAGTCGAGGTGCGGAAGAAGCTCAAGCGGAAATCGTTCACCATCGCGCCGCCGAAGGTTTTGGTATTGCTCATGGTCATCATCTGGGCGCGCGTGGGAGTGGTGGACGGGAAACCAGGGACGCTGGCGGCGGGCAGAGCGTTGTTGACGGTTGAATCGTCGAAGTGATAATAGAAGCCCCAATTGCCGGTTTTTTCGTTGATGAAATCGACGCGCTGGCCTATTTTGTCGTCGCGGACGGTGTTTTTCTGACTGGAGTTGGCATAGAAGCCGCTGGCTTGGTTCGGGACGGGAATGTAGGGCAGAATGCCGATAGCGGGTTTGGAGAAAGCGCTTTGGGGAATGACGCCGTTGGGGAAGACGCAAGTGGCAGTGGTGGTACATGTGGGGTCGCTATACTCTTCGCCGTTTGTGACTGTGTAGCCCAAGCGCTGGGAAAGAACATTAGCCCAATATGCTCCCTGGACAGTGGTTGGATTGCCATTGCTATCGACAAAAGTGGAGGGATCAAATTGCCCTTGGCGCTCGGAGACACTCGGCACGTCCACCAGGCCGGTGCTGGCGCCTTGCGTTTGGCGCGTGCCTTGATAATCGGTAAACCAGAAAATCTTGTTCTTCCAGAGGGGCCCACCGACGGCGTAGCCGAATTGATTACGGCGGAGTTCGGCTTTGGTGGGATCGAAGAAATTGCGGGCGTCGAAGGCGTCGTTGCGGAGGAATTCGAAGCCATCGCCATGCACGCCGTTAGTGCCGGATTTAGTGATGGCGTTCATGACACTGCCGCTGAATTTGCCGTATTCGGCGTCGAAACTGTTGGTGATGAGGCGGAACTCTTGAATCGAATCAAGATTCGGGATTAAGCCCGCGCCGAGGTTGCGGCCTTCACTGACATCGCCGCCATTGACGAGAAAGGCGTTGGCG
>Ga0182012_10008244_pt1 | contig 10312 bp, 6 predicted proteins | sample 612S2SmetaG_FD_120486 | JGI IMG/M metagenome (GOLD analysis project Ga0182012, IMG submission 120486) | Permafrost microbial communities from Stordalen Mire, Sweden - 612S2S metaG | ecosystem: Environmental > Terrestrial > Soil > Wetlands > Permafrost | place: Sweden: Stordalen | collected...
AAGGTGTGGTAGGTTTCCTCGGGGTAGCCGCGGCGTTCGAGAAACAGCAGCAGGGTTTCGTCCCAGGTGGCCTCGCCGGTGGTGAGGACGTGTTCGATGCGGGGACCGATATCGGGCCAGATTTCCTGCCAGACGTCGCGGGTGGAGGCGCCGAGGGCCCAGCCGTGCTTGACGCCGAGGGTGGGGCGGTAGGCATTGTTGTAGAAGAACGACAGGTCGTCGCCCCAGCCGAGCCACATCGGGAAGCGTGAGGTGAGCAGGATGCGGACGACGGTTTTGAGGCTTTGCGGCCAGGCTTTGGGTGGGCCGAGCGGGGTCTCGGTCCAGGCTTTGGCACGCATGAGGGCTTCCATTTCCCCGCCGCCGGCGAAGAATCCTGTCATGTCGTGCGGGTTGGTGGCAAGGCTGGGCAGTCGATGCATAGTCCGGGTTTCCCGGGAGTGGTTTGGTCGCAGGCGCCGATGTGACTGACTACGCTGCGCGCAGCCTGACGGTTGTAGCCCCCGGTGTTTCTGCAACTATATCGCATCGCAGCGGCGACCGGGAGTCCTTTTCTGTACCGATACGGAATTGTCAATTGATATTTTGGGGTGGACTGGCGGGTTTGCGGGCTGATGCCTGCGTTTGCTGCGGCGAGGAAGCGGGAACCGGACGCAACGCGCAGTCTCGCACCAGGTTGTCGTCGGCGGCGGCACGAACCGCAAACGGCCAGGCCAGGCTACCGCCAACGATGCGAGGCAAGTCGCACCATCCGTGCGGGATGTGCAGAATCAGCACATCGTCGGACTCGTTGACGCGATCGATGATAATGTCATTCCCGATCGTCAGGCTGCGCAGGCCGGGGCGCACATCGTTCCGCGCCCGCCCCAGGCGCGGGTGGGTGGATAACAGGTACCGCAATCACCTGATTGTTGGCATGTGCGCAAATCCGGTTCTTATATTCGCGCGCTGCTCATCGTAGGCGGCTCCGTCTTTAAGGGAATGTCGGTCGTGAAACTCGTACCAAAGGCCGAAAATCTCATGGAGCACATCGCGCTAAATCGTCTCGTGGCAACGCGATGCCGGCCTGGAGCCACTGAAGGCGATCAAGTTCCCAAGCCTGCCTGGTTGGGCGTCCGCGCCGGCTGCTAAAGGAAAATGACGTTCGTTTGGAAGGTTTTCGCGTGGGCCGGTTGCCTTCACGCCGTCGCTTTATCAAATCACCCCGATGGCTTGGCGCGAATGTGGTCTCATTCTCAAGTAATGTGCGCCCTGGCGCCCGGATATTCTCAGCTTAATCTGGTCCCAAATACCGGATGTAATCGGTTCCTGCCCTCGCTCGCGTGCTGGATTGCCCGGGCGGGGCGGGATTTGGAAGAAAATCAGCCGCGCAGGACGGTGTGGATTTTGCTGGCGAGGGCGGCGAAGCTGAAGGGTTTGGGCAGCAGTTCGGTGCCGGGGTCGAGCACGCCGCCGTGGACGATGGCGTTGCGGGCGTAGCCGGTGGTGTAAACCACTTTCAGGCCGGGGCGGTGCTGGCGGGCGGCCTCGACCAGTTGGCGGCCGTTCATGCCGCCGGGCAGGCCGACATCGGTGAACAGGGCGGCGATTTCAGGCTCGCGGGCGAGGATTCTCAGCGCTTCCCTTCCGTCGGGGGCGGCGAGGACGCGGTAGCCGAGTTCGTGCAGGACGGCGATCGAGTGCTCGCGCACCGCGGGTTCGTCCTCGACGACGAGGATGATTTCGCCGTGGCCGCGCGGGATGGCGGGTTCGCCGGCGTGGTCCACGGTTTCGGCATGGTCGGCGAGCAGTCGCGGCAGGTAAAGCTTGACTGTGGTCCCCTGCCCGACTTCGCTGTACAGCTTGACGTGACCGGATGACTGCTTGATGAAGCCGTACACCTGGCTCAGGCCGAGGCCGGTGCCCTGGCCGATATCCTTTGTGGTAAAGAACGGTTCGAAGACGCGGCCGAGTGTGTCCGGGCTCATGCCGGTGCCGGTGTCGCTGACGGCGATCATGACGTACTGGCCGGCGGTGATGTCGTCGTGGGTGGCGACGTAGGCCTCATCGAGATGGGTGTTGGCGGTTTCGATGGTCAGTTTGCCGCCGGCCGGCATGGCGTCGCGGGCGTTGACGGCGAGGTTGAGCAGGGCGTTTTCCAGTTGGTTGGCGTCGGCGGCGGTGCGCCACAGGCCGCCGGCGAGGACGGTTTCCAGGGCAACGGCCTCGCCGAGGGTGCGGCGCAGCAGTTCGGACATGCCGGCGACGAGCTTGTTGGCGTCGATCGGGCGCGGATCGAGGGTCTGGCGGCGGGCGAAGGCGAGCAGGCGGTGGGTCAGGGTGGCGGCGCGGTCGGCGCCCTGGGCGATCATGCCGAGGGCGCGCCGGACGCGGGCGTCATCACGTCCGAGCGGGACGCTGGCGAGGGTGCGCTGGAGGGTTTCGACGCCGCCGCTGATGACCGTCAGCAGGTTGTTGAAGTCGTGCGCGACGCCACCGGTGAGGTGGCCGATGGCCTCCATCTTCTGCGACTGGCGCAGGGTTTCCTCGGCCTTGGCGCGGCGGGTCATTTCTTCGGCGACGCGCTGTTCGAGTTGTTCGTTGGCTTGCTGGAGGGCATCGCGGGCCTGCTGGCGGAGGCGGGCGAGATCGAGGTTGGAGCGGATGCGGGCAAGCAGTTCGCGCGCCGAGAACGGTTTGACCAGGTAATCATCGGCGCCGGCGTCGAGGCCCTCGACGCGGGCTTCCTCGCCGGCGCGGGCGGACAGCAGGATGACCGGCAGGTCGCGCGTGGCGGGATCGGCGCGGATGCCGGCGAGCAGGCCGAAACCGTCCATGCGCGGCATCATGACGTCGGACAGGATCAGGTCGGGGCGACGGTTGCGGACGGCATGCAGCGCCTCCTGCCCGTCGCGGACGGCTTCGACGTCGTAGCCGGGACGCAGCAGACGGACGACGTAGTCGCGCATGTCGGCGTTGTCGTCGGCGAGTAGGATGCGGCGGCGTTCCTGCTTTGCCGGTTCGGAAACGAGGCCTAAAGAGGCGAGGACGCTGGAGGTTTCCAGGAGATCGGCGGGGTGGGCTGCGGCGGCGTTGGCAGCGGCGGCGGTGGTGCCGGCATCGGGCAGCCAGCGCAGGGCTTCCTCGACGAAGGTGGCGGCGGCCGCACCTTCGGTGGTGCCTCGGGACGGGGTTTCGCTGACCCGGTCGGCCGGCAGGTGGTCACGCCCGAACGGCAGGCGGACGGTGACGGTGGTGCCGCGGCCGACCTGGCTGGCGACGTCGATGCTGCCGCCGTGCAGCCGGACCAGTTCGTTGACCAGGGCGAGGCCGATGCCGGTGCCTTCAAGGGTGCGGCCGCGCTGGCCCTCGATGCGGTGGAAGCGGTCGAAGATGTGCGGCAGTTCGGCGTCGGGGATGCCGATGCCGGTGTCGGCGACAGTGAACAGCACGGCGTTGCCGCCGGGGTCGGACCGCAGGCCGACGGCGATGCCGCCGGTGAGGGTGTATTTGAAGGCGTTCGAAACAAGGTTGAGGACGATGCGCTCCCACATTTCGGTATCGACATAGACCGGCTGACCGAGCGGGCCGCAGGCGGTTTTCAGGTGCAGGCCGGCGCGGTCGCAGGCGGAGCGGAAGTTGCTGACCAGTTCGTCTGTGTAGGCGGCGAGGCTGGTGGGCTGGAAGCGGGCCTGGACGCGGCCGGCCTCGATGCGGGAGAAGTCAAGCAGGGTGTTGACCAGGCGCAACAGGCGCAGGCCGTTGCGGTGCACCATCGACAGCCGTTCCGCGGCTTCACCGCCGATGGCGGCGATTTCCTCCTCCAGCGGGCCGAGCATGAGGGTAAGCGGGGTGCGGAATTCGTGGGAGACGTTGGAGAAGAAGGCGGTTTTGGCCTGGTCGATTTCGGCCAGTGCCTCGGCCCGGCGCCGTTCGGCCTCATAGGCGCGGGCGGCACCAAGCCCGGCGGCGATCTGGGCGGCGACGAGGTCGATGAAACCGGTATAGGATTCGGTAAGCGGGCGGTACGGATTGATGCCGGCGATGAACAGGCCGGCGGGCTGGCCGCTGCCCTGCTGGGCGATCGGCACGATGACGGCCTGGCGCGGCGGCTGGTCCCAGGCGCCGGTGGTGAGGCCTGGCATGGCGGTGACGTCATGGATCAGGCGCGGCTCGGTGCCGGCGAGCACGGCGGCGGCGGGAAACGGCAGGTCTTCGGGGCGGGCGACGGTTTCCGGGGCGGCGGCGCTGCTGCCGGTATCGGCCATGCGCCAGAGGCGGCCGGTTTCGGCGGTGTCGGCCAGGTAGATCAGGTTGAACGGCAGGTCCTTGTCGTTGCGGCGGAGCACGCGGGCGACGGCTTCGAGGACCTCGGGTTCGGAGCGGACGGCGCCGAGGTCGCTGGCGAGGTCGCGCAGGGTGGCGACGCGGCGTTCGCCGATGACGCGCTGGGTTTCCTCCATGACGACGCAGAGCATGCCGGCGATGTTGCCGTCATCGTCGGGGAGCGGGGAGTAGGAGAAGGTGTGGTAGGTTTCTTCCGGGAAGCCGCTGCGCTGGAGGAAGAGCAGCAGGCCTTCGTCCCAGGTCGCCTCACCGGTGCGCAGGACGGAGTCGATGCGCGGGCCGATATCGGACCAGATTTCCGACCAGACCTGCCTGGCGGGGCGGCCGAGGGCGGCGGGATGCTTGACGCCGAGGGTTGGGACGTAGGCGTCGTTGCAGAAAAAAATGAGGTCGCCGCCCCAGGCCATCCACATCTGGTAGCGCGAAGTGAGCATGATGCGGAGCGCGGCGATGAGGCTTTGTGGCCAGGTTGAGGCTGGGCCGAGGCTGGTTCCGGACCAGTCGGTTTCGGCGATGAGCGCGGCCATCTGACCGCCGGCGGCGGTGAAGGCCGATACCGTCGGGTCTTGCTCCGGCGCGTCTGGGTCGGTGGTGCGGCGGCTGGTCGCTGACAATCCCGGATTCCTTCGCGATCGGACAGCGGTGATATGGGAATTGCGCGTGTTGTGGAACGAGATTGCGGTCTTCGGAGGCGGGTTCACGCAGAGGTGACGGGGTGGGAAGGTGCAGGGGCGTGGACGCGGGTCCGATAGGCGGCGAAAACGGCGGCGAAATTTGCCGCGACTGGGGTGAACCGGCGTGACGGGACGGCGGTGACAGGGAGCATTGGGTCTGCGTAAGGTATGCAGATTTGGTGGAATGGGGATTGGCGGGGCACACAGGCGGTGCGGCCACGGCGGTGGGTAAAAGCACAGACCAGTGACGCCGGCCGGGGTTTTATAAGGCAGATGAAGCAGTTGCGTCGTTGCTGGCGGCGGTGGCCGACCTAACGTGGTTTCGCGGGCCAATACGCTCGGTCACGGCACTTGCTCAACGCCGGCCGGCCGCAAGTCGAGCCTCGATCGCGAGAACCATCCATGGTGACGTTGATGCCTGGCGCGATACCCGGCCGTTTCGCCCTTATCACGATAACGGGCGGCTCGCGGCGGTGCGCCGGGGCCGATTGATTTTGCCGGCAGCCGGTTGGGGGTTGACTGACGTGTGGCGGTGTGGCGCCCGGCTGTCGAGAGAGCCAGGCGGCTAGGCGGCGGCCCATTCGTCCTGGCGGTGCACCAGTTTTTCCAGCAGCCTGAGCACGTCGCTGCCGGTGGTGGCGCGTGGGCCGGGGGACGCGGCGGCACCCAGCAGCGGGGCCAGCGGATCGTCGGTGTCGGCGGCGATCTGGGCGGTGAAGCCCATCGGCCAGTCGGGGAAGCAGCGGCGTTCGGTGGGGGTAAAGCTGAGCACGGTCACGTCGGCATGGCGCGGATCGGCGCAGATGCGGTCGAAGGTGCGTTCGACGACCTCGCGCGGGCCTTCCAGGACCTGGGCGAAGCCGGAGCCGGTGAACAGCAGCGCGCCGGTGATGTTGTTGGCCTTGTTGGCGGACCTTGCGGAGGCCACGATGGCGCTGATCGCATCCTCCATGGCGGTGTCCGGCAACGCCTGCAGGATCACGTTACGGCTGCAGTAGATCAGCCGGTATAACGTTCCCGACATGGTCGTCTTCTTCATTTTGTATGCTGCTCTCATCGTGGTGGTGGAATATTGTCCGGTGCGGGGACAAACCGGCGCAAAAATGCGTTGATTTCGGCGGCCCCGATCGGTGCGGTGAGCCAGGGATCCTGGCCTTGCGGCGCGTGGTCGCCGCCGTCGGGGGCAATGCCGGCGCGGGCGGCGGCGACCGCATCGACGTCATCGCCGAGGTCGGCAACGAAACTGCGGTCCAGCTTGATCCGGTCGAACGGAAACGACGCCGGCGCGGCGCTGGTGCCGAAATTGTCCATCGTGATGTGAACACCGGCCTCATGCAGGCGATGCAGCGTGTCCAGCACGTGGGTTTCCTTCGACAACATGGCGCTGTCGACGATTTCCAGTTCCAGCCTTCCCGGCGCGAGCCCGGATGCCTGAAGGGCTGCCTGGACGGTGGCGGCGAGGCGGTCGCTGTTGTCGAGCTGGCGGGCGGAGACCTTGACGGCGACGGACAGTGGCAGCGGCCAGGCGGTCGCCTCCTGACAGGCGGTGCGCAGCGCCCATTCGCGCAGTTCGACGATGCAGCCGGTTTCCTCGGCGAGCGGGATGAAGATGTCGGGGGAGACATCGCCGAAGGTCGGGTGATGCCAGCGCAACAGCGCCTCCGCCCCGGTGAGCGCCTGGGTGCGTATGTTCAGTTGCAACTGAAAGACGAGCGAGAGTTCGCCCATCGCGACCGCCTTGCGCAGGCCGGTTTCCATGTCTCGGCGGCCCTGGGCGCGGGCGGCGCGGGCGGAATCGAAGAATCGCCAGGTGCCGCGGCCGACGGTTTTCGCGTCGTAGAGCGCGAGTTCGGCGCAACGCATGAGTTCGTCGGCGGTGATGTCGGGGCCGGTGTACTCGGCGATGCCGATGCTGGCGCCGATATGGGCGATGTGGCCCTCGACCAGGAAGGGATGCGCCAGATTGGCGACCACGCGGGCGGCGAGCGGTTCGGCCCGGTCGCCGCTGCGGATCAGGACGACGAACTCATCGCCGCCGAGGCGCCCGACCAGGTCGTCATCGCGGACCTCGCGGCGCAGCCGTTCGGCGACGAGGCAGAGCAGTGCGTCGCCGATCGGCCGGCCGAAGGTGTCGTTGACCGAGGTGAAGCGGTCGAGGTCGATCACCAGGACGGTGTGGCGCGCGTCGGGTCCGTCGCCGGCGAGGCGATCGGCGAGAATACGGTTGAAATGGCGGCGGTTGCTCAGGCCGGTGAGTGGATCGACCCAGGCATCGCCGCCGGCGGTTGCCACGGTGCGTCCGGTCGCTGCGGCGTTGGAGCCGTCATCGATGACGAGCATCCAGCGGCGGTTGCCGATGCCGCGGATCTGGATCGCCAGGCGGTGATCGCGCGCGAGCGAGAGGCGCAGGAAGCTTTCGGGTTCGGTGCGGTCTCCGGCCTCGATATGCGTTGCACAGAAGGTGACGATGCGGTCGCGCTGCTGCGGGGTGAGGCGGGGGATGGCGGCGAGGATGGCGGGCAGCGCCGGCAGGCCGGTGGCCATCAGGGGCGGGACGCCGAACAGTCCGGCGGCCTGTTCGTTCCAGTACACCAGCCTGGCGTCGGCATCGATCACGGCGACGCCGAGCGGCAGGCGGGCGAGGGCGGCGCTTGCCATGCGGTTGGCGGATTTGCCGCTGGGTGCGGACAGGCGCGGCTTTACTCTGGACGGCGGCACGGAGCCGGCTCTGCCGTCCGATGCAGATTTCGCCCAGACCTCTCGCACCACGACCTCCTGCTCATGCAATTCCGCAACGCGGGGCGCACGCTAAAGCCGAGGCATTACCGAAGCGTTAACAGCGGGTGGTTTTCGTGTCAGGAAATTTCCGCCTCGCCGGAATTTGACTGGCGGGGCGGGGCCATGGCGAGCCTTGGGGGGCTTGCTTGACCTTGGGGGCAGGCCCGCCCTAAAGCCCAGACATGAGCGACACACATACCCATGTGATTGACATCGCGGCGGCGACCGAACAGGCGCGGGTTCTGGCCCAGGCGCTGCCGTTCCTGCGACGGTATGCGGGGGCGACCGTGGTGGTGAAGTACGGCGGCCACGCGATGGGCGAGGAGCACCTGGCGCAGCAGTTCGGCAGCGATATCGCGCTGCTGAAGCAGGTTGGCATCAACCCGGTGGTGGTGCATGGCGGCGGTCCGCAGATCAATGCGATGCTGAAGCGGCTGGCGATCCAGTCCACGTTCATCGACGGGCTGCGGGTGACCGATGCGGCGATGGTCGAGGTGGTGGAGATGGTGCTGGCGGGCACCGTCAACAAATACGTGGCCGGGCTGATCACGCAGGCCGGGGCGCTGGCGGTGGGAATCTGCGGCAAGGATGGCGGGATGATCCGCGCCCGCAAGCTGGAGCGGACGACGGTCGATCCCGGCAGCAATATCGAGCGGGTGCTGGATCTGGGCTTCGTCGGCGAGCCGACGGCGGTGGATGCGCGGGTGATCCATGCGCTGACCGGCGGCGGCCTGGTGCCGGTGATCGCTCCGGTCGGGGTCGGGGCGGACGGGCAGACCTACAACATCAATGCCGATACGGTGGCGGCGGCGGTGGCGGGGGCGCTGAATGCGACCCGGCTGTTGATGCTGACCGATGTGCCGGGGGTGCTGGACAAGGACAAGAAGCTCATCCCGTCGCTGACCCTGGCCGAGGTCGAGGCTCGGATTGCCGACGGAACGATCACCGGGGGGATGATCCCGAAGGTGGAGAACTGTGTGGAGGCGGTGCGCCAGGGCGTGCGGGGGGCGGTGATCCTGGACGGACGGGTGCCGCACGCGTGCCTGCTGGAGCTGTTCACCGAGGCGGGTCCGGGGACGCTGATCCGGCGGGTTTGAGGGTTGGGTGCCCGCTTGGTGCGGCCACCGCCCGACAGGTTGGCGATGCCGGATCTTCAAGGCAAAGCCTTGCAAACGCAGCCATAGTTAACACTTGAAAAAACGCCTGATAGGTGATACATATCACAGGGTGATACGGTCCTTTTCAGACAAACGCACCGCGGCGGTTTGGGCTGATCGCATGCCGAAGGGCTTTCCGGCCGATTTGGCCAAAGCCTCACGCAGGAAGCTGCGTCTACTGGCCGGGGCAACCAACCTGGAAGACCTTCGCCAGCCCCCTGGCAGCCACCTGGAGGCGTTGGCGGCGGACAGGCTTGGCCAGCACAGCATCCGCATCAACGATCAGTGGCGGCTATGCTTCGTCTGGCGGGACGGTGATGCTTATCACGTTGAAATTGTAGACTATCATGGAGGATAGCGATGACGATCCGCATCGAGGATGTGGCGAGCATGGACTTCTCGGATGTGGCTCTCGCAGAGCGCATCGGCCCCGTCACGCCGGGCGAAGTATTGCGCGAGGAGTTCATGGTGCCGCTCGGTCTGTCTGGGCGCGCATTGGCGCGGGAGCTCAACGTGCCATCGAATCGAATCACTGAGATTATCGCTGGCGAGCGCTCCATCTCGCCCGAGACTGCGGTGCTGCTGGGGGATCGGTTCGGAACGTCGGCTGAGTTTTGGCTTAACCTCCAAATGCAGCACGATCTTGAGGAAGTGCGCCGGCGCATGCGCCGGGTGGCGTGAGGCGCGGGGTCAGCGGAAGGCGCTGGTGATGCGGCCCCAGTCCTCGATGGCGGCTTCGTGGCCGGGGACGATGGGGATGACGAGCTGGGAAAGGCCGCCGTCGCGCATCGCCTCGATGCGCTGTTTGATGTCCTGTTCGACGCCGGTGAAGGTGGTCTGGCGGATCAGTTCGGTGGTGATGAAGCGGTCCTCCTCGGGCTTGATGGCGACGCAGTGGCCGGTGTGGTTGAGCAGATAGCGGGCGTCGGCGGGTTCGAATTTGCGGGCGGCCTCGACGTAGCCTTGCAGCACGTCCTTGACGCTGTCCGGCACGGGTGAGGTGTTGATCCAGCCCTCCATGTCGAGGTCGGCGAAGCGGTGCAGCAGAACGGCGGCGCGGGGGCCGGCCTCGGCGCGGACGCGGGGGCTGTCGAGGGTTTCGCCGTCGCGCAGCAGGCAACCCCAGATCCAGGCGGAGGAATACAGGTCGGCGGCGGCGCGGCCGCTGTCGGTCCAGGTTTTCCGCATGCCGCGCAGGGCAGCGAGGCCGTCATCGACGCCGGACATGACGGTTTTCCAGGCGGCGCCGTGGCGGGCGGTCATTTGCCGGCCCTTCGGTCCGAGCGCGGAGATGTGCAGGCGGACCGGGTCCTTGATGTTGATCAGGCCGAGTTCGGGGTTGAGGAAGCGGATTTTCTTGCGCACCCCGGGATCGAC